>Ga0138256_10007035_pt1 | contig 11887 bp, 11 predicted proteins | sample KNB2016incub_MG_FD_105486 | JGI IMG/M metagenome (GOLD analysis project Ga0138256, IMG submission 105486) | Active sludge microbial communities from wastewater in Klosterneuburg, Austria - KNB2014incub_MG | ecosystem: Engineered > WWTP > Activated sludge > Unclassified | place: Austria...
CCAACAGCAACAACGTTACCTTCAACTGGTTTTTCTTTTACTGTGTCTGGTAAGATGATTCCGCCAGCAGTTTTTTCTTCTGCCGCAGCAGGTTTAACAACAACTCTGTCACCAAGTGGTTTTAACTTGATTTCGCTCATAATTTACTCCTTTTTAGTTTATTAAATTAGTTAGCACTCTCAAAAGATGAGTGCTAATATACACCTGATTTAAAATTTTGTCAACAATTAGAGGTTAGGATGTGATCTAAAATGCTTAATTTTAGGTTGAAATTAAACTATTTAAGATTTGCGTGAAAAATATTATTTCAGACATAAAAATTTTAATCCAAAAGATTAGGGAATTAGACAAAAAGATAGTGATAGTCTTTATGTCAGTAGCAATTTTGCAAACAGTTTCATACTACTTTACTTCACGCAGATTTTTTAGGGCTAATCTATTTGAATCATTTCAAAATTATTCACAACCATATTTAATAGAATTTGTTTATTGGTTTGCTGGTGATTTTTTAACCTTTTTTATCCTTGGTCTTTTTATCATCAAACTAATCTTAAAAGAAAATCTTAAGGATTATGGATTACAGTTTGGTGATTACAAAAATGGATTAAAATATTCCTCAATCTTTCTGTTAGTTATGATAATTTTAATCTGGTTTGTTTCAGCAACTCCTGCATTTGCAGAAAAATATCCGCACCTTTCGGATGCAAAATCAAACTGGAATATTCTTTTTATTTATGAGTTTGGAATGCTGCTTTATATGTTTGCATGGGAATTTATCTGGCGTGGATTTATGTTGTTCGGACTTGAAAAGAAATTTGGATATTACTCAGTTTTATTTCAGATGATTCCATTTGTAATCTTGCATAACGGCAAACCATTTTTAGAAACATTGGGTGCAATCTTTGGTGGAATTGCGCTTGGCATTCTTGCATTAAGAACTCGTTCATTTTACTATTGTGTGATTACACATATTGGTGTTATGTTCGCTATAGATTTTATTTCAACTTTGCGATTTAGAGCAAATGATTATGGAATAGGATTAACATCAATTGTAAATTTGATTAAACAATTATTTTAGGTTTTAAGATGAGACTCTCGTTAAATATTGATCACATTGCAACTTTAAGAAATGCAAGAGGTGAAACACAACCTGATCCTGTAACTGCGGCTTTAATTGCTGAACAAGCTGGTGTTGATGGAATTGTTGTTCATCTTCGAGAAGATAGAAGACACGTAAATGAAAGAGATGTTAGATTGTTGCGTGAACTTATTACAACTAAACTTGATCTTGAAATGGCTGCAACTGAAGAGATTATAAAAATTGCTTGCGATATTGGTCCTGAGCTTGCCACAATCGTTCCGGAAAAACGACAGGAGCTTACGACTGAAGGTGGAGTTAATGTTATTGATAATATTACTTTGATGAAAAATACAATACAAGAGCTGCATAAGTTTGATATTGAAGTTTCATTATTCATCGAACCTGAAATAAAACAGATTGAAGCTGCTGCTGAAATTGAAAGTGATTTTATTGAAATCCATACCGGTGTTTTTGCTAATGCTATATCCGAAGAAGAACAATTTGATGAATTGGATAAAATTAGAGTTGCTATTAAGCATGCAAAAAAACTTGGCTTGGGAGTAAATGCAGGTCATGGTTTAGATTATCAAAATATAAAAATATTTAGGGAGCTAACAGATATTGATGAAGTTAGTATTGGTCATTCAATTATTGCAAGAGCAGTATTTGTTGGATTAAAGCAAGCAATTAAAGAAATGAATGATTTGATAAGGAATAGATAATTTTAATCGTTTTCGCAAGAACACTTTAAATGATTACTTTTAGATTTATCTAAAGATTCTTTGCCTTCTTTAAAGGCGTAATAACTTATTCCAATCGAACCAATAATGTCCAGATAATTTATTCTAAAAACTTCATAGCTTAGGCTTGATGCCAACAATATCAGTGAAAGATAAAAACAGGTTTTAGTACAATTTGCGTCTGCAATTATAGCATCAGATTTAAGCTCGGTTCCAATATTCAGTTTTAATTTCATCAACATATACATTATTAAAATTGAAATAACAGAAATTATAATTCCAGCAACAGTTGATGAAGGAGAGCTATTGTTGATAAATAAAAGCACTGATGCAATTATCAGCCCTAATGCTAAAATATAAAAACTTATACCGGTCACTTTAAGAGCAGTTCTTTCGAAATCGTCTCTTGATTGCACTGAATATAATTTCATTCTCAAAATCATATGTAAAATCCCCACTCCAGAAATAACTTCAACAAAACTATCCAAACCAAATCCAAACAAAGCAAGAGTTTCATCAGAAGCACCATAAAATATTGAAACAATTCCTTCTGCAATATTATAGGCAATTGTAAATACACTTAAATAAAGTGCATACTTAACCAATGTTTCATTTGATTTTTTATTTTTCATTCCTTGTATTTTTATTGATGGAAAATTCAACAGATAATCATTCAATAATAAATTTGTGATTTTATATGTGTTATTAACTTACAATCAACTGGTATTTATAACAAAGTTATTTAAAAGTATTATTAAATATTAAAAAAATAATAATGTTACAAATCACTTAATCATTTCTTAATTATCTTTTCTCATATCATAACAATATTTTTTCATTAACGATTTTTCTCTTTCTTTATAAATCATCTGGAGTTTGTTGTGCAATATAATTTAATACAAAAATCTGAGTTTGATAAAGTTAAATCTTCCGGCAAAAACTGGACTACAGCAATGGAGTTGTTTGCAGATATGTGCAGATATAACACATTAGTTGCTGTAAAAAAAGCAGGATCCGGTCATCTTGGATCAAGTTTGAGTGCGCTGGATATTACAACTTATCTCTACTTAAACGAGATGAATGTTTTTGAAGTTGGATTTGATTCACCTGACCGTGATATTTATTTTTCATCAAAAGGTCATGATGTTCCGGGTTTGTATTCTTTGTTTTATGCTCTTGGAATTATTCCCGAAGAAAAATTATTAATGTTAAGAAGATTACACGGACTAGATGGACATCCTGAAGTTAGACAAAAGGGAATTGAAGCTTGTACTGGTTCACTTGGAATGGGAATCTCTAAAGCAAAAGGATTTGCTTGGGCAAAATCATATCAAAAAAATAAAGGACAGGTTTTTGTTCTTACTGGTGATGGCGAATTCCAGGAAGGCCAGATTTATGAATCACTTCAGGCAACCGCACACCAAAAAGTAAATAATGTAATCGCAATAATGGATCACAACAAATACCAAACAGATATGCTTGTGGCTGATGTAAATAACATTGAAGATGTTGTAAAAAAAGTTGAAGCATTTGGCTGGCACGTTGTAAGAATTAATGGTCACGATTATAATGTACTTAAAAAAACTTTTAATGATTTGAAAAAAGTTATTGATAAACCTAAAATGATTATTGCGGATACAATAAAGGGTAGAGGAGTTTCATTTATGGAAAAACCTCTCACAGAAACTTTTCAGGGGAAAACTTTATACAAATGGCATTCAGGGGCACCAGATGATGATAGTTATTTGAAAGGATTGGCAGAACTTACTGAAACAATAAATTCTTTAGCTGAAAAAGTTGGAGTGAAAATTGAAATTCCAGTTAACGATGTTGAAGGAAAAGCAGTTACGAAACTTGATAAAGAATTTGTAACTGAAGCTTATGGTGATACACTAGTTGAAATTGCAAAGACAAATAAAAAATTAGTTGTACTTGATGGAGATCTTTCTGCCGATTGTAAATTACGAAAGTTTGAAAAAAATTATCCTGACAGATTTATTGAAAATGGAATTGCAGAGCAGGATATGGTTTCTACTGCTGGTGGATTAGCTAGAATGGGATTGATTCCAGTTGTAAATTCTTTTGCAAGTTTTCTTGCGGCGCGAGCTAACGAGCAGATTTACAATAATGCTGGAGAGAAAACCAAAATAATTTATACATGTCATTTTTCTGGAATGATTCCAGCCGGGCCAGGAAAATCTCATCAAAGTGTTAGAGATATTTCTTTGTTTGGCGCACTTCCAAATATAACTATCATACAACCTTGCAATGCAGAAGAAACAAAATTAGCAACTGAATATTGTGTTAACGAAGCTACTGAAAATTGTATGTTAAGATTAGTTATTGGCCCATCGCCAGAAAGAATTGAATTGCCTAAAGATTACAAATTTAAAGTTGGTGTTGGAACAAAATTAACAAATGGAAATAATGCAATTCTTTTTTCTTATGGTCCAGTTATGCTTCACGAGGCTTTAGTTGCTGCGGATTATTTACAGAAAGTTGGATTTAATCTTAAAGTAATTAATATGCCCTGGCTAAATAAAATAGATAAAGTTTGGCTGAAAGAAGTTGTAAAAGATCAAAAGAAAATTTTTGTTTTAGAAGATCATTCAGCTATTGGTGGATTAAGCGATCGATTATTAAATGCTTTGGTTGAGATTGATGAGATTAAGGATAAATTATTTACAAACTTTGGATTGCAGGAATATCCGGAATGTGGAACTCCGCTTGAAGTTTTAGAATTTCATCAATTGGATGGAAAATCTTTGGCAATAAGAATTTCAGGAATTGAGAATATTGAAACAGCAGAAGCAGTCAAGCAAAAATACACTGCTGATGCGCCGCAGTAATATTAAATAAAATCCTTAATTAGATATTTCTACTAGAGGTTTAATATCATTCAAAAATTCATCAGATTTTGGTGGTAATTCCATAAGCTTCTTTAATTCAGATAGAATCTTTAATCTATTATTTTCTATATTTTCTGGTACAAGTGTTTGATAATGGCGAAAAAAAATAGGATAAAGATTTATTAAACCATAAATCAATGGAATTAGTTGATTAAGGATATAAAAAGAAAACATTTCGTTATAAACAGAACCCATAATTGTTTCACCATCACTTGGTGATTTATACTTAGTTCTGTAAATAGTTGAACCAAAACCACCATGAGCTGCCTCTGACAAAGCGTAATACATTGTTGAATATAATTCAGGACTGAATTCTTTGAACATCGTTTTCAATGTTATTTTTGTCTCTTTTAAAGCATATTTATTTAATCTATTTCGATATTTATTAAAAAACCTCAACTGGACAAATACTTCCAGTATATGCCTGACTATTTGAGCAGCTTCTAAATAAAACCCTCTTTCCAATAGTAACGATACAGCTCTAACCGAATATGGAAATTTAAGAATATGTGAATGAGCAAAAGCCAAAAAATATCCATTATCACTTTCTACATCTTTTTCCTCACCAACATAATAAGAAATTTGAAATAAACAATTGATAATTTCACTATAATTACTATACCAGACTTTGTGTTTAGAATATGAGTCTTCTCTTGTTTTAGATTCTGTTTTCAGCAAGTAATTGAAATTCATTAGTTCATTCATATCATTATCCAATAAATATTATTCTAATTATTTGAATTGCAATAGAGTAATAATTTATAGTTTGAAATTCAGTAGCAGTTTAACCCATCATATTTTTCAACTGAAACTCATGCCTAATTGGATGTATAACTGCGTGTTCGAGCATTGCATCAATGCAATATTCAACATCCCAATTAGATTTATATACTTTATCTTCAAATAATTCTGGTGGAACATCTTTTAGTGGATACTTCCATTTATCCATTAAATACTCAAGGTAACTTTCTGCTTTTTCAACAACTATTTCTGGTAATGGTGCTTCATCAATTTGAGGATCAGGAAGGTTAAGCTGTTTGGACATCCAGATCATATAACCGCGAGCAGACCTTAAAAGATGATATAATAATGTATCCAGAGATTTATAATAAGGATCATCGGTTTCGGGAAGTTTAACTCCAACTTTTTTTGCTTCTTGCCAAGTTTTGTAAAATGATCTTAAATGGATTTCGTGTAATGCAACTAAAGCTTTGGCTCCATTGCATTTATATACTAACTCATCCATAAAACTTAAACCTTTACTTTTATAACTATTTTTTTTACGAATTCAGATTTCTCAACATTTATTCCCGGCATATGAAGATCATTAGGAAAGAAGATTGCAAACATTCCTTCTTCAACTTTTATAAAAGATTTTTCGCCTTCAAAAAAAATAATATCATTCTGTTCATTATATTCATTTATATTTTTTTGATTTTCTAAAGGAGCATAACCCATTAATTCTCTTCCTTTAGCAACAAACTGAACATCGATATATTTTTTGTGAGCCTCTAGTTTTCCTTCGCTTTCATCTTTTGTATTGTACTCATTAACTAAAGCAAAAATGTTATCTCTATCAATTTCATATTTACCTATTTCCATATTGGAAAAATCAGTTTGTTTTAGATATGCAAAAACTTTGTTAATTCTTTCTCCAAGTGTTGAGTAAAGTTGTGAGTTTGAGAGTTTATCTATTATCATAAAATCCTTTTAAAAGTTTTTATTGAACAAAGATAAGTTTTAAAATTGCAGTCACGAAATGATTTGTGACTGCAAATAGAAAAATGAATTCTGATAGTTTTGGTTAACTTAAAAATTAAAACTTAGAATAAGAAATTAAAGTCTTTAACAAATAAAGATAGTCCATAATAATCTGTTTCAGTATCTTCACGCAATGAATAATTGGAATATGAAAATCTTAAAGCAAAGTGTTCAGATAAATAATTAATTGCTGATTCTTCTTTTGGTTGTGAAATTAATTTTAGAATACCATCACTTTTAATTTCAAATCCATTTGTTTTAATATTGTGAAATCCTCTACCATTGAGATGACCTTGACGATATGAGAATATTTCAAATAATTCTATTTCAAATCCAACTTTTGAAACAACGTTATTATCTCCTTTTACAGAGAAAATATTTCTACCAAGATTAATATCGCCAATGAAGGATTGATACCCATCCCGGCTCATAACTGGGAATAGAGAATCCGATTCTATTCTATACTTTAGAAGTAAATCCTCTGCATCAACAGTAAAATCAAATCCTAAAGCTTTTAATGTTTGCTTTTCCAATTCCAAATTAAAACCCATAGATAAACCATAACCAAGTTTAGCTAAACGAGGCAATGGATCAGCTTGCGATGGCTCGATATAATAAATCTCATCTCCATTATTTAATTGAGAATATCCAGTTGAAAAATTAAAGAAAGGAGATAAAGGATGGTTTTCAAATAAATCAAAATGCATTTCTTTATCAATTAGTTTCAAGATTGGAACGTTAATTAATAAACCAAAATCAAATGCATTTATAGTTGCTTCTGCACTACTAAATTCAGTAGCGTTTAGACGATCTGCTAATTTTGAATAGATATGTTTAAGACTCATACCAGCATTGAATTGAACACCATAGTCAATTCCAAAACCAATTGAAAAAGTTGAATAGATATCATTTTTAATACCCCACTCATTAATTGAATAATTGCTTCTAGCATAACCCAAACCAACGCTTATAGGAAAATTTAATTTTTCTTCAAAATTATATCCAAGGTTTAGAGCAAGAGTATTAATGTTGTAATCTTCCAAACCCCATAATTCTGAACTGCCAGGATAAAATGCAAATGAGAAGTTTGTTGTTTGGCTAATATTTCCAAGTTGTGCTGGATTTAGAAGGAATCCATAAGGGTCATCACTTGGTAGTGAGGCTCCTGTTACACCCATACCTGTGGTTGATGGTGAAATAGGAGAAGAGAGAAATGGTACAGCAGTCTCACCTTGGGCAAGTGTTTTATTAGAAATAAAGATTAAAGAAAAAAAACTAAGAAGAACTATCGAGTGTTTCATAAGTCTCCCAAATAATGATAGTAAAAATTATTTTAGTAAAATAAAATTAAACAGCCCAAAATCTTTACACTTATAATTTTATGCCTAAAGAAAGTTTAATTATTGTTTGCTTTCTATAATCACCGGATATTAAATGTGAATCAGCAATCACAAGGTCAGAATTGAACATACCAAAATTGAGTTTTAATCCGGCGATTAAATAAAGAGCATCAAATTTTTCATTAAGATCAAACAAACCCAATTCGTAATTTCTTCCTGTATAATAAATGGTAAAAGCAGGGGAGAACAAGTCGTTGAGTTTATAAATGCTTCCAAGTGAAAACTCGAATTGGTCATTTAATTTGTTTTCATCTTTCTCCCAAAAAACTCCAGTGCCGGATGCAAGTAATTTGAAACTTGTGGATAAATCAACAGCAAAATCGAGATTGATTTTATCAGGATTATTTCCTGAAATAATATTTTCAGCATTTAGATCATTTATTGAACGTAAACTATTTGTTTTTCTAATAATAACTACCATTCCTGATTGTGTGTTATAATCGGATTCGAATTTTGTGTTAGTATGATAGGAAAGACCCACGCTTGTTTCCAATTCATCAACATTTTTAATTGTATACAGAATTCCAAATCTGAAATTGATAACATCGTCAGTAAGATTAATTAAACTGCTTTGATTCTTTTGTGAGAAATCAACTTTATTATATGTAATATTTAGTCCAAGTTCTAACTTGGAATTTTTTTTGAACAATTCATTAAAAGTATAAGCTGCCACTGCACTGTACGAAAAAACATTCCCTTTAAATTTTGTAATATCTGGTTCACCATTACCGGAAATGCCCCAGTTAAATTCAGTTTCTGTATTATATTGTTGGCAGAATCCAAGTCCTAACGAAATATTATTCAATTTAAAGATTCCGCCGGCTGATTGCGGAATGAACTGATTGTTTCTTTTAATTGGGGAATCATTTAACCAACCTTTATTAATTTCAGGATTGATTTGAAATGATATACCAAATGATAAGTTATCAAAATTTGATATTGAAGCAGGGTTAATAACTCCAATGTTGGTAACATCATTTATAATGGCAGAATTGCCTGTAGAATTCAGATAAGGTATTCCAAAACCTTGTGGTGGAACAAGCCAATCAATACTTGTTGATTGTGAATAACAATTAATGCTTAGAAAACACAAAACTCCAATAAAAGAAATCTTCATTTTGAACCCCTTATAAATTAATTCCTATTGCAAGTTTACCAATTGTTTGTTTGGTGTAGTCACCTGAGAATAAATGAGAATCTGCAAGTGCAAGATCGATTGAAAGTTTATCTATATTTATTTTAAGTCCGCCAGTTAGAAATATTGTGTTTAGACCTTCGTTTAATTGCGAGTAAAAAGTATCAGTGAATTCACATTTGGTTGAATAAAATCCAAGTGAAGCTCTAAACATTTCATTTATATCATAGATTGTGCTGAAAGAAAATTCAATCTGATCTTCAAGAATTGTTGATTTTGTTTTCCAAAAAAGTCTAGAAAGATTAGCAAGCAACTTAAGATCGGTCGTTGCATCCACTCCTAAATCAAATCTCAATTCAAAAGGTAAAGTATGAGAGAGATAAAAATTATCTGTTTCGGCTGGTATTTGGATATGATTTGTATCTTCTGGATCATAAATAATTAAAATGTTGTTATCTATTTCATACTTTGCTTTAAAATCTGATTTGGTTTCTAAATTAGTTCCTAAAATTAATTGTTGTTGATCATTTAAATTGATTTTATAGCTTAATCCTACAGCAATATTACGGCCATAATCGGTAGCACTACCTGATGAGTGCCAGATTTCTTCATTTCTAAGTAAATGATTTAATGAATATCTAAACCCAAGAGTGATATCGTTAGTAGTTTGAAGTAATTCTTTAAATGAATAGGCAGCAGTTAATGAATAACTATGAATCATAGTTTCTTGTTTCACTTGAAAAAATTCTCCAGTGCCATCGGGTTGCTGGACTGTTGTTACTGGAATTGGATCCATATCCAAAGTGCCATTATACTTTTGCCCGAATCCCAAACCAAAAGTAAAATCATTCCATTTAACAATTCCGCCTGCAGATTGCGGATAGAAGTTGTAAACGCGACTGGTACCAAAATCTGCAATCCAAGCTTCATCAATACTAGTGTTAAATTGATATGAAAAACCAAGTGAGTAGTTTTCAAAGTCAGAGATGTTGGCAGGATTCATAAATCCTAAATTAGAGACATCATTTAAAATAGATGAAGTACCGTAAGAGTTAAGTAATTTTATTCCATAACCTTGAGGTAAAAAACTTACGATGGTTGAACCTTCCCGACTGTTAGTTTGCGGTAATGTACCAGAAATACTAGAAATTATGAACTGAATTACTAATAGTAAAACTAACTTTTTCATAACGCCCCTGAAAAAATAACAGAAAATTTTATTTATAAATTGCCACGACCTTCAGGTCGTGGGACGGGAAAACTTAACTAAGTGGCTTCAGCCAAATAAAAAATCAATTTTGGCTAAAGCCACTAAATTATCTTTTAAACTCTACCACGACTTATGCCAAAGGCATGGCAAGCCAAAAGTCGTGGCAATAGAAAACTTACTACTTTATAATTTTCTTTTCTCTTAAAATTGTTTCAATTGTAATTGCACCAATTTCCTGTAAATCGTACTTAACACGCGTGCTTGGTTTTTTGATTTTAATATATCTGCTAAGATCAATTGGAGTTCCGATTACAACAGCATCGCATTTTGTATTGTTGATAGTTGTTTCAAGATCTTTTAATTGTGCATTACCATAACCCATTGCAGGAAGTAGCACTCCAATATTTGGATATTTTTCAAATGTAGCTGTAATTGATTTTACTGTGTAAGGTCTTGGATCAACTAATTCTTTTGCTCCAAGCTTTTGTGCAGCAACAACACCAGCGCCATATTTCATTTCGCCATGTGTTAATGTTGGACCATCTTCAACAACAAGAACTCGTTTATTTCTGATCATTTCAGGATGTTCAACAGTAACAGGTGAAGCAGCTTCAATGATCGAAGCATTTGGATTTACTTTACGAATGTTATCTCTGACAGTATTTATTCCAGCATTATCAGCAGAATCAATTTTGTTTATAACAACTGCATCAGCTAATCTTAATGATGTGTTGCCGGGATAGTATTTCATTTCGTGCCCTGGTCTATGCGGATCAACAACTGTAAAAGTTACATCAGCTTTGTAGAAAGAGAAATCATTATTGCCACCATCCCACAAAATAACATCAGCTTCTTTTTCAGCTTCGCGCAAGATTGCTTCGTAATCAACACCTGCATAAATAACTCCGCCTCTTGCAACGTGTGGTTCATACTCTTCAATTTCTTCGATTGTACATTTATGTTTTTTAAGATCAGCATAAGTTGCAAAACGTTGAACTTTTTGTTTTACTAAATCACCATAAGGCATTGGATGACGAACTGCAACAACTTTTTTTCCGGCAGCAGTTAATACTTCAACAATTTTTCTTGATGTTTGAGATTTACCACAACCAGTTCTAACAGCTAAAACTGCAATTACAGGTTTTGTACTTTTAACTTCTGTTTCAGCTGCGCCAAGTAAACGAAATGAAACTCCACACGCATTAACAATTGAAGCTTTTGTCATTACATATTCAAAAGGTACATCTGAATATGAGAACACCACTTCATCAACTTTTAATTTTTTTATAAGTGTTTCTAATTCTTTTTCTTCGTAGATCTTTATTCCGTTAGGATAAAGTGTGCCGGCAAGTTGTTTTGGATAGGTGCGGCCTTCAATATTTGGGATTTGTGTTGCAGTGAAAGCTACTACATTGTAGTCTTTGTTGTCTCTGAAGTAAACATTAAAATTGTGGAAATCGCGTCCAGCAGCGCCCATTATCAACACGTTCTTACGAGCCATAGAAATACTCTCCTTTGTGCTTTTAGGTTTTGTTGTTGTATAAAAATATTTTGATTCATTTTAAATGATATTATTAAAAATTACTGTTACAAATCTAAGGGTTTTTTACAAGAGTTTCCTTGTTATTAGTGCTAATAATAGCATCCGAAA
>Ga0138256_10007036_pt1 | contig 11886 bp, 9 predicted proteins | sample KNB2016incub_MG_FD_105486 | JGI IMG/M metagenome (GOLD analysis project Ga0138256, IMG submission 105486) | Active sludge microbial communities from wastewater in Klosterneuburg, Austria - KNB2014incub_MG | ecosystem: Engineered > WWTP > Activated sludge > Unclassified | place: Austria...
AGCCAAGGCCGGTGCGTCGGCGTGCGGTTCCTCGATCCTGTTCTGCGTGCTCCCCGTGAGATCGCGGCCAAAGCGGTTATCATGTGCACGGGCGGCGCGGGACAGCTCTATCTGCACACGACAAATCCTTCAGTCGCCACGGGAGACGGAATGGCAATGGCATATTTTGCGGGTGCCGAGATGGCCGATATGGAATTTATCCAGTTTCATCCGACCGCTCTGAATCTGGAAAATGCCCCAAGATTTCTTCTGTCGGAAGCCATGCGCGGAGAGGGCGGGATACTAACGAACAAGTACGGTGAACGCTTTATGCCGCGCTATGACGAACGGCTCGAACTCGCTCCGCGTGATATCGTTTCACGCTCAATCGTCGCGGAAATGCGCCGCACGGGAACGCGAAATGTCTATCTCGACATGACCGGTCTCGACGAAACTTTTCTCAAACACCGGTTTCCAAAAATCTACGAAACCTGCAAATTTTACGGCCTCGACATCGCACGAGACATGCTGCCGGTTTCGCCCGCTTCGCATTACTGTATGGGCGGCATCCGCACCGACCTTTGGGGCCGAAGCACGCTTCCCGGCCTTTACGCCGCCGGCGAAGTTGCCTGCACAGGTGTACACGGAGCAAATCGACTGGCCTCAAATTCCCTGCTCGAAGGGCTGGTTTTCGGAGCTAGGGCAGGCGAGGCCGCGGTGACCGATAATCTCAATTTTCCGATTTCAGAATTCAAATCTGAGAAAGCCGAATCATTGGTGGCGAATGCCGAATCGGGAATCGCAACAGCAGTGAAAAAAAGAATAAAAAGGGTGATGTGGGAGCGTGTCGGAATATTGCGTGATCGCGATTCTTTGAAACGAGCTCTTAAGGAATTTGCTCAGATCGCTGGTGCAAATCTCAGCACATCTTCGCGGAATTTTGTAACTCTTGCAAAATTGGTTGCGGCGGCAGCGCTTTGGCGCGAAGAATCGCGAGGCGGGCATTTTCGAACGGATTTTCCGGAATCGTCAGAGGAATGGCGAGTACATTCTATCCAAAATATCGCTGAACCAATTTCGTCCGCAAAGAGTATCGGATTCTGAGCAACTGGTTTATACTATCTCAACTCAAGAATCTAATTAGCGCGGCTCAATATTTCCCAAAACGAATTTATGGAAGGCACCGCCACCGTTCTAAATCTGGCGTCGATCATCTCGCATCATGCCCGGCTTGCGCCTCAAAAAGAGGCAATTGTATGGGATAACGTGCGTCTCACTTTTGGCGAACTCGACCGGCTCTCAAACCGTGTTGCAAACGCTCTCGTCGATATGGGCATCGGCCACGGCGATAAAGTCGCGTTAAATTGCGTCAATGTTCCCTATTTCCCAATCGTATATTACGCGATCATGAAAGCGGGCGCCGCCGTCGTGCCGCTATGTGTGCTGTTTAAGGCCGCTGAGATCGAATATCACCTGCGGGACTCGGACTCCAAGGCGGTATTTGTGTTCGAAGGTACGGCGGACCTGCCAATGGCGCAGGCAACCAAGGTGGCGTTCGATAAGGTCGATACGTGCGAGCACCTAATCGTTATGACCGCGGACATGATGGGCGAGTCGCCGATAAAGGGACATCCGACTCTGACGCAATTGACGTCAGGCAAATCGGAAAATTTCGAGACCTTTCCGACAAGGCCCGATGATACCTGTGCAATTCTCTATACCTCCGGCACCACCGGTCAGCCCAAAGGAGCTGAACTGACTCACCTCAACCTCTGGTCGAATGTTGTGACAACCTACAGCATTCATATGCCGATGATCGATTTTACCGATCAGCAGCAGAAAACTTGCCTGATAACGCTGCCGCTGTTCCATACGACGGGCCAAACCGTACAAATGAATACGCAGCTTTACGGCGGCAACCGTGTCGTCTTGCTGCCGCGTTTTGACCCCAAGCAAACACTCGACGCAATGGTCCGGGAGAAAGTAAATTTTTGGGTCGGCGTACCAACAATGTACTGGGCTCTGCTCAAATATGTCGATGAAAACAGCTATGATGTCGCCCCAATCGCCCAAAATATGAAGGTTTGCAGTTCGGGCGGCGCTCCGATGCCGATCGAGGTAATGAAGGAGTTTCAGGAGCGCTTCGACGTCCGCGTGATGGAGGGCTATGGATTGTCCGAAACGTCGCCGCTCGCGACGTTCAACCATTTCGAAAGGCCCTCTAAGCCCGGCAAGGTCGGCCAGGCGATTTTTGGCGTTGAGGTAAAATGCGTTGACGAAAATGACATCGAAGTTAGCAGAGGCGAACGTGGCGAAATAGTCATTCGCGGTACGAACGTAATGAAAGGCTATTACAAACGCCCGGAAGCTACTGCCGAAGCCTTTCGCAATGGCTGGTTCCATACTGGTGACATAGGAGTTATGGATGAGGATGGCTATGTAGCCATTGTCGATCGCAAGAAAGATATGATTCTTCGCGGCGGCTATAACGTCTATCCGCGCCAGCTCGAAGAGGTCATTATCACGCACCCCGCAATTTCATTATGTGCGGTCATCGGCGTTCCGGATGAACGGCTGGGGGAAGAAGTCAAAGCATTTGTGGTCCTAAAGAGCGGCCATGAGATGACTAGCGAGGAGTTTATCCAATGGTGCAAGACTCAGATCGCTGCCAATAAATATCCGCGTCACGTCGAGTTTCGTCCGGAATTGCCCGTTGGCAACACGGGCAAAATATTTAAGCGTGCTTTGAAAGAGGAAGCTGCGGGAAAACAGCATTAGTTCAATTTTGTGGAATTGCACGATTTCTGCCGCCTAAGGATTTGTTGATAAAACTAGAGATAGAAATTGGCTAAAGCACCATAGTGGCAATTCACTAATTTTCGGAATCCGTTGATATAATTGGGGCAATGATCCGAATAAAGCTGGTTGTTCTATTACTCTTTTCGATTTCCGCCATTATTTCCTGCTCTAGTCCCGTGCAAAAGAGCTACGTTATCTCCGAAAGCAAAACTTACGAGGCATCTCTGTTTCGTCAAAACTGCGCGATTTGCCATGGCCCGGAGGCTGAGGGCAAAACGCTCGGCGACGGCCGGATCATACCCAATATTCGGGAGGGCGAGCATAAATACAAAACAGCCGACGCCATCTATCGTCACATTTCCGACGGAGGCAATGGCATGGTCCCATTTCGCGACATGCTTACAAAGCGCGAGATCGATCTGCTCGTCAATTTCGTCCAAAAAGATCTAAGGCACGACGGAACCGCCTCGCATTAGCGGGTAGTTCTGAGTTGTGATCTGTGGTTAAATTCTCCGTATGAAAATACTTATCACCGGTTCGACCGGACTTATCGGAAGCGAGCTTCAAAAAGACCTTGCGGCGAAAGGATATGAGCTTCTTCTGGCTTCCCGAACAGCCAAAACCGGACCTGAACACATAGAATGGAGCGTCGAGGATGGCTTTGCCGATCCCGATAAACTCGAGGGTATCGATGTCGTGGTACATCTCGCCGGCGAAAGCATCAGCGGTCTGCGTTGGACCGACGACAAGAAAAAGGCAATCCGTGACAGTCGTGTGTTAGGTACCCGGAATGTCGTTGAGGCTATAGCCCAACTGAAGAATCGCCCAAAAACATTTATTGCCGCCTCGGCGCTTGGTTTTTACGGAGAACGCGGTGACGAAGAGGTTACCGAATCGAGCCCCGCCGGAGACGATTTTCTCGCAGGTGTTTGCAAAGAATGGGAAGCGGAATCGCGCCGTGCCGAGGACGCCGGCATTCGTACGGTTTTGCTGCGAAGCGGAATTGTTTTATCAAAAGACGGAGGTGCTCTCGGCACCATGCTTGTGCCCTTCAAACTCGGCCTCGGCGGCGTGGTTGGTGACGGAAAACAATGGATGAGCTGGATTTCACTCACGGACGAGATCGCGATCATCAATTACGTAATTGAAAATGAGAACATACGAGGAGCCGTGAATGCCGTTTCGCCAAATCCCGTAACGAATCACGAATTCACAAAAACGCTCGGCGAGGTTCTCTATCGTCCGACGATCTTACCCGTGCCCGAATTTGCGGTAAGCATGCTATTCGGCGAAATGGGCGACGCACTACTCCTGGGAAGCACGAAAATCATCCCGAAACGACTTGAAGATGCGGGTTTTGAGTTTAGATATCCAAATCTAAAGGAAGCGATTGAGGCCGCGGTGAGTTAAACGGAAAGCTACTGGTGAAACCCAAGCTCTTAACTGATGAGCACGGGCCTGCTGGGAGCCGCATCGGATGCAAAAGGCGCGATTTGAAGATTCAATAGATAGTCGCCGTCCGCAACTTCATTTGGCACATAGATCAGTTCCGTTATGGTGCTGTGTATGCGGGATTCAGAATTAACTTGGCGACTTTCGGGCTCGACATTCCAGAAAATCCTGTGGTTTTCGAGTTTCCCATCGTCATTTATCCGGTCGATTGATGGCAAATCGACAAGCAGATGCTTGAATCCGCATTCGACAATATACTCCATCGCATTAGCGGTAAAGTAGGCCGGAATATTTTCTGCTCCGTATTTCCGCGACTGCTTCCGCTCGTCATTTGGCAGAGTTCGCACTATCAGAGCTTGCGCCTCTGATGCGATTGCCATTTTCGCAATTTGTCCTTGCAAGGCGTCTAGGGCGATTACAAGGTCATTGTTTCGCTCCACCGGTGTGACCGACACGAGTACCGCCCGGGAAATCACATCCTCCAAGCAATCACGAACCGAAATTCGCTCATCGGTTATATGTCCAATACACTCCGTATGAGTGCCGTTGCAATGCGGCGTGAATGTATATTGCTCAAAATTAACACTCGAACCGGTGCGGGTATCACCGTACGCCCGGGACCTTGCGACATCGGCCCCGAACGCATTCGGCTGAGATCCTTCGAATTTCAGTGGGATCGAGATGTCATAGAGCACTTTCAATCTGTTCGTGCCTCCTCCAGAAGTCGGACCGCTATCATGGGAAATAGAATAACGAATACCACTCCACTAAGAACGACTGCTGCGTCTATAAAGAAAACGCGGCCGACCGGGAAAGAAACCGCAGCGACAACAAACAATGCCGGAACCAAATAGCTTCCGGGCCACGCTTTTCGACTGGCTATCGCAAACAACATCAATCCGATTGGCCATGTAAGGCCGATCATCTGAGTTGATGCAATGAGCTTAAATGTCTGTCTCAACTGCATAACGGCATCCATGTTGCCCTGCTCTTCGAGCACGGCGTGAACGCGAAACAGCGCTTGCATACCTGCTCCTGCAACCAATCCAAAAAATGCAAAACAGCCGGCTACAAGACCAACGCGACTATCGTTTTTGGTAACAACGTAGGTCAACCCAACTACAGCGGGAATGAGCATAGCAAACCCCCAAAACAGCCCGATCGACCAAGCAAACTTATATCCGCCGAAAATATTAACCAGGTCTGAACCAAGAACGAGCATCGGCCCAATAAAACCTAAAACCGCTGCAACTTTTAGCATTTTCCGACCTGCGTGGTTATTCATAATACTCCCCTCCTATCGTAAGTTTTCGCAATTGTCCGATAACCCAGTCTGTATCGATATCATCGACCGTCACATGGTCGCGGCAAATCTCCATAAGGAGTATATCCTGAGCGTTGCCCAGGCGTTTCGCTTCAAGATAAGGCATGTCTTCGCGAAATGTCACCATGGAATATTTTGAAAAGTAATCCGGATAGGCCTGCTCAAGCCTAGTTTCCAATTCGCGCTTTCGTTGGAAAACTGGGTCTGCCACGCGATCTCGCATTTCGTAGAAATTTTCCTCAGCCATGTCGGCAATCGCGTCGGTATTCATTTTGCGGAGGCTGCCATATTCTTCGAAAATGTTTGCCCACCCGAGGTTGGAAAGCACCTCACTTGTTACCGCAGGCCCAACTCTATGCTTATCGATCAGTTGAACGAGTACACGAACGTCCTCGAACGCGCAATTCATGCCCTGTCCGTAAAACGGAACCACTGCGTGTGCAGAATCTCCGAGCAACAAAGCTTTGCCGCCCGCATTCCACGGAAAACACTTGACCGTGCCGAGATTACCGGTTGGATTTGCGAAGAAATCTTCAACTAGCGTTGGCATCAATTCGACGGCATCGGGAAACTCACGGTTGAAAAATTCGCGAACGGCGGCATGGCCTCGGAGCGTTTCGAAGGCAGAACCACCTGCGTTAGCGGGTGGTGTAGACGTTTCAGCGTATGTTGCCGCCGGACCACCCGCTGACGCAGGTGGTTCTGCCTTATGAGCGAGAAACAGCGTGCACGTAAAACTGCCGTCAAAATTTGGCAGGGCGATCATCATGAATTTATGCCGGGGCCAGATGTGCAGGGCGTTTTTCTCGATGAGAAATGTGCCGTTTCCGGCCGCCGGAATGTGTAACTCCTTGTATCCATGCTCAAGCCATGTTTGCGAAAAATCAAACCGATCGACCCCGCCGTGCTGCATTGCATTTCTTACGGCCGAACCAGCGCCGTCGGTCGCGATCAGCGTATTGCCAGTGACTTTCGCACCACCTAAAAACTCTGCCTCACCCGACTCACAATCGAAATCTACGCATCTCTCATTAAAGTGAAATGTCACCTCTGAGTATTTATCGGCCTCATTTATAAGAGCGATATTCAGACCGGCACGCGAAACTGAATTAATGTACTCGCCGGAACGCCCGCTGTATGGCAGCAGCTTTGTCTCGCCCGAAACTGTATGAATCATCCGCCCATACATCGGTACGGCCTCGGCCAGCATATATTCGTCCATGCCAACCTCGCGCAACGCAGCAATGCCGCGATCAGACAGCGCAAGATTGATAGAACGCCCCGCTGCGACTTCTTCAAGCCGCATATCGCCCCGCGCTTCGTAAACATCAACCGCGATCCCGCGTTTCGCAAGATAGATCGCAAGCAGCGAGCCCGCGAGACCCGCTCCGACTATGATTACATTTGATTGCGACATATAAAGTCGAATTGTAAATTGTAAATTGAATGATTGTTAATTGGCATCGAAAGAATTTTCCCAATTAACAATCGGCCGATTTACCCTTTTCAATTCAAGCGAGACTCTGTGCGAGAATCTGCGAAAATTGATAAACATCTGCGAACGAATTATACAGCGGCACCGGAGCGACGCGGATAACGTCCGGCTCACGCCAATCGGCAAAAATGCCGCGTTCTGTAATTGCGTTGAATAAACTCTTGTCCGCATTTTTTACGCGGATCGAGAGCTGACAGCCGCGCTCCGCAGAATCGGACGGCGTGATGATCGAAATACGCTCATCAGCGATCTCGAGAATCAGAGATTCGAGATAGCCCGTCAATTTCTGAGATTTTTCAGTCAATGCCGTCATTCCGGCATCATCGAAAATTTCAAGCGACGCGCGTAGAGCAGCCATTTGCAGTATCGGAGGATTTGAAAGCTGCCAGCCCTCGGCTCCCGGCAAGCAGTCAAAATCAGGCCCCATTAAGAAACGCGTGTGCTTATTATTGCCCCACCAACCGGCGAATCGCGGCAAATCAAATGCACGTGAATGCCGTTCGTGAACAAACGCCCCGGCAACGGCTCCGGGTCCGCCATTCAGGTATTTGTACGAGCACCACACCGCGAAATCGACGTTCCAATCATGAAGTCTAAGTTCAAGATTTCCTGCCGCATGGGCGCAGTCGAATCCAACGACGCAACCCTTTGCATGGCCGGCGGCCGTGATCGCCGGCATATCGAACGCCTGTCCGGTGTAGTAATTTACACCGCCGAGCATGATGAGCGCGACATTATCGCCCTCACGATCAATTGTCTCGAGGATGTCGTTTGTGCGGAGCGTCGTTTCTCCCTCGCGGGGAGCAAGTTCGACCAATCCGTCCTGCGGACCGCGGCCATGAAACTCTAATTGCGACTTGACCGCGTATTGATCTGACGGGAATGCCCCGCGCTCGATCATGATTTTATATCGCTCGGTCGTTGGACGATAGAAAGACACCATCATCAGATGCAGATTCACGGTCAGGCCGTTCATCACAATTGTCTCGGATGGCAGGGCTCCTACAATGCGCGCCATTGGCTCGGTGAGAAACTCATGATACGGCAGCCACGGATTTTTTGCGTGTAAATGTCCCTCGACAGCCAGCCTCGACCAATCGTCAAGCTCCTGTCCAACATACTCACGGGCCTTAACCGGCATCAACCCTAGTGAATTTCCGGTAAAATATACAGCTTTTGAACCATCGGGTGATTCAGGAAATGCAAATCGGCCTGCGAACCCACCAAGTGGATCCTGCCGGTCAAGTTCAAGCGCGTTTTTGGCCAACGAGGCAATCTTTTCTTGTGACATAGCTGCAATCAATTTTATGTTATCTTTCATTTGGCGCGAAACACGGCAATGTGACTTCAGTCACATACATCTATGCCGATTTATCCTAACCTCAAACTCGATGTACTGGCTGAATCGCGATTCATTATGCATAACGTAGATATCGACCTGGTCGAGATGTCCCTCGATGTCATCAAATTTGCGATCGGACGAATTTCGGACACGGATCCACAGCTCGGCTTTCCCCAAAAGGCCGAGGAACTCAAAGCTCAAGTTGGTGAGACGATTACGCCAAAAGGTATTGGAGGCGAACGCGCGTTTCAGCTGTTTCGCGATGTGCTGATCAAGGCTAGCGTACCCATCGACCATCGCCGTCATCTCGCCTTTGTACCGGCTTCGCCGACCCGGTCTGCTGTAATGTTCGATCTTGTAACCTCTGCGGCGAGCGTGCACGGAGCCTTCTGGCTCGAAGGAGCGGGGTTGATTTTTGCAGAAATGCAGGCGATGGAATGGCTTGTTTCGCTTACGGGGATGCCGGCCGGAGCTTTTGGGGTTTTTACGAGCGGCGGCACTGAGGCAAACCTGTCCGCGATGGTTGCCGCACGCGAACATTGGCGGTACAAGAATCCGGCAAAGGAGCGCGAACGTGGAATCGTGATCGCCTCTGACGGGGCCCATTCATCGATCTCAGCAATGGCCAAGGTTATTGACGTTGACGTACACCTGATCGAGACCGAAGACCGTTTGACCGGCGATCATCTCGAAGCCGCGATCGGTGCAATGAGCGGCCCTGACCGCGAACGTCTATTTGCGGTTATCGGCACTGGTGGTACTACGAATTCCGGAATCATCGACGACCTGGATAGCATCGCTGATATCTGCAAAGGCGAAGATTTGTGGTTTCATGTCGATGCTGCCTATGGAGGCGGTGCTCTCGCCGTCAAATCGGTCCGGCCGCAATTCAAAGGCATTGAGAAATCCGACAGCGTAACTATCGACCCGCATAAGTGGCTGTTTTCACCATATGATTGCGGCGCTGTCATTTACCGTGAGCCGGAATTGGCAAGGCGAGCTCACGCCCAGGAGGGATCTTACCTCGATATATTTAGCGACGATGGAGCACAGGGCTTCAACCCCTCGGACTATCAGATCCAGCTAACGCGGCGCGTTCGTGGCCTGCCGCTGTGGTTCTCGCTCGCGATGCACGGGACCGACCGGTATGAACAAGCTATCGCACGAGGTATAGAGCTTGCACAGATTGCGGGACGATTGATTACCGGGGCTAAACATACTGAACTTGTTCGCGAACCGAGCCTATCGTGCGTGGTTTTCCGTCGGCTTGGGTGGAAGCATGACGATTACAGTGAGTGGACATATCGCAATCATAAGGCGGGTTTTGCTCTCGTAACCCCGACAAAATGGCGAAATCCTGACGGGGCCGAAACAGTATCTCGATTTTGCTTTATTAATCCGGATACAACGGAGGACGATATCGCTGCCATTCTGGAAACGATGAAGTAAGGATCCAAATTGTTGGAAATGCAAGGTGCGCGGATAGCCGTCCCTACTTAAATATTTGTAAATATTCTTGCGTCGAGATTTAGCCAGTTCAGGGCAGTTTGTCCAAAGAGCTTTGCCTTTACTGAATCATCATACGGCATCGAATCGATGAGCCTACCCGGTTCTAGTTCACCGAGTGGAAAAGGGTAGTCAGTTCCAAGCATGATTTGATCCGGGCCTGCAAGGTTGATCAGATAATCCAGCATTGCGGGTTCATGAACCAGTGAATCGAAATACATTTGGGCAAGGAATTTGCGCGGCCCAAATGAGTTCTCCCGGAAAAGGTCCGGCCTGACCTCGAATCCGTGCTCGATGCGTCCAAGAGTTGCCGGGAATGAACCGCCCCCATGCGCGAAGCAAATGCGTAAGCCTGGCAGCCGCTCAAGGGTGCCGGAAAAAATTAGTGAGCATATTGCCCGTGACGATTCGGCTGGCATGCCCACGAGCCAGGGAAGCCAATATTTTGCCATATCTTTTTCGCCCATCATCTCCCACGGATGAACAAAAATGGCCATTCCAAGTCGTTCGCAAGCCGCAAAAAAGTCAAAGAACTGCGGATCGCCCAAATTCAACTGGTTGACATTTGTGCCAATTTGCACACCCGCCAGGCCAATCGATTTGCAGTGTTCGAGTTCGCAGATGGCAAGTTCTGTGTCTTGCATCGGCACTGCCCCTAGACCGACAAACCTTGACGGAAACTCGGCAACAATCTCGGCAATTCCATCGTTCAAAAATCTGGCAATTTCAGCACCGTCTTTCGGCTTTGTCCAATAACTGAACATTACGGGCACGGTCGATAGCACTTGTACGTGCACGCCCGCAGAATCGCATTCTTCGATCCGCTTTACGGGATTCCAGCAATTCTCCTCGATGTCCCGAAACCGAAAACCATCGTCACGTATCATCCTTGCACAGCACGGCTTATAGTGGTCAAGGGTAATAAAGCCGCCATACCCAAAGCGGTCTTTCCAGCCGGGAATGTCCTTTGGCAAAATGTGTGTATGAATGTCGATTTTTAGCACCCATCCATTCTACCAATTTTTCGTTTGCGATTAATTGAAGAACAGTATTTGTGCGAAGCCAACTTCAGAACCTCCCACATCTGTTGTAAATCAAAAAAAGGAGGCCGCCTTTTCAGACAGCCTCCTTTGGTCGAACTCAAACAGCATTCTATTGCTGATTGTCATTTTCCTCACCCGGCGGACGCTGGCCGCCGCCACCTGCACCGGGCGGTGCTTGGATGTATGGTATTTTGGCTTCCAGCATGAGTGTATTCAGAGCGGCCAGGTCAACGGTAACAAGGCTTCGGGCCTCAGCCGCCGCAACCGGAATCCTCTTAGACAAGAATTCGATCTGTGCAAGTTCCCAGTCGGTTGGTGCCGCGGACGCGCTTTCGATTGCACCCAGGACCTGGTTTGCCCGCTGTCCCAATGTTGGACGCGTTTCAACCAGGGCAGGACCAGCCTGACTGATGTTGGCACCCGGGGCCTGCGGAATTTGGGCCCAGTTCGTATAGGTAGCGTCGATCTTCTTTAGAAATGCCTCGACTGCCGCCTTAACATTTGCCGGTGGCTGCGGAGTGTTTGGCCGCTTCCATGCCTCAAGTTGTGCGTTTACGTTGGCTCTGAGAGCTACCATCATGGTTGTAGTCTGTTGTGCCTGCGTAACAAACGGCACGAATTTCGTAAGCGCCGCCTTTTTCTTGGCGCGATCTTCCGCAGAAAATTGGATACGCGGATCGTCAACCACCTTGATCGGCTTTGTGAATTCGGCATCACCAAATTTGATCTTTACCGTATAGTCACCCGGATCGACGCGAAAGCCCTGGCCGCCACCGCCGCCAAAACCGCCTCCGCCGCCGCCGCCACCAGGGCCGCCGGCACCGCCGCGAGGCTGGGAACGCATATCCCAAACGTAACGATTGATGCCCGGATTGGCAGTACACTGACCACCGCCGCCGCCAAAGCCTCCAAAACCGCCACCGCCGCCGCCAAAGCCGCCGCCACC
>Ga0138256_10007037_pt1 | contig 11886 bp, 10 predicted proteins | sample KNB2016incub_MG_FD_105486 | JGI IMG/M metagenome (GOLD analysis project Ga0138256, IMG submission 105486) | Active sludge microbial communities from wastewater in Klosterneuburg, Austria - KNB2014incub_MG | ecosystem: Engineered > WWTP > Activated sludge > Unclassified | place: Austria...
GAGTTGTAGCCGGCGCTGCAGGTCTCAGGCTGACCCATTTCCTCAATAATTCGGGCGAATGCGGCGGCCTCGTTGACGCCATCCCGCAGAGCCGCTTGCGGAGTGATACCGGTGATGAGCGTGGCGATCGGTGCGGGCAGCAGGTCATTGGCGGGCTGCACGAAGAAGCTGATGGGCTCGCCAAGCGGCTGCAACAGCGCGTCGGTGCGGATTGCGGCAAATTGCGCGATGCGGGTCCGGCGTGGGTCAGCGCCGAAGGTTTCCAGGTCGTAAAACAGGAACGAGGCGGGCATTCTCACGCTTACCGCACTGGGGAAAACACGATCGGCACTCGAACTTCGCTGGCAACCGGCTGCCCGTTGCGGGTGGCCGGCTTGAATTGCCAGCGGCGGACAGCATCCAATGCCGCACGATCCAGGTCGCGATTGCCGCTACCTTCGGCTACTTCAACCTTGGCCACACTGCCATCGGGTGCGACATTGGCGAGTACCTTGACGGTGCCACCCACACCACGTCGCAATGCCTCTTGCGGATAGCGCGGGGCTGGTGAGCTTTGCGCGACGGCATCGCTGATGACAGGCGCAGTTGCAGGTGGTGCAGTGCTCGGAGCGGGTGCGGTAGGCGGGTGGGGTGCCGGTGTCGGTGGTCTTGCCGGCGGGCGAGGTGCTGCAATGGCCCCATCCTTGGGCAGACTCAGGCCGCTGGCATTGATGCCGGTATTGCCATCGCCACTGGCCAGGTCGGGGGGCAGCGGGGCCGGCAACGTGCTGGTCTGGCCAGCGCTGGCGTCGGCACCATCGGCTTTATAAAAATCATAGTGGTGGCGTGATTTCAGCCACACCAGAAGAAACAACAGCAGGCCAGCGGCAAATGCGATTGCCAGCACTTTCACTGCCTGGGGTGGCAATAGCGGCGGGCGGGCGTTTGGGGTGGAGTCGGGTGCGGACATGGCTGCATTCTGGCACGCGCAGGGCGCAATGCCGCCATCGGCGATCTGCTCAGGCGATAATAGGCATTCCCTGACCGTCCTGCCCGCGCCCATGCTTGATCCCAATTTGCTGCGTTCCAACCCTGCCGAGCTTGCCGACCGCCTGCGCGCCACCCGTGGTTTCGAGCTGGATGTGCCTGCACTGGAGGCGTTGGAGACCAGCCGCAAGCAGATTCAGATCCGCACCCAGGAATTGCAGAACTTGCGCAATACCCGCAGCAAGCAGATCGGCATGCTCAAAGCCAAGGGCGAGGATGTGTCTGCGGTGATGGCCGAGGTGGCTGGCTTTGGTGAGGAGCTGAAGGCTTCGGAAGTGGAGCTGGAGCGCATTCGCGGCCAGATCGAAGCCATCGCGTCGGGCATCCCCAATCTGCCGGACGCATCGGTGCCTGCCGGCAGTGATGAACGTGGCAATGTCGAGCAGCACCGCTGGGGCAGCCCGCGCGTGTTCGACTTTGAGGTCAAGGACCACGTGGAATTGGGCGCACGCCATGGCTGGTTGGATGGCGAAACCGCCGCCAAGTTGTCGGGTTCGCGCTTCACCGTGCTGCGTGGGCAACTGGCCCGCCTGCATCGCGCATTGGCGCAGTTCATGCTGGATCTGCACAGTGGCGAGCATGGCTACGAAGAAACCAATGTGCCGGTGATCGTCAATGCCGATTCGATGCGCGGCACCGGGCAATTGCCCAAGTTCGAGGAGGACTTGTTTTCCACCCAGCTGGGCGAGCACAAGCGCTATTTGATTCCCACCAGCGAAGTGCCGCTGACCAATATCGTGCGCGACGACATCCTCGATGCCGAGCGCCTGCCGCTGCGGATGACCGCGCATTCGATGTGCTTTCGCTCCGAGGCCGGCAGCGGTGGCCGCGATGTGCGGGGCATGATTCGCCAGCATCAGTTTGAAAAAGTGGAACTGGTCAGCATCAGCAAACCCGAGGAATCCGACGCCGAACACCTGCGCATGACCCGCTGCGCAGAGGCCGTGCTGGAGAAACTGGGCCTGCCGTACCGCCGCATGCTGCTGTGCAGTGGCGACATGGGTTTTGGTGCCACCAAGACATTTGACCTGGAAGTCTGGCTGCCCTCGCAAAACACCTATCGCGAAATTTCATCCTGCTCCAATTGCGGCGACTTCCAGGCCCGCCGCATGCAGGCGCGCTGGCGCAACCCGGCGACCGGCAAGCCGGAATTGGCGCATACCTTGAATGGCTCCGGCGTGGCGGTGGGCCGTGCGTTGATCGCGGTGATGGAGAACTGCCAGAACGCCGACGGCAGCATCGATGTGCCGGACGTGTTGCGCCCGTACATGGGCGGTGCGGCATGCATCGGCTGACGCAGTTCGGGTTGCTGATGCCGGTCTGAGTCGCTTGCGTCTTGCCGGCATCTGCCCCGGATGCGGCCACCGCATCGCTGATGACGATGGCGCTGACCGGCGTGGTGGACAATGTCCAAGCGCTGGAAGCCTCATATTTGCTTGCTGCCACAAAGCGCAGACAACAAAAAACCCCGCCATGGCGGGGTGTTTTGTATTCAACCTGGTGCCCGGAAGAGGACTCGAACCTCCACGAAGTTGCCCCCGCTAGCACCTGAAGCTAGTGCGTCTACCAATTCCGCCATCCGGGCCGGTTGAAGCCGCGCATTTTCCAGTGATCGGCCATGACTGTCAATAGGAATGTTGTGCAGGCCCGAAAAAGATCGGGTTCACCGCAGGCCTGTACCATCAGCGGATGAAGAAACCATCAGACAAGCGCGGCAGCGGCCGCAGCAAGCAGGGCGCGGCAAGCGGCTCCGGCACTACCTCGCGCAAAGGAGCCGGGAAGTTGCCGGGCTGGCTGCCGGCATCATCACAGGCAGGCGCGGGGCGCACTGGCAAGCCCGGCACCGGCACAAAAGGCCCGCGCGTGGGCACCCATCCCACCGCGCCACGGTTTGATCCGGATGCGCAGCGCGAGGCGCAGCGCTACGAAAACCCGATTGCCAGCCGCGAAATGATTTTGCAGGTGTTGGCCGCGCATGACGGCCCGATGAGTGCCGACGAATTGGCGCACAAACTGGTGCTGACCGCCGACGACCGCTATGCCGCGCTGGAAAAGCGCTTGCAGGCCATGTTGCGCGACGGCCAGTTATTGCAAAACCGCCGCGGCGGGTTTGTGCCGGCATCGCGCAATGATCTGTTGGCCGGCACCGTGATTGCCAACCCGGACGGGTTTGGCTTCCTGCGTCCGGAAGCCGGTGGCGATGATTTGTTCCTGTCGCCGTTTGAAATGCGCAAGGTCAGCCACGGCGACCGCGTGTTGGTCAGCATCACCGGTGTGGACCGGCGCGGGCGTGGCGAAGCCAGCATCGTGGAAGTGCTGGAACGCCGCCTGACACGCCTGCTGGGCCGCTATGCCGAGGAAGCGGGGATTGGCTATGTGGTGCCGGATGACAAACGCATCCAGCGCAATCTGATGATCCCGCAGGATGCCCGCAACGGGGCCCAATCGGGGCAGCTGGTGGTGGCTGAAATCACCACCCCGCAAGACACACACCGGCCGCCGATTGGCCGCGTGTTGGCGGTGCTGGGTGACAAGCTCACTGCCAGCCAGGCGGTGGAAGCGGCGATCCACGGCCACGATATTCCGCATGAATTTTCGCCGGAGGTGTTGGCGCAGGCGATGGCGGTACCGTTGACGGTGGATGTGGATGCCGTGCTCTCGCCAGCACCCTCAACGCATGCGATCGATAACCTCAAGCGTGTGGACCTGCGCAAGATTCCGCTGCTGACGATTGACGGCGAAGACGCCAAGGATTTTGACGATGCGGTGTGGTGCGAACCCAATGCCGACGGCTTCCGCCTGATCGTGGCGATTGCCGATGTGTCACATTACGTGCGCCCGGGTACGCCGCTGGATGACGAGGCGCAATTGCGCGCAACCTCAGTGTATTTCCCGGGGTTTGTGGTGCCGATGCTGCCGGAAACCTTGAGCAATGGGATTTGCTCGCTCAACCCGGCTGTGGAGCGGCTGAGTTTTTGCTGCGATATGCAGATCGGGCGCGATGGCAGCGTCACCGCAAGCAGCTTCTACCCTGCACTGATGCATTCGCATGCGCGGTTGACCTATACCGATGTATGGAATGCGGTGGGCGAGGGCATCCCTGCCGATGACCACGACGCGGCATTGGCCAAGATCGGCGCGTTGCTGCCGCAAATCCAACGCTTGCACCAGTTGTACAAGGTGTTGGACAAGGCGCGCGCCAAGCGCGGTGCGATCGAGTTCGAGAGCAGCGAAGTACGCTTCATGCTGGATGCCAAGGGCGCGGTGTCGCAAGCCGGCATGCTGCAACGCAATGATGCACACAAGTTGATTGAAGAATGCATGATCGCGGCCAATGTGCAGGCGGCCAAATTTTTGCTGGACGCGCATATTCCCGCTCCGTATCGCGACCACGACAAGCCACCGGAATCGAAATATGCCGACCTTGAGGAATTCCTCAAGGAATTCCAATTGCGGTTGCCGCCGTGGGGCAAGGTCAAGCCCAGGGATTTCCGCGCATTGCTGGAAAAAATCCGCGAGCGCCCCGAGGCCGCCTTGCTGGAAACCGTGATCCTGCGCAGCCAATCGCTGGCGGTGTACGCGCCGGACAACATCGGTCATTTCGGGCTGGCGCTGGAGGCCTATGCGCATTTCACGTCGCCTATTCGCCGCTACCCGGATCTGCTGGTGCATCGCGCCATCAAGCATGCGTTGGCCGGCGGCAAGCCGGAAACGTATACCTATTCGCCGCACGCCATGGCCGCGCTGTCGCTGCAATGCTCCGAACGCTCGCGACGTGCCGATGAAGCACAGCGCGAAGTGGACGAACGCTACCGCGCCGCGTGGATGGAAACCCACATCGGCAAGGAATTTGACGGCACGATCAGTGGGGTGACCAGTTTCGGCTTGTTTATCGAATTGGATGCATCCAAGGTCAATGGCCTGGTGCATGTGACGCAACTGCCGCGCGATTTTTATCACTTCGATGCGGTGCGTAAAACCTTGTCCGGGGAGCGCCGTGGCCGCGCATATCGGCTGGGTGACCGCGTGCGCATCGTGGTGCTGAAAGCCAGCGTGGAAGAGCGCAAGATCGACTTCCGGCTGGTGGAGGAGGATACCGCCGCTGGTCTGCCGCCAATGCCGGAGCGCGGCAAACCGGCCAAGCGGGTGAAGCGGAAGTATTGATTCCGGCACAATAGTCGCATGAGCAAACCTACCCAATGGATCGTCGGCCTGAACGCGGTGGCTTCCGCGCTGGAGCACGACGCCGAGAACGTGCGCGAAGTGCTGCTGGAAGCCGGCGGCAAGAACCCGCGCATCACCGAGATCGAACAGGAAGCCCGCCGCAAGGACATCGACGTGCGGCGCGTCAACCAGCAGGCGCTGGATGGCGTGGCCGGTGGCGTGCGCCATCAGGGCGCGGCGGCGCGCTATGCGGCGGCCAGGACCTGGGACGAGCATGAACTCCCCGCCTTGGTCGAAGCCGCCGAAGGCCGCGCCTTGTTGCTGGTGCTGGACGGCGTGCAAGACCCGCACAACCTCGGCGCGTGCCTGCGCAGCGCGGCGGCGGCGGGTGCCACTGCGGTCATCATCCCGAAAGACAAGGCGGTGCAGATCAATGCCACCGTGCGCAAAACCTCGGCCGGCGCGGCCGACATCCTGCCGATTTTTTCGGTCACCAATCTCTCGCGCAGCCTGCGTGAACTGCAAAAACTCGGGGTGTGGATGTATGGGCTGGCTGGCGAAGCCGATGCCTCGCTCTATGCCATCGACCTGAAGGGCAATGTGGCCTTGGTGCTGGGCAGCGAAGGCGACGGCCTGCGCCGCCTGACCCGCGACAACTGCGACCAATTGGTCAAGATTCCGATGCCGGGCAATTTCGAAAGTCTCAATGTCTCGGTGGCCACCGGTGTGGCCCTGTTTGAAGCCGTACGGCAACGGAGCGCGTGATGGCCCTGGAATTGGCGTGGTACGACTGGGTGGGCATCGCCGGCACGCTGGCGGTGTTGGTGGCGTTTTTCTTGCTGCAAGCCGGCAGGTTGTCCGGTACCGGCATCGTCTATCAACTGCTCAATCTGTTTGGTTCCGGCGGCGTATTGGTGTCGCTGCTGGGCAAGTTCAATGTCTCGGTGTTCGTGCTGGAAGCCGTGTGGATGGCGATCAGCGCCTACGGCATCGTGCGCACGCTGAAGTTGCGGGGCGCGCAATCGCGTTAGTGCGGAGTGGTAGACAGATGCATCTGCACGTCCGTCGCCCCACGCAGTGGGGGGAGGGTGGCGAAGCCGGCTGAGGGGGCTCTTGGGTACGCCATCACAGCACCGCTTCAACCCACTCCCAGCGCCTGTCCTTAACCATCACGAAGCGGCAGCGGCCATCGGATAGGTTGGCCCATAGGCCACCAATCAGGCGGTCATCTTCTGCATTGAGCCAGCCATTGGCCCCTTTGTACTCCACCACCAGCACGCTGCCATCTACACGCTGGCAGACAAAGTCAGGATAAAAACGGCCATCGGCCTTTTGCAGGAAGAACGAGCTGCCTTCGCGACGCACCAGGTTGCGTACCCAAAACCGAATGCGGCCCTGTTGGGCCCACATATCCAGTTGGCAGGCGCATTCAAATTCTTCTTTGCTGTCGAAGTCGCCAACACGGCCGTAAAAATGTTTGCGGAAGCCGAAGTGGCCAAAGCGCCCGTCGTAGTCGCGGCTTGGGGCATAGGCTTGGGGATGAAACTCGAAAGCGTATTGGTCTGTGACAGCCACGCGTGTTGCAGCATCTTCGCCAAATAGTGTTTGCTGGTAGGCCTTGCCAACGGCCTGTTTGCGCAGCTCGCGAATGCGTGCCTCTATCCGGTTGCGAAGCAAGAATTTTTGCAGGTTGGCGCGTGCCAGCGTGTAGCCTTCCCGTTGCAGCAATGCCGTGAGCCATGCGGCAACAAAGGCCTGTTTGCTGGCGTGGGTCAGTGATGGCTCGGGCAGGTTGCGACATAGCCATGTGGCAATGTGCAGTGCATCCCAGTGTTCCGGTTGATAGATCAGGCCAAGGTCACGTTGCAAGTCAGGCAGGAAGTGGGTTCTCACGATGCCATCGGCATCGATATCGATCTCGCCACCTTCCGCGACTTTCAGCGCCGCGTTCAAGGCGGCCACGTCATCTTGGGTGGGGGCGGCATCGTAAGGCGATAGATCCCACGGGTATTCCAGCACTTCCGGGTCGTCGAACAGCGCCAATTGGCCCTGCACGCGCAAAGCCAATTGCGGCACGCGGAAGCGTTCGCCCAGTTCGGCGGGGGTTTGGAAAAATGCAATCGCCGTGGTGCGGCTGGCTTCGGCAGCACTGACGATGGCCGTTGCCGCCGTTTCGGATGTCACCGTAGCCTTGAGTGCATCGGTGTCCTCTTCCGTCAACGGCGTGCTGATGGTCAGCGTGTTGTGCTTGCTGTCCCAGCTCACTTTTTCGCGTATCGGTTTGGGTACGGCCTTCAAGTCTGGCTTTTCGGGTAGCGGAACCACGACCGGTGTAAACACGGCGCGTGCGCCTTCCAAATCCAAGCGTGCTTGTTCGGTTTTTGCTGCGGTCACAAATTGCGCAACATCCCGCCGTTCAAAGCCCGCGCCTGCCACTAGCCGGTCGCGTAGTGCGCCTGCGGTTTCAGCAAAATTGCGCGACACCACGAAGGCATAGGACTGATTCAACGCCTTGGCCTGCCGATGGCTGGCACCGGGTTGGCGCAATACCCGCCCCAGTAATTGCTCCACCGCTGTTGCAGACGAGAGTGAAGCCATGCTCACCAAAATGTAAGCAAATGGGCAATCCCAGCCCTCGGCCAATGCTTTTTGCGTGATGACAAGTTGCACCGGGCAGGCTGGGTCGGCAATGCCCAGTTTGTAATCGGCATCGATCTGTTCCAGCCCCTTTTCCTCGCCGGTGGCCACCACGATGGCATTGGCGGGGATGCCGTGGTTGGTGATCAGTTCGCTACGTACTTTGTCGAAGTCCAATGTTTCCACGCCAGCGCGGCGCGGCTCGGACTGAATCAGCACCAAGGGGCGCAGATACGGGGCACCCGCACGGCATTCTGCTTCGGCCAACGTGTGCAGTGCCTCGCGCCGGCCGATGGCATCGGCTAGGCACTGCTGCCAGTTGGGTTCTGTTTCCAGCACCACCGGCAGCTTGATCATTTCCTCTGCCTTCAACTCGGCAGCGGACACGCTGTGCAGCACATTGCTGGGCGTGCGTTCCAGGTCGGGTGTGGCGGTCAGTTCCATCACCCCGCTGGGGCGAAAGCGCGAAAACGTTTCGTAAGACAACGGTGTTTTGCTGTTGTGCGCCTCATCCACAATCAAAAACGGACGGCGCAGGCGCAGCACATTGGCCAGCGAATACGGTGTGGTGCGCTCGCCATTCTTTTCTTCGGTCAGCAATTCACCGCACTGGCTGGGTGAAAGGTTGACGAAGTGATGCATGAGTGAGCCATTGGACTCATAAACCTTGAGCTCTTCCGTTTCTTCCCGACGGAATGCCTGCACGGTAGCAACGATCACCGTGGTGGAATTATCCAACGTGGAGCGCGTCACGCTCTTGGCTTCTTCCAAGTCCAGCACCGTGATGGCGCCCGCCTCGCGCAGCGCGGCGTGATAGGGGTGGCTGCGGTTTTTCAGCGCCTTGATGGTCTGCTCGCGGATCGGCTTGCTGGGCACCAGCCACAGAATTACGCTGTGCTCGCAACGCAATAAATGGGTGTTGACGTATTGGACGCTTTTTGCCGCCAGCCACGTCTTGCCGCCGCCGGTGGGCACGCGCAGGCAGAAATACGGCATCTCGGCAGGAAAGCCTGCCAGCGAGTGGTACGGGTTGCCACGCCCCCACAGGCGCTCGGTGGTGGCGGTGAAGGCAAGCGAGGGGGAAGGCAAGTCGTGGCACGCCTTGAAATACGCTTCCACGCTGTCGAGCACTTGCTGCTGATAGATTTTTGGGGTGAATGTTGTCATAGCGGACGGACGCGCTCGATATAGCGCGTGGCTTCGGTCATTTCCTGATAGGCCAGTGCGGAAAACAGCAGCTCCATCACAAATCCCGAAAGGCACCTGCCATGGACAGACAGGGCAGCCGGCCTTCGTCGTAGGCTTGCAGGCGGCGCAGCGCTTCTTCCTGCCAAGCACGGTCAATTTCCGGGTCGGGCTTGTCTAGGCTGTGGTGCAGCAGCTCCAGCAAGGCGTAGCGCTCCGAGGCTTTCAGGTGCAGGGCTTGCTGGATGATGTCGGCGGTTTGCATGGTGTGCTCCCGGTGGGGTTGGCCGTGGCTCATGGCGTTTTTCCGTAGTCGGCAGCCGGCTCCTGTACGCGCGTGGTCGTTGTTTCTGGCTGGGGATACACATGCTCCAGCACGCCGTTGCGCACCACCACCAGTGCCGTGCCCGTTTGCGCAGCAATCTGCCGGGCACGCACGGCGGCGCGCTGCAACGCGAGCCAAGAGCCGCGCAGATCGGTATTGCTGGCTGTTTCAATTGGGCGCGGTTTGGTCATGGTGCACTCCAGTCTAATAGTTGCGGCAACTCACCCGAATTGTCATACAGCGCCCACGCATCAACGGCAAGTGCGTAGTGGTGGGTGAAATTTTCAAGCCCGGCGTCAAAGCGGCGGCGGATGATTGCCTGCGGAATATCGTGCCCACCTTGTTTGACGCGTTGCGCCACGCGAGCCACCGCTTCATCGGCGCTATTCAATCTCAAGAATATCAATTCGACACGATAACCCGCCGCCTGCCAGTGGTTGATATGGCGCAAATATCCACGTCCGGAAAGCGTTGTTTCAAAAGCAAAATTACTGCCAGCCAAAAAATGCCGTTTCAGTTCTGCCAGCATCAGACGCCCGGCCTGCACGGCGGCGGATTCAGGTGCAAACGGTGCCAGCCCGGCTGCAATCAAGTCGGCATTCACAAAGACCGGGCAGGCCGCTTCATGGGGCAAAAATTCCCGCGCAAAGGTGGTCTTTCCTGCACCATTTGGGCCGGCAATGATGATGACCTTGCGATCAGGCTGCATTGTTCACACCTCCAGCGCGTACGGTGTCTGCTTGAAGGTGATGCCTTCGCGGGCGGTGCGTGCGCCCAGCCGGTTGGCGGCAGCGTAAATCACTTTGGGGCCTGTGAATGGGGGCAGTACATCCAGCACTGGGCCGGTGAGTACGTTGCCGCCGGCGACGGATTTGTCTTTCAGGATGCCGTTGTAAAGCAGGTAGATGGCGCGGCCTTCATGCACGCCCAGCAGTGGCGAATCGGCGCCGCCGGTGAAGCCGCTGCCGGTTTCGGCAAACCAGACGAATTCGGCCAGTTGGGCGAACGTCACATCGCGGCGGATCTGGCCGTCGGCGTCGAACAGCGGCTGTGCGGACAGGCGGCAAAACTGGAAGCCGCCGCCGAGGCCGTCGACGGCTTGGCCCTTGGCGTTGGTGTAGCCCGCCGCCACGCGCTTGACGCGCTCGCGGGTGACGCTCTTGGCGATGTTGTCGTCCATTTCGACGAGGATGAAGCGGCGGTTGCCGCCATCTTCGGCGTTTTGTTTGAGGACGGCGTGGGCGGTGGTGCCGCTGCCGGCGAAGCTGTCGAGCACCAAGGAATTCTCGTCGGTGGCGATTTGCAGGATGCGCTGAATGAGCAGGGAGGGCTTGGGTGTGGCGAAATCCGACATCGACGCAATGTCGTGCAGCAGCTCGCGCAGCTCTTTGCGCGAACCATCGGTGTGGCCAGCGAATTCATGCGGCCACAAGGTTTGCGGCACCACGCCATCGTTGCGCAAGGCGTGCTTGTAGCGCTTGTAGGCGGGTACCTTGCCCTTGCCATCCTTACCCCAGTAAATCAGGCCTTCCACCACATGACGCTGATGCTCTTCGGGTGAGTAGGCCCACACGCGGGTGCGCTTGGGCCAAATCTCCTCGCCGGTGTTGGGGTTGCTGACCGGGTAGTACAGGTTGGGACGCTCTTCGGCGGTCTTGGCGCAGGTGTAGTCGCTGCTGCGAAATTGCCCCTTCTCATCCTCGTACTTGTACAGGCCGTCCTTTTCCTCGCCGCGTGGCAACAGCTTGCGCTGCCAGCTGGGCGAGCGCTGGTAGACCAGCACAAAGTCGTGCATGGGGGCGATGGTCTTGTGGTCGTTGGCTACCGCGTATTTCTTCTGCCAGATCACCGTGCCGACAAAGTTGCGGGCTTCAAAAATCTCATCCATCAACAAGCGCAGCGTGGCTATCTCGTTATCGTCGATGGACACGAAGATCGCGCCGTCATCGCGCAGGAACTGCTTCAACAGCACCAGTCGCGGATACATCATGCACAGCCAGCGATCGTGCCGGTCCAGCGTCTCGCCTTCCTTGCCCACCACCTCACCCAACCAGCGGCGAATCTCCGCGCTGTTGACGTTATCGTTATAAACCCAGCCCTCGTTGCCGGTGTTGTACGGCGGGTCGATATAGATGCACTTCACTTGCCCGGCATAGCGCGGCAGCAGCGCCTTCAGCGCGTGTAGGTTGTCGCCTTGCACAATCAGGTTGCCGGTGCCGGCCTCACCGCAAGACAGCGCCGCATCCGGCTCTAGCAGCCGAAACGGCACCTCTTTGTGGTGCTTGACCACGGCTTCCTTGCCGATCCAATTCAATGTGGGCATTCAGGGCTGTCCTTCTTGTGCACTTGCGCGCCAGCCATTGGCAATCGTGCAAAACAGTTTGGCGGTTTGCTGGGTGTCGTACACCGCGCCGTGGGCTTCGCTTGGGTCCCAGCCCAGGCCTGCGGCCATGGCGGCACGGGCCAGCACGGTTTGGCCGTAGCACAGGCCGGCCATCGTCACCGTATCGAACACGCTGAACGGGTGAAACGGGTTGCGCTTGTGGCCC
>Ga0138256_10007038_pt1 | contig 11885 bp, 12 predicted proteins | sample KNB2016incub_MG_FD_105486 | JGI IMG/M metagenome (GOLD analysis project Ga0138256, IMG submission 105486) | Active sludge microbial communities from wastewater in Klosterneuburg, Austria - KNB2014incub_MG | ecosystem: Engineered > WWTP > Activated sludge > Unclassified | place: Austria...
GGCCGTCGGCGTCAAGGTTGCCGATTATCTGCAGCGCGGCCTCTTCCTGATCGTCCGTCAGGTTCAGCATGTTTAGTTGCCATTCGAGATGCTCGCTGAGCGTCGGCGAATGTGACAGAAACTGCTCAAAGCTCGGTGCGTCGTCCTTATATTCGATCTCCTGCGTGCGGTATCCGGGATCGAGATAATCCTGAAACTCCCGGCCGTAATCGATTTCGTCAAACGAATCGGCGCTCTCGGAATGCACGTCGTCGTCGCCATCAAGATCGCCCGAGATGCTTTCTTCATTGCCGTTCAGGCTGCTGCCTTCCGGAACTGTTCCTTCCAGCTCGGCCAAATGGTCGGTTCTTGCTTCCGAAACGGCATCCGCCGAACGGTCAGCCAGATTTTCGAGCCCCGCGTCTTCGCCGCTCGAATTCTGGTCGAGTATATTATCGCCGATCTCCTGCGTTTCCTCGCCGGGCTGGACCTCTTCGAGTATGGGATTTGCGACCATTTCCTGTTCGATCAGATCGCTGAGCTCAAGCGAATTCATCTGCAGCATCTCGATACGCTGCCGCAATTGCGGCGTAAGCACCATTCGCTGCTGAAGTTGAGCTGTAAGTCGCAAGGAAGACATAGACGCAAGTGGACAGGCCTTTGCCGGCAACCGTTTCACAACGAAACCCGTAAGTAACGGCTACGTCTAAATTATACCGACATTGAGGAAAAATAGGAAAGTTCAGCCTTCAACCATCGGACGGAACATTCAAAGTAACGAAGCCACACGCTTCAAATGTTCCAGTCGGGTACAGATTTGGGAATATTTTGGTGCCTATTGCGGCGTTGCCGTTCTATTCGCGGCAAAGTTCTACTTTTCCGAAAGGCCCCCGCAAGCGGGACGGTTGCGGTCCAGTCCTTGAACTCTATTTCCAATTGTTTGTGTACCAATCCACGGTCCTCGCCAAGCCTTCAATAAGGGAAACCTTTGGGTGCCAGTTAAAACGGGTGTTGACTTTGGTAGATGAAAGATATTGGGCGTCGATTTCGTTGGCGATCTTAGTTTTGAGGAGAATTTCGGGTTCAAGGCGGCTTTGCATTATGCCAAGAATGGATACTACAAGGTCGAGCATCGATATCGGTTCGCCCGAGCCGAAGTTGAATGCTTCGCCCTTGGCCGCATCGATCTGCTCGGCGAGAAGCAGGTAGCCCGCGACGATATCTGAGGTGAAGATGAAATCACGGACGGGTGTACCATCGGAACGAATTATTGGCCGTTCCCCGCCTAGAATTGAGAGGATTGTTCCCGGAATTATCCGTGAAATGTTAGCATCGGCAGGGCCATAGATATTGGCGGAACGCGTGACTGCCACTGGCAGGCCAAAAGTTTCGGCATACGAAATCGAGATTAGGTCGGTGCACGCCTTCGAGACGTCATATGGATAAACGGCCTGGAGTTTGAAATCTTCGGCATAGGGAAGTTCGGTGTGCGACCCGTATGCCTTATCACTCGATGCGACGACAATGCGGCTGACAGTTTCGGCTAGTCGACATGCTTCAAGCAGCAGGTATGTGCCCCGTATATTTGACTCAAACGTCGAAACCGGCGAGCGATTGGCCGCCCCGACCAAAGCCTGTGCCGCAAGGTGGAACACCGCATCTATCTCATACTCATTCAAGACTCGCGACATCAACGGCAAGTCGTCAACGGAACCGGCAATGACCGTCACACGATCACGTAACCCGAGTAATGAAAGGGAATTCGCCCGAGTTTCGTCACGTTGCAGGCATACAACGTTTGCCCCCTGCTCAAGCAGTTCGCCAACCAGATTTGCACCGACAAAGCCCGCCGCTCCGGTAACAAAGCAGTTTCTATTCTTCCAGAATGAGATCATATGATTTTGATAGCTACCAGACTTTCCAAGCCGCACCTTCGTTCCACAATTGCTCGAATTCGAGGCTGTCCTTAAAGGTGTCCATGCATTTCCAAAAGCCGTCGTGCCGATAGGCCATCATCTCACCGCGGCTGCTCAACTGCTCAAAAGGCTCGCGTTCAAGTGTACAATCGTCGTTCAGGTAATCGAAAATACGGCCGTCAAATACAAAAAAGCCGCCGTTTATCCACTCTTTTAGCAAAGGCTTCTCGCGAAACCTTTCGACGGCATTTCTCTTGTCAATATCCATTATGCCGAAGTTTGAAAATGGATGAACCGCAGTAACAGTAGCGATTTTACCGTGACTGCGATGAAATTCTATGAGGCTCGCAATGTCAATATTGGCCAACCCGTCGCCATATGTTACGCAGAATGCATCCTCGCAAATCACGTGTTCCTTGATGCGATTTAATCTGCCGCCAGTGTTTGTGTCCAGGCCTGTTTCGACAAATGTAATGCGATTTCCAAAGTTTGAATTGGCAAAATATGCCCTGATCTCATCGCCAAGATAGCCAAGGCAGAGAACGAAGTCGGAGACACCATGATGCTCGTAAATGTTGAGTAAGTGCCAAAGAATCGGCTTGCCGCCAATTTTTATCAGCGCTTTCGGCACCGAACGTCCGTGTTCGCCGAGTCGCGTTCCGCGGCCACCGCAGAGGATCACAGTTTTCATTTTTTTACGTTCTTGCGTTCCCAGACCTTGGCGTATTTCAGAAAAACGCCGTACGCCGTAAAGCCCGCGATTATCAATCCGGGTACGCCGTCCCGGAACCCTTGTTTAAACAGGTACGAACGAAAAAATGCAGCAATAGGCCGAAATAGAATCTGTACGGCTCCCGATTTTTCGCCCGAGTCTGCAAGATATTCCGCACCGAGCGTCGCATACGAATCAGTAACGCGATGATGCTCGCTCAAATCGCGTTTTGTGTAATGAAGCAACTCGCCGCCAAGCCGATCGACGCGGCCATTTACCCGGGCCGTTTGATGTGGCGCAACACCGGCCCAAAAGCTTTTTTCCTTTCGATAAAGCCGCATCTGGTAATCAGGATACCAACCCGAATGCTTTATCCATTGGCCAAGATACTCCGTTTTACGCTTTATCTTGTAACCATCTGCGCGATCCTCGTCAATTGCTTTCCTCAGCGTTTCGATTGCAGACCTTAATTCCGGCGTGACGCGTTCATCGGCGTCGATCCAGAGGATCCAATCGCCGGTTGCTTGAGCATCGGCAAACTCGTGCTTGTCCTGATAACCTCTGAATTCCCGATTAAATATCTTGTCCGTGTATTTCCGTGCTATTTCGATTGTCCGGTCCGTTGAATCGGAATCAACAATGACGATCTCATCCGCCCACGCCACACTTTCACAAACAGCAGCGATATTATGTTCTTCGTTGCGGACGATGATCGTGGCTGAGATTTTCACCGTGTTGATTTTCGCAGAATTGCGGTGAAACTAAAAGTCAGGCCGCCTGCGTGAGCTGACGGCCTGGCGTAGGATTTGGTTTATTCGTTACGCGGCTCCTATTGACCTGTGAAACCGCTACTTCGGTAGCGGCACCGGCGAATCGACTATAATATTGTTGGCACGAAACGCCGTAGAAGTTACCCGCTGAAAGTCGGCAAGGGCTTTGTTGTGATCGGTTTCGGCACGAATTTCAGCATTCTTTGCATTCGTCAAGGCGTTTTCACGCTGGAACAAGAGAAACGTCGTTGACCGGCCTGCCTCGTTCAACCGGCGTTCGCCTTCGAGCTGAATTTCTGCATTCTCGCGAGCCCGCCGCGCCGTCGAAACACGTTGGCGAGTCGTCTCGACCGCCTGAACAGCGTTTCGGACCTCGACAATTACAGTCTGTTCCTGGCTGCGAGTCTGCGCATTTAACTGATTCTCCTGTATTATCGCTCCATCAAGATTAGCCTTCGCCGTGCGATTGCGAAACGGGAACGAGATGGTGACGCCAACTGAAAAATTTGGGGCATCCGTACGAAAAATATTTCGAAGCGACCTGTCAAACCCACCGAAAAGATACGATGGCGAAGCGGGAACTACAAAACTTGGGTTTACAACAAGCGGCAGGCCGAGAGTCGCACGCGTTGCATTGATGCCGCCAAACAACAATAGGTCCTGCTGAGACGTCAGCAGATTGCTAGTGAAAGCAGTGCTCGTGCCGCTGCGGGAAAGGCCGTTTAACGAGAATGTTGTATTTAGGTCAATCTGTGGTTTTGTCTGATTCTTAAAATACTTGATGTCCTCGGCGTTTATCTCCTTTTGCAGCTTTAATCGTCTCAATTCGAAACGATTGTCCATTGCATCGCTCATTGCCGTGTCCAAGCTGATCGGCTGCGAGCTTACCTGAGGGATATCCGTCGGCACAAAGGTCTGCAGCCACTCAGCCGAGGTCGGATCGCGCAGAACTAGCTGTTTGAGCGCATTTTCATTGATCGAGACTGTCTGCGTTGCGAGCAAAAGATCGCCCTCGCGATTGGCAAGTTCGGTCGCTACTTCAGCCTTTTCCAGCGGAGCGGCAGCACCCGCTTCGATTTTTGCCTCGACTTGTCGCAGATTTTCTTTTGCGAGATTGACGTTGGCAACCTGATTCTGTTGATTACGAAGGGCAAAAACGAAATCCCAATACGCGCGTTGAACGGCGGTTATCGTATCCGTTGCACGAAGCCGAAAATCGGAATCAGTCTGTTCGAGCCGCTTACGGGCGATCGTTATCTGCCGCCGCGTATTATCAATCTTAAAATTACGCCACAACGGCTGAACATAGTTCACGCCAAATCCGGACGAATAGATCGCACTGTTACCGCTAGAAACCGATCCGGACGTAACCTGCGCCTGGGCAAATGCGTTTTCCGTACGTTGATTGTTGAAAAAGATCTGATAGTTTCCGCCGCCGCGCTCGAGGTTTTTGCTGAAATTGGAATTAATCCGAAAATCCTTTGTGGCTTCGGATCCAGTCGTACTGCTTCGCGAAAAATTTGGCTGAATTGAAAAAACGGGATCGTAAATGCCCAGAATGGAGCGTACCTGAGTTTCCTGAAAGCGCACGTCGTCCCGCGAAATCTCGATATCATTATTATTTTGCAGTGCCCGTCGAACCGCATCCGCCAGAGTCAGCGGAATTGGCTGGGCCTGCTGCACACCGATCCTGTTCAGGTCCACGGCGTTGGAACGAATAACAACGGATTGCGCATCGTTCGCGGGCGCGGTTGGCGTCGGCATTTGTACTTTGGTTGAAGCATCGCCAACCTCCTGTGAAAATATAGACAGGGAAAATGAGCAGAACGCTATGGTAAAAATCACTAAACTGCGAGATCGCGAAAGTATCATTATGAAAGCTCCGGCGTAAACACCTGATTTTATTAATTCTTGAGAAAAACTCAAACGCTTACTACGACTTTTAAAATTCGTTTGTTTCAACAATCTTGAGCGCGCCGTACGGGCGAGGGCTGTAAACTCATTCACCCCGGATAATTGAATAATGGCCTGAAGTGGGTTATCTTCAAAGTTTAATACTACGCAATTTTTTGGAGGAATCGAAATAACAAAATGGCTATTAAAGTAGGTATAAATGGCTTTGGACGTATCGGACGCTCGGTCGTCAGGACTTGGCTTGACGATGCAGATATTGACCTGGTCGCCGTCAATGACTTGACGGATACGAAAACCCTGGCCCATCTGCTCAAATACGATTCGGTCATGGGCAATCTTGAGAATGAAATCTCATCGGGTGAGAATTCGATTACCGTCGATGGCGACACTTTCCGGGTGTTTTCAGAAAAGGATCCCGCCCTGATTCCGTGGGAAGATGTCGGTGCCGAGATCGTAATCGAATCGACAGGCCGCTTTACCAACGCGGCCGACGCCGTCAAGCACCTTCGCGGGAGCGTCAAGAAGGTTATCATTTCGGCCCCCGCAAAGGGCGAGGATGTAACTATCGTCCTGGGCGTCAATGAGGAAATGTACGATGCTGACAAACACAACATTATTTCCAACGCGTCGTGTACAACAAATTGTTTGGCCCCGGTCGCCAAAGTTATTCATGAAAAATTCGGCATCAAAAATGCTCTCATGAATACGATACATAGCTACACAAATGACCAACAGCTGCTTGATCTTCCACATAAGGATTTGCGTCGGGCCAGGGCAGCAGCGCTGTCAATGATTCCGACCTCCACTGGCGCGGCGAAAGCGATCGCATTGGTAATTCCTGACCTTAAAGGAAAATTTGACGGCATATCAGTCCGTGTTCCAACGCCAAACGTGTCGCTTGTCGATGTTGTGATGAACGTAGAAAAGGAGACTTCGGCCGAGGAAGTAAATAAAGTTCTCAAAGATGCTGCGAACGAGGAACTAAAGGGCATTCTTGCTTTCTGCGAGGAGCCGCTTGTTTCGATAGACTTTAAGGGCAACTCAAATTCATCGATCGTCGATGCCGATAATACCAAGGTTATTGGCGGCACTTGTATAAAGATTCTTACGTGGTATGACAACGAATGGGGCTACTCATGCCGCGTTCGCGACCTGGTAAAATATATCGCAGGCAAAGGCACCTGGAATTTTGATCTATGATGCGCGAGAGGTGAGAGCTAATGAAAATCAATGTAAAAACCGCAGTTTTGTCATTTGTTTTCCTGGGAATTGCGGCAGTTACAGGCGATAGTTTATACGCTCAGGCCGTCACTGTTTTTGATCGTCGCGACGGCGGAGGTTCCAATCAGAGCTTTGCCGTTGGCATTTACCGCAACGACCGCGGCGATTTCAACTCCGGCCTAAAGAATGATGCCGCTTCATCGGTTCGGGTAGAGCGCGGTTACCGAGTACGATTGTGCGAAAACGAAGGTTATGGCGACAACGGTTCGGGCCGCTGCGAAGAATACGGCTCTGGTCTCTATAACCTACGATACGACAATACCGCGTCGTATATTCGTGTTTGGCGATCGTCCGGTGGTGGCGGCGGCATCTCACGGGGCGTGGTTACGGTCTATGATGACCGAGACTACGATGGAACATGGCAAACATTTGATACAGGCCGCTATAGATTTAACAAAGGGGAATTTGGCAGATTGCGAAATGATGAGGCATCCTCGATCATTATTTCGCGCGGATATCGCGTTCGTTTATGCGAAAGCGAAGGGTTCGACGGCCGCGGGACTGGCCGTTGCGAGGAATTGGGCGAAGGCCGCTACAATCTACGGCTTAACGATGAAGTTTCGTTTATACAGGTCCAGCGTTCCGGCAGTGGTTGGAACGACGATTTCCAGACGGTGATCGTTTATGAGGACAAATATCAAAAGGGAAGCCAGCAGCCATTCGACGTCGGCACCTACCGAAATGATTACAGCCAGCTCGGGCTGATGGGGAACGATAAAGCGTCATCAGTCTTTGTCCCGCGCGGCTACCGCGTTCGGCTCTGTGAAAACGAAGGCGGCGGAAATGGTGCTGGCAGATGTGAGGAATACGGGCCCGGAAACTATAATTTGCGGTATAACGACACCGCCTCCTTTCTTCGGGTTTGGCGAAGGTGACCCGGGGCCGGCTGTCTGAATAATGAATAATTCACTCAACCTCTGCGTAACGATCGTGTTTCTCGTTGTGCTTGGCTGTTCGTGTCCGAGATTGTCCGATCTTGGCCGCAAAAACGAAACACCTACGCCGTATTCGACGCCAAAAGCCGGTCCCGCTGCACCTATTCCGCAGGGTGGCGAATACGACCTGACCTTGGAGAAATACAACAAGATCAGGGTTGGAATGGCGAAAGCGGCGGTCGAAAATACGCTCGGCGGCAAGGGCACCGAGATCAGCAGTTCAGTCGCCGGCCGAACGAACTTTTCCGTCAATAAATGGGAAGGTGATGGATTTAAATCGATAATATTGTCATTCAAAAATGACAAGGTAATGTCAAAGTCTCAAGTTGGGTTGAAATAGCCGGCGAGAAACTGTGACCAAAGAGCATGGATAAAAAGACAATCAAGGACGTAAGCATTGCGGGGAAGCGCGTTTTTATTCGCGTCGATTTTAATGTCCCCGTTAAGGATGGTGTGATTACCGATGAAACCCGCATTTTGGGCGCACTTCCCACGATCCGGTATGCACTTGAGCAGGGAGCGAGGGTTGTTCTCGCATCGCATCTCGGCCGTCCGCTAAAAGACAGAAAAAAGGCTGAGGAAAAAGGGCTGCCTTATGATGCCAACAAATACAGTCTGCGCCCCGTATTTGAGGCCCTCCAGAACTCGGCCCGGCTAAACGACGCTCGCATTCGCTTTGCATCCGATTGTGTTGGCGAGGCTGTGAATTCATTAGTCGCCAGTCTAGCTCCGGGCGAACTTCTGTTGCTGGAAAACTTGCGTCTCCACCCGGGGGAAGAAAGCAACGATCCGGAATTCGCCAAACAGCTCGCAGAAAATGCCGATGTTTATGTTAACGACGCTTTCGGTACGGCCCATCGTGCTCACGCCTCGACGGAAGGGATCACGCACTTTGTTGACGATTGCGTCGCGGGCCTTTTGATGGAAAGGGAGTTGAATTTTCTGGGCAAGGCCCTTAATAATCCTGAACGGCCGTTTGTCGCGATTCTCGGCGGCGCAAAAGTTTCAGACAAGATACCAGTGATCGAATCGCTTATCGAACGAAAGGTTGACAAACTCTTGATCGGCGGTGCAATGGCCTATACATTTTTCAAGGCCCAGGGGTTCACGGTCGGTAAATCATTGGTCGAAGACGATATGATGCCAAAAGCCCTCGAAATCGAGAAAATGGCCAAAGCGGCAGGCGTTGAACTAATCTTGCCTACCGACCATCAGGTCGTGGATTCGTACGACCCGCTCAATTCCCGTAAGACGATACCCATTGCGTTTACAAATACAGGGCTGGTCGGCCTCGATATCGGCGTTGAGACGGCGGAGATATTTACCAATGCCCTGGCCGGGGCAAGGACCATTGTCTGGAATGGCCCTATGGGCATGTTTGAAGAAAAGCCATTTGACGAAGGGACAATTGCAATCGCCGAGGCGGTCGCCGAGGCGACTGACAGAGGCGCTACGTCGATAGTTGGCGGCGGTGATTCGGTTGCCGCGGTCAACCAGGCGGGCCTCGATGAGAGAATTACGCATATTTCGACCGGTGGCGGAGCAACGCTCGAGTTTCTGGCCGGGGATGTGCTGCCGGGTGTCGCAGCTCTGGATAGTAAGTAAGTAAGTAAGTAAGTAAGTAAGTAGGTTTTGTAGTAACTATGGCCGACTCAATGTCAAAAAAGATCGCGATTGAAGTAAAAAATGCCGTGCTTATTCTGCTTGGTATCTTTTCCGCGGCCCTTGGCCTAAAAGGATTTCTATTGTCAAGCCGCTTTATCGATGGCGGAGTTACGGGCATTTCGATGCTGCTCTCGGATATTCTTGCTTTGCCATTGGCCGCGCTTATTTTGCTAATAAACTTGCCATTTGTTGTGATAGGTTACCGCCAGATAGGCCGACTGTTTGCAATAAAGAGTGCGCTTGCCATTACCGCCCTTTCGCTTTGCCTTTTGCTCGTCGAATTTCCTGACGTTACGCCGGACAAACTACTGACCGCGGTTTTTGGCGGACTGTTTATAGGGGCTGGCATCGGGCTCGCAATCCGCGGCGGCGGCGTACTGGATGGCACCGAGATCGCGGCTTTGCTTGTCAGCCGGAATAGTCATCTGCTTCGGGTGGGCGACGTCATATTGATTTTGAACGTATTTATCTTCTTGTCCGCAGCAGTGTTTCTCGGCATTGAGGCGGCAATGTACTCGATACTAACTTATGTTGCCGCGTCAAAAACGATTGAATTTTTGCTTCATGGCGTCGAGGAATATACGGCCATCACGATTGTTTCCACAAAGAGCGAGGAAATTAAGGAAGCCATCGTGAACAGGCTGCACCGCGGTGTCACTGTGTTTAGCGGACACGGAGGAATGGGCACGACGGGGATAATTGAGATCGACAGGCCAATTCTCTATTGCGTCACCACGCGACTTGAAATCGGCAGTATTAAATCCGTAATCAATGACATTGACGGCAATGCATTCGTCACGACCCATCCGCTTTCCGACGTTCAGGGCGGCCTGCTCAAACGTCCTGCCCTGCATTGATTCTGGTCAGCATGGCCAGTGTTCGGCTTGCAGCTTCGCTTTTCGAAAGTACGGAAATTAACATCTCGTCCAAGTACGGAACCGAAGTCGTGACTCGCAGAATGCGGCTCATACGAAACCGCTTATCAAATTTGGCACTATAACGAACCGCATAGTCTTTTGCCAATATTGATCGATCAAGTCCGAGGTCGCGGGCGTTGCAAATCACATCCGAGACAATCTTTGCGCTCTCAAGCGCCATTAACATGCCGCTTCCCGTGAACGGATCGATAAACCCCGCTGAGTCGCCCACGGCCAACAACCCGGTAACCGGCGAGAGATCAAAACGGCCATAGCGCGCAACGGGCACAGCGTACCATTGGCCTGTCATTTCAGCATCGACGAGAGCCGTTGCCGCCCGCCGGTTTGTGCAAACTATTTCATGCATCACCCGATTTGGGTCGCTGCCAAGACGTTTTACATCTGCGGAAGGAACAATAAAGCAAAGATTCGCGAGATCGCCTTCGATGCTGGTGCAACCGCCATAACCGCCACGGTACGCGTAAATTTCACAGTCGCCGGGTGCAACGCGGCATCCGCGCAGGTGTGCCTTGAATGCGACGGATTTGGCGGGAGTTTTCCCGGGAGTTGCCTGTACAACTTGTTGCGCCAGGCTGCGAGATCTGCCAGTTGCGTCCAGAAGAATGTTTGCTCTAGCTTCATTCTCTGTGCCAGACTTATCTCTAAACTGCACGCCCGCAACGCCGCCCTGCTCACGATGAACCCGTTTTACCGTTGTTTCGGTCATTACCCGCGTACCGACGGCGACAGCTCGATCTAGCAATGCGGCATCCATCGCGGCACGACTTAGTCCAATTGCCGCCCTGCCATGATTTCCGAGCCAGTCACTCGGTATTTCAACCTTCGCCCCATGGCGGCCATAGAAGGCCGTGCGCTCGACGCGCATCGCACCGGCTAGATAGAGATCGGGCAGCACGCCGAGCTCGGCGAAATATGGCAAGCATTCGGGTGAAATAAATTCGCCGCAGAGTTTGTGACGCGGAAAATCTGCTTTTTCAATCAGCAGGACGTTTAAGCCGGCAAGAGACAACCGAATTGCCGAAGACGAGCCCGCCGGTCCACCACCGGCAATAATTACATCGTAAATTTGAGCCGTTGGTAATACAGGCATTCTAGTTTCCGGACAATATCAGCCGGTTCAATCGCGAATGTTCGATTCGCACATCATGAAGCCCTGCCTTTTTCGCCAATTCGAGGAGCTCAACAGGCCTGAAGCTTCGCAAAATCGAGAGTGCACCGTCATCCGAGGTCAGATTTTGAAGAAATAGCCAGCCGATCGCTCGATATGCATAGTATGCGATCGGTTCACGATTCAAATCGACTATGTAAAACCTTTTGCGAGCTACTCGCTTCATTTCCGTAAGCAGTGTAACCGCAGCGTCATCACCAAGATGGTGCAGCAAGAGCGTACAGTAAACGTAGTCGAACGAGTCATCAGCAAATGGAAGCTTTAGAGCATCCGCCTGCACCGATTGCAGTCCTATAGATCGAATCGCCCGCGCCGCCTCGCGTTAGATTTCAACCGCAAGCGATAGAGACACTCTATCCGAAAACCATTTTTGAACCTCTGCAATCACTCCGCCGGTACCCGCACCAACATCAAGAATTGATATCAGCCCTGAGTTGTCCGAAGCAATATCCTTTCCAATCGTTTTTCGTAATGCTCGAAACTCGCCAAAAATACGGTGGATAAAGTACATCTCACGATGCCACCGCATATATTCCTTCTGCGAGTAATCGCCGGTATCCAGGCGTTCGAGACGATAACTTCGCTTTTCGAATTCCTCAAACATCTA
>Ga0138256_10007039_pt1 | contig 11883 bp, 9 predicted proteins | sample KNB2016incub_MG_FD_105486 | JGI IMG/M metagenome (GOLD analysis project Ga0138256, IMG submission 105486) | Active sludge microbial communities from wastewater in Klosterneuburg, Austria - KNB2014incub_MG | ecosystem: Engineered > WWTP > Activated sludge > Unclassified | place: Austria...
AAAACCCACCGTCGTCAGGTCATTATTCTGGCGTCGTATTGCTGTTGCAGCTTCTATCATCATCGTACTTGGTTTAGGAACTTATTTTTTGTTCTTTAACCACACCACAAAGCAACACGAAATTGTAAAGACGACAATTCCTGCAAAAGATGTCGAAGCTCCGAAAGTTACCAAAGCAATGATCACACTCACTGATGGAACAACCGTTGCTCTGGATAGTGTTACCAGCGGAACAATTGCTATGCAAGGGAATGTAAATATTATTAAAAATGAAAATGGCGGGATTGTTTACAACGGCACAAACAATATAATCGAATACAATACACTTGTCAATCCGAAAGGAAGTCCCGTCCAAAGCCTGACATTGGCTGATGGAACAAAGGTTTGGATGAACGCTGAATCAACGCTCAAATATTTTACCAGTGTCGGAAAAGTTGACAGAAGGGTTGAAATTACCGGTGAATGTTATTTTGAAGCGGCGCATGATGCAACAAGACCTTTCATTGTAAAAGATGTAACCAGAAATACAGAAGTACAGGTATTGGGTACTCATTTTAATGTGAATACATATACGGACGAACCGGTAATTAAAGTGACCCTGCTTGAAGGCTCAGTAAAAGTTATCATGGGATCATCTTCCGGTTTATTGAAGCCAGGTCAGCAGGCGCAGGTTAGTAATGAAATAAAGGTAGTTGACGCTGTGAATATGGTTGAAGTGATGGCATGGAAGGATGGCTACTTCCAATTTACAAATGCTGATATTGGCACAGTCATGAGACAGGTGGAAAGATGGTACGATGTACAGGTAGTATATGAGGGAGAAAAACCTACGGGACATTATGCAGGCGAAGTGTCCCGAAATGTTAGTGCTGCGGAAATGCTGAAAGTGATAAAGGCCAGTGGTGTGAATTTCAGAATTGAGGGAAAGAAGATTATCGTGATGAAATGACAAAGCTGAGTTCTTATGTTAGCTCAAACAAAAAGCCAGAAGTGCTAGTAACACCTCTGGCCGGATCCCGAAACAAGTTCGGGACAAGTTGCCTGGGCTAACCCAATTATAACATATCTCGGAAAAGACTGCTTATTGTTTAACCCAAACAAATCAAAGTTATGCTATTAAAGGCTCTTTGTAAAGGCTACCCATTGGGTAGATTCTTAACAACCAAAACGCTGTTGATTATGAAATTTACAGCCCTTTTTTTATTTGTTGCTGCTATGCAGGTGAGTGCTACAGGTAATGCGCAGAAAATTACTATGTCGAAACGAAATGCCCCGATTACGGAGATATTTCAATCCATTAAACAGCAAGCCGGCGTTACCTTTTATTACAAAGTGGAGTTATTGCACGAGGCCAAAAATGTTACAATTGAAGTAAAGGCTGCAAGCCTGGAAGAAGTGCTAAATCTTTGTTTTAAGAATCAGCCTTTCAGTTATGAACTAATTGGAAAAACGGTAGTGCTAAAGCCTGTCACACCTGTTGTTATCAATGCGGACAATTTGCTGTTGGCTCCACCCCCCATTGATGTTAAAGGCCGGGTGGTAAATGAAAATGGAGAACCAGTGTTGGCGACTGTTACAGTAAAGGGAACAAAAAATGCTGCCAGCACGGATCTAAGTGGTGTGTTTGTATTAAAAGGAGTAGATGAAAATGCAACCCTTGTTATAACCGGTGTGAATATTGAGACCTATGAAATAAAAGTGGGTGGAAGAAATGACCTGGCAACAATCAGTACAAAAACAAGAATTGTACAAGGACAGGAGGTGCAGTTGGTCAGCACGGGCTACCAGGATATGCCTAAGGAAAGAGCCACCGGTTCTTTTGTAAAAATTGATAACGAATTAATTAGTAGAAGGGTGAGTACGGATATTTTAAGCAGACTGGATGGCATCACCAACGGGCTGATATTTAATACCAACCGGAGGCAAGCCAATGATATCAGCATCAGGGGCCGCAGCACCATTTTTGCCAATGACAAACCACTGATTGTGGTAGACAATTTTCCTTATGAAGGAGACATTAATAATATTAACCCTAACGATATAGAAAGTATTAATGTATTAAAAGATGCTGCTGCTGCCTCAATATGGGGCGCAAGGGCAGGGAATGGTGTAATCGTAATTGTTACAAAAAAAGGAAGGTTTAATCAACCACTCAGAATCGAGTTGAATAACAATATCACATTCGGCGAAAAGCCTGACCTGTTATACAGTCAAAGCTTTCTGAACTCTTCCGATTTTATTGACGTAGAGAAAACATTATTCAGCCAGGGATATTATTCGGCTGATGAAACTTCTTTAAACCGTCCCATTCTTTCTCCTGTTGTAGAGATCCTGATCAGGAGAAGAGACGGGTTGATAGGTCCTGCAGAAGCGGATGCACAAATTGATGCACTGCGGGGAATTGACGTTCGAAATGACCTGACAAAATACATACACCGGAAAAGTGTTAACCAGCAACATTCGGTTAACCTGAGTGGTGGCGGAGAAAGTATCAATTATAATTTCTCACTCGGCTATGATAATAACCAAATGAATGACGTAGGAAATTATTATAAGCGATACACTTTTAATTCGATCAATAATTTCCGTGTATCTAAGGCTTTAACTTTCACGGCAGGCCTGAATTATGTCCAAAGCAACAATCAAAGAAATAATCCCGGCTATGAAAATATCAGATCGGGGAACACCAAATCCTTATACCCCTACGCAAGGCTGGCGGATGAAAATGGAAATACACTTCCCATTTTCAATACATTCAGAAATTCATTCATTACAAGTCTTCCATCCCAAATGCTGAACTGGCAATATAATCCTGTTGGTGAAATAAAAATGGCCGATAACTCAAGTTCGCTGAATAATACCAGAGTGCAACTCGGTGCAAAATATTCAATTATAAAAGGTCTGGATGCAGAGATTAAATACCAGTATGAGAAGCAAGGTGTTTTATCACGCAATCACCGGAGTAAGGACACCTATTTTGCGAGGGATCTGGTAAACAGTTTTACAGAAGTAAGCGGGACCACCTATACCCGCCATGTCCCAACAGGAGGAGTTCTTGATTTGGGTTCTACTGAATTGAATGCTCACACCGGGCGAGCACAACTTAACTTCAGCAGGACCTGGAACAATAACCATGATGTAAATGCGATTGCAGGTTTTGAAACTCGGGAAACACTTGCAAAAACCAACAGCAGCCGGTATTATGGCTATAATGACAACCTGGCCTCTTCTGCACAGGTAGATTATATTACTTTTTTTCCGTTGTACTATAACACAGGAAATTTTGCAACCATACCCAATGGCAATTCTTTATCGGGACTTACCGACAGGTTTACGTCCGTTTTTTTTAACGGGGCTTATTCGTTCAAGAAAAGGTACACGTTTTCAGCAAGTGCAAGAAAAGATGCTTCCAACTTGTTTGGGGTTAATACCAACCAGAAAGGGGTGCCGTTATGGTCGGTCGGTGGATTATGGAATCTGAGCAATGAAAAATTTTATCAGTCAAACTTTTTCCCTGTTGTTAAACTAAGAGCCACTTACGGATACAATGGGAATATTGACAAATCAGTTACCGCATACCTGACAGCCATTGCTTTCGGTTTTCCGGCAAGCCAGACAGGTCTTCCTTACGGGGCCTTGTTAAACCCGCCCAACGCAGAATTGAGGTGGGAAAAGGTCAGAACAATTAATTGGGGGGCAGACTTTGAATCGAAAAATAAAATTATCAGCGGAAGCATTGAGTACTATATAAAATCGGGGCAGGATTTATTTGGAGATGAATACATTGCCCCATCCTCCGGCAATCTTCTGATACGAGGAAATTTTGCCAGTACAAAGACGAGAGGAGTTGATGTAAATCTTCATTCAACGATTATAGACAAAGGGATTAAGTGGGAAGCCAACCTTTTGTTCAGTTGGGTAAAGGATAAGGTTATCAGCTACGATATCAGATCCACAGCAGATAAGTTTCTCAGTTATGGGGCAAACGGTTTCATACTTCACCCGAGAGAAGGGTTTCCGTTATTCGCACTGTATAGTTTGAGATCGGCCGGATTAGACCCGGTTAACGGAGATCCACAAGGCTATGTTAACGGGGTGGTGAGCAAAGACTATAATGCTATTCTGAGTACCACTAAGCCGGAAGATTTAATCTATCATGGCTCTGCCGTACCGACGGTCTTTGGTGGATTCAGAAATAATTTCACCTGGAAAGGACTTGCAGTATCCGTGAACATGATGTATAAATTAGGTTATTATTTCCGAAGGCCGTCAATCTATTACGGTTCGCTTTTTGCCGGATGGTCAGGCCATGCCGATTATTCAAAACGCTGGCAAAAACCGGGGGATGAAAATTTAACAACTGTCCCTTCCATGCCTTCGGTACCCTTTTCCAACAACCGGGATGTAGTTTATAACAACTCCGAAGTTTTAGTGGAGAAAGCTGACCACATCAGGCTACAGGATATTTCACTCAGCTACCAATTGAATAATAATTTGTTTAAGAAAACAGCATTTAAGTCCATGCAGGTTTATTGTTACCTGAATAATTTGGGTATAATCTGGCGGGCCAATAAAAATAACATTGACCCTGATGTATCGAGTTATCCCACGATAATTTCAAATTACCCCAACCCCAGGACCATAGCGGTGGGTATCCGAACAACATTTTAATCAGTATAAAAAGATTGTTATATGAAACAGCTATTAATAGTATTCTTATCAGTATCAATAATATTGCTGCCTTCCTGCAAAAAGAACTGGCTGGATGAGAAACCCAATACAGCCTTATTTGTGCCAGGTACATTGGAAGATTGTCAAATTCTGCTCGATAATAACAGCCGGTTGAACGTGAGAGAGCCGGGTATTGGGGAAATCGGTGCAGATAACTATTTCAAGTTTTTTTCTGACTGGCAAACAGCACAGGAGCCGGAAAGAAATATGTACACCTGGCAGCCGGATATATATGGAGCCCAGCCATCCCCGGAATGGAGAAATGAGTATGAAAAAATTTATTATGCCAATGCAGTATTAGGCACCCTTGAAAAGATTGAAATTACATCTTCTAATTCGGCAGAATGGAATGCAATAAAAGGCAGTGCTCTTTTTCTACGGGCATCCGGGCATTTTAATTTAGTCTCGCTGTTCGGAAAACCTTTTGATCAAACAACTGCTACCTCGGATTTAGGCATTCCAATTAAAACTACGGCTGATGTAAACGAACCGGCAATAAGGGGGACTGTACAAGCAGTGTATGATCTTATACTGGCAGACCTGAATGGAGCAAAGGAATTATTGCCACTGACCGTTGTCGCCAAAACCCGGCCTTCAAAAGTTGCTGCGGAAGGTTTGCTGGCAGATGTTTATCTCACTATCGGAAACTACGATCTGGCATTGGAGAACGCAGATGCAGCACTTACAAAATATAACAGCCTCCTTAATTACAATACACTCAGTGCTGCCTCGAATACCCCCTTTACGAGGTTCAACAATGAAGTAATCTACCACGCCGTCCAAATATCATACGGAATTATTGTGCTGGGCACTGCCTATGTTGATACGCTCTTGTACCAATCATATCATTCAGATGATTTAAGGAAAGTTCTATTCTACAGGAACAGGACTGTTGGATATAGTTTTAAAGGAAGTTATAACCAGTCGGGTACTTCATTCTTTTCCGGAGTTGCTACTGATGAACTTTACCTGATACGGGCAGAATGCAATGCCCGGAAGAACAATGTTCCTGCTGCGATGAATGACCTGAATACATTGCTGAGAACCAGATGGAGAACGGGGACTTATGTTGATATGACTGCTGCTAATCAAACAGAAGCATTAAACAAGGTTTTAACAGAGAGAAGAAAAGAGCTGGCATTCCGGGGCAGGCGATGGAATGATCTGCGAAGATTGAATAAGGATCCCAACTATGCGGTTACATTAACACGACTATTGAATGGTCAGACCTATACATTAGCTCCTAATGATATAAAGTATGTATATCCTATACCGCAGGAAGAAATAGACAGGAGCGGGATAGAACAAAATCCAAGACAGTAATTAACAAACAGAAACAAATAGAAAAAGCATGAAGAAATATTTATGCTGGCTTGTTATGCTCCAATTTCTTGCATACAATGGCCAGGGTCAAAACAAGAGCCTTACTAATCCTTTAAAAGAGATAGAGATAGGAGAAAAGATACCTGATCTTCTAATCAGTAACCTGGTGAATACAAAATACCCATCTATAAACACCCGGGATTTCAGGGGCAAGATGCTCATCTTAGATTTCTGGGCAACCTGGTGTACCCCTTGTGTGTCGCTGATGCCTAAAATGGATTCAATTCAGCAACTAATGAGTAACGAGGTACAGATACTTCCCGTTACCTACCAGACAAAGGCTGATGTACAGCGGATTTTGAACAGGTCTCCAAAGTTTAAGCGAATTACACTTCCATTCGTGTTTGCCGATGAAACCCTGAATAAATATTTCCCGCATAAGGAACTGCCGCATTATGTCTGGATTGACAGTGCAGGAAAGGTTATTGCCATTACCGGTCATAACCAGATTACGACGGATACAATAAAAATGATGCTGGCAAAGGGTAACACATCCTTGAAAATAAAGAAGGATAATTTCAAACCCTATGATAGAGAAAAGGCTGTATTATTTCAAAATCTGGATTATACACAGCAGGATGTTCAATTTCAGTCCCTGTTTACTGGTTTTAAAGAAGGGGTGAATACAAGGCTGGAAGTTGTCCGTCAGGAGAATGGTAAAGTAAAAAAGATAACGATACTCAACGGCTACCTGCAATTCCTGTTTCGTATCGGATGGAGTGATGACACCAGGTATTTTTCGAACTCCCGGATCATCATCGAATCTAAAGATTCGCTTAAAATAATAAACCGTGAATCGGGGGATAAATTTGTAGACTGGTTAAAAGACAATGCCTGGACTTACGAGCTGATAGTTCCGAATCATCTTTCTGCAAACGCTTTCACTATTATGCGAACAGACATGGAGAGATTCTTTCCGCAGTATGCTGTCCGTGTAGAAAAAAGACCTGTAAAATGCCTTGTATTAGAAAGAACCTCAACATCCGATAAGATACGTTCAGGTGGCGGTGAACCAAAAAGCTCATTTGATCCCTACAGTATAACAATGATTAATACCCGCATGACTCTTTTAGTGTCGCAGTTGAATTATTTATTGCAGAACCGAAAAATGCCGGTCATTGATGCTACTGGATATTTAGAAGGAATTGACTTGCAGCTTGAAACAAACATTACTGATATAGCATCATTGCGCAAGGCGCTACAAAAGTATGATCTTGACCTGATTGAAAAGGATTACGAAATTGAAATGTTGGTTATCAAGGATAGTAAAACAGGAAACGAAAGACATTAATGAAGCTGAGTTTTCTGATAATAACCATTTTGCTTTTTGAAATTGTTACTACTGGATGTAGATCAGTTAGTAAAACAGAAACAAGTCGTCCCCTTAAATATACGGTAACTGTTATAACAAGGGAGAATGAAATTACGATACCTGTTATAACGAATGTTTTTATGAAGTTTGGTATGCTGGTGGTTAGTATGCAGACTCTTTACACGGCACAACAGCAAGTTGAGTATAGACTTACTTGCAGATCCGGTAGTATAAAGCAATTAAATGAATTGAGAGATGAATTATTGAGCCAGGCTGATGTTTTGAAAATAGATATTGAAAGAACTTACTAGCCATTTAGTTATAAATTAGTTTTCTCATCTGTGATGCCTTTGGTTGCGTATCACGTCGGGGTTTGTTTCTACAATGCCCTTTTATTTTGTTTTCTCAAAAACAAACAAGCAGTTAGTTTGGAAGGGAAGTGTCCTTCGGCAAAAGCTCAGGATGGCTTCCCTTTTTTTAAACAAACCAAAAATGGAAAAGGAATTAATACAACAAGAAAAATTATTGGAGTTTCAACCAAAGACTTCAATCACAGCTATAAGTGGTGGACGGGTGGTGAGTATTTTATTCGCTGATATAACTCATGTGAGTAAATACGGAAATGAAACGGTGATATATACAGTCAACAATAGTTACAGAACCTACCACAGCCTCAAAGGTTTACTTACTGATTTGCCGGTCAATGTTTTTTCCCTGGTGCATCAATCGCATATTGTTTCCTTGCGACACATGACTGGTGTTAGAAAAGGAAGACTAGTTGTTGGTGAATATTATGTTCCAATGTCCAGGAACTACAAAGTGCAGTTGATGGCCAGATTAAGAGAGATAGTAGAGAGAGAATATTTTTTCATAGAAAAAATACTGTAGCGATCTATGAACCCAGCCTATGAAAGTTTGCATAATGAAATGCTGGAAGAGATAAAGGAAACCCAGGATACTGATTTGCCCGAAGCAGAAAGGACGGCGGTTGCCTTCTGGATAGCTAATAGATATTGGGATAAATTAAAAACGAGGTTTTCGTCATCGGTGTTTACGAATGACGAGGATGAAATTGAGTTTTTTAAAATTGTGAAGCCACAGTTTACCGGGTATATCCAATACTTTACTATGATCTCAGAAGCTTTACTGTTTATTCCCGACCAAAGGGAGAATGAAATTACTTATTGGGAAGAAGAAATGAAACGGTATGATTTTTTTTGTAATAAGCATGGCGAATTTGTAGCGTATTACAAGAGTGATAAGTATAATCTGGATGCAACCTATTTCACCAAAGTGCCAAAAGACTGGCAACCCCTAAACCAGATGATGACATATGATTCGGATAAAAAATTTTGTTCAACACATGACTGGTTGGTAAGAGGAATGGTGGCGCATAAGATGTATTATGAATATGCAAAAGGGAAACGGGAGTGGTTGCGGCTTTGGTTTTGAGAAAGAATACCAGGATTGCCCGGGAGGAAATGGAAGAAGTAGGAATGTTGTTTTAATAAATTTCGTATGTGAGTTCTTTGACTTATTGGCAAATGGATGGTAATCCAAAATTTTGAAGTGTTATATTGTTTTCGATAGTGAAATGTTCGTAACCGAGTATGGTATTAATTATAACTGCATTACGGTAAGGCCCTAAGCTAAGGTCTGAAGCAGTAAAGCCATGCGTTGGATGTTCAGCATTTTGAATAAATATACTATTGTGTTCATCTATTGAGTAATTTAAATTCGCTTTATATTTTTCTTCATTGTTTAACCGAATATATGGGTGCAATGGTTTGATGCACTCAGGGAAAACAGCATGATACCCGGTGGCAAGTATTACTGCGGATGTTTTATGAACAAATATTTTCTCCAGTTCTGTATGATGAAAAGTTAACGAAAGCCCATCACTTATTTTTCTCAGATCACAGTTTGTATGTAACTGTATGTTTGGTGAATCTTTCTCAGCAAGCAAGTCATAAACATCGCTGATCAATGAATGATTGATGCCTTTGTATAAACTATCCTGACTGTCCAGCACTTCTTGTTTTTTCCTTTCTGGTAATGAATAGAAATAATCTATATAATCCGGTGTACTCATCTCCAGTGTCAGTTTGGAGTAATCCATCGGAAAGAAACGTTTCGACCTGGTGAACCAGTATAGTTTTCCATTATGGCATTGCATCAGGTCATAAAATATTTCAGCGGCACTTTGACCGCTGCCAACAATAGTTATGCTTTCCAGGTTTTGCAACATTTCTTTTTTGTACAAATAGTCAGAAGAATGGAAAATAAATTTATTCAGCGATTTTGCAAACGCTGGCACGAAGGGAACTGTTCCTGTACCTAGCACAATCTTATGAGTCAGCAGGCTGCCATTGTTGGTAGTTACTTTATAAATTTCATTTTCTTTCTCAATATTGATACAGGTTGTTCCAAAACGAAGAGAAGACAATTGTTGTGCAACCCACCGGCAGTATTCATTATACTCCGTTCTTTTGATGCAATAGTTTTCCTGTATGGCAAACCGGAACATCCGCATCTTCGATTTTAAGAAAGCCATATAACTGAACTTACTACAAGGGTCGGCCAGTGTTACGAGATCAGCATAAAATGGAACCTGCAATCTTGTGCCCGGCAACATCATCCCCGGATGCCAGTTAAAGGAATCGTTGGAATCAAGGAAAAGACAATTCAATTCAGGTAGGGAATGGCATAAAGCAGCTAATCCTAAATTGAAAGGGCCAACACCTATCCCTATGACATCATAAACTTTTTTGGACCGGGACATACTGGAATAATTTGGTGAGTGTAAGGGTAATCAATGTCATCCCTGCCATCCACAATAATGATTCTACAAGTCCGAGGGTAAGATACCCGGCCAGCGGCAGGCACCAGAAAATCAATAACCATTGAATAATATAGATGAGTGTGATATGCCGGCTGCAAAAATTCAATAGCTGGAATACAGGATTCATCTTTAGCTTTCGGGAAACCCATCGAAAGAGTGAGAGCCATAACAACACCAAGCCTGTATGAAACAAGGTATCAGCAGGCATTGTCCGGTAATGGGAAGGATAAGAAACTGTTCCTGTTGTTTTGGGAAACAGCAGTGAAATAATGACGGCAGCAGCTCCCGCACTTACAATAAATCTCGACTGGATATACTTGCCAATACATAATCCCGTCAATGGGTAAACTAGCCAGGGGAATACAGGAAAATATACAGAAGGAGGCTGCCTGTTAAAATATAAAAGTACCCCATCCACAAAATTCAAATTCGTTTTCACATCCCATATGTAAGGTGATAGCAGCATTATTGCAATTGCAACTAACATTGCCCAATACCGGTAATAAGGCAACCGGTAAATAAGATAGGTCAGCGGGTAGGCAATAGCAGCAAAATGGAAGATATCACCCATGAGAAGGAAGAAAATGCTGGCATCATGCCGGTCGGTAAGTTCCAGATCCTGCAATAAAGATGGAGGGATTAACTCCAGTTCCAGCGGGATGACCAGCTTATAAAGATTAAGGAGGAAAGCCCCGGTAAGCAGATAAAGAGTTCTTTGCAAAACCTGGTTACCGTTTAGTTTGCTGGAAAGGGTTATCGAAACACCCATCAATAGCATGAAAAGCTGGGCACCGGGTCCTTCGGCTAAAAACCGGAGAATATTTCCCAGGATGGATTGCTGCACGGCAGGATGGCTGTAGAGCATCACTACATGCACGGAAGGCATAATGAAGACGGTAAATCCTCTTGCGAGATCAAGGTGTGGGATACGTGGCATAGAATTGTTTACGGGTCATTAGATAGAGGCTGGCGGCTTTATCGGTCAGCATGATATTCTGTACAAACCCAAAACCGCATTTGGTTAGCAGTTGACAGGCTTTGTGGTTATAGATATCCGGTTCTGCATACATCCGCTGGGCCTGGTCAAAAGAAAAATAGTACCGCAGGAAGGTTTCCATGAGTTTGCGGCTTAAACCCGGAACAGGGGTGACAAGTGGGGCCATCAGCAGGTGCATTCCCACATCATGAGGGTCACAACGGAGATGTTTGCCTAGTTCATCAGCCTCAACCCGGTAACAGTCTATCTGGCAGACCAGTTGTTCATCCAGTAGGCCGATAAAGGAATGGGCATTGGGGTTTTTTAAAACAGGCTGATATACGGCTTTTAGATTTTCGATACTGCCTTCCAGTTGCCAGAATTGTTGGGCATAGGGCGCATTAACCCATTGGTAAAGGATATTCAGATCTTTCTTAAGGTCAAGTGAACGGAAGTGGATGGTGCCAGACGGGCCGAATGGTGCTTCGATCAGTAGGGTTGATTTGGTGGCGGGTTTACAAACTAACATGAATGCAAGCTATTAGCTGGAGGCAGCAGGCAGGTTTTGAAACAGATAAAATTTATTGTGAAACCACCATACTATGAATGAATTCAGGATCATTACACCCAGACAGGAAC
>Ga0138256_10007041_pt1 | contig 11882 bp, 12 predicted proteins | sample KNB2016incub_MG_FD_105486 | JGI IMG/M metagenome (GOLD analysis project Ga0138256, IMG submission 105486) | Active sludge microbial communities from wastewater in Klosterneuburg, Austria - KNB2014incub_MG | ecosystem: Engineered > WWTP > Activated sludge > Unclassified | place: Austria...
GACTTGGTGGTGGGATCGGGCGTGTAACCGGCGTGAACGGCGAGTGTTTCCAATTTCATGAGCAAAAAATCCTTGGATGCGGTGAAAAGAATGGCCCCATAACGGCTATTTGACGCAGTCGCAACGGGACTGGGTGATTGTCGACCAGTTTGCAAGCGTCCCCACGCCTAGACAGGCTTCCCTAGGAAAACACCCGGAATTAAGGTGTGCGCACTAGGACTTACCCGCAGAATTCAGCCCAGCAAAGCGTTTTTCAATATTTTTTATCAGGAGCATTTACATGGCTAACCAAAAACTCGCAACCGTCACCAACGAACTGATCGAATCCTACGGCAACACCGCCAAGAACGTGATCAACGCCTACCGCGTCGGCAACGAGCGCGCTGTGGTGTTCATGGACCAGGCATTTGTCAGCGCCATCGGCAAGACAGGTACCCGGTTGAGCGCCAAGACCCGCCACAACGCCGTTGCTGCTGAGAAGAAGCTCACTGGCTACTACGCCAAGGGCGTTGAGTTGACATCCGACAATGCCGACCTGATGGTCAACAAGGCCGTCGAACTGGCTGGCAAGGGCTTGGTGCAAGTTGCCGCCAATGCAGGCCGTTTTGAAAAGTCCATCGGCGTGACCACCCTGAGCACACTGGCCACCGCCGCTGTGCCCGCTGCTAAAGCCGTAACCAAGGTTGCCGCCCAGATCGAAGCCAAGTCCGGCGTGCTGGCCAGCAAGATTGCAGGCAAGACCGTCAAGGCCAAGGTAGCTACCGCCAAGCGCGCCGTCGCCAAGAAGGTTGTTCGCGCACGCAAGGCTGCGTAAGCCAAACAAGCTGCCACCTCCGGGTGGCATCCAAAAACAAGGGGCTGACCGCCATGCGATCAGCCCCTTTGTCATGCGCAACTGAGATCTGCGCTATCTGTTTGAAAGATCACAAAACCCGCGTCGGCGTCAGATGCTTGGGCGAAAGGTATTCTTCCAGGTACATGTCAAACGGCAGGGTATCAGCGGCCTCGAGACGGCGTTGCGCATCCCAGGACTCTTTCGCCAGCGCTTCAAAGTGATCCTGCACTTCAACGGGAACGGGTGCATCCAGCATGGCCTGGCGAATGGCAACCGACTGGGCACGCGCAAAAGCCACAAACGAGCCATTGAACTCCTCGGTGACTGATCGCAGAACCCGTGCCGACGGCAGGGTGTCGGGGTGCTGCAGGCCCTGCTCTGCAAGCGCTACCGCTGCAGCGTAGTCACTGCAACCATGCGCTGCATCCAATTGGCGGGCAATGGGGCCCAGCTGCTGCACCAATTCCTGGCCCCATTGGGTGAGTGTGACTTGCTTGTCACCGCGTTCGAGCAGCAGGCCGGGTTCACGCCCCCGCTCGGCTGTGCGGTGCTGGTTTTGCGCCAGCGCCGCAATTTCAGCCGGTGTGTCGGGCGGGCTATCAGACAGCAAGCAGTGCAACAGGAACACATCCAGAAAACGCATGGTCTGGGCGTTGATGCCTACCGGCTCGAACGGATCCAGATCCATCAAGCGGACTTCAACATATTCAACGCCCCGCTCGCGCAAAGCATGCAGTGGCCGCTCACCCGGTTGAATGACGCGTTTGGGACGGATCGTGCCGTAAAACTCGTTCTCAATCTGCAACAGGCTGGTGCCCAGTTGGCGGTAGGTACCGTCCGGTCCGCGCACGCCAATGGCCTCGTACGCGGGATAGGGCCGGGTCAGTGCTTCCTCCAACGAAGCACCGTAACCTTGCAGGCTGTTGTAACTGACCGCCAGGGACGCTTGCGCATCACTTTGGTAACCCAGGCGCCCCATACGCAAGGACGTGGCATGGGGCAGGTACATGGTGTGGGCGTTGAGCGACTGCAACTGATGCTGGCGCCCGGCGACAAACGTGGAGCACACAGCGGGCGATGCACCAAACAGGTACAAGAGCAAAAAAGCATGGCGGCGAAAATTGCGGATCAGGCCAAAGTACGCTTCGCTACTCACATCCGGCAACGACCAGTTGTAGTGAATGCCCGAAATGGTCTGCATGCGCCGTCCGTAGCGGTAACCCAGACCCCGGCGGTAAACCGTCTTGGATTGGCCCACATTGGAACTGCCGTATTGCCCCAACGGAATGGCATCGTCCTGCGGCAGCCCGCAGGGCATGCTGGAGACCCACATCATTTCGTCCCCCAACTCGCGCATGGTGAACTGCTGGATGCGCGTCAATTCATCCACACAGGCTTGTGCATCAGGGTGCACGCCGGTGATGAGTTCCAACTGCGACTCACTGAAGTCGGTGGTGATGTAGGGGTGCGTCAGGGCCGAACCCAAACCGTGCGGATGAGGAGTGGTCGCCAGCATGCCCGTGGAAAGGGTGCGCAAGCTTTCTTTTTCCACACCACGGCGAATACCGCGCAGACGCGAAGGCGTCAACGCTTCAGGCGTCAGGGGATGTGCAGAGGGTCCAGAATACATTTGTATGCGATTCAATTTCAGTGGGGCGCACAGTACCACACCGCATAAGAAACGGACTTGGTCAGGGTTAAGTTCTCCCGCAATCCCGTCTGGTGAAATGCCCTTGCAGCCGTTGTACTACTGCAGGGTCAGCCCATACTCAGGCCAGTTTGGCGGTGACATGCGTCACCTCGTGCGTGCCCTGTGCCGAGCCATTGGGTGGCACCATTTCACCGGCGCGGTCACGCACCTTGTCCAGTTGGGCGGCCAGTCGTTCGGGTGCGTCACTGTCCAGCCCAATCCAGTCGCCCTGTGTCAGTGTGATGTTGGCACTCTCCACGTGGCCGGCACCGGCACACAAAATGGTGCGTGTGGGCGCGTCTTGCGACACCAGCAACAACATGGCCGGTGCTACCGCCTTGGGACTCAGTGCGTCCAGCACGGCCTGGGGCATCAGGCCCTCGGTCATGCGGGTGGCAGCCGTTGGCGCCAGGGAGTTGACGCGAATGTCGTATTTGGCGCCTTCCAGCGCCAGCGATTGCATGAAGCCCACCAAGGCCAGCTTGGCTGCACCATAGTTGGTCTGGCCAAAATTGCCATACAGCCCGGTGCTGGAGGTTGTCATCAGGATGCGGCCGTATTTCTGTTCCATCATGTGCGGCCACACAGCCTTGGAGCAATGCACAGCGCCCATCAAATGCACATCCAGCACCAGGCGGAAGTCGGTCAAGTCCATCTTGGCAAAGGTCTTGTCGCGCAGAATGCCTGCGTTATTGACCAAAATGTCGACCCGACCCCAGGTGTCCATGGCCTGTTGCACCATGGCTTGCACGGCCTCCCAGTCGGTCACCGAAGCCCCATTCGCAATGGCCTCGCCACCGGCCGCGCGGATTTCTGCCACCACCGACTCGGCTGCCGACAAGGAATGACCCGAGCCGTCGCGGGCACCACCCAGATCATTGACTACCACTTTGGCGCCACGTGCTGCCAGCAACAAGGCATGTTCGCGACCCAAACCACCGCCAGCACCCGTCACAATGGCAACCCGGCCCTTGAAATCCAAGCTCATACACATCATTCCTGCAAAATAAGACTGACACACCACAGCTGCGGTGAATCCGCACTGCCCTTCAACAGCTACTGTAATTCACATGACAAGCCATTTCCCTGACAAACGTCAAGACGGAGACACCCCGCCCCGCGATGCAGCCACTATCGTAATGCTGCGCGACACACCCCGCGGGCTGGAGGTCTTCTTGGTCAAACGCCACGGGCTGTCCGATGTACTGGGAGGTGCTTATGTGTTTCCGGGTGGCAAGCTGGACCCCAGTGACTCCTTACTGGACCCACAGACCCACTTGGATCAAGATCCAAATCGGTTGCATGCCGCCTTGGGTGAGGCACAGTTGGATGTACGTACCGCTGCCGGTCTGTATGTGGCGGCGCTGCGCGAAGCGTTTGAAGAGTCACGTGTGCTGTTCTCGCAAGACGTGGACACCGCCCGTGCCGCCCTGCAGCAAAGTGCGGAAAAACCATTCAACCAGATGCTTGTCGACCTGCACGTGCGCCTGCAAACGCGCCACGTACTGCCCTGGAGCCGCTGGATCACGCCGCGCAAGTCATTGGTCAGCAGCAAGCGGTTTGACACCCGCTTCTTTGTGGCCGCCGTGCCGCATGCTCAAGAAGCCACCCACGACAACCACGAAGCCACTGAAAGCGTCTGGTTACCACCCCGCGTCGCGCTGGAACAGTACTGGAACCGCCAGATTGAACTGGCACCCCCGCAAATCATGAGCCTGGCGCACCTGGCGCGCCACACCAGTGTGGACAGCGTCATGGAGGCAGCGCGAATCACGCCCCCGCCACTCATCTTGCCGGAAGCCTTTGACGAGGACGGCACCCCTGGGCTGTGCTACCCCGGCGACCCAGCGCACTCAGTGGCACAACGGGCAATGCCGGGGCAGACCCGACTGCTTTACCGAAACAATCACTTTGAACCGGCCGGCGGGTTTGAAACCTTGTTCGACTGATTCTGCTTAAGAGACGTTACGGTCAGCCTCTGCCCAGCGCTGTCATGCTAGGACGTATCGGACGCTTGCGTTGTATCTGCGCGGATCAGCAAATCCTGGGCCATTCCCGCCGACATGGACACGATGGCGGGCCCAATGAACAGGCCTACGGGCCCGAGCACCTGAAGTCCGCCAATGAGACCCAGCAGAATAAGAAAGGGATTCACCTTGACGGAATTGCTGATCAGACTGGGTTTGATGATGTTTTCAAAAACAACCCAGACCAAAAGCAGGTCCAAAGACATGGTTGCGGCATACCCCACCTGCCCTTCAAGGTAAAGATAGAGGATGCCGGGAATGATGAGTGCCGGCATCACCAGCGGAATGACACCCAGCAAGCCGGCGGCCAGCCCAAGCAAAAGCCCCGACTTGACACCGGCAAGGACCAGTGGAATGGCCAGCAATGCGCCCTCAACCAGTCCGATAAGAATGACACCGTTGATGGTGCCACGCAGTGCTGCCACTCCACGGTTCACGATTCCCACGCTTTTCTCGCTAAACCAATGCGTCAGGGTTGCTGCGTAGTGGTCTCTGACGTAGGCACCATTTTTGAGCATGAAATACAGTGACACGAGCATGCACAACGCAGACACCAGTGCTGAAGACACCTGCAGTGCCGCAGACGAAAGCCATGTACCCAATTGCTTATTGCTAAGTAGATTGAGTGTTTCCAATGGTCCTGAACTGTGAGCAACATACTCCTCCCATAGTGCATCTACTTTGGTTGCAAAGGGAAGATGCTCCACGAACGCAGGAACGGGAATGATGCCTTCCTGATTTTTGGTCATGAACAATGTGCCAGCACGGTAAAGGTCGACCAGGTCATAAACCACATAGGCTAGTGGCAACAAAAACACAATCAGGAACATCGCAGAGAACAAAAGCGCCGGGTTTCGCAGGCGACGTGCAAAGCGACGGTTCAACTGCTCAAACAAGGGCCACAACGAAATCGCAAACACAGCGCCCCAAACGATACCTGGAACAAACGCCCTGAGCATCCATGCAGTCAGGAGAAGAAAGGCAACGGCGAATGCCAAATAGCGGTTGTTCATATGCAAACTATTGTCGCCCTGTCATGTCATGGCGCAATTGGAATGTGAACTTCATTGCGTCGCAGGAACCACAGCGTCCATGGAGGGTTGTAGCGCGCCAGAGCGGAAGGGCCCACTGCGCGCAATGCGTGTTCAGCCATGAAGCCGTTGAGCTCTGCGGTTCTGAGGATCACATCATCTTCATGCGCCATTCCAGAGAACATGACCACGGCGTAGCGCGCCGATGGCAGCTCCAACAGTTTCACTCTGGGGTCGTTCGGCGTTGGCAAAGTGTTCAAGGTGAAGGCAGCCGGCATGATGAATCGAACCGTCCAGGCCCCGGTACTTCCGGGCAGAGCCGACTGAATCACCGGTGCGGTCATGGCAATGGTCTCACTGCCTGGCTTTGACTGCACTACAGGCGCCGTCATGGAAATGCTTTGTCGACGTGTGTTGCCACCAAAGATATAGCCCGCCAGCAGCTTGAATCCGGCACTGGAAGCTTCATCGCGCGTGCCGGTCACGCTGACCTCGGCCGCCACCAGCGCGGGGTAGCTGCGGACTTCAAATGCCCCCTCTTTCAGGCTGGCGGTAAATACTGGTTCTTCCGTTGCCATTGCGGGTTCTCCCCAGAACATGAATAGTAAGATTGCGCTGAAACAAAAAGTCTGCTTGATTTTCATTGGATGAAATTCCTGTAGGCGGAACCGCCATCATGCAGGAAACGCGCTTGCCGTGTCTGTCCAATGGCGCACCCAGTGTAGAGGCGTCAACGTGCAGGATTGTGGCGTTTTAGCAATGCAAACACCCATCTGCCACCAACGATTTGTGGGCGAATTGAAAATAAATCCTTAAGAAAATGAACTTGGCGTACCATTCACCCCTTATTGCCAAGCAATGTGCAATATGTGGTCTACGGTGAATGTCAGTCTCGCGTCTGCTCAAAGTCTTTATTGGTTTGCTGTTTTCGGGTATGGACTCCATCGTTTTTTTGGGTTATTTTTAGGAGTCCTTTCATGGGCAATAAACTTTACGTGGGCAACCTGCCCTATTCTTTTCGTGACGAAGATTTGCAACAGCATTTCGGAGCTCACGGCACCGTCACCAGCGCAAAAGTCATGATGGACCGCGACACGGGTCGCTCCAAGGGCTTTGGCTTTGTTGAAATGGGCGATGATGCGCAAGCACAAACCGCCATTAATGCAATGAATGGTCAACAATTCGATGGCCGTGCACTCACTGTGAACGAAGCCAAGCCGATGGAAGCACGTCCTCCCCGCTCAGGCGGTGGTGGCTACGGTGGCGGTGGCGGTGGCCGCTCAGGTGGCGGTGGCTACGGCGGTGGCGGTGGCTACGGCGGTGGCGGTGGTGGTGGTGGCTACGGCGGTGGACGTAGCAGCTACTAATTAGCACGCTGGGTTTATCCCAAAAATAGAGGCACTTCGGTGCCTTTATTTGTTTTTACTCACGCTTGGACCCCGCTGACACTCATCGACCGAGCGACGCAGCCCCAATGCCATTGGCTCATGCCCCAGCCACAACCTTCCGTAGAATCGCCCGGCCCATATCCTTCCCCAGATGCGCCAGCATCGCCCACCACGGGCTCAAGGTTGTTTGTGGCGACTCCCCTGCCGCCATCAACTCGATTTGCCGGTAGTACCAACCGGCCTGGCATAGGTTGTTGAGTGAGCGCCAGGTGTTGGAAGGGCTGTTGGGGCCCCAGTAGCCACGGCCCAGCACCAACTGATCCTCCGACACCGGAAGGCGGTCCATCTGACCGGCCAACATACGCGCCGGGAAATCAGGCTCCAGACAGAAGGGTCGAGCCAGGCCGATCATGTCGGTGTGGCCGGCCGCCAGCGCAGCCTCCATACCGGGCAGAGTGCGAAAGCCCCCGGTCACCATGATGGGCATCCGCGCTACGGCCTTGATGGACTTGGCATATTCAAGAAACATGACCTCGCGTTCGCGCGTGCTGTCGCGCACTTCGCTGGCATTTTGCGGCCTGAAGAACTCCAGCTGTTCGTAAGTGCCTCCGGACACTTCCAGCAGGTCAATGCCAGCGTCGTTGAGCCACTGCACCACCTGCACGCTCTCGTCCAGCGTGAAACCCCCTTTTACGAAATCGGATGAATTGAGCTTGACCGAGATCGGGTAATGCAGGCCGACGCGCTCGCGTACCGCGCGCACCACATCCAGCAGCAGCCGGGCCCGGTTGGCCAATGAGCCACCCCATTGGTCCTGGCGCTGGTTAGTGCGGCCCGACAAGAATTGCGACAACAAATAGCCGTGCGCGGCATGCACCTGTACACCGTCAAATCCCGCCTGTTGCAGCCATGCGGCGGTGGTCGCAAAGCGCTGGACGATGTCGACGATGTCGGCCTCTGTAGCGACGCGTGGCCGACCAAAGTTGCCCACCATGTCCAACTGCACTTCGGACGGCGCCAGCGGTGTCAGGTTGACCAGACGCGGGCACTGGCGGCCCGGGTGGCTGATCTGCGCCCACAACTCGCTACCCGCCTGGTGAACGGTCTGCGCCCAGGCGCGCAGTTGCGACAGGCCGGAATCGTCTTCCACCACGACGTTGCCAGAGCGCTCCAGATACCGCCGGTCAATCATGATATTGCCCGTGAGCAAAATAGCCGCCCCGCCGCGGGCCCAGGTGGTGTACAGGCGCTGGTGCGCGGGCGTGGGTTGATCGCGCACGTCGGCCAGGCCTTCGGTCATGGCGGCCTTGCACAGTCGGTTGGCAACGGTGTGGCCACAGGGCAATGTGAGAGATTGTTCAATCATCAGCTGAGTTCTCGTGAAATATGGTTTTGTCGCTTCCAAAACGATAGCACGTCTGGGCGACGGATGTGCTGGAAGTATGTCAACCCGGTTTGGTTCAAACTGCCTCCCCTCGTCCTGCCGATAGCCTATGACAAGACCAGAATCGCGGCACCCATGGTGCGCAAATCCTACCGGAGGGCCTGCAGGGCAACCGCAAACCCGCGTTGCGCGGCAAGGAGGAGTTTGTGCAGGTAAGCTGGGAGGTGGCATTAGGCCTGACGGCCAAGGCGATCCTCGACACGATTGAAAAGCACGGCAATGAAGCGGTGTTCAGCAGCTCCTACGGCGGCTGTTCGATGACCACAGGCGACTACTCGGGCGGCGCGGCGCAAATCATCATGCCGTATGTGATTGGCGACATGGAGGTGTATTCGGCTCAAACCACATGGGAGCAGGTGCGCGACAACACCGAGGTGTTGCCAGGGCCCACGCGACCCTGGAATGTTCAATGAAACGCAATGCAGAGGCGTCACCCATAGCATGTTCCCGCGCGTGGGCCTGAACGATGACGAACGCAAAGAAGTAATCCACGCCCCAGCATCGGCAGCGCAGCATCTCTGTTTTCCACTTTTTTTTAGAAATAGTGCCTATAGCCCTCGTCGAATATACGTAATGCGCTATTTATTTAATAGCGTCATGCATCACCAACCACTGCCGTACCAAGGCAGGGTCGTGCAGAGTGCGCAGGGCGTCGTAGGCCTCTTGTGCCTGCGGGTAGCGCTGGCGCATAAAGTTGAGCCATTGTTTTAGCCGCCCGGCCTGCTGGCGGCGCTCAAGCCTAGCCACCACCAACTCCCAGAATGCGCCCATCAAAGGCAGCACGTCCTCCCACGGCACCACAGGCTCGGTGCGCAGCGGCTCGTGCGTACCGGCGTCCATCTGACGAATGGCCCGTGCTAACCCAGGGTCTGCCACCATTCCGCGCCCAAGCATGAGGTGCTCGCAGCCCGAAGCCTGCCGGCAGCGGCGCGCATCGTCCACGGTCCAGATTTCACCGTTGGCAACCACCGGGATGTTGACCGCAAGCCGGATGTCGTTGACGCGTTCCCAATACGCAGGCGGGCGGTAGGCATCGGCCTTGGTGCGTGCATGCACCACCAGTTCCTCGGCGCCGCCATCAGCCAGGGCTTGGGCGCATTCCACTGCGCGCGAGTCGTCATTGAAGCCCAGGCGCATCTTGGCTGATACCGGCATGTGGGCGGGCACAGCCCGGCGCACGGCGCTGACAATGCTGTGCAATTGCTCTGGGTGCTGCAGCAGCATGGCGCCGCCTCCGTGGCGGTTAACCACTTTGGCGGGGCAGCCAAAGTTCAGGTCAATGCCATGTGGCCCCAACGCGGCCAGGCAAGCGGCGTTCTCGGCCATGCTCACGGGGTCAGAGCCCAACAATTGCGCGCGCACCGGCACGCCCGAAAGCGTGCATCCACCGTTAGCCAACTCGGGCATGATGCGCAAAAACGTACGCTCGTTCAGCAGCGAGTGGGTAACGCGGATGAATTCTGAGACACATCGGTCCACCCCACCTGCACGGGTGAGAATGTCACGCAGTACAAAGTCGAGCAACCCTTCCATGGGCGCGAGGTAGATGCGATGTGGCACGAAAAATCACGTTTCAATTGGAGAGGCAATTACTCTGGCTCGGGTGCAGTCCCGCCGATGCCTACAAACGCAAGGCACCAGCGCGACGCACCAAGTCCAGGATAAGGCCAAAAAATACGACCGCCCATGCGACCAGCGCGATATACAAAAAGGTGGGCGGCAAGAATCCGAGAAAATTAAACCCCATCGCTTCGCTCATCCGGTGCGTACTCACCGCATACATGCCGAGCGGGAAAACCGCGCCCCAGTAAAGCGGATCGTATTTCAGTGGGAACCGCTTGTACACATGGCGCCAAAGCGCCAGTATGACCAGCATGGGAATCCACCAGGTGCCGGTGGCCCAATAAAAGATGGTGAACCCCTTGATAAATGGCAGCAGCGAAGTCAAGAAAGGCGCATCGGGCACGTTGATGATGAGCAATGAACCGGCCAGGGTGGAAATTGCCATGGCGCCCATGTTGATCCAGTACGGTGGCGACAGGTCGCCCGGAGACAGTGGAAAGAACGTGTAGCGGTAGAAGATGAGCGACATCATCCAGATGTACAGCATGCCACCCCACAGCCACATGGAGAGCGCGAGAAAGTTCAACTCCAGCTTTCCAGGTTGGGTCACGTGGGCCGCAAGTAGCGCGCTGAGAACCGCAATGGATTGTGTGGCCACAACGGCAAGCAGCCAGGCTCCACTAATTCCCTTGTCCAGGGTGGGCTTGTGTTCCTTGACCGTGAAGCCGGTAAAGATCGTATAGGTCAGCCCAATCCACAGCACAAGCCCAACCACCCAGAGCGTCGTGCCGGTGCGATAGTCTGCCGTCAGCAGCACGAATTGCCCGCCCAGGATGCAGGTACCCGCCACAACGGTGAAAAAACCGGGGCCACGCAGATGATCGATCATGTCGCCAAAGAAACGGCGTGGATACCGAACCATGCGCAGCACAGTCAAAACCCAGAGCACGGCGTAGAAAACGATATTGAGTTGGAACAACGCCTTCGCCAACAGCGGCATATCCAGCAGGTGCGAAGCGAGCGAAACAATGCCCGTCGCCATGACCATACCGAAATACGCGGGCGATAGCCCTGCCAGCTGGTCGAACCTATCTGTCACAAATTAGATCCTCTCTTTGCGCCGGCTTTGCGTCACAGCAGGCATACGCCGAATGCGCGCCCTCACCGCGACGCTCTAGCCGAAATGGACTGGAGAACCTTGCAAGTCAAACGGAATAAACGCACCGATATCGCCCTGCTTGATCGCTTCAACCATTCGCTGTAGAGGAACTTCAGCATCGGCACTGGAAGGAGGCTTAGCCAAGGTTCCCGACATGGCTGCCGCAAATACCATGCCCCACTGTTGATCAAACTGGCTGGCTTCACTGACCAGAGCAGAAAAGGAATCCAGTTCAGATGGGCTCTTGTCGACGCACATAAGCGGAACCAGCGCACCACCTTGGCCGGCTTCAAAGCGCGCAAGCTGCTCTGGCGTGCTATCTGCAGGTAATTCGATGCCTGCGAAAACAAAAAGCAAACGTTGCGGCAACTGCTGCTGACGTGCCATGGTCAGCAGATCGTCAAAACTGGAAATATTCATGGTGAATTCAGTCTAAGTTGCTCGGCTATCGGTTGGCGCCAACACAGCAAATCCTTGCTTATTGAACCAACGGCGAATTGGCAGCATCCAGATTGACACCTTCCACCGTAGCCTCGCCAACGAGGATGGTCATATATTGGTACAGCGCCTTGGCACGTGACTGCAGTGAAAGTTGTGCTGCAATCCGTTCGCGCACTTCAGCGTATTCCTTTTGCACACCAACACGACGGTCCAAGACGTCAATGATATGAAAACCAAACCGCGTATGCACCAGGCGTGGATGCAATCCCATGCCCCACAAACCATTTTGTTTGTGAAACAACTC
>Ga0138256_10007042_pt1 | contig 11882 bp, 5 predicted proteins | sample KNB2016incub_MG_FD_105486 | JGI IMG/M metagenome (GOLD analysis project Ga0138256, IMG submission 105486) | Active sludge microbial communities from wastewater in Klosterneuburg, Austria - KNB2014incub_MG | ecosystem: Engineered > WWTP > Activated sludge > Unclassified | place: Austria...
CGCGGCCACTTCGCGCGGCTGCACAATGGCTGACTCCGACAGGCCGGCGCTGGCATTGAAGGCGAGCATTTCAGCCATGTTGTTGGGCAGAGGGCCGGGGATATCCAGCCGCGCCACCAAAGCTGACCTGCTGCGTTCGCGGAAGGCCGGGTTGTGTAGAAGCTCCAGAGCCACGCTGCTGCGTTGCTTCTGGTTGTAGTCGTGCCCGGGAAGAACCTCAACCTGCGGCCCCAGGCCTTCAATGCGGCGGAAGCTGTCAAACAACGCCGCCGCCGATCCGCCCATGAAATCGGTGCGGGCGGAGCTGCCGATAAAAAGCGTGTCGCCTGTAAGCAGTGAATCGCCTACGCGAATGCACATGGAGTCAGGTGTGTGGCCCGGGGTGTGCATGAAATGCAATGTCTGCCGGCCAAGCTCGAAGACGTCTTCATCGCGTGCCAACAAGTCAGGGACCTTGTTTCGCGTGGCGCCGCTCATAACCACGCGGCAGCCTGTGATGTTGCGCAGGCGCTCGCTGCCAGAAAGATGATCCGCGTGGGTGTGGGTATCAACCGCGAACTTGAGCTTGAGGCCAAGAGCCTGCAATTCACTGAGATAGCGCGGCACCAGGTCAAATCGGGGATCAACCAATGCGGCCTGCCGCGTGGTTTCGTCAGCGATGAGGTAGGTACGACACTGCCGGTCAGGATAGAGAATCTTGATGCTGGGCTGCGCGTCTTTCATGCCCGGCGATTATGCAGCCGGGCAGGGCTGCTGACCAGCCCCGCCCGGCCTGGAACCTGTCACTCTGACGCGGCTCACGCGCCAGCACTGCAACTGCCTCCGGTGCCGCAGCCGCCAGTAGCCCCGCCACCGGCGCTGCAAGATCCGCCTGTTCCGCCCGCAGTACTTGGCGTGAAACGGTTCCAAGGCATCTTCAGCAGCAAGAGCCCCATGCCGCAAAAACCGCTCAATCCAGCGAAGGTCAACCCTGCACCGACAAAAGCGCTTACGCCGTAGAGCCACGGATTTACCAGTGTCCCCAGCAGCACGCCCAACAAGATCAGTGAACCGGCGGCAATCTGCACCTGGCGCTCAATGGAAAGGCGCTTCACTCCCTGTTTCACGGGCAGGCCGGCTTTGCGCCAGCCGGTAATGCCGGCCTCAAGGATGCGGTAGTCTCTAAAACCCCGGCGTTCGAGCACTTGCGCGGCCATCAGGCTGCGGTTGCCGGTGCGGCACAAGATGACCACAGGTTTGCCGGACTTGGCCAACTCGCCCATGCGTGCTTCAAGCTCAGGCAGAGGGATGTTCCACGAGCCATCGATCCATTCGCCGGAATACTCCATGGCGCTGCGCACATCGACAAACGTGTGGCCCTGTGCCAGCAACTCGGACGCGGTGTTCAGGTCCACATGGATTCCCGGGGCCTCGCCCTTTCGGTTGAAGGTCAAAATCTCGGCCATGTTGGCCGGCAGCGGGCCACGCACACCAAGTTTCTGGATGGCAGCGTCACGTGACCCGGCGAGGAAAACAATGTTGCTTGAGCGTTCAGCTCCGAGCGTGCTGTGGCTGCGGCCTTTGTAATCGTGGCCGGGCCATACGGTCGTGCTGTCGGGCAGGTGGCTGAACTTGCTGAAACTATCGAATAGCGCTCCGGGGTCTCCGCCCATGAAGTCGGTGCGCCCGCTGCCGCCAATAAGCATCGTGTCACCGGTGAAGAGCTGATCGTCGGCCAAAAGCGAAATGCTGTCGGGCGTGTGGCCAGGGCTTTCAATGACAAGCAACTCCACGTTGCCGACGGCAAGTTTGTCGCCTTCGCTCACTGGGAGATCGGCGTTCTTGACCAGCGTTCCCTTGAGCATGGCGTACTTTGCGCCGGTAGCCTTCTTGATGGCGCTTGCGCCCGACAAATGGTCGGCATGGGTATGGGTGTCAATCACGCAGGTCAGAGTCAGTTTGTGTTCGCGAAGATAGTCCAGGTACTCGTCGACCTGGTCGTTGCGTGGATCAATGACGGCCGCGCGTCTGGACTGGGGGTCCGAAATCACGTAGCCAAGACAGCCTTCGCCGTCCTTCTTGAACTGTTTGATAGCGGGTTGGGTCGCGGTGGCTTGCATGGCGCTGTCCTTTCGGGTGTTGTTCGCGTGCATCTATATAACTATATAGTAATACAAGATATTCCCGCTGGCAAGTGCAATTTGGCTGCGCTAGCATGCCCCGATGGCTCTCCGGAAAACCAAACCCCTCTCGCCACAAGCCGTTGACCTCGTCGCGCGGCGGTTTCGCGTGCTGGGTGAGCCGGCGCGTCTTGCCATCCTCAATGCGCTTATGCGGGGCGAGCTTTCTGTGAACGCCCTGGTCGAAGTTACACGGCTCTCGCAGGCCAACGTGAGCAAGCATCTGGCCATGCTGGCTGACTCCAACTTCGTCAAGCGGCGAAAGCGCGGCCTGTTCACCCTCTATTCCATAGCCGATGCAAGCCTGTTCAAACTGTGTGACCTGATGTGCAATTCGATTGCACGGCACCTCGACAACGACCTGCGGCAGGTAAGTTGAGGCCATTCAGGGCCTTTTCCCTCCCTAAAGCCGCTCCTCGCGCGTAGAACGTTGACCCAGCATGAGCGGCCTCAACCAGAGCCTCGAGCGCGCCAATCGCCTATACCGCATTGTTACCACGCGGCCTGTGGCGGTTTTGTGCGTCGTTAGTGCGTTTGTGGTGTTTGGCTACGTGAGCCTCAAAGATCTTCCCACCACCCTGATGCCCAACCTGAACTACCCCAACTTGACCATCCGTACCCATTACCCGGCCGCAGCGCCTGCTGACATTGAGGAAAAGGTAAGCCGGGAGATTGAAGAGCGGATCGGCAACGTGCCGGGCCTTAAGCAGCGCAGTTCGATTTCCCGTGCTGAACAAAGTGATGTTCTGCTGCAGTTTGCCTGGGGCACGGACATGCTTCAGGCCACGGCTGATGTGCGGGATCGCCTGGACCGTGCCCGCCTGGAAGATGGGGTGGAACGCCCGCAGATACTGCGTTTTGACCCGGGCCAGGACCCGACCATGCGCCTGATGCTGTTTGCCACGCGCGACGATGTCACGCTCCTGGACCTGCGCAGCTTCGCCGATGACGTGCTCAAGCCGGAGCTTTCAAAAATAGACGGTGTGGCCGCTGTCAGGGTTTCCGGCGGCTCCGAGCGACAGGTGCGCATTTCACTTCGCGAGCGCGACCTGAACCACAACAAGTTGAGTGCCCAGCAGGTGTTCGACCGAATCAGGGCCGCGCGCGTGGACATCTCTGCGGGCCTGATTTCGCTGGCAGGCCAGGATGTGATTCTTCGCGTGGTCAGCACCTATGAAACCACGGGTGTGCTGGAAAACCTGGAGATTGCCGGCGGGGCCAGCAGCGCGCGCGTGCTGCTCAAAGATATCGCCGATGTCGCCATTGTCGAAAAGGACCGCACAACGATCACCCGATTTGCCGGTGCCGAAACCGGCTATGACGCGCGCGAGGGCGTGCTGCTTGAGGTGTTGAAGGAAGGCGACGCGAACATCGTGCAGGTTGCCAAGCGCGTGTGGGTCGCACTTTATGGCGAATCACGCTATGAGCAGATCCGGAAACAGCGAGGCGAGGATAGCGCCCCCCGGGCACCGGACAAGAAAACTGCGGGCGGTTCATCAGCCCCAGATTCCGCAGCCGGCGGCCGTTCTGGCGCCGGTCGTGGCGGGCGCGGTGCCGCGGGCGCCACACGAGCGTTTGGGCCCGGTGGTGGCGGATTCGCGATGGGGCCGCGCGCCCTGATGAACCAGATGCCCGAAGGCTTTGGCGTTCGCGTGCTGTCGGATCAAAGCTACTTCATTGAAGACGCCGTTAACGATGTGAGCGCCAATGCAGCTCTGGGTGCGCTGCTTTCGGTCCTCGTGATCTTCCTGTTTCTGCGCAGCATCAAAATTACGGTTCTCAACTCGATTTCGATCCCGATCTGCATCATCGCCACATTCATTCCTATGCGCATGTGGGGCGTCAGCTTGAACGTCATGTCGCTGGGCGGCCTGGCCATGGGCGTGGGCATGGTGGTCGACAACTCGACTGTCGTGCTTGAGAGCATCGAACGCTGTCGCCAGGAAGGCGACGACATGCTGACTGCCGCAGTTCGCGGCATTTCGGAAGTCGGTGGCGCAATCATGGCCGGCACTCTGACAACGGTCGCGGTTTTCTTTCCAATCGTGTTCGTGACCGGGATTGCCGGCCTGATCTTCCGAGATCAGGCATTGACCGTCGTGTTCTCGATGCTCGCCTCTTTGGTGGTAGCACAGTTTGTTGTGCCGGCGCTGTTTGGCATCAGCCTGGCAGGCCTTTCCCACGCCGGCGGATTTGCGCTGACGCGAAAATCATTGGGATACCTGCGTCCCGAGGCCGGCCTCTCAACCTGGCGCAAGATACTGTTCTGGATGAACCGGGCGTTCCAGATGCCGGTGTACTTGTTCCTGCTGCTGTTCATCGCAGTCATGGACGTATTCACGCTGGTGTTTCGCTACGTTTTTGCGGGCGTCGGGACGGTCTTGCGCTTCGTGTTCAAACCCCTGGCGCGGCTGTTCGCCTTGGCGTGGAAGCTGACCGAAGATGCCTACCCGCCGATACTGCGGCTGACACTGGCCCAGCCGATGCTGGTAGCCGCGGCCGCGCTGGGCTCTGGCGTGTTGACCGTGGTGTTAGCGATGTCGCTTGATGATGAGCTGCTGCCGACGTTTCAGCAAGGCGAGTATTACGCCGACGCAGCCGCGCCCGAGGGCACGAAGATCGAGATCACGGATGCCGAGGCGCGTCGATTGATCCAGCGCGCCTTCAAAGATGAGGGCGTGAAAGCCCGCATCGCGCGCATCTCAAGCGAAACCGGTGGCGAAGGCCAGGCCGGCGACCGGCGCGAACTGGGCAGCCACCGCACGCGTTTTGTGGTGACGCTAAGACCCGGCATTGATCCGCGTGATGGCACGGCACCCACCCAGGGCACACTTCGCAATGAGTTCGAGGACAGCCCGATGTTCCAGGGATCGGGCCAGTTCAGCACTCCGCAGCTGTTCGCGATTGCAACGGGAATTGAGATTGAGGTTCGAGGTTCAAGCCACGAGCGACTTGGCCGCGTGGCCGAGGCACTGGTCAAGGCCCTCAAGTCACTCAAGCGTGACGATGGAGAGCCGCTGTTGCTCGAAGTCAAGAGCAGCCTTTCTGCCGGGCGTCCGCAGATTGCCCTGGCCTATGACCGGGAAATGCTGGAGCGGTACAAGCTGACGGCCGATCAGGTCACTCGCGCCATTCGCATCAAAGTGGGAGGTGAGGTCAGCACCCAGTTCACGTCGCGCGGCGAAGACATCGATGTGTTCGTCGAACTGGGCGGCACCGACAAAGCCAGCGTTGATCGCGTGCTTGAAATCGAAGTTGCCAGCGGAGTTCGACTCAAAGATGTTCTGCCGGCTGGTGCCAGGCCTTCACCCGAGGAAGGCCCGAGTGAAATCCGTAGAGTAGGCAACGAACGCGCCGTGCTGGTCCGCGCCGACCCCAATGACGTAGCTTTGGGCCTTGCGAAAAAGCGCATTGAGGCCGTTATTGCTTCTGGGGGTATTGATTTGGACGGGAGCAACCTCCGGTTTGCGGGACAGGCCAGCGAGATGGAAGAAAGCGTCAACAGCCTTTTGTGGGCGCTGGTTCTGGCGGTGTTTCTGGTGTATGTGGTCATGGCCGTGCAGTTTGAGAACCTGATTGACCCGCTGATCATCATGCTCTCAGTGCCTCTGGCCGGCGTGGGTGTGGTTGCAGCGCTGATAGTCTTCAAAATGCCCATCAGCGTGATGGTCCTGCTGGGTGCGATTGTGCTTGCGGGCATTGTTGTCAACAACGCGATCGTACTGGTTGACTATGCCAACCTGCTGCAATCACGGGGCATGACTGTCCGCGACGCGGCGCTGGCGGCGGGGAAGATTCGCTTGCGCCCCATTGCGATTACGACGCTGACTACTTTGCTTGGCTTGCTTCCCATGACGGGCTGGCTTGACCCGGTGATGCCCGCAACTCTGGCTCTGGCCGGTGGTTTTGACTCTGGAATGCGCGCCATGGTTGAGGGTATGGGGCTTTCCCTGACAGCCCCGTCGGAATGGCCCGGAATTGGCGGCAGCACATTTTCACTGGTGCGCGGGGTGAGTTTCCTTGTGGGCGGTGGCGAAGGCGCCGAGGTGCGCAAACCGCTGGCAGTCACCGTAATCGTCGGCCTGACCTCGAGCACGCTTCTGACGTTGCTGGTGATCCCAACGCTGTGGGCATGGGTCAACAAACGCCGCGACAAAACACTGGCACCCGTTGGCGGCTCGCCGGCCTGAACCTACTTGTCACTGGCTTTCTGCAGCCACCCGCGAATTTCTTCGCGGACTTCTTCGTAGTGCGGATCGCGAGCAAGCGCTTCCTCGAAGCTTTTCTTGGCGTCGGGGTATTTCTTCTCGAGCCATGCCAGGCGGCCTTCGAAGTATGCGGTCTCAAATGCGCGCGGGTTCAGGTTGAAGAGTGATTTGATAGCGGGACGAGCTTTCTCGAGATCCTCTTCGTCAATGGCTTCACGCGCAAATTTCAGCTGCTTCTTGAACTCGTTGTAATCGAGGATCTTGTAGTAGTACTCATTGTCTTTTTGAAAGTCGTCATTGGCGTCATACACATGGCGAAGAGCGCCCTGGGGCCGTGCGTCAAGCATACGCGACACATCCACACGAACGTAACTACCGACGGTGTTTGGCCCGCTCGACACCCACATCACTCCCAGGCTTACGTCCATGATCACGCTGTGGGTGCAAATGAACGCATCCAGCGTGTTGCGATTACCCATGCCGACATCCTTGCCTCCTTTGCCCTTACGGTCACGAAGGATGCCAAGGCAGGTTCCAGTTTGGAATTTGCCGTAGTTTTCGTCGGCCAGTTCCTGGAGCCGGCCATATCGGTAAAGCGTGGTGGCGCGTTGCATCTGCTCAGAATTCGCAGTGTCAGATTCAAAATCCTTGTGCATGAAGTGGTTGGCCTGAAGCAACAAGCCTGGACGTGCGGCTTCGCGCACGGCGCACACGTTGGGAGATTTCTCTACGACCACCGCGCGATTTTCGCTGCGGCTCGCCACCATATAGCTGTCGCTGACGAACACGGGGGTCTCGCGGATGATCTTCACGGCCTCGTCAATGGTGGCGGCCTCGTTTAGCACGCGCTTCACCAGCAGCGAAACGGGCGTACCGATGCTGCCTAGCTTGCCACTGTCATCGGTGTGCGCGGCATTGAGCGAAACCGCCAAACCTTTTGCGTTCATGCCCGTGACCGCGCCGGCCATGCCCGACCAGGCGACGTGCACATATGGAATGCCGGTATCCGGCCACACGTAATAGATGACCTTGTTCTGGTCAAACACCTGCCCGGCCTCCCAATCGAAATTCCGCGCAAGCAGCAGGTTGCTCGTGCCATCGTCTCGCTTGAGCGTGGCTGGCCCCCAGACTGCAAACCCGGTGCAACCGATCAGGTCTTTCTTCACGATCAGCGGGTTGTCGATCAACATGTGGCTGATGTCGTGGGCTGCGTGATAATTGAGGACGCGATGGTAGAGCGGAACTTCACCGGGGTGGTGGTCAATACTTCCTTCCACCAGGCCCAGAATCTCAAGCTTTTCGTTTTCGCTTACGAAGTCCGGAAGATTCCGGTTGTTCAGGCCGATTCCCTGCTTGAGCAGCCAGCGCACAGGGCCTTTGGGCCAGGGCAAAAACTCATCTGCCGTTTTTAGCAAGTGATCTTCCTGAGCCTTGAGTTGCTCTGGAGTGAACTTCGCGCTGGCATATCCGCGCTCCCACGCCGGGCCTGTCAGCGCAATTTCCATGATGCCGCCGCGAATCCGGGTCCAATTTTCTCCCAGCGTCTTGGCTTCTTCGAATGTCCCGAATTGCTTCTGCTTGAGCGCGCGTGAACCCGAGTAGGTTGGCGGCTGGGCGATGCACGCGGCCTGCACGTAGGCCGCGGCCGCGGCTACGGAAATGAGCGAAAACACGACAAGCCCTATCGCTGCGCGTGAGATCAAACCGTTGGGCACCGCCATGAGGCTGCGGGATTGGCGCACTTCGTCAAGGGCCGAAGCCATCTTCTTGTGGACGATTTGCTTGAGGCGCTCAATCCCATCCTCACCTTCAAAGCCCTCGGTTCTGATGGATTCCAGGACTCTCAAGGTGATGCAGGGCGAGCGTATGCCTAGGTCGCCCTTTTGCAGCGACGCTCCCGTTCCATCGATGATTACGGGAACGAGGGGTGATTTCGTTTCGATAGCCAGCTGGAAAACTGCATTGCGAAACTGCCCCAGATTACCCCTGCGCGACCGGTGGCCCTCAGGAAACCCAAGCACGCTGGTGCCCCCAGCAATCAACGCGCGGGCATCTTCGAGCCCTGCTTGAGCTGAGGTTCCGTTACGCGTGCGATCGCTGATTTCCGGGTGCTTGCCAAGTTTAAACAGTTCGCCCATCAAGGGCAGCTTGAACATCCATTTCGGCGTCAGCCACCGCGCCTTGACAGGAAGCGTTAGTGCCGCGAGCAGATCCAGGCGGCTCTGATGGTTGCAGACAATAACGCATGGTGAGGTAAAAGCGCTTCTCTTGACATTGATGCGCCTAATGCGTCCAACGGGGTAGAGTCTGAAAAACCACCGGGCGATGCCGCGCAGTACAGAATTGAATGCATCACCGCGCTTTCTGGCCATGAAACGGTCAGCCAGATGCATGGGAATCTCGAACAAAAACATCACGATCACGAGCTGAAAACCAAGCAGCGCCATGGCAATTCCAGAGCGCAAAATGCCCAGCCAGCCGCCGCCGCGGACGGGGTAAATGGACTGCTGAGCTGCTGAGGCCTTGTTTGTCATGGGTGGATCGTTTGCGTTGACCGGTGAAGGAATCTGTAATCACTGGCAGGCCGACACGATAGGCGCGGTCGTGGATTTTGCATCGGTGATTTGGGAATTGCTTCAGGCGCTATTTGTTCTTGGCTTCGTCGCGCAGGTTGTCATTGATGTCTTTCTGGCTGTCGCGAAGTCCGCGGAAGCCCGCGAGAAGGTCATCAAAACCCTCCCACTTCTTCACCTGGGCCTGAACGGCCTTGAGCATGTCGACGTTCAACTTCTGCTGGCGCGCAAGCTCTGCCAGCAATTCGCGGCGTTCAGAAGGCGTAATGCTCGTGGACAGGATACCTTCGCACAGGGAACGGGAGCGTTCAGAGCATCCGGGAGTGTCAACGTTGGTGTCCTGCAGCAACATGCCAAAGCTGGCGGGCACGAAACTGGCATCGGGCTTGGCGCGTTTCAGGCTGCGCAACAGGAAACGGAGCAACTCGGCGGTGACTTCGCCTACGGCGTCGCCTTCAGCGTCCTTGAGCAGGTTCAGCGGCGTGGTCAGTAGCTGCTGCTGCTCCCGGTCAGCTCCGGCGACGGCCAGCAGCATCCGGACGGATTGAATCCGGCCTTCCTGCGGACGCGCTTGGTCGTCACGTTCCAGACGGGAGAACTGATACACCTGTGCAAAAACCCCAAAGCGCTCCATGACGGCCTCTGCGTCGCGCAGCAGCTGGTTCTGCTTCTGGAATGCGTTGTTCAAGTCCGTGCGAAGCCGGCGGCCCTCCTCGCCTTCAAGGTTAAGGAGGTCCTTCTTTCCCAGCGCCTCATGGGTCTGGACTTGGAGTTCGGTCTGCGCGGACACCATGGCGTTAATTGTCGTCTTAACCTGCCGGATCTGGGTGGAGACCTTGGCCCTCAAGTCATCAACCGTGTACAGCTCGTAGCTCATGATCGGGTTGTGCTTGCTGCCTTGCAACTGCGGCTGGCCCGTCTTTTCATCGATCTCGGTCTGCCGCAGATCAAAGGCCTGCATGTAGACCTCAAGGGTGGGCCTGGCTGATCCCGAGGGTGCACGCACGTCCCGCGTCAGGGCCTCGAACTCCAACGACCAGGTGTCCTTGACCAGCGTCTGGGGCTTCTCGCGCAGTACCCGAAGGTAGTTTTCAAAGGGTTTGAATTCCCGGAACTCGGATTCTTCGATGTAACGCCAGAAGAGCTTGGCGGAACCCACGCCATAATCGTCACTCAGCTCATACTCAATAGGAATCACAGCGTCTTTGGCCACTGCAACGAGCTGGTTTGACACCAGCGGATCCCCTGAGAAATTGATGCGCACGGCGGGCGCAATATCTTCTTTGACCTGCATCAGGTCGCCAAGGCGCTTCGAGTTGGCGATTCCGCCCTTGTCAACCAGACGCAACGTGTAGCGAGACATGCCCATAGCCAGGCTGATCTCTGCGAGGTAATGGAATCGCTGCTCAGGCAAGACCATCTTGGAGGCCTTGGAACGCTCCAGCTCGCGGGCGCTTTGCTCGTTGCGCTCGACGTCAGGCAGAATATTGACCGAGCGGCTCGTACCGACGTTGAAATCAATGCCCAGCCTGGACGCGTCTGCACCCTCCAGCTGGAGCGCCTTGGTGGTCGCAAAGCGCATGGTAACGCGCGTGCCCGCCACTCCCTCAATGGCGCGCTCTTGCGTGGATTTGTCGGGAAGTCTGAGGTACTCGGCATGGCGGTAGGTCAGTTCAAGGGGGCCAGCCAATTCGGGCGGCGGAATCACGACAATCACATAGGGGCCGGCCAGCGCGTCACCGGCCTTGATGTAGATTTCCTCCCATGTGTTTTGCGCCGACAGCTTGTTGTAGCTGAATACCACGCGCTCGCCCTTTGAAGGGTCCGTGCCGAGAACGTCGCGGTTCATTTCGCGCTTGATGGTGTGTTGAAGAGCTTTCGTGATCAGCGCGCCCGACGCGTCCCTCGCCGTGGCATAGACCTCGATGCGAACCTCGGCGCTGTCAGGGACTTCGCCCGAAGGTTCAGCGATGATGCGCAGGTCCGAATCCAGAGCGACCTGGAACACCTCGGTGGCCGGGTCGTGGTTGAAATTGATGTTCAGGTCTTCTTCGGTGGGAAAGAGTGCCAGCTGATCGGCCTCGAGAAACTTGACGTCAAGCTTGGTCCGCGTGGGCCATGCGATGTCGGCGCCAAACACCCGGCGCGCCCAGGTGCTCATTGGATCACGCGCGAGATAGGCGTGGGCAAACACCGTGCTCATGGCCACGATACTCGCGATCACAACGAACAGGAGCCGCCGGGACCGCACGGCATCACCAAACTGGAGTTTGCCCGCGAGGTCAAAGGACTCGCCAACAACAACATTCATCATGTTGGCGCTGGCCACATCTTTGTAACGCTCCTGGTTCTTGAGGAATTGGAGCGAAGTGATCAGCCGATCGTTCAACAGTGGATACTCGCGTTCAACCAGCAGCGCGAGATCTTCATCGGTGAGCGTGCGGGTGAGGGGATAGATGATGTTGCGTATGACGATGACTGCAAGCGCAATAAACGAAGCAACTAGAAAGCCAATGCGAACAACGGCCGGAAGATTCAGCAGGTAGTCGGTCCAGAAAAGCCACAGCGCCAGGCACGCGACCCAGATAACGACCAGGCCAAGGCCATACGAAAGGAACATCAGGCGTATGTGCGAGCGCAGCTGCGCCAGTTTGGATTCGATCAGCGATAGAGTCATGGTTCGTTGTCCGTGAAGCGAGTTTCGCGGAAAAGCGCCAGCCCGGGCGTACCAGATGTCATTTGTTGCGCATGTCCATTTTCACCGGCTTCCTGGTCACGTCGACCTGGCCCGCACCCTGGGGACCATACAAGCCGCCTTTATAGGTCAGCACCATCCAGTACTCGACAGCCGGCCTGCCTGCCAGATGCGGCGAAATGTCGGTCCTGAAACGGTATTCATCCTTGGGCTTGAGCCAAGCCTCGCCGGTGTGTTCGTGCCAGTC
>Ga0138256_10007043_pt1 | contig 11881 bp, 9 predicted proteins | sample KNB2016incub_MG_FD_105486 | JGI IMG/M metagenome (GOLD analysis project Ga0138256, IMG submission 105486) | Active sludge microbial communities from wastewater in Klosterneuburg, Austria - KNB2014incub_MG | ecosystem: Engineered > WWTP > Activated sludge > Unclassified | place: Austria...
ATCGCTCGCCCGTACCCTTGAATAAGCGTTGATCGGCGCCATAAACCCCGGCCTCGCGGGCCGCCTCCATGGAGGCCATGGCTTTGCCGAAATCCTGATCCGCAGGATTGCTGGTGTCGAAACAGTTGGAGCCGCCTTGGCAAAATGAACGCTGGTCGCACACAGTGCGCTGGCTCTGGGTTGCTGGCGATGCCGGGCATGAATACGTCCGCTCGCTCATGTCGCAACCGCCCGATGGCAAGGGGTCAACGCACTGCGAGGACACTGGCGTGCACCCGCGATCGATCAAGGGCTGACAGTCGTTTGTCAGGGTGCTGCCGGCACAGGTGTAATCCTCAGACCTCGTCCAGCAGGAATCTCCGGAGCTTTGTGCCCCGGCTGGCAAGGGGGAAACCGTCGAAAGGCACACTTGCAAGCCATTGATGGTTTTGCACGGCGTGCTGTCGGTGCAAGTGGTCGCCGCATGCACGCAGTTGCTGCTGCTGGCGAGCGAGGCGCATTGACTGGTGTCGAGCGTGTTGGATCGGATGGTGTAGGACGTGTTGAGTTCGACCACGGTCGGCGTACCGGTCGATGCCGTGACATTGGTGCATTGGTAACGACGGGTATATTGGTTGCAGGAGCCGTCAAACGCCGTGCTGTCGCAGGTCGAGCTGACCAAGGCGCACCCTTGCGTCGCCTTGATGGCGGAACAATAGTCGACATGGTTTTCCGCGATGCAGGAGTAGTCGTCCTGGTAACTCCAACAGGTTGCCGTGGAATTCAGTCCGCCCGCTGGCGGTGTAACACCGGCCAAGCAGACGGTCGCCCCACTGGAATCGAGCTTGCAAGGAGTGGAATCCACGCAGGCATGCGACGCCAGGCGACAGCGCGAGTTTTGCGCATAGCTGCTGCACTGGCTGGTATTCGCCGTATCCATGACCAATGAATAGGTGTTGTCGAGACGAACCGTATTGGTGGGCGTGCCCTGGTTGTTTCCGCAGCGGAACGTCTTGCTGTAGGTATTGCACGTGCCATTGAATGCCGTGTCGCTGCACACCGAGCTGGTCTGCCCACAGCCGGCGGCCGTCAAAGCCGAACAGTAGTCGATCGAGTTCGGCTTGATGCAGGTGTAGGTATCCTGATATTCCCAGCAGCCACCGACATCCGCCAGCGTCACCACGACTCCCGATATCGTCTTGCTGGCGGTGCTATCCACGCACGTCGAACTTTCCAGTCGGCAATCGCCCGCGTACGCATTGCCGCCGAAAACGAGCAGAATCGCCAGTACATATCGAATGGCGATTCTCATCTTGCTCGCTGCTGTAAGGTGGCGCACTCATTCGAGGTCCAGCTGCTGACCGTCTTCGACATGGGGAGCTGCAAGACCGCCCCTGTGCCCGTCCCCCCCGAGGAATTGCAGCCGGAACTCACATTCCGCATCGACGGCGTGCAGGTTGTCGAGTTGCAGCTGACGCTGAAGTAGACGTACAGGTTGCAACCGAAACCGAGATTGCTGACGTAGTAATCGGTGACCGATTGGCCAGGGGCAACCGCCACCGGAAACCGGCCATAGCTGCCATCCCACGGATAGCCGATCCAGTTGTAATCGTAGCGATTGACGCCGTCGTAGGAACGGTATGGCTCGACGGCATAGGAGTGGCCATCACTGCCGCAGAAAATGTTCATGGCCATGTAGGGATCGACACACCAACTGCAGTCCATGAAGGCGGTTCGGCCCAGCCATGCCCCGGGCGTGCATTGGCCGAATCCCACCGTCGCCGAAACGCCGCGGCGACAACTCAAGGATTCATAGCCCTGGACGGTCTGGTTGCACTGATAGTTGTAGGCGGTGCTAATTTCAATCTGCCGACCGATGTAGCACGTTGCATTGCTCAGCGTCTGCATCTGCTCGACGCACTGGTACAGGTGATACTGATCGACCGTGATCTGGCGCGCTGTCGAGCACAAATTGCTGGTCACCGGCCGATACTCCGTGCAGATTTCCGTCGTAAAAGTCGCCGGGGTCGTATCCGTCACCACTCTGCAGGATTCAGCGCTTGAGCCCACATTGATGCCGGTGAATTGCAGCGCGGGATTGCTGGCGATCGAGTTGGCGCGACTGATCAGAGGATCCGTAGCCCGATCGATCGAGAAAGCGGGTCTGACGCTGGGATTCCGGGCAACAAAATTGACGGCATCGCATTCCTGCCGTCGATAGGCGTCGGAGTCCGGAGCCTGGCTGGAACAATCCGTCACCTTGGCAACACCGGGACCGGAAAGCTGCCCCATGCCCCCTTGGTAATACTGGCTCTGGGTGGCGCTCTGGCCATAGCCCGGCACAATGGCTGTCGCACTTCCGGTACCGATTCCCTGAAATGCGCCACCCACCGCTCCTGACCCGAGCGATCTTCCATCGCCAAAAGCGGTGCTGGTGTCATAGCCCTGAGCAAAGACCGACGTAATACCGCAGATGAGCAGATAGAGCAGCCCGAGAAACCTCATGGCTTGCGGCCTGCCAGTCTGAGCGAGAACTGCCGAGCCGCATCGGCCCAAGTCGGCGCCTGACGCTCGATGAGATCAAGCGCGTAGCCCTGGGTGACATCGCCGTCGACCTTGATGTAACTCGTCGGGGTAGCGCAGCCATCCGTGTCAATCCGGGTTGCCTGGCTGGGTTTGGCCAGTACCAGCGCCGGAACCTGTGTCACCTTGAATTGGGTGAACGCCGGCGGGTGGATGATAGCCGTGACGTTTCGCTTGCCGATCAGCTTGGCAATTTCCTCCCCCATCCGTGCCATCGAACTACCATTGAAACCGCGCAATACCAAAACCGCGCCGGTCTTCTCCGACTGGATGACGATCCGCTCCAGCGATTCCCTCGGCATCGAGAAGGACACGAAAATCATCAACTCCGGCGAATCCGATGCACCCGTCCGGTTGCTTGTGGCCGGAAACTGCCGGTAGCCATCGGCGATCCTGGCAATATCGGCTTGCATTGCCTCTGGCTTGGGCAAGGACTCGACCTTGGGTACTGAAGGCGCACGGAAGTCCTTGGGCAGCTTGCCTGAGCCAAGTGCTTCCTCCATGCGCTGCCTGGCCATCCGCATGTCGTATTCAGTCGGTAATGCCGCCTGCCCCCAGGCTGGAGCAGCCAAGCAAACCCAAAGGCATATGGCGACAAACAAGGTCCGCGTAGAGCCGTTCATGGCGTCAGAAGGCTCCCTGGCAGCAGTTCCGCTTGCGGAACACCATGTAGGCGAAGTCTTCGCCTTCAAACGGATATTCCTTTCCCGCGCCCCACAGAATCGTCGAACGTCCCAAGGGCTGGCAGCACTTCCCGGCGATCTTCGCGGTTTGCGGAACCGGATACAGCATCTGGTACTTGTAGCCGGTCTTGTCCATGATCGGCTGCGGGTAGTAGCCACACAGACCGTCCTCGCCGGACGCGGCCCACATCAACCCCTCGCGGTGCATCTTGGCGATCAGCCGCGTCATTTCCAGGCTGGAAGCCTGGACCCCGCCGATATGCGCTTGTACGTTTCCGTCGAGTGGATACAAGCTGCCCTGACATCCGGCACACCAGAACAAGGTGTTCGACGGAAAGCCCGCTGTGGCCGAGACACAATCCGCGGCGCAGGCGGCCCGTGCCGGTAGATTGCCGAACAAGGCGACATCGGGATTGAAGATGAAGGTCAGTTCATCGTCGTGCCACATGGGATCGAGTTCGGTGAGATACGCCACGTCGAATGAACTTTGTTCCAGGCAGGCGTTATCGAAGATCGCTTCGAGCCAGAAGATGATTGGATCGACATACCAATGCACCTGATAGAACGACGATGTCGCCGTGCTGTCCTGGCTGTAGCGTGACCCGCGCGGTGCATCGAAACCGGGATTGAGTTCGATGCCACCAAGGCTGGTCATGCAGAAGGGGCGGCGTACCACATCCACGCGACGAACCGGTTCCCAGAAGCTGACTTTGAAGCCCACACGCAATTGCGATGGACAGAGGCAAACCGGCGATCCACCGGGATTTGGAGTGTCTTCCTGACCGAGGGAAACCAGGTCGAGGCCGCCAAACCGCAGAGGCATCAGGCAGCTCCAGCAGATGTCCGTGATCGGATTGGCAAACCGCCCGGTACAAGTTGCCGTAGCAAAGGCCGGGCGCAAGGAAAGAACGCCAAGCACAACGACCGAAAGGAATACGAGGCTACGGGCGGACTTCATCGATCCGCAATCTCTTGCCGTCCTGGCTGACGATCGCCGGCACTTGGCGAATCCCCAGTCGCCGAACCAACGATCCACCCTGGTCGTAATACACCGCCTGCTTCCAGGCCCGCATCAGCTTCAGGGGTTCTCCGGCGACAAGGATCGGTTTGTTCTTCCCGCTCCACTCGCCAAGACGCAGCTTGGCAAAGGCTACCTGTCGGCTATCCCGTCCGTCGAAAAACAGCAGATTTCTGGTCAGGGAAACATGATCGAACGGATTGACCTTGGTGCCGCGAGCGAATAGCAAGGTGCCTTCTGCATTGCGTATATCCCGATCCACGGTCAATGTCGGATCGACATGGTAGGTACGGGGTGCGTCGGTGGCCTTGACGCCGGCAACAACCTTGGGCGCCTCGATGCCGCCGATCACCTTGTCGCGATATTCCGTCTGCTTGCGCGCCAGCTCGCCCGATTTTTCCATCTGCTTCAACCGGGCCTGGATGACCTCGATCAAATCCGGTTCCGCGATCTCATAGGTCGGGCCGACGACACCCAATTCCGCAGCAGCCGCAGAATATGTCGTACAGAAGAAGAGCAAAGGGAGAATGCGAGCCAGAGACCACATGAGGGGCGATTCTGGCTGGGGGGAACACCTCTGGATTTTTGAAATGCGCACTTTTCGGGCGCATTTCGGCTACAGCGGCTATGGTCGCAGGCGACCCGACGGGCTCTGCGTCGAAGGAAACGAACTACGATGCAGGCGTCGAAATTGTTCGGCTACGAGTCCCGGACGGAGAGCATCGCGCGAGGATGCGCTTCCAGCCATTTCTGGCGGTTATGGCTTCGGCAAGAATGTCGAGATACTCCGCACCGTCAACGCGTTCATCGTTGGGCAACGGGGCTGCAGCCAATTCACTCAGCAAGTCTTGACGATGTTTTGAATCACGCCCCAGTTCGAGCAGGCGACTGTATGCCTCGCAGGCATAGGCAAAGGTTTCTCGCTTCCGATACTCGATCTCGAGCAGCCATTCTCGGAGCCGTGAATGGGGTAGCCCCAGCGTCTCGCGTTTGCAGTTGTGAAAAATATGAGCGGCTTCGTGCAGGACGAAATCGTCGGAGGGATTCGCTGAGCGGAAATAGTCTGTCGAGACATAGCAAGTCGTTTCGATGCTCAATCCAAGGATCGGAACGGCCTCGTCCGACAGCAACTCCGCTGAGTGGCTGGCCAGATAGAGGTTGGCCAAGTCCCATGCCGTACCGAGCCAAGGCATTTCCCGCAGAACCTGAGCGATATTCCTTGGCGTCAGGAATATCACGGAGCGTTCAAGCATGGAAAGGACGATCTCCTGTTCCGTCTTGGGGAAAAGCCCCTTCACCATGCCACTGAATTTCTGGCGTGTGAACTGGAGAAGATCCAGATCATCCGGAAGCGCAGTGACAGGACGATGCTGCGTTCTCGCCAGCACTTCTGCGACCAGAGCTTCGCGCAGGGCCTTGCTTCCGTTTTGTGATCGGTCGAAGAATCCGCTGCCCGGCCAGGCTTCGAACTTCGGATCGTGGCCCCCGCTCTTCAGGTAGGTCTCGACTTCCTCCGACATGCTCGGATGCGCTACTGAATGCGTTTGGACGCTCTGGCGACGGGACATGCGATCATCTTACGTCAGCAAAAACGGCATTGGCTCTGCGACATCTCCGCGATTCCTGACTACGGATAGTCGCCATATCGCTGGTCAGCCGAAAAAGCAGCCATGTGCGTCGGCATCGACGACTTGCAGGAATTCGCCGATGGACGCGACAGTCGGCACCGGTTCGTAGCTTTGCCACTTGAGGCTCGCGCGCATCCAGAATACCGTCCAATGATTCTGAGTACGCACATAGGTTGCCTTGCCGATCGGGTGCTGATGGACAATGCTGCGATCATCCCATTGCGGACGAATTTCGAGTATCTCGACGCTTTGCCCGGAAATTCGATAGCCGATGTCGAGGTCGGCACGAATGTGCGCAGGAGGCCGACGCTTCGCGAGGAATGCATCTGTCGCTTTCTCAATGCGCTTCATGTCGAAATCGTTGAATGCCATTTTCCCTTACTCCAGGTCCGCGATAGTGTGTAGCTTTGCCAGCAGATCAGGCGGGCTTGACTCGCGACATCACCGGGCAAATGACCAGCCAATGCGTCGTGGAAGGCGCACGTTGCAAGCAATGCACGCGTGCTCATGGATGAGCGATCAGACACAGTCAACTGAACTTCTTAAATCCGGGGTGCCGGATATTTCTAATCGTATCTGCGTTTTTCGTTAGAAGACCGAACTTTCGGCTTCGGAATGTTTGGTGCGAAGAGATGGCGGTCGAGTCGGTCTTGAGATTCCAAACCTTGTAATCGGCTCGATGGCTCGCCAACGACTCGATAATCACGTCTCCAGTCTTCGTCGTATAGATCGGAATTTTGAGGTCGTGCAGGACGCTGCGGATATCGGGAGCTGGGTGGTCGTATTGATTGTCGTAGTCGCTAGAGCAGATAGCGAAGGATGGCTTGACCATTTCCAGGAAGCGCTTCGTCGTAAGCCCGTTGTCAGCTCCATGGTGGGCCAAAATTAGCACATCGGTTTCGGAGGAAAAGACTCTGCAGCGCCGAAGCATCGAGCCGATATTGGGATGCTCCACATCGCCAAGACTTGCCACATTAAACATTCCGCTTCGAAAGAGTTTTACCGTTGAGTTGTTATTGGAATTGTCGTCGTAGAGGACTTTGGGATGGTAGTAGATGTTCTTGTAGGCGGCGCTCTTCGCCACGTCTAGACCATTGATGTAATCCGGGTCAACACGCTGAAGAGTCACTTGCCGCCTGAGAGCCTTTTGGTCATTCAAGTACCGCTTCAACATGGCCAAGCAGTTCTTGCCGGTGTCGGTATGTGGCGAATACCCGGGATATTCAACACGAGACGGCTGAAGCCGCGTGAGAATCCAGTCGAGATCGCTTTGTGCGCAATGATCCTGGTCCCAACTGGTGATGTGTAGCGTGTCGATCGTCTTCTTGCCGCAGACTTTCAATTCAGCCTGTAATTGCGGAAGACTCTTCTCGGTGATCCGAGCTTCGATGAGGGTGAAATGGTCTCCAGCGACGTACGAAAACGATGAACCGGCAGTTCCAAGCTGATATGCCCGAAAACGGGTAACCACCGGCAATAGGGCATCAGTCATAAAATCACCCGGGTTGATAGGGAAAGCCAAGCACCCAGTTTAAGGGAGACCTAGCAGTCAGCATATCTTCCAAAAACGAGCCTTCGCGGGGTAATCCAAACGCCATAACCGCAATATAATGGAAAACCCATTCTAATCAGCGGATTAAATTCACTTGAAGGGTGCTGGGTTTTGTGTCATCCTGTTTTAGCACTCACCAGATAAGAGTGCTAATATTTTTCCTATCTTCGGCTATCTCCTTGCAAAAGGATGCTTCCAATGGCGCAAGTGCACAAGATTGTCTTCTACCCCGTCGGCAACGGCGACACCTGTCAGGTTATCCTGGCTGGCGGCCGGCGCATCTTGTTCGATTTCTGCCATCTGCGCGCTGCGGAGGATGATGCCGACCCCAGAATCGATCTGAAGAAGCAGCTGAAAGAGGAGCTCGATGCGGCCAATCGAGACGACCTCGATGTCGTGGCCTTCACGCACGCCGATACCGATCACATTTCCGGCTCGACAGAGTTCTTCGATCTGCGCCATGCTGCAAAATACCAAGGCGAGGGCCGCATCAAGATCAACGAACTTTGGGTTCCTGCAGCCTTGCTGATCGATGAGGTCAAGCGGGATCAACTGAGCAATGAGTTCGCCATCTTGCGCCGCGAAGCCCGCCACCGCGTCTTGGAGGGCAAGGGCATCAAGGTCTTCTCAAAGCCCAAGCGCCTGATGGACGAATGGCTGCGCCAGGCACTGAAGGACCGCGGCGAGCCCGAGACTGCGCGCGATTACCTGTTCGTCGACGCCGGAACGCTGGTCGACGGCTTCTCCCTGGCTGCGGACGGCGCCGAATTCTTTTGCCACTCTCCCTTCATTAAGCACTGCGACGAAGGCGACGACCTGCGCAACGAGGCGGCCTTGATCTTCAACGTTCGTCTGCGCGCCGACGGCACCGACTACGATTTCCTGCAGATCGGTGACAGTACGTGGGAAGTCCTCGAGGACATCGTTTCGATCACCAAGGCCCACAAGAACGAAGACCGGCTCAAGTGGAATCTCCTGAATATTCCGCATCATTGCAGCTACCTGGCTTTGAGCGACCAAAAGGGAGACAAGGAGACCGAGCCGAAACCGCTGGTCAAAGAACTGCTACTGCACGGTAAGAAGGACGCCTACCTGGTCAGTTCCTCGGATCCGATTCCCGATAGCAAGGACATGTACGAGGCGGACCAACCGCCCCACATCCAGGCCAAAAATGCCTACGAAACGTATCGAAAGAAGGTGCAGGGCCGCCGGGTGGTTGTCACCATGGAGGAGCCGAACGCGTCCAAGCCAGAACCGCTAACATTTGAGGTGACCGTCGGCGGCGTGGCGTGGATCAAGGCGATCTCCGGCGCCCCTGCGGTGCTCGCTTCCAAACCGCCGCGCGCCGGACTGGAAAGCCGTCCCGTTAGGGCCGGGTAATGGAGCTGCAGTTCCATGCCCTACATGATGCAAAGGAAGTCGCCGGTACCGACCTGACGCTATCGCGCGCCAAGGCGCTTCATGATGCTGTCAGGCATCATCGCGACTTCGAGCTCGTCGGCGTATGGCAGGGGAAGGCTACCCCTGAAGCATCACCAAGCGAGATCATTGTCGTCGATGTTTCCTGCGACGGCGTCCCGCCGTCTAACGCGGCTGGCATTGCTTTCACCGAGCGCCTCGCGCTGTGTGTGCCGGAAGACCCATCGAGCCTGGTCGAAGTCCTTGCCTTCAGAGTGGGATTCCCCTTGATGATGCATCAGAATTCGGTGCTTCCGGATCGACCGCCAAGCCTGTGTTTGTACCAAGAACCGCCGCGCTCCGTGGCCCGAACCTGGACGGCTGCATCGTTGCTCAAGCGCATTCGGGTTTGGCTAGAGGGGTCAGCACGCGGAACCCTCCACACTTCCGATCAGCCTGTCGAGCAACTCTTTTTCGTCTCGCCGTACGAACTCGTCTTGCCGTGGAATTTCGAGCCACTCGTAGCCGACAGCAAGGCCAAGTTCTGGGTGGCGCGCGGGCCAGAGCGGCCGGGGAAGGGAGGCACCTTTTTCCTGGAAGGAAGCGCGGAGCGTAAGGCCGAGCGCACGGCTTCCCTGGTCAGCTTAACGCTACCTGCGGTGGTTCACGGACGCGTGGAGACAGACTTCGGGACGCTCGGACAACTAGCGGACGCACTGACTACAAGAGGTGTCGAGTTGCTGAGTGCGCTGACGAGCGAGATTGAAGCTCGCGTCGGCGCGGGAATCGAAATCGGCCAGGACGAACCGGCTACCGTACTCCTGATGCGCGTCCCAATCGTCAGAGCCGAAGGCGAGCCACCGTCAAAGATCGCCCATCGGGCCTACTTCCTGAACACCGGCATGCTGAAGCTGGGTGCCGCGATGGGAACGATTTACGCCGCCCATGACGGCAAATACTACAAGGAAGCGAAGGCGAGTTTCATCCAGCCGCAAGAGAAAACGGAATGGCGCGACCAGACTATTCTTCCGATGGAAGTGCTCCATTGCCTTGATCGCTCTGCCGCGAGATCCCAGTCTGGGCTGGCGTCCGAAGGACCTGCGGGAGCCATGATTGGCGCCGGGACATTGGGAAGCGCGCTGCTGGATATGTGGACGAGAGCCGGATGGGGAGAATGGTCGATCGTCGACAACGACCATATCAAGCCGCATAACCTGGTCCGCCATCAAGCCGACGCGTCGTTAATTGGGGTATCCAAGGCGGAGGCGGCCGTTCACCACATTCGATACGTCATGCAGGATGCAACCAGAGCGACCGCCGTCCCCGCGGACGCCTGCGATCTGAACGATGCAAAGGTGGTTGAGGTGCTGCGCACGTCGAAACTGGTCGTGGATGCGTCGACGACTTTGGACTACCCGCGTTTGATCAGCACGAGAGACGACGTCGGCCGGCATGCCTCGATCTTTGTCACACCGAGTGCCAAAGCCGGCGTATTGCTGCTCGAAGACGCCGATCGCAAGAAGAAACTGCGGACTCTCGAGGCGCAATACTATCGGGCCATACTTACGTCCGACTGGGGCACCGATCATCTTGACGGGAATCGCGGCATATTCTGGAGCGGCGCCACTTGCCGCGACATATCGATGGTTATGCCGTACTCCGACATTGTCCGCCATGCTGCCGTTTTTGCGGATCAGATTCCCCGCCTGTCCGAGTTGCCCGAAGCGGCGATTCGCGTATGGTCCTGTGATCCAAAGTCGGGCGCGGTCTCGGCGCACAGGGTTGAAGCCGTCGACGAACTGCAGTTGCTTTTCGGCGGGTTGGACTTATTTGTCGACACAGGCGTCTACGACAAAATGAAGTTGCTGCGCAAGGAGCAGCTTCCCAACGAAACGGGCGGTATCCTGCTTGGTTATCACGACTTCAATGTGAATGCCGTCGTTGTCGTCGACGCACTGCCTGCACCGACGGATAGCGAGGCGAGCCCTGGGTCTTTTGAACGTGGCCTCGCAGGCGTGACGGACGCCGTCATCGAGGCGCGCCGCCGCACAGCCGGAGTCGTCGGCTATATCGGTGAATGGCACAGCCATCCCCAAGGGTACGGCGCGAATCCCAGCGGTGACGACAAGTTTCAGCTGGCTTACCTGACGCTTGGCCTCGCCTTGGAGGGCTTGCCTGCTGTTATGCTCATCGTCGGCGATGACGAGCTATGCGCCCTGCAAGGGTTCGTGAAATGAACGCGGCGTTGAAGCGTAGGAACGTTGCGCTGGCGCTATCTGGCGGCGGCATTCGCGCGATGATCTTCCATCTCGGCGTGCTTCGTCATCTTGCAGAGAATGGGGCACTCGAAACGATTTCTCGCGTTTCCACCGTCTCCGGTGGCAGCCTCCTGCTGGGGCTCGTGTTCAAGGAATGCGGCTACGTTTGGCCTAGCTCCGACCAGTTCCTTTCCCTGGTCTATCCGGCGCTACGCGACCAGTTGTGTGCCAAGAGCCTGCAATGGGGAGCCGCGAGACAACTGTTACGCCCCGCAAATTGGCGATACTTGCTGTCTCGCTCAAACCTGCTTGCGAAGGCCCTACAGCATGAATGGGGCGTAACGGCAGAACTGTCCCAGCTACCGAGAGCGCCGGAATGGTCGATCAACGGGACTACGGCGGAGACAGGGAAGCGGTTTCGGTTTAAGCGCGATTCCGTAGGCGACTACACGCTGGGCTATTCAGCACCCGGCGAATTCCCGTTGGCCGACGCCCTTGCCATGTCGGCCGCTTTTCCGGGAGGATTTGGTCCGCTGTCGTTCGAGGCCGGCAACTTTCAGTGGAAGAAGCGACCGGCATGGGATTCCCCATTGGAGAGCGCTGCCAACGTCGCAATCGGCTACCGGCGACTGCACCTGTACGACGGCGGTGTCTATGACAACTTGGGACTGGAACCCTTCTTCGATGCCGGTCGCGGCATCCCCAAGCCTGATGTCGAATTCATTCTTGTGTCGGACGCCGGCGCACCGTTGAAACCGGGGTTTCCACGGTTTTCGATCAAT
>Ga0138256_10007045_pt1 | contig 11880 bp, 11 predicted proteins | sample KNB2016incub_MG_FD_105486 | JGI IMG/M metagenome (GOLD analysis project Ga0138256, IMG submission 105486) | Active sludge microbial communities from wastewater in Klosterneuburg, Austria - KNB2014incub_MG | ecosystem: Engineered > WWTP > Activated sludge > Unclassified | place: Austria...
ACATTACATGTTCTTTCAAATGTTGCGCTTTTAGTTCGTCGTTTTCTTCATTACTGTAACGTTCATAGGCCGTTAAAGTTACTTTAGAGTCTACAATCATTTTCTTTCCATCATGAAGGTTAATCACAACATCAGGAAAAACACGATTGCCTTCTTCGTTTGTAAAGCTTTGTTGCACTTCATATTCGCGACCTTTTTCTAGACCTGATTTTTCTAAAACACGTTCCAATATTAATTCACCCCAATTTCCTTGCATTTTACTGTCGCCTTTCAAAGCTTTGGTCAAATTCAAGGTTTCTTTACTCATTTGTTCATTCATTTCTCGTAAACCCAAAATCTGCTGACGCAAAGCTGCGTGATAATCGATACTTTCTTTATGAGTATCTTCTACTTTTTTCTCAAATAGCTGAATTTTGTCTTGCAGAGGTGAAAGAATATTTTTTAAATTTTCTTTATTCTGTTCTGTAAATTTAGTGGTCTTTTCTTCTAATATTTTGTTTGCTAAATTTTCAAATTCTTTGGTAAATTTCTCTTGCAGTTTTTCAACTTCTTCTTTTTGCTCTTTGTTTCGTTCCCAAAGATTTTCAAAATCAGTTTCTTTCTTTGATAATTGTATTGCAAGCGATTCTTTTTCAGTTCGAATAGTTTCTCGTTCTTGAACTGTTTGGTTTATTTGATGTTTTAGTTGCTCAATTTGTTGCAATAAACCGTTTATTTTTTCCTCTAATGATGCTTTTTCGGTTTTAGAATTGGCGGAGAAAATGATTTTACCAATGAAAACTCCAATGGCTAAGGCGATAATGAAAGTAATAATAAGAGAAATAAATTCAGGCATTTTGTAAAATGTTTTTGTAAAAATAAACATTAAATTGAAACACACGATTTGAAAAATGTATTTTTGTTTTCAAATAAAAATTCATGCACCACCATTTTCTTCTTCACAAACCACACGGGTATTTAAGTCAATTTATTTACGAGAAAAAGCGACACAAAAAGTTGTTAGGCGAACTATTTGATTTCCCCGAAAACACGATGGCAATAGGTCGATTGGACGAAGATAGTGAAGGTTTACTTTTACTTACTACTGATGGCATGATGAGTGAAATAGTTAGAAGTAAAACAGTAGAAAAGGAATATTTTGCTCAAGTAGATGGAATTATCAATCAAGAAGCAGTCGAACAGTTAATAAATGGAGTTGAAATTGGTTTCAAAGGCATTCGATACACTACTAAAAAATGCGAAGCTAAAATAATTGCTGATTTACCAAATTGCATTGGCGAAGGCAGAAGAATTAGGGATGAACGCCACGGACCAACTTCTTGGATTTCCATCACGCTAACGGAAGGGAAATTTCGCCAAGTTAGAAAAATGACTGCAGCTGTTGGATTTCCAACACTTCGATTGGTTAGAATTCGAGTAGGAAATATACATTTGCAAAACTTAAAAGCCGGAGAAGTTCTTGAATTGACAGATTTTCAAATAACCGAATAACCAAATTAACAAACATGCTAAACATCGTTCTCGTTGAACCCGAAATACCTAACAATACTGGAAATATTGGTCGCCTTTGTGTTGGAACCGAAAGCCGACTGCATTTGATAAAACCTTATGGTTTTGAAATTACAGATAAAAATCTAAAGCGTTCTGGTTTAGACTATTGGGTTCATTTGGATTGGAACGAATACAATAATGTAGAAGAATGGATGGCTCAAATTCCAGATAAATCAAGAGTTTTTTTGATGAGTTCTCATGCTTCAAAATCGATTTATGATGTTGAATATCAAGATGGCGATTGGTTGGTTTTTGGCAAAGAAAGCGTTGGTTTAAGCCAAGAAGTTTTAGACCAATTTGAGAATCACTTGAAAATTCCAATGTCTAATTTGATTCGAAGTTATAACATTGCTAATTCAGTGGCGTTTGTTATTGGAGAAGCGAAAAGGCAACTTTCTATTTAATTAAAAATCTCATCAAAAAAAGCTAACATTGCTTTCCACGACCGTTTAGCTGCTTTTTCGTTATAAGCAACACCTTTGCTTTTGTCATTTCCGCCATCGGTGTGCGTAAAACCGTGAACAGCATCAGCGTAATAATTCATTTGCCAATCCGCTTTTGCAGTTCGCATTTCGTCTTGAAACGATTTTATTTCTGCTTCACTAACATAAAAATCGTCTGCTCCGTGAAGTACTAAAACTTTTGGATTAATAACATCAATTGTTCTTTCAGAATTTCTACCCAAACCACCATGGAACGAAACAACGCCTTGCACTGATAGATTAGCTCTTGCTGCTTCAATAGCGCCAGTTCCGCCAAAACAATAACCAATAATGGCAATTTTATCTTTATTTGCGCCTTGCTTAATCAATTCGTTTAAAGCTAGTTGAATTCGTTTTTGATATTCGATATAATTCGTTTTAAAATATCCAGCACTTTTTCCTGCTTCGGCAGAATTGGTTGGTCTTTTGTCAACTCCATAAATATCAGCTACAAAAGTTTTATAACCTAGTTTAGCTAATTCAGCAGCATTTTCATTGGCATTGGCATCAATTCCTTTCCAAGCTGGAAGTAATAAAACGGCATTTCCATTGCTTTTTGTTGGATTATATAAAACACCTTCTAGCTTTTGTTCACCATCGTTATAAGGAATTAATTTTTGAGCGTTTGATGTAATTGCAATCAATAAAACAAATGTTAGCACTATCTTTTTCATGAAATTCTATTTAATATTGAAGGGAATAAAAACGGTTTAGTATTGAATAATAAATTTTCCTTTACTTTCATCAAAAGTAATTGAATTATCATTGAAAAGCGAATTAAAAACACCTCTTGAAATTAAATTACAAGGTTGGTCTTGGATAATTTCTTTTTCGGTCATCACAATCATTTCATCCGAAAGTTGGATTGCTAAATCAATATCATGTGTTGAAAAAAGAATACACTTGTTTGTTTCTTTTGATAATTTTTTCAAAAGTTTAAAAACGGCAACTTTATGAAATAAATCCAAATGCGTAGTTGGTTCGTCCAAAATAATAATGGAAGTTTCTTGTGCTAATGCTCTAGCAATCATAATTTTTTGAAGTTGACCATCGCTAATTTCAAAGTGTTTTTTCTCGGCTAAATGTTCTGTTTGTGTAAGTTTCATTACCGAGTTTACCTTCTCTAAATCATCTTCAGAAAGTTTTCCTAGCCAATTGGTGTAAGGTTGTCTTCCTAATGAGATAAGTTCAAAAATAGTCAAATTACTTGGTGGTAGTTTTTCTGTTAAAACCAAACTTAACTCTTGTGCTAACGTTATTCCATCAAACGAATTGATGTTTTTTTGATTTAAAAAAACATTTCCTGATAGCGGTTTTTGAATTCCTGTTAATGTTCGTAAAAGTGTTGATTTACCTATTCCATTTGCACCAACTAGCGTTATTAACTTTCCTGCATCTAGGTTTAGGTTTAACTGTTCAGCAATGATAATGGTTTCCTTTTTGGTTTTGTAGCCAATAGATAAATTGTCGGTTGTTAAGATGCTTTTTTTATTCAAAATTATTGAATTGTAATTTTATAGGTTTTGGAACAAGTATCATCGCCAAAACAAATTCGATTATCATCTTCCCAAAAACCTTGATCAACATCATAATATTCAGGATAGTCAATAGTAACTACAACTTTGAATGTATAAGTTCCGCTTTGGCTTCCTGAGCCATTAAAAAACAGTTTTCTTCCTTGTTTGAAATAAGTCAATCCTGGTGGAAAGTTACCTTCAATTGTGAAATAGTAATCATAATCGTTATCATGCGAATCGTTTTTTACAGCTGCTTCAACGAAATCACTATATGTTTGTCCAGTATATCCAAGACGTAATGTTTTTGATTTTAATTCAGGTTCAGTACTTGCAATACAATCAATTAGTTCACTACAACCGAAAGTTGTAAACAGTATAAATACTATAGAAAATCTATAAATCGCTTTCATATTTTTTATTTTTAAACACATAGATACATAGTTTTATTTTAGTAAAAGTTCTCTAAAATACTCATTTACAAAAGTTTTTTGACCTTCATTAAAAATGTTTGTGCAATTAAAGTTTATAAGAATTCCTTTTGGAGCTTTTAGGAGTTTCATATAGGTTAGAAGCTGCGCTTCAAATATAGGATTTATTGATAACACTGATTTTAATTCAACCACTAAACAATTTTCTATAAATAAATCACATCTAAAATCGACTAAAAGTTCTTTGTTTTTATACAAAAGCGGTACTTTCTTCTCTGTTGAAAAATTTATTTTTCTATGATGTAACTCTTCTTTAATGCACTCGTGATAAACACTTTCTAATAAACCTCTTCCTAATGACTTGTGCACTTCAATAGCTGAACCAATAACTTCATATGTCAATTCATCTAAATACTTTTGCGTTATCATTTTATTAAATCTATGTTTCTATGTGTTTTAATTAAATAGTTTTTTTTCGTACAATCAACCAAATAACAATTGGTGCTCCAACTAATGAGGTTATAGCATTGATTGGCAGGGTAAAATCACTCAAAGGCATTTGAGAAATAACATCACAAAGTAACATAATTATTGCTCCAATTAAAAGAGTTGCACTAAATAATATCTTATGATTACTGGTTTGAAAAATAAGTTTAGCCAAATGTGGTACTGCTAATCCAATGAAAGCAATTGGTCCAACAAAAGCAGTAATACTTCCTGTCAAAATGCTAGTGGCAAAAATGATGCAGTATTGTGTTCTTTTATAATTTAATCCCATGCTTTTTGCATAATTCTCTCCGAGTAACAATGCATCCAATGATTTGAGTGTAGTAATACTCAAAACAGTTCCAATAGCAACAGCAATAGTTAGAAAGCCAATGTTTTGCCAGCTTACATTGCCAATATTTCCCATGGACCAAAACATGAATTTTTGCAATTGTTCGGCAGTACTGAAATTAGTTAAAATAGTAACAATAGCGCTTGTAAAACTACTAAACATTAAACCTACAATTAAAATTGACATAACATCTCTCAAGTATTTGGAAACTAAAACGATAAGTAGTAACACTAATAAGCTACCTAAGCAAGAAGCCAATATAATTCCATAAGAAGAAAGGAAAAAATGCGCTACTATTGATGGTAAAAAACTCGAACCCAAAACCACAAAAGCAACACCTAAACTAGAACCCGAACTCAATCCTAAAACATAAGGTCCAGCCAATGGATTTCTAAAAAAAGTTTGCATCAATAATCCGCTAATAGAAAGCGAAATGCCTACTAATATTGCCGTAATAGCTTTTGGTAGACGATAATTAATGATGATGTATTCCCAAGTTTCTTTGCTTGCCGATGAGCCAAAAAGACTTTTAAAAACCTCTTTTATAGGTATGGCAACTTGTCCAAAAGAAATATTTAACAGCAATACCATTAGCAACAGCACTGTTAAAAATCCAAAAAGCGGTATGTAATTTTTATTAGGTTTCAAATCACTAACAATTCGTTTAGTTGATAGTTTTACTTTATTTTCTCAAAAAAGAACGGTTCATAACCCACTAATAGTTCAGGATGTATAATTTTTACCAAATCTTTCAACACAATATCCGGACGATTTGGTGCCAATTCATAATATAAAATTCCGCCAGTTTTCCCTTTTTTTCGAGTAAACGAATATACATTTTTGTTTTTAAAAGCATCAAATTGCTCATAATGTGAATTGGCATCGGTCATTTCTTTTAAGCTAGAAAACTGTCCTGAGGTAATCCAAATATCTGCATTTTTGGCTTTTTCAAACACGGTTTCAAACGATAAAGACAAACTGCCTGTTCCTGTGGTTTCTTGCCAAAGATAATTAGCATTGGCTTGCTTGAGCAGTAAACTACCCCAACTTGTTCCTTTTGGCAAATACCACTTATCTTCAAACATATCACCTGCTAAAATAGTAGGAGTAGTAGTTGCTCGTTTCGCAATTTCTATTGTCTTTAAATAATCAGCTTCTATTTTAGAGAATAGTTCCTCCGCTTTCTTTTGCTTTCCAAATAGAACGCCAAAAAACTTGATCCATTCCGCTTTTCCTAATGGTGTTTCCTCGTTCCAATCGCCGTTTAGCATTACTTTTAATCCGCTTTTTTGCAAATTATCTAGTGTTGGATTATTACCGTCAATGCCATAACCAATAATAACGTCAGGTTGCAAATCAATCAGAATTTCAGTATTTAACGACTGGTTATTGCCCAGTTCTTTGATTTTCTTAGCATCAATCAACTCACGAACTTTTTCAGAAGAAATATAATCTAAGTTAGGAAAACCAATCAATTTGTCTTCTTCATCCAGCATTTCTAGCGATGGAATATGCGTTGTGGATGTAACCACTATCTTGTTTATAGGAACATTAATAATAGGATTTTGCTGCAAACTATCAGGAACAATTCCGTTTTTTTCTCTAAGAATATAGGTGTAGCTTTTTGTAGCTTTTGGCCATGGATTTTTTACCGTAACGATGCTATAACCATTGTAGTTAACAATCGAAAACCCTTTGGCATGTTTTACAGTTTCAATTTTAACCTCTTCGACTTTTAACTTCTCTTCTTTCTTGCATTGAACAAATAGTAAAGTAACTAGGAGTAGTGCCAAAAAAGTATAAATGCTTTTCATTTAAATTTATTTTTTAGCAAAAGTAAACTATTGTTTCTAATAATTTAATTTACCTTTACACCCGAATTAAGGTTGTGATTTTAGTTTTTTTCAAAATCACATTAAAAGGGAATTTGGTTAAAATCCAAAACTGTTCCCGCAACTGTAAGCTATAAAGCTTGTTGTTTCTACAAAACCATTGTCCTATTTAAAAACGGGATGAGAAGGTAAACAACAAGACGCAAGTCAGGAGACCTGCCTTTTTTCATAACGAATAACGAATCTTCGGGAAAAAAGATTCAGTAAGTATGACTTTAAAAAATAGGTTTCTTTTGTTTTTATTGCTTTTGTGCCAAACTATCGTGGCGCAGAACGACACTATTGTTCTGAAAGACGTAATCATATCTGATACGCAGCTAAAGAAGTTTTCAAATACCAAATCTATCACGCAACTTAATGACTCTATCATTGCCAAAAGCAACGCGTCGTTAACCTCATTATTAAATTTCAATTCTACTATTTACTTCAAAGAAAATGGGCTAGGCATGGTTTCCTCGCCATCTTTTAGAGGAACAACGGCACAGCAAACGGCAGTAATTTGGAACGGAATAAACATCAATTCACAACTCAACGGACAGACGGATTTTAATACTATCAATAGTGCTAATTATAATGACGTGACTATTAGAGCTGGTGGTGGAAGTGCCATTTATGGTTCGAGTGCCATCGGCGGAAGCATTCACTTGAATAACAAGTTACACTTTGAAAAAGCATTTTTAAATCAACTCCAAATGCGTTATGGAAGTTTCAATACACTTAACTTAAATTACGCACTCAACGCCTCGACAGAACGATTAAGTTCGCAGTTTTCTATAGTTAGAAATAGTTCCGATAACGATTATAAATATCTCAATACCAATCAAAAAAATGAGAATGGACAGTTTGAAAATACGAGCGCTAATTTAAATTTGGGTTTTAAAATAAATGCTAAAAATTACTTAAAACTCTACAGTCAAGTCTTTGATGGTTTGCGTCATTTTTCGGGAACATTGGCTGCACCTTCAAAAAGCAAATACGAAGATTGGAACACTAGAAACTTGCTCGAATTTACTAACTATGCCAACAAAGCGACTTCCAACATTCGATTGGCTTTTTTAACCGAAAGTTATAAGTACTTTGAAGACAAAAACCAATCATTTTATAGCTATGGAAAATCAGAAACGGCAATAGTAAAATATGATTTTTTATACCAACTTACCGATAAAATCACACTTAATTCACTTGTTGATTATTCACATACCAAAGGTTTTGGTTCTGATTTAAAATCAACAACACGCGAAATTTTTTCTGCGGTTGTGTTGATGAAACACCAACTGACTACTGATTTTCTTTATGAAATTAACTTACGAAAAGAAGTTACTACCAACTACAAAAGCCCATATTTGTTCTCTTTTGGAACCAATTATGCGCTGACTAAAAGCTATACTATCAAAGCCAATGTTTCTAAAAATTTTAGAATTCCTACCTTCAATGATCTCTATTGGCAGCAAGGAGGAAATCCAAACCTAAACCCCGAAAGCGCACTCCAGTTGGATTTTATAAACGAAGTAACAACTAAACATCTGGTTTTTAACGTTACAGGTTTCTACAATAAAATAAAAGACATGATCAGTTGGAAACCCAATAGCAACGGACTTTGGCAACCAATAAACACCAATAGGGTAAACACTTATGGAATTGAAACTAGTTTAAGTTATAAGAAGCAAATTCTTCAAAACCATTTGCTACAACTCAATCTCAATTATGGTTATACCATTTCAGAAAATCAAGACACTGGAAAACAGTTAATTTATGTTCCCCAGCATAAATTAACTTCCAGTGTTGCCTACAATTATAAAAAGCTAACCGTTTTTACAACTCATTTATTCAACGGAGCTGTGTTTACTTCGTTAGATAATTACTATCGTTTAAAAGAATACAATGTAGTCAACACTGGAGTTGATTATCAAATTTTTAAGCACGCTCAACTCGGTTTTCAGGTGCAAAATGTTTTTAATGAAAGCTACCAAACCGTTATCCAACGTCCGTTTCCAGGAAGGAATTATTTACTAAATTTTAACTTTAATCTATAATACAATGAATTTCAAAAAACTATTTTTCGCTACAATTATCGGCTCATTTTTGTTCACATCCTGTACTGATGATGATTCTCCAGAAACACCACTTGGTGATTATGACAACGGCGTTTTAATATTAAATCAAGGTGGTTTTGGAAATGGAAATGCATCACTATCTTATCTTTCAAATGATTTAAACACGTTTCAAAATAATATTTTTGCACTTGTAAACCCAACAGTTACCCTTGGCGATACATCTCAAGACGTAGGTTTTTTTAATAATTTAGCGTATGTAGTTTTAAATGGTTCTAACAAAATCGAGATTATAAACCGTTATACGCTAGCTCATGTAGCTACAATTTCTACTGGTTTGTCTAATCCACGATATATAGAATTTGCTAGAGGAAAAGGATATGTAACTAATTGGGGTAATGGCGGAAGCACTTCGGATGATTTTATTGCGGTCTTGAATCTTACTACAAACACGGTTTCAACAACAATTTCAGTAGCTGAAGGTCCAGAACGAATTATAGAAGAAAACGACAAATTATATGTTGCTCACGCTGGCGGATATGGATATGGTAACACTATTTCAGTAATTAATACTACTACTGATACAGTGCAAACTACTATTACTGTTGGCGATGTTCCTAATTCGTTAGAAGAAGAAGACGGTTATTTATATGTAATCTGTGGAGGAAAAGCCGCTTGGACAGGAACAGAAACCTTAGGAAAACTAGTGAAAATAAGATTGTCAAACAATACCGTTACTTCTACAATTGATTTTCCAATAGGTCAACATCCATCTAATCTAGAAATTGAAGACAACCGTTTATATTATACTGTTGATTCTGATATTTATAAAACAACTTTATCAGCAACAACATTACCTACAGCAGAGTTATTCTCTACCACGGAACAAGGCGTATATGGCGTATATAGTTTTGCGGTCGAAAACAATAAAATCTTTATAGGCGATGCTGTAGATTATAGCTCTAACGGAAAAATCTATGTTTACTCACTTACTGGTGATTTACTTACCGACAAAACAGTTGGCGTAATTCCAGCGGGTTTTTATTTTAATTAATCAATCAAAAACGAACAAAATGGTTATCCGAAAGGGTAGCCATTTTTTTTATTACATTTTTGCTATCGCAAATAACAATTGAGAAAAAATACTACTAGAGTAGAATAATAAACTCGATTGAAATATATTTTTCAAAATTCATTAGCGGTTGAATAGCAATAACCCCAACTAGCTTTAACCTCCTTAAAAAAAGATTTTCAAAGAACATTTTTAGATTTTACTCCACTACCAATAATTAAAACTAAATGAAAAGCTTTAATTACTGCCACAAAACCTATGATTTCAATGTGGTTTAAACAAATAAAGTAAACTAACTTTTCATATTGATTCTTTCTTCTTTCTTCGGGTTTTCTCCACGTATTGTTCGCAAAAAGTACCCATTTTACGAGGGTTACCCGAGCAAAACCCGAACAACATGCGAACAAGGGGTTCAAAACAGGTCAAAAAGGGTCAAAAGAGTTCAAAACAGGTCAAAAGGGGTCAAAACAGGTCACGTTTAGGTATTTTTGTAAATATATATTTACTTTTAGTGTGATTTTGTGAGTGATGAAGTGGATAACAATAAGAATAACACAAAAACCATAACAACAAATCAAGGTTGCTTTAGATTAATTTTTAGAAAATATTTTTGTTTATATTCTGTAATTATTAGTTTTCTAAAGGTAATAAAAGTGAGATGGTGTTTTTTAGCAATAAAAAAACCACGACTATAAAAGTACAGTCGTGGTTTCACAATATAAATCAATTCAACTATTTCATTTTTCCGTTTATTAGTGCAACTACAGCACCAACAGCACCACCAATAATGATAGAAATAACCATGTCAATCATAAAGTTTTGAACATTCAAAGGCATGTTAGAATACATAAAGAAGTTGGTAGAAAGACCATAAAGAAGACCTATTACAACTCCAGCGGTTAAACCTGTCATTGCATTTGTAATTCCTGCCCACTTTGTAAAGATGTAGGACACTAATAGTCCAAAAGTTAAACATCCTAGAAAGATGAATTCTAATTTCATATCAGGTGTTTCTGGATAGATGTCTTTAAATAACATTCCATAAAATACCCAACCTAGGAGAAAATCTACAATTCCTCCAACAATTCCTGCTACTAAAAAGTTTTTTACATTCATAGTTTATTGTTTTATTGATTAGTTCAATAAAAGTATTAAAATAATGAGAATATAATAATTTAACAACTGTTTAATTGTTAACTTTTTAAAGAATAGAATTGTTAATAAACAAAACAGCAATAGAATAGTGCTTAGGTCAATGTTAACCGTATATCTTGTGAAAAAGATTGATGTATTTTTCCATCACTACTTTTCGTTTTAGTTTCATAGTTGGTGTTAAATGTCCAGCAGGAATAGTCCATAAATCAGGAGTTAATTCAAACTTTTTAATCTTTTCCCAATTACCAAATTTCTCGTTTAGTGTGTCAACTTCTTGTTGAATTCGGTCAATAACTTGTTGGTTACAAATTATTTCTTCGTTAGTAGTTCCTATATTGACATTATGGATTTTTGCCCATTCTTTTATGAAATCAAAGCTTGGTTGAATAAAAGCAGCTGGCATTTTTTGATCGGCACCAATTACCATAATTTGCTCAATAAAACGAGATTGTTTCATAGTGTTTTCTAACAACTGAGGCGCAATATATTTTCCTCCAGAGGTTTTGAACATTTCTTTCTTTCTGTCCGTTATTTTTAAAAATCCATCAGAATCCACTTCACCAATATCACCTGTGTGAAAATAGCCATCAACAATGGCTTCGCTGGTTAGTTTTTCATCTTTATAATAACCCATCATCACATTTGGACCTTTGCAAAGAATTTCGCCATCGGCTGCAATTTTTACTTCTACATTATCAATAATTCGTCCAGCGGTTCCAATTCTAAATCCACCATTTCGTTGGTCATTAACAGATATAACTGGAGATGTTTCTGATAATCCATATCCTTCCATAACTGGAATTTCGGCAGCAGCAAATATGCGAGCTAGTCGTGGTTGCAAAGCTGCACTTCCGTTTACGATTAAATCTAATTTTCCGCCAAGACCAGCTTTCC
>Ga0138256_10007047_pt1 | contig 11878 bp, 10 predicted proteins | sample KNB2016incub_MG_FD_105486 | JGI IMG/M metagenome (GOLD analysis project Ga0138256, IMG submission 105486) | Active sludge microbial communities from wastewater in Klosterneuburg, Austria - KNB2014incub_MG | ecosystem: Engineered > WWTP > Activated sludge > Unclassified | place: Austria...
TCATTCACCATATTATGCGAAAGACCATTGGCGGTGCTATAATTGGTAAAGGTATGGCCATCATACTTGCTAAGCCCTTCCAGTGTTGCTATCCATAAAAACCCTTTTGTATCCTGATACACTTTTCGTATGGTATTGGAAACAAGGCCATCGTTTATTGTATAGTTTTTTAATAGCTGTTGTTGGGCTGATGCCTGGTTTATTAAACCGGCTACCATATTCAGAAATATTATTACTAAACCGGTACGCATAGCACTAAAATTAATACAGATTTTACCCATGTGGAATAGTGAAACCCTGTGGAATGTATAACTTATTTTTATTATTGGCACCGGCTAAAAATATTTTTTTTAACAAAATAGGCAAATAGGTACCTCCTGGTGATTATTCTCTGCTCCGGAAACGTTGCTATTTATTGTTTTTGGTGCAGTATTGAATTGCACGTATATGGTTTTAGCATATTTTGTATTGAAGCATCAATGGGTAATTGCAGGAACAGGAATGCACAGTTTTAATTATTGTTTTTGAATGTAAACCCCGTTTTGAACCATGCTGTATTAATGAATGCATGTCTGCAGTTTGAAAATGGTAGTAAATGTTTGAAGATTCAATGTGTCTGGATTATTTATTTTTCAAATCCAATGCATCCAATCTTTTTTCAAATAGTTCCAGTTTCTTTTGCTGCTCTTCCATTATTTTTTGCTGGCTTTTGATCATTGCCTGCTGCTCCTGCACAGCTTTTACCAATGGCACTACAAACTCCGCGTATGATAAACTGTATAGATCAAACCGGCTTTTGGGTATGTGCAACCCGCTGAAATTATAATTGCTTTGCTTTGCTGCATTCTCTACTTCCTGTGCTATAAAACCGGAGTATTTTATTTGTTCCCCATCATATTTCCCGGGAAAATTTTCTGTTTCCTTATTGCCTGTAATGTCGGTAATGGCAGCAAAATTTTTGTAATAGCTAACGGGCCGCAGGCGTGTAATAAAGTCAAGCCCCTTCACATCTTCAGCAACAGCGGTTTTGATCCTGCTGTCAGAGAAAGTGCTCCAGTTTACCTGTCCCCCGATCCAGGCCGTAGATACATTGCCTATGAAAGCCTGGTTTTGAAAGGCATTTAAATAGCCATCATTGCCAATACTTATCGTGTTGTAAATAGCCGGAGTTGCAGGATGCGTTCCCGAGCCAGAGCCTATTGCAATGTTTTGATAGCCGGTGGTAATTGCCGACAGTGCACCATAACCAACCGCTGTATTGTTATTGGCTTTGCTGAAATACAGGGCGCCCTGTCCAACTGCGGTATTCTGTATACCATTTTTGTTTTCAAACAGCGAACCGTAGCCAACAGCCGTATTTGAAGTGCCACTTGTATCAAGGTAAAGTGCATAACCACCAATGGCAGTGTTGTAATGGTTTTTTCTGTGGTTGTATAAGGAATAATTTCCTATGGCAATATTAAAATTAGAATTGGCATTATAGTATAGCGAATTAAATCCGATTGCTGTGTTATCGTTTCCAGTGCTATCATATGTCAGTGCATTTGCCCCGATGGATGTATTTCCTACACCGTATTTTGAACTAAAATGTGCATAACTGCCTATAGCCGTATTAAGGAAGCCTGATGTATTATCATTAAGTGCTGCCAAACCAATTGCCGTATTATTACCCCCGGTAGTATTTTTAAACAATGCATGGCTTCCGTTTGCTGTATTTCCATTGCCATTAATATTGTTGAAAAGCGCATTTAGTCCGGTAGCGGAATTGTTCCAACCGGTTTTATTATTTCTTAAAGCCAGTGCACCAAAGGCCACATTTTGCCCTCCGGTTGTGTTAGAATCCAGTACTGAAAACCCAAAGGCAGTATTATAATTTGCTGTAGTATTTGAATACAAGGCATTTGTTCCGATCGCTGTATTCCATGAACCAGTTGTATTGTTGAATAATGTTCGGGAGCCTATACCCACATTCTTAACCCCGGTAGTTGCCATACCCGCACTGTCACCAATAAAATAATTTTTATTCTCTGCATTAAGTTCACCCGCCCAAATATTATTGAGGCGGAAACGCAATGGCAAATTATCGATAGTGCCGATAAAGTTGATGGCTGTATCGGTACCTGCATTGCCTGTTAAACTCCAGTTGGTAATGCCGGTTGTGATCTCATTCCATGCTGCGCCGTTATAAAACCAGAAAGTACTGGTGGTGCTGTCATACAATATCAAACCATTGGCGGGATTAACTATACCAATCCGGGAGACAGTGGATGTTCTGGGTATCAACATTCCTTTGCTGCTGCTTTTTACATCAAGTATAGCGCTGCTGTCGGCAACAGCACCATCTGTATTAATGGCTAAGCTTTGTGAAAATACAGTTAACGGTAAAAGAAATACCAATAGTATAGTGCACAAAAGCAGTGTTGTAAATAGTTTCATGGCATTTTATTTTGAATTTCGTTTTTTTATCAAATGATGTAAACCCCCATTGAGCCAGTTACAGGATTGACTGAGCAGGCGGCTTTTAATGAGAAAGTTTTTTTCTTGTTACATTTGACAATTATTAACTACTTAATATGATCAAAGAAAGAATACTGGTAATTGGTGCAAGCGGCCAGATCGGTGTGGAATTAACACTTGCCCTGCGCAAAATTTATGGCAATGCCAACGTGATCGCATCCGATCTTCGCGAAGAAAATGACCTGCTCAAAGGAACCGGGCCCTATGTGAGTATGGATGTGATGAACAAGGAAATGCTGCATGTGCAGGTGATACGCCAGGGCATCACCCAGATCTATTTACTGGCAGCCATCCTTTCTGCTACCGGTGAAAAAAATCCGCACCTGGCCTGGAGTTTGAATATGCAGAGCCTGCTGAATGTGCTTGATATTGCCAAGGAAGAGAACCTGCACAAGGTTTACTGGCCAAGCAGTATTGCCGTATTTGGCCCCACATCACCCAAACAAAACTGCCCCCAGCAAACCATCATTGAGCCTACAACCGTTTATGGTATCAGTAAATATGCCGGCGAATTCTGGTGCAACTATTATCATCACCGGTATGGTATAGATGTAAGAAGTTTGCGTTACCCCGGACTGATCAGTTATAAAAGCGCCCCCGGTGGCGGAACCACCGATTATGCAGTGGAAATATTTCATGAAGCCCTGGAAGAGAAAAAATACAAATGTTTTTTAAGGGAAGATACTTACCTGCCTATGATGTATATGCCCGATGCCATCCGGGCTACTATTGAACTGATGGAAGCGGATGCATCAAAAATATCCGTCAGGACATCGTACAATATTTCGGCTATGAGTTTTTCTCCAAAAGAAATTGCTGCAGCCATACAAAAACATATACCTGCATTTGCGGTCAGTTATAAGCCCGATTACCGGCAGCCCATTGCCGACAGCTGGCCGCAAAGTATTGATGATACCGTTGCCCGTAAAGACTGGGGATGGAAAGAAGAGTTTGCGCTGGAGCGGATGGTGAAGGATATGCTGGAGAACCTGGGGAATCAATTGGCAATTGACAATGGACAATAGGCAATGGACAATCTGTTTACTGAAAAGCTGTTCAATTCTCAATGTTCAATATTGAAAACCTGCCCAATTGAACATTGAACATTGATTATTGTTTATTGAATATTTTTCTTTTAAATCAACTTATGTTCGTAGGCATACTTAACCAGCCCGATAACACCACTGGTATTGGTTTTGCGAAAAATATTCTTACGGTGGGTTTCTATGGTGCGTTCACTGAGGAATAATTCCTCAGCGATCTGTTTGTTGCTTAATTCTTTTTCAATAAGCCGGATGATCTCTATTTCCCGGTTGGTTAAATGCACTTCTGCATTTTCTTTTTTCATTTCGCTGGCACGGGTCATTTCTTCCAGCACTTCTTCACTGAAATAAATGCTTCCCCCGGAAATTTTTTCAAGGGCTTTGATCAATTCCTGCTTTCCAATGTTTTTCAACACATACCCTGATATATCCGCATCATCGATCATCTGGTTCACCAGGTCGCCCTGCCCGCTCATGGACAGTGCCAGGATTTTTATTTCAGGGAATTTTTCATGTACGGCTTTTGAAAGTTCTGCACCATTCATACCTGGCATCATCACATCAGTTAATAAAATATCCACCGGTTTTTTTTCAAGCAATCCCATCATGTCAAGGGGTTGGGTACATTCAATCAATACTTCAAACTGCTCGTGGCCATGCAGTAAAGATTTTAATCCATCAATTACGATCTGGTGATCATCTACTACCGCTAACCTGATCTTTTCATTTTTCATAATGGTATCTTTCATTCACCCTGTTCAATAAAATTAAAAGTAAGTAAAAGTTTTTAAGGTACAATTGGAATATGAATGGCAACCAGTGTCCCTTTTCCGGGCGAACTGTCAAAATCAACTGTACCTTTTAAAAATGCAACCCGCGAACTTATATTCTTTAAACCGATACCTTCAAATTTTTGTTTATCGGTTGTATCAAACCCGCGGCCATTATCTTCAATGGTTGCAGCAATACCATCCCCATCCCGTATCAGGGAAATGTCGAGATTATTGGCTCCCGAATGTTTGATCACATTGTTCACACATTCCTGTATTACCCGGTATAATACTGTTTCTGTATTGTCTTCCATCCTTTCCTGCAGGCCTTCGGTATGCAGGTTAATTTTAATGATCCGGTTGTCGATCTTATCCAGGAATTCCCTGACGGCACTGGCCAGCCCTCTTTTCAATAAAGCATTGGGCATCATCTGGTGACTCACACTCCTGATCTCCCTGCAGCTTTCATCAACCAGGCCGATCAGTTTTTCAAATTTTAATTTTTGATCTTCGTTTTTAAAAGGTAATTCAGTTTCAATGGCTGATAAATTCATTTTGGCAGCACTCATCATCTGCCCTACACCATCATGTAGGTCGGCAGCAATTCTTTTCCGCTCATTCTCTTCAGCATGTATGACAGCCCTTGTGGCCAGGTCCTGCTGTTTCATAACGGCTTCCTGCAGGTGCATTTTATGCTGCAGCCGGCGTTTCCTGTAAAAACTGACAGCCGACAGTATCAGCAACGCCACCCCGCCGGCTAAACCCCAAAGCAGGTAGTTTTTCCTCGTGATCTCGGCTTTTTGTATCTGTAACTGCTGTTCCTTTTTTTCTGCCTGGTATTTTGCATTCAGCTGTTCGATCTGTTTTAGCTTTTCGCCGGTATAAATAGAATCTTTAAGTATGGATTGCTTTTTGTAATAAACCAGCGCTAAGGCAAAATTCCCTTTTTTTTCAGCCAGTACAGCCAGTTCTTTATAGTTTGACAACTGCAGGTCGGCAAAATGCATTTTGGAAGCTATGGCATTACTCAGGTTGTATTGTTCGGTTGCTTTGTCCAATTGTCCCTGCTCCTTGTACATATATCCCAGGTCACCATGACTTAATGCGATGGAAAAACTGTCTTTCAACTGTTCCCGGATCTCCAGCGATTTCATTAAATATTTTTCTGCTTCCGGAAATTTTTTCTGTAACGTATAAACGCCACCTAAAAAATTATAACTATATCCTTTGCCAACATCATCATTGAGTTTTTCCCGGATCTCCAGTGAGGCGTTATATCTTTTGATCGCTTCATCATAATCGCCCCGGTATTCAAATACAACACCCGATTCATTCAGTATGGTTGCCATATTGCCCTCATCATCCAGGTTTTTATAAATGGAAAAAGCATCATCATACATTTGAAGGGAACGGTCGAGGTCGCGGGTTTTGCGGTACAGTTTCCCCAGTTCATTCAATACACCGGCTTTTTTTAAGAGGTCATTGCTTTTATCCAGTATATCCAGCGCTTTGTAATAATAAACGGCAGCACTGTCGTAGGCACCTTTAAAATACCAGGATTGACCGGTAAGCATGATGCATTCACCCAATGAACCGGGATCCTTTAATTTTTCGGCAAGCCCGGCGCCGGCCACAGAAGCTTTATGGCTTTCCTCAAAATCCTTAAAGAGCAATGCCCGGGCAAGCGCTTTGTATGCATTTAATTTTCCCTGACTTTCTGCATCAAATTTGATGATAAACCGGAGGCTGTCTGTATTATTTGACTGTGCATATACAGCCGCTGCTGTCAATAAAAAAAGCAAAATAAATGATACTTTCCTGGGTATGAACATGTGGGTAAAAGTTATTTTTAAGAAAAGCCAAGGATATCTTTCATGCTGAAGATCCCTTTTTTATCATAAATGTATTCGGCTGCCAAAACTGCCCCCATTGCAAATCCCAGGCGGCTGTGGGCGGTGTGTATGATCTCAATATCATCAATGGCCGAATGGTACTTGACACTATGCGTACCCGGGGCCGGGTCTTCCCGTTTACTGGTGATCTCCAGTTCTTCCGGATTTTTGGATGCCGCATTTACCCATTTTTTTTTGCGGGGAATTTCCTGCAATACCTGTTCTGCCAAACTGATCGCTGTACCGCTTGGTGCATCTTTTTTCTGGGTGTGATGAATTTCTTCCAGGCTGATCTCATACGCTTCCTGTCCTTTCATCAATTGCGCCAGTTTTTTATTCAGTTCAAAAAAAATATTCACACCCACACTGAAATTGCTTGCATATAAAAATGTGCCATTCCTGTTTTTGCAGTAATTGTCCACTTCAATCCTGTCTTCAAGCCAGCCTGTGCTGCCACTCAGCACCGGGATCCCGGCCTCAAGGCAGGCAAGTATATTTCCTTTGGCACTGTTCGGGCCGGTAAACTCAATGGCCATATCACAATTTTGTAAATTTTCTTTTGTAAGATCAGCCTGGCTGTCAATATCAATTTTTAACTGAACCGTGTGGCCACGCTGTAAAGCAATCTCTTCAATGGTTTTACCCATTTTACCATAGCCGATCAATGCGATTTTCATTGCTTAAATTAAAAGGTAAAAAAATCATTTAAAGAAAATGAAGATAATTATTTTGAGTGGTTTTTTCCGATGTTGAGTACAAGACTTATTCCGTTTGTATTGGCAAGCTGGCTGTACCCGGGTCTTAGCTGTAAACTCAGATCATCACTTACATCAAAGGTTTTGAGGTGGGCATCCACGGTGGCATCTACCACATTCAATCCCCAGAAAAGAATAAAGATCAATACCGTGTAATCCACATTTTGCCTCACCTGGTTCCTGAAAGTTTTGATCCTTTCGGGTTGATCAATAATGGTTAAATAGGGTTGGGGTACCAGGTAATCATTGGTAGGATCGTTGTCAATAGCATTGGTATAGGCATCCCTGGCTTCCCTGTATTGTTTTGTATTGCGGAAAAAAATATAAGTGGTTGTTCCCAGTGCAGCATAAATAACCGGGATCTTCCAGTATTTTTTATTGGTAGCCTGTCCCCACCCGGGCAGGATCGCCGAGCGGAGGGTGGCAACACGAGGACTGTAATTTGCAGGATCGGGTTTTGAAAAAATATTGCTTTTCTTTTTTTTGCTGCTGTCAGCCATTTTAACCGGTTCAGTTTTTTGTGCATATACGTTTGTGCTTACCAAAAATAAAATGCAGAAAAAGAAAAATGTACAGACTTTAAACATTAAGATACATTGATATTAAATTTATGGAGCAGGGCATTCAATTCTTCTACAGAGTAATATTCAAACAAAATACTGCCACTTCCCTTTTTACTGTGTTTCATCCGCACACGGGTGTTGAAATTTGAAGCTAAATTATCTTCAATCTTTTTAAAATTTGAGGGCAGTGTTGCTTTTACAGGAACTTTAACAGCGGTTGTGTACAGTTTCCTCACGAGTTCTTCTGTTTGCCTGACCGACAGGCCATTCTTTTTTATTTCATTGAAAATGTACAATTGTTTGTCAACCACATCCACATTGATCAATGCCCGGGCATGGCCCATGCTGATCACACCTGTACGAACGGCTACCTGTATATCAGGCGGTAATTTCAGCAGCCGGATATAATTGGCTACCGTACTTCTTTCCTTACCCATTCTTTCGGCTACCTGTTCCTGTGTGTATTCCAGTTCGTCCATCAGGCGTTTGTAACTTAAGGCAATTTCAATGGCATTCAGGTCTTTCCGTTGCAGGTTTTCCAGTAATGATAACTCCAGCAACTGTGTATCGTTTGCCTGCCTGATATACACCGGCACATCTTTAATACCCGCAATTTTTGCTGCCCTGAAACGCCGTTCCCCTGCGATCAGCCGGTAATTGCCATTGGGCAACCTGGATACGGTGAGCGGTTGAATGATATCATGCATTTTTATGGATGCAGCCAGTTCATTCAGGGTAACTGCATCAAAATCATGACGGGGCTGTTTGGGATTTACTTCAATCCTGTCCAGTGGTATGCGTAATGAAACTGATGCCTGTTCCACTACTTCAGGCTTTAAATTACCTGCTGTGGTTTTCAGATCTGCATCAATGTTCTGTAATAAACTCCTGATCCCTTTCCCCAGTGCGTCTTTTCTGTTTGGCTGCGACATGTATTTTGTATGTTGTATGTTGTTTGTAGTTTGTTATTTGTGGTTATGTAAAGTAAGGGATGCTGTTGTTTACTACAAACCACAAACTACAAACCAATTAACGGGTATTTTATTCCATTATCCTGTCTGCTTCTTTTATTTTGGTCATGTTGTTTTTCTGCAAAATTTCCTTGGCGAGGTTGAGGTAATTGATGGCACCTTTACTGTCGGAATCATACAGGATCACCGGTTTTCCAAAACTGGGGGCTTCGCTCAGCCTCGTATTGCGGTGAATGATGCTGTTAAAAACAATGTCCTCAAAATGGCGGCGGACCTCACTAACTACCTGGTTGCATAAACGCAGGCGGCCATCGTACATGGTCATTAAAATACCTTCGATCTTTAATTCGGTATTCAGCCTGTTCTGTACAATTTTGATCGTGTTCAGTAATTTTCCCAGGCCTTCGAGTGCAAAAAATTCGGTTTGTACCGGCACCACCACACTGTCTGCAGCAGTTAATGCATTCACGGTGATCAGTCCAAGTGATGGCGAGCAGTCAATGACTATAAAATCATAATCATCCCTGATGGGATCCAGTATCTTTTTTAAAACCATTTCGCGGTTGGGGTAATTGATCATTTCAATTTCGGCCCCCACCAGGTCAATATGCGAAGGCAATATATCCAGGAACGGGATCTCAGATTTTAAAATGATATCTTTTGCCTGTGTACCATTTACCATACAGTCGTACAGGCTTTGGGTGATGTTGTGCAGGTCAAAACCTGTACCTGTGGTACTGTTGGCCTGCGGGTCTGCATCCACCAGCAATGTTTTAAATTCGAGCACTGCAAGGCTTGCAGCCAGGTTGATCGCCGTGGTTGTTTTGCCTACACCGCCTTTTTGATTTGCTACTCCTATTATTTTAGCCATGCCCCTTGATCCCCTGAAGGGAAAATTTTAATTATCATTTAAATTACTCTTTTTACCAATACGGTTCAGAGTGTTATTGTTGTTCCAATGGCCGGAAGTTTTAATTCCAGTTCATGCTGGTCAAACAGGTCAATTGTCTTCTGATGATCAATTTTAATAAAGCCAAAGGTATCGTAATGTACTCCAATTACCCGTTTAGTTTGTACCATTTTTGCCGCCTGTACCGCATCTTCCGGTCCCATGGTAAAATTGTCTCCCACAGGCAGGATGGCAAGGTCAATACGGGCAAATTGCGGAATTAACTGCATATCCATTGTTAAAGCGGTATCACCGGCATAATAAAAGTTCATATCATCATTTATAATGATAAAACCCATGGGGCTGCCGCCATTACTGCCGTCGCGTAAGGATGAAGAATGAATGGTATTCACGCACTTCACCGTTCCAAAATCAAATGTCCATTTGCCGCCGGTGTTCATTGGATGGTATTTTTTGATGCCTTTTCCGGCATACCACATGGCAATTTCATAGTTGGCAATAATGGTTGCCCCTGTCCTTTTTGCTATTATTTCTGCATCTGCCAGGCGGTCAAAATGGCCATGGCTGAGTAAAATGTAATCAGCATCAATGCAATTGATATCTATACCAACAGCCAACTCATTTCCGGTTATAAACGGGTCAAACAACAGCTTTTTTTCATTTACCACAACGCTGAAACAGGAATGTCCGTAAAAGCTGAACTCCATTTTAAAATATTTATTAATACCAATCGTCTGATCAAACACTGAAATTTTTTATCAGCCGCCAAATAATAGAAAACGTTGACTGCCAACTGCGAACTGCCAACCGTTTATGCTGTCAGGTTGGCAAATTTAACCATTCGGCATAAAATTGGACAACAAAGAAGCAGCTTAATTGTAATATTGGGAAAATTAAGTGTTTTAATGAATAAGAAATATATGATCACCATAATTTCGGGTACAAACAGGAAGAACAGCAATACCGGTAAAATAGCCAGGGAATACCAGCTGATTTTACAGGAAAAGGGAATTGAATCCGCTATTTTTTCACTGGAAGATGTTGATGTAATGCAATACAATGAGGCTTTCAGGCTGTTTGAAAATGAAGTGTTGATACCAACAACCCATTTTATCATCATATCTCCTGAATATAACGGCAGCTTTCCCGGGGTTTTGAAAATGCTTTTTGACACCAGCCGTTCTCACGAAATATGGCATCATAAAAAAGCATTGCTGACCGGTGTAGCAACGGGCAGGGCAGGAAACCTCCGGGGAATGGATCACCTGGCTGATGTATTGAACTATTTGAAAATTACCGTGCATCCCAATAAACTGCCGATATCGGTAGTGAACAGTGTAATGGGCAGTAATGGAAGGGTTATGGATAAAAATACATTAATAGCCATACAGCAGCAACTGGACGAATTCATTTTTTGGGGAGCTTTACAAACCCAACCATTAAACCAATAAACCATTAAACCCTTTCCATGCGTACACCATTAGGGACCTTTATTACGATCGTTGTTTTACTGTTGATGGATACCTATATTTTCCAGGCTATCAAAACAGTTAGCCAGCATGCATCGCCGAGGTTAAAAATGGTGATCTATTCAGTGTATTGGGGACTTACAGCTGTAGCCATTATTTGTTTCCTCCTGTTTATCTATACCGAACAAAATTTCATGGGTAAAAAATTCAGGACCTACCTGTTTGCCACTTTTATTGGTTTGTTCCTGGCCAAACTGGTTGCCATCATTTTCTTCCTGGTTGATGATATCCGGCGGGTCATTCAATGGGTATCCGGTAAATTATTCTTCAACAATACTGAAGTGGAAGGTATGGCGGGTGACGGCATCAGCCGTTCTGCTTTTTTAAGCTGGCTGGGCCTTGCAGCCGGCAGCACCTTATTTGGAAGCCTGTTGTATGGTTTTGGCAATAAATATAATTACAATGTAAAACGTTTGCAATTGTCTTATGATAATTTGCCGGATTCATTCAGGGGGATGAAAATTGTCCATATCAGTGATATACACAGCGGCAGTTTTACCAATAAAAAAGCAGTAGAGCAGGGTATAGAAAAGATACTGCTTGAAAAACCTGATCTCATTTTATTTACAGGCGACCTGGTGAATGACCGTACATCGGAAATGGAAAATTATATGGATGTGTTTGGAAGGTTAACAGCACCTATGGGTGTTTACAGCACACTCGGTAACCACGATTATGGAGATTATGTAAGATGGCCTTTTAACGGAATAACCAAGGAGCAGAACCTCGAAAACCTGAAAAAAGTGCATAGCGATCTGGGTTGGCGTTTACTCATGAATGAGCACGTAGTTTTGGAAAAAGACGGGGCTGAGATCGCTTTGCTGGGCATTGAGAACTGGAGCAACAAGGCCCGCTTTCCCAAACACGGCAGGATGGACCTGGCGCATCCCGGAACGGATAAACACCCGTTTAAAATATTGATGAGCCA
>Ga0138256_10007048_pt1 | contig 11878 bp, 11 predicted proteins | sample KNB2016incub_MG_FD_105486 | JGI IMG/M metagenome (GOLD analysis project Ga0138256, IMG submission 105486) | Active sludge microbial communities from wastewater in Klosterneuburg, Austria - KNB2014incub_MG | ecosystem: Engineered > WWTP > Activated sludge > Unclassified | place: Austria...
CCTCTTCGCCAGCCCCGGACTCGGCGGCTTCATCGGCGCCGTCCCGGGTGGCTGCACCAACACCAACTTCTACACGGCCGGCGGCCGCTGCCGCTACGACTTCGCCGTTGTCGCAGCCGACGAGGCGGCCCTCAACACCAAGAGCGTCTTCGGCCGCGGCGAGTACAACATCAACGCCGACTGGACGGCCTACATGACCACCCAGGTGAACAAGGCCGAGAGCTTCGGCCGGTACGCCCCGGTCCCGGGCGAAGTCGTGATCGAGCCGGGCAGCCCGGCGCACCCCTGGCACCCCGCGTTCCCGGACCCGAGCTACCGTGACCGCGTGGCGGCCGACCAGACGATCTTCCTGGGCCACCGCTTCGCCGCCGGCGGAAACCGCGACACGACGACCGATTCCCAGCTCTTCGACACCATGTTCGGCTTCAAGGGCCGTGCCTGGGGCGCCGACTGGGACTTCGGCCTGCGCAAGTCGACCTCCAAGTACCTCGAGATCGGCCGGGGCTTCGTGATCGAGACGCTCGCCCGCCAGGCGATCTTCGACGGCACGTACAACGTGTTCGACCCGGCCGGCTCGGATCCGCTGGTGATCGCATCTTTCACGCACACGACGAACCGCGAAGGCAAGTACGACCAGACCGAGCAGTACGCCAACGGGACCTTCGACGTGTTCCAGATGAGCGGCGGCACGGCACGGCTCTTCGTGGGCGCCGAGCATCGCAAGGAGGTCTACTCGGACATCTACGACTCGCTGTCCGAAGGCGGCGTCGTGCTCGGCAGCTCGGGCAACTCGGCCTCCGGCGACCGCACGGTCACCTCGTACACGGGCGAGCTGGTGATGCCCGTCACCAAGCAGCTCGAGGCCTCGCTCGCCCTGCGCCACGACAGGTACTCCGACTACGGCAACGACACCTCGCCCAAGGCCTCGGTGCGCTACCAGCCGATGAAGAACCTGACGTTCCGCGCCTCCTACGGCCAGGGCTTCGCGGCGCCTACGCTGCCGCAGCTCGTGGCGAAGCCGGCGTTCTCGGCCGACTCGATCGTCGACGAGCGCCACTGCCTGGCGGACGGCAACTCGGCCGCCGATTGCGCGGACCGGCCGTCGTTCCAGATCAACGGCCTCGTGATCTCCAACCCGACGCTCACGTCCGAGAAGTCCGACCAGTGGTCGATCGGTGCGGCCTGGGACATCACGCCGACCTTCGGCATGAAGGCCGACCTGTGGGACACGAAGATCGACGACGTGATCACGGACATCTCCGCCCAGGAGATCGTGAACCGCGACAACGGCGACAGCCCGCTCGCGATTCCCTCCGGCCTGTCGATCACGCGTGACGCCACCGGCTTCATCACGCAGATCGTGCGCGGCGCCACCAACGAGGGCACGCTCAAGCAGCGCGGCATCGACTTGAGCGTCTATGCCGGCCCGTTCAACCTGGGCGGCTTCGGCACGCTGCGCAGCGACTTCAGCTGGTCGCGCATCCTGGACGCCACGAGCAACGACGTCCCCTACGACGGCATCTTCGGGTTCCCGAAGGACCGCGCCATGATGTCCAACACGTGGAAGATGAAGTCGATCGACTTCACGTGGAACATCAACTACATCGGCAAGCACGGCGACGACAACATCGGCTATGTGGGCGGGTACGTGACGCACGACGTGCAGCTCGCCTGGCACACGCCGATCAAGGGCCTGAAGCTCATCGGCGGCGCCCAGAACGCCACCGAGAAGAAGCCCCCGCTGGTCTCGGACGACACCCGTCCGTTCGACTACGACCTGTACGACGGCTACGGCCGCCAGGCGTACGTGAAGGTCGAAATGAAGTGGTAATCCGGCTCGCTGCCGGTCAGTAGGAAAAAAGGGGGCTTCGGCCCCCTTTCCTTTTCCGGGTCCTCAGGCTGCAGGTCGCGCCCGGACCGCCCAGCCCATGAGGAACCCCGCTTCCTCCCGCAGTTCCTCCAGCGACACGGGCATGCCCAGGGCCGCCTCGAGGCGAACCCGGAGCGCCTGCGCCGCGCCGGCGTCGAGCGCGTGCTCGATCATGTCGCGAAGGCGGGCTTCCGAGGCGGCCAGCTCCGTCCGGTAGGTCTCCCATGCAGCCGTCGCGGCCGCGGCTCCCTGGCGCCCCGACAAGGCCAGCACGGACATCGCCCCCTCCCGCGCCTCGAAGAGCACGTCGGCACCGTCCTTTCCGTCGCCCCGGGCCGACACCTCCTTCTGCAACGCATTGAAGCGCTCGCGCACGGCGTTCGCCCGGGCATCGCCCTGGAGCGTCGCCCGCCCTTGCGGGGTCGCGGCCCGCTCCATCGGTTCCAGCATGGCGGCCGTGGCGTCGAGGAAGCCGCCTTCCCGGGCGAGCCACGCCAGGTGGTCGAGCTCCAGGGCAGCCAGCGTCGCCGGGCGGCCCTGGGCGTGGTGAAGCACCATCGCTACCCCTCCTCCGGGCGCCAGGACCCTCAGGACCTCGGAGACGGCCCGGTCGAGCCGGGCGTACTCGATGCCGTATTGGCTCACGACGAGATCGAAGATCCCGTCGGCGAACGGCAGAGCCTCGGCATCCACGCCGCCTTGCACACGGACACGCTTCCTGCCGGCGGGGTCGAGGTCGGCCAGCCACGGGGGCCGGATCGGGGCGATGTCGACGGCGTCGCAATGCACGCCCTGGCTCGCGCAGGACTCCAGCAGCATGCGGGGCAGGACGCCGTTGCCCGTGGCCACGTCGAGCACGCGCGCCGACGGGGGCAGCCCGGCGAAGACCTCGTTCCAGAATCCGGCGATCGCGCCCCCGTAGAGATCCCCGTAGCTGCCGAGGCACGAATGCGAGGCGCCCTGCGCCCAGTAACGCGACCAGGCGTCGCGGCGCCCGGCCGGGCCGGCGCCGGGGTTTTGCAAGCTCACGGGGGACTCTCCATTAACGCCCGGCGGGTGCCGATCGCCCATTATCGGGCTGCTGGCAATCGCCAGCAATGTCGAATAGAATTGCGGGTTTCCGAAACGGTCCCTTGCCCGTCACGAGCCTGTCACAGGAGCGGGAGGGGGAACAAATCCCGTGTGTCCGGAGTCGGCACGCGGCCCGCAAAACGGGCGGCCGCAGGGGCCGCCGCGACCGAACGGCGCCGACGGGCGCCCGAGGGGATGGAGGATGGCTTCATGAAGGACTACAGGGAGACCCAGAAGAGCCCGGCGAAGCACATGCCGAGCATCGTCATGGTCGGCCTCCTGCACGTGCTGGTGGGCTACGCGCTCGTCACCGGCCTCGCCCGCAAGGTAGTCGAGGTCATCAAGGCCCCCATCGAGACCAAGATCATCGAGGAGGTCAAGAAGGTTGTGGAGGACATCCCGCCACCTCCGCCTCCCAAGCTCGCCGCGCCCCCGCCGCCCTTCATTCCGCCGCCGGAAGTCAACATCGCCACGCCGGTCCAGCAGGCGCCCACCATCACCACGGTCACCACCACCAAGCCGCCGCCCGGCCCGCCGCCGAAGTACGTGCCGACGCCGCCCGCGCCGCCGGTGGCCACGGGGCCCGTCGTGCGCAAGAACGTGAAACCCGTGGGCGAGATCGTCCGCCCCGTCTTCCCGCGCCGGGCCATCCGCGACGGCATCGAGCGGGGCAACGTCGTCGCGCACCTCATGATCCGTCCCGACGGGACGGTTTCGGAAGTCCGCATCATCCGGGCCAAACCTCCGCGTGTCTTCGACCAGGAGGTCATCCGGGCCCTTTCGCAATGGCGCTTCGCCCCCGAGCCGGTGGGATTCATCGGCGAGGTGGACATCGACTTCAAGCTCGAGGACTGACGTCCCTCGGCTCCGACTCAACCGCACGTCACCAGGAAATCTTGGAGGAATTCACATGCACCTGATCCGCCGACTGCCCGCGCTGCTCGCGGCCATCGTTCTCGCCTGGGCGCCGGCAGCGCCGCTGGTGTTCCCGACCGCGGCCCACGCGCAGGCGCCCGCCGCCGACGCGGCGAAGCCCGCCGAAGCGGCGGCGCAACCCGCGGAGGCGCCCAAGCCCCCGCCCGCGCCGCCCCAGGCCTCCAAGGAAAAGGAGACCATCGAGAACCCGTACGGCCTCGAGGCCCTCTGGAAGCAGGGCGACTTCGTCTCCAAGGGCACGCTGATCATCCTGGTGATCATGTCGATGGGCTCCTGGTACATCATGTTCGTGAAGGTCTACGAGCAGTTCAAGCTCTTCCGCGAGGCGGCCAAGGTGAAGGCTTCCTTCTGGTCCTCCGGCTCCGTGGCCGAGGGCGCGGCGTCCATGAAGGACGGCAGCCCCTTCAAGTTCATCGCCGAGTCCGCCCTCGAGGCCCAGAAGCACCACGAAGGCAAGCTCCTCGAGACGATCGACTACAACGAATGGGTGACGATGGGGATCCAGCGCGCCGTCGACAACGTCGGCTCGCGCCTGCAGGACGGCCTCGCGTTCCTCGCGACGGTGGGCTCCACGGCCCCCTTCGTGGGCCTCTTCGGGACGGTGTGGGGCATCTACCACGCCCTCACCGCCATCGGCATCGCGGGGCAGGCCTCGATCGACAAGGTCGCGGGCCCCGTGGGCGAGGCGCTCATCATGACCGCCTTCGGCCTTGCGGTCGCGGTTCCCGCGGTGCTCGCCTACAACTGGCTCGTGCGCCGCAACAAGGTCGCCATGGAGCACCTGCGCGGCTTCGCCGCCGACCTGCACCTGGTCGTCGTGAGCGGCTCGGCGAAGAAGGCCAGGGCGTAAGACCATGGCGATGACCGTCGGCCAGGACGCCGAACAGGAGCAGGACGTGATGGCGGCCATCAACACCACGCCCCTCGTGGACGTGATGCTGGTGCTGCTCATCATCTTCCTGATCACCATCCCGGTCGTCATCCAGCAGGTCCCGATGGAACTGCCGAAGGAGCGCAACGTCCCCACGCAGACCAAGCCGGAGAACATCACCATCTCCATCAACAAGGATGGCGACGTCTTCTGGGGCATGGAGTTCGTGCCCGACTCGAAGGCGCTCTTCGACAAGCTCAAGCTGGTCGCCGTGCAGGACCCGCAGCCGGAGGTCCACGTCCGAGCCGACGAGAACACGCGCTACGAGTTCGTCGGCCGCGTGGTGGCCACGTGCCAGCGCGCCGCGATCCTCAAGATCGGCTTCATCACCGAGCCGCCCGCGCGCGTGCAGTGACCGGCCACACCGAAAGGAAATAGCCATGGGAATGCAGGTCGGATCCGGGGGCAGCGGCGATCCCGAGGTGATGGTCGACATCAACACCACGCCGCTCATCGACGTGATGCTGGTGCTTCTCATCATGCTGATCATCACGATCCCCATCCAGACGCACGCGGTGAAGCTCAACATGCCGGTGGGATCCCCGCCCCAGCAGACGGAGCCGCCGGTGGTGATCCTGGTGGAGGTGGACTTCGACGGCACGGTCATCTGGAACGGCGAGACCGTCCCGGACCGCCCGACGCTCGACGAGAAGTTCATCAACGCGGCGGCCATGCCGGTCCAGCCCGAGTTCCACCTGCGGCCCAACAAGATCGTGAACTACAAGTACGTGGCGGCGGTGATGGCCTCCGCGCAGAGCCACGGGATCACCAAGATCGGCCTCATCGGGGCCGAGCAGTACATCGACTGAAGCCTCGCGCCCGGGGCCGCGCGGCATGGAACGCGCGGCCCCGGCCATTTCCGGACCCTGGAGAAACGCACGATGATCGCTTCGCCCATCCTTCGCGCCGCAGCCCTCGCCGCCGCCCTCCTCCTCGCTTCCGCGGCGCCCGCGTGGGCCCAGAGCACCGTCCGGCCCGAGGTGGGCACGCCCCTCAAGGCGGCCGATTCGCTCTTCAAGGCGAAGAAGTACCGCGAGGCCCTCGCGAAGGTGGCGGAGGCCGACGCCGCCGCCGGCAAGACGCCCTACGAGACCTACGTGATCCAGCGCACGAAGGGCAGCATCGCGGCCGCCGCCGGCGAGCACGAGACCGCGGCCAAGGCCTTCGAGTCCGTGATCGCCTCGGGACAGGTCAAGGGCCCCGAGCAGCTGAAGATGGTGCAGGCGGTGGCGGGCCTGTACTACCACGCCAAGGATTACGCGAAGGCCGCGCAGTGGGCCTCGCGCTACCAGAAGGAGGGCGGGACCGACCCGGCGATGCAGACGCTCGCGGTCCAGTCCTACTTCCTCATGAACGACTGCGCCGCCGTCTCCCGCGCCGTGGGCGAGGGCAACGGCAGGAAGCCCGCGGAGCAGGAACTGCAGATGCTCGCCAACTGCTACAACAAGCAGAAGGACAGCACGGGATACGTCGCGGCCATCGAGCGGCTCGTCACCTACTACCCGAAGAAGGAGTACTGGACCGACCTGCTGAGCCGCGTCCAGAAGAAGAGCGGGTTCTCCGACCGCCTCTCGCTCGACGTCTTCCGCCTGAAGCTCGCCACGGGCAACGTGACGAGCGCCGGCGACTACCTCGAGATGGCCCAGCTCGCCATCCAGGCCGGCTTTCCCGCGGAGGCGAAGAAGATCGTCGACAAGGGCTACGAGGCGAAGGCGCTCGGCACCGGCAAGGACGCCGAGCGCCACCAGCGCCTGCGCGACCTCGTGGCCAAGCGCCAGGCCGAGGCGGCCCAGGCCCGTCCCCAGGCCGAGAAGGACGCGATAGCGGACAAGAGCGGCGACGCCCTCGTCAACCTGGGCTACGGCTACGTGACCGAAGGCGCCCCGCAGAAGGGCCTCGCCTTCATGGAGCAGGGCATCAAGAAGGGCGGGCTCAAGCGCCCCGAGGACGCGAAGCTCCTGCTCGGCATGGCCCAGCTGCAGAACGGGTCGAAGTCGAGGGGCCTCGCCACTCTCCAGGGCGTCCACGGCAAGGACGGCACGGCGGACCTCGCGCGCCTGTGGATTCTCCTCGGGCAGCGGGCCTAGCCCCGGCGATCCGCCACGCGACGGCCGCCGATCTCGCGGCCATCGTCGCGATCTACAACGCCTCGATCCCGGGGCGCCTCGCGACGGCCGACACCGCCGCCGTCACCATCGACTCGCGCCGCGAGTGGTTCGCGGCCTTCGACCCGGCGAGCCGCCCGATCTGGGTGGCCGAGGACCGGGGAGAAACCGTCGGGTGGCTGGGACTGCGCTCCTTCTACGGTCGCCCCGCCTACCACCGTACGGTGGAGGTCGCGGTCTACGTCGCGCCCGGGGCGCAGCGCCGGGGCGTAGCCCGCGCGCTCCTCGCCCACGCCATCGGCGCCGCACCGGCGCTGGGCATCTCCACCCTCCTCGCCTTCGTCTTCGGCCACAATGACGCAAGCGTCCGCCTGTTCCGCGCCGCCGGATTCGCGGACTGGGGCACGCTCCCCCGGGTGGCCGAGCTCGACGGCGTCGAGCGCGACCTCGTGATTCTCGGCAAGAGGCTCTGACTGCGATGAAGGCCTACCTCGACCTCATGCGCCACGTGCTCGAGCACGGCGCGAAGAAGACCGACCGGACGGGCACCGGGACGCTCTCGGTCTTCGGCCACCAGATGCGCTTCGACCTCTCCGAGCGCTTTCCCCTCGTGACCACCAAGAAGGTGCACATGAAGAGCGTGGTCCACGAGCTGCTGTGGTTCCTGCAGGGCTCGACCAACGTGCGCTACCTGAAGGAGAACGGCGTCACGATCTGGGACGAGTGGGCCGACGAGCGCGGCGAGCTGGGCCCCGTGTACGGGCACCAGTGGCGCTCCTGGCCGGCCCCGGACGGGCGGCACATCGACCAGGTGGCGGAGGTCGTCTCCCAGATCCGCGCCAATCCCGACTCGCGCCGCCTCATCGTGTCGGCCTGGAACGTCGCCGACATCCCGCGCATGGCGCTCGCGCCCTGCCACGCGCTGTTCCAGTTCTACGTCTGCGACGGGCGGCTCTCCTGCCAGCTCTACCAGAGGAGCGCCGACATCTTCCTGGGCGTGCCTTTCAACATCGCTTCCTATGCCCTGCTCACGATGATGGTCGCGCAGGCGACGGGGCTCAGGGCGGGGGAGTTCGTCCACACCTTCGGCGACGCCCACCTCTACCTGAACCACCTCGAGCAGGCGCGCGAGCAGCTTTCGCGCGCGCCGCGGGAGCTTCCCGTGATGCGCCTGGATCCGGCCGTGCGCGACCTCTTCGCCTTCCGCTACGGCGACTTCACCCTCGAAGGCTACGACCCGCACCCGGCGATCAAGGCGCCGATCGCGGTCTAGGGCCGGCATGCGCCGCTCACTCATCGTGGCGCGCGCGCGAAACGGCGCCATCGGCCTGGCGAACGCGATGCCGTGGCACCTGCCCGCGGACCTCGCGCACTTCAAGCGCACGACGCTGGGCCACCCGGTGATCATGGGGCGGCGGACCTGGGAGTCCATCGGCCGCGCGCTGCCGGGCCGGAAGAACATCGTCGTAAGCCGCACGCCCGGGTTCCGCGCCGAGGGAGCCCAGGTCGTCGGCTCGCTCGAGGAGGCCTGGCGCGCCGCCGAAGGCGCCGAGGAGGCCTTCGTGATCGGCGGCGCCCGCCTCTACGCGGAGGCGCTCCCCGAAGCCGATCGCATCTACCTCACGGACGTCATGACGGAGGTCGAGGGCGACACGTTCTTTCCCCGGCTCGATCCGCGCGATTGGCGCGAGACGCTGCTGGCCGGGCAGCCGGCGGATGGGCGCAACGCCCACGCCCTGCGCTTCCTCCTGCTGGAGCGGGTGCGCACCCCCGGGCGCGGTTGACGCTCCGCAAGCGGCAGCGCCGGTGCTCGCCTAGACTGTCGCGATGAGCGACGAACGCCAGCCCGTGCCGGCCCGTTGCGCCCATTGCGGCGAGCCCGCCCCGAGCCCCGTCACCCGGCCCGGGCCGGGCGGCGCGCCCCTCGTCTTCTGCTGCGCCGGATGCGCCGGCCTGCACGGGCTCCAGCTCGCCGCAGCGAACGCGGCACCGGCCCCGCCGGCGGCGCCCACGCACGCCGAGACCGTCTTCGACGTCGAGGGAGTGAGCTGCGCGGCCTGCGTGACCCGGGTCGAGTCGGCGCTCGCCCGCCTGCCGGGCGTGACCGAATCGAGCCTCAACCTGGCTTCCCGGCGCGTGCGCATCCGGCACAGCCCCGACACGCCACGCGAGACCCTCGCCGCGGTCATCGCCCGTGCCGGATACCGGGCCCGGGTGCCGGGCCGCGACCCGAAGGCCATGCGCCGCGCCGAGGAGCGGCGGGCCCTCTGGCGCCTGTCGCTCGCCGGCTTCGCGATGATGCAGATCATGATGCTGGCCTGGCCCTCGTATGCCGACCACGACGGCTCGCTGGACTGGGACCTCGAGCGGCTCCTCAACATCGCGAGCCTCGTGATCACGGTGCCCGTGCTCCTCTTTTCCTCCGGTCCCATCTTCCGCGCGGCCTGGCACGGCCTCGCGGCGCGCTCCCCGGGCATGGACGTCCCGGTGGCCCTGGGCATCGTGGTGAGCTTCATCGCGAGCCTCCACGGCACGTGGTCCGGCGGCGAGGTCTACTACGACTCGATCACCATGTTCGTGTTCTTCCTGCTCACCGGGCGCTACTTCGAGGCCCGCGCGCTCTCGGGGACCGTGGATGCCGCCGACTCCCTGGCGCAGCTCCTGCCACGCCGGGCGTGGCGGCTCTCAGGCGAGGAGCGCGTGGAGACCGACCCGGCGGCGCTCGCACCCGGCGACGTGGTCTCCATTCCCGCCGGGGAAGCGGCGCCGGCCGACGCCACCGTCGTCTCGGGGGCCACGGAGTTCGACGAGTCGCTGCTCACCGGCGAGACCTACCCGGTGCAGAAGGCCGCCGGCGATCGCGTTCTCGCCGGAAGCATCAACCTCGCCTCGCCCGTTGCCGCCCGCGTCGACCACGCCCCCGGCGAGGCCACGCTGGACGTGATCCGCCGCCAGATGGAAAGGGCCGCCTCGCAGAAACCGCGCTGGGCGCTGGTGGCCGACCGGATCGCGAGCCACTTCGTGGTGGCGATCGTGCTGCTCGCGGCGCTGGGCGCATTCACCTGGTACTGGGTCGACCCGTCGAAAGCCCTCTGGGTGGCGGTGGCGACTCTCGTGGTCACCTGCCCCTGCGCGCTGTCGCTCGCGACGCCCGTGGCGCTCACCGCGTGCGTGAACGCCCTCTCGCGCCACGGCGTCCTCGTGACCAGCGGGCGCGCCATCGAGGCGCTCGCCTCCGCCACGCACCTGGTCTTCGACAAGACCGGGACGCTCACCACGGGGCGGATGCACCTGCGCGCGGTCGAGGTCCTGGGCGCGCTCGATCGCGACGCGTGCCTCGCGACCGCCGCGGCGCTCGAATCGGCCCTTTCCCACCCGATCGCCCATGCCCTCGTGAAGGCGCGGCCCGCCGGGCACGCCGTGCCTGTGGCGAGCGAGATCCGGGCGGTGGCCGGCGCCGGGGTCGAGGCCGTGATCGGCGGCAACCGGTTGCGGGTCGGCTCGCCCGCCTTTTGCGCCGAGATCGCCGGCACCGCCTTCCCCCGCCCCACCGACTCCACCGAGCCGGTGGCGGCCATGGCGGCCGCCGGCTCCTGGCTGGCGGCCTTCCACTTCGAGGACGCCCTGCGTCCGGAGTCCCGGGAGCTCGTCGCGCGGGCGCGCGCCGCCGGCTGCGAGGTCGTGCTGCTCTCCGGTGACCGCGCCCCCGTGGTCGACCGGGTGGCGGGGCAGCTCGGCATCGCCCGCGCCATCTCGGGAGCGAGCCCCGAGGACAAGGCCCGGCGTGTCGAGGAAATGGCCTCCGGCGGGGCCGTGGTGGCCATGATCGGCGACGGCATCAACGACGCGCCGGTGCTCGCCCGCGCCCAGGTGTCCATCGCCCTCTCGAGCGGGGCGGCCCTCGCCCAGTCGCAGGCGGACTTCGTGGTCGCCAACCCGTCCCTCCTCGCGATCTCGGAGGCCATCGAGCTCGCCCGGCAGACGCGGCGGATCATCCGCCAGAACATCGGCTGGTCGATCGCCTACAACGCCCTCACCCTGCCGCTCGCCCTCGGCGGGTTCCTCACCCCCTGGCTCGCGAGCCTCGGGATGTCGGTCTCCTCTCTTCTCGTGGTGGCCAATGCCCTGCGCCTGCTGCGCCGGCCCGCGCGGGCCGGCCTCGGCCTTCCCGGCGAGGCCTCCACGGTGCCCACCTGAGCGCCCATGGACATCCTCTACCTCCTCATCCCCGTGAGCGTGGTGCTCGTCTTCGCCATCGGGTTCGTCTTCTGGTGGGCCATCTCGGCAGGCCAGTTCGACGACCTGGACCAGGAGGGGAAATCGGTTGTCGAGGACCGCGAATCGGAGTCACAATATAAGAAATAACTTATTGACCGGGATCAAGAAGGGCCTATGCGGGGTCGCTATAGTCCCGCGAGGAATCGCCGTCGCGAGTCCCGGTGGGTTTTTACGCCAGTTCCAGGGGGGGTATCCATGAACGACACGCAATATAACTACAAGGTGGTACGCCAGTTCGCGGTGATGACCGTGATCTGGGGAATCGTCGGCATGCTGGTGGGGGTGATCATCGCCGCCCAGCTCGCGTGGCCGGCCCTCAACTTCGACATCCCGTGGCTCACCTACGGGCGACTGCGGCCGCTGCACACGAACGCCGTGATCTTCGCCTTCGGCGGATCCGCCCTCTTCGCGACCTCCTACTACTGCGTCCAGCGCACCTCGCACGCGCGCCTGTTCGGCGGACCGCTCATCGGCTTCACGTTCTGGGGCTGGCAGCTGGTGATCCTGCTGGCCGCCATCACCCTTCCGCTGGGCTACACCACCTCGAAGGAATACGCCGAGCTCGAGTGGCCCATCGACATCCTGATCGCGCTGGTCTGGGTCGCCTACGCCATCGTGTTCTTCGGCACGATCGCCAAGCGCAAGGTGAAGCACATCTACGTCGCCAACTGGTTCTTCGGCGCGTTC
>Ga0138256_10007050_pt1 | contig 11875 bp, 8 predicted proteins | sample KNB2016incub_MG_FD_105486 | JGI IMG/M metagenome (GOLD analysis project Ga0138256, IMG submission 105486) | Active sludge microbial communities from wastewater in Klosterneuburg, Austria - KNB2014incub_MG | ecosystem: Engineered > WWTP > Activated sludge > Unclassified | place: Austria...
CGGAAATAAGCTTTAATCCGGTTTTTCGGGATTAAAATAGTAAACCGTTTTCCAATGGATTTGAATAGCGAGGGGAAATAATAAAACCACCGTTGGCTGGTGGTTTTTCAGAAGGGAAAAGTAATATCTAAAGCTGGAATCTGCAAGCGTTTACCCTTAATAAATTTTAAGGATTTACTAATCAACCTTTTACAAGGGTACCAACTTTCTCTCCCATTACAACTCGGCGTAAATTGCCCGGTTTATTCATGTCAAAAACGATGATGGGGAGGTTATTTTCCATGCACAGGGTGAAGGCAGTCATGTCCATCACCTTTAATTTCTTGGTGATACATTCCTGGAAACTGATGGTATCGAAGCGGGTAGCCGTCGGATCCTTCTCTGGATCGGCTGTGTATATACCGTCAACACGAGTGCCTTTAAGGATTACGTCGGCTTGTATTTCGATGGCTCTTAATGAACCTGCTGTATCTGTAGTGAAATATGGATTACCTGTACCTGCTCCGAAGATCACCACACGGCCTTTTTCTACGTGTCTGATGGCTCTGCGGCGTATATAAGGTTCGGCGATCTGTTCCATTTTAATAGCGCTCTGCAGCCTTGTATAAACCCCTACTTTCTCCAGCATCGCCTGAACAGCCATTCCATTAATTACGGTAGCCAGCATGCCCATATAATCGCCATGAGCGCGCTCAATGCCTGTCTCCCCTTCATTCATACCTCTGTAAATATTTCCACCTCCAATTACCACTGCTACCTGAACACCCATGTCAACAATCTCCTTGATATCACGGGCGTATTTTTCAATCACCACGGGATCCATACCGAAATTCTTATCGCCCATTAAAGATTCACCAGAAAGCTTGAGAAGGATGCGTTTGTAAGTAGGCTGCATGTAGGTAGAATTAGTCGGGACGAAGATACAAAAACCGATGTTTGTTGGCGATACTAATTTACTCTTAACCTATCCGCTATAGTAATAATCAATAATTCAAAATTAAAAAGTCAAAAGTCAAAACCAGGGCTACATTCCGAACACAAATTTTGACTTTTGACTTTTTATTTAGTTGTATAAGGTCTCCAACCTTATAAGGTTGGAGACCTTATACAACCTTTTAGATCATTTTTACAACATAAAAAAGTAGTTGTATGATTCTATCTGCAAATTAATATGCACTTAGCATGTTTTTATGAATGGAGATTTTACTATCGGCCAAAAGCTAGGCCCAGCTTGAGTTTAATTAAAAAATTACTAATTCCCATTCCTGGTAAACTCCAAGAATTAAGTCAACTTCGTTCGCCAATTTTAAGTTGTATCAAAGAAGGGGTTGTATAAGGTCTCCAACCTTATAAGGTTGGAGACCTTATACAACCCCTAACAACTTTGTACAACCTCATTTCGAACCCAATACAACTAAAAAAGGGAACCCATAGGGTTCCCTTTCTATATTGAAGGCAAAGAATATTATCCTAATGCCACTCTTTTGAATTCTAACACTTTCACATCGCCTGCACCTTTCAAGTAATCAGCTACGCTCTTGCTGCTATCTTTTACGAAAGCCTGGCTGAGCAATGTGCTTTCCTTGAAGAAGGAGTTCAGTTTACCTTCTGCAATCTTAGCGATCATCTCGTCTGGCTTACCAGCCATCTTAGGATCGTTCTTGATTTGGTCGGTAACGATAGCGCGCTCTCTTTCTACAGTAGTAGCAGGAACTGAAGAAGCATCAACAGCAACTGGGTTCATAGCAGCAATCTGCATCGCTACGTCTTTACCTGCTTCTGCAGCTTCCTTATCCATACCTACCAGTACACCAATGCGGTTTGCACCGTGAATGTATGAAGCTACATAAGCAGCATCGATACGTTCAAACTTAGTGATACCGATTTTTTCACCGATAGAAGCCAGTTTATCGTTTACCAGTTCAGCAACTTTTGCGCCGTTGATAGAAACGTTATTGAGCTCATCGATACTTTTTACATTATTAGCGATTGCTGCATCAGCAATAGTTTGTGCGAAAGCAACGAAATCAGCATTCTTACTTACGAAGTCAGTTTCGCAACTTACGCAAACAGTAATACCGGTTTTGTTATCGGCAGTGGTCTTTGCAAGAACCACACCTTCTTTTGCTTCACGGTCGCCACGAAGGGCAGCCACTTTAGCACCTTTCTTACGCAACCAGTCGATAGCCGCTTCAAAATCACCGTTTGATTCTGTTAAGGCCTTACGACAATCCATCATACCTGCGCCAGTTGCCTGACGGAGTTTATTGATATCGGCTGCTGAGATAGTTACAGTAGACATGATAATTTGAAAATTTAATAATTTGAAAATTTGAAAATGCTGAGCTCACAATCACGCTTCTTATTCACTAACAGCACCTCCTTTCTACATTCAAGTGTTTTATTAGTGTAAGGAATGATTCACTTAAGAACCTTAAACCTTAAACTCGTAAACCTTAAACGTTTTTACCTTCCGCCACCTGGACGACGACTTGGTCCACCTGGAGTACGACGCTTAGGAGCACCAGCACCACCAGCTGCACGGCCTCTTCCACCGCGACCACCTTCGGCCTCAGCTTCAGCAAGCAAACGTGCTGCTTTCTTTTCCTTGTCATCATCTCCTGTTTCTTCCACTTCCTCTTCTTTAGCGGCTTGCCTTTCAGCTAAACCTTCTGCGATAGCGGCAGTGATATATTGGGTGATGATAGCGATTGATTTTGTAGCGTCATCATTTGATGGGATAGGGAAATCAACACGATTTGGATCGCAGTTGGTATCCACCATTCCGAAGGTCATGATGCCTAAACGCTTAGCTTCTGCCAAAGCGATATGCTCATGTCCGATATCAATGATGAACAAAGCAGCTGGAACACGACCCAACTGGGCGATACCACCTAATACTTTATCCATCTTATCGCGGTCGCGACCTAAAGTCAATTTTTCCTTCTTTGTAAGGCTTTCTGCGCTACCGTCGTTCAACATTTTGTCGATGCTTTGCATCTTCTTCACGCTCTTACGAACGGTGTTGAAGTTAGTAAGCATACCACCGAGCCAACGTTCAGTAGCGTAAGGCATGTTCACTTTACGTGCGCATTCCAGTACGATTTCTTTCGCTTGCTTCTTGGTTCCTACAAACATGATCTTCTTTCCGCTACGTGCCATTTGTTTCAAAGCAGCAGCAGCTTCCTGAAGACTTTCAGTAGTCTTGTTAAGATCTATGATATGAATACCTTTCTTTTCTGCAAAGATGTAAGGCAGCATTTTAGGGTTCCACTTCTTCCGGAGGTGACCAAAATGTACACCGGCTTCCAAAAGTTGTTGTTGAAGAGAAGTGTTATTTTCCATTTGAATGATTTGTGAATTTGACAATTTGAAAATTTGAAACGCAACAGGATAACCTTAACGTTTGCTGAACTGGAAGCTACGACGAGCTTTCTTGTGACCGAATTTCTTACGCTCAACAGAACGTGGATCACGTTTCAACACCCCAGCTGCTTTTAAAGCAGGACGTAAATCAGGAGTCAGTTCAACCAATGCACGGCCGATACCGAGCTTAGCTGCTTCTGCCTGACCTTTAATACCACCACCCGCTGCATTGATCTTTACATCAAATTTGTCGAGGGCCTGAGCTGTTTTCAATGGCAATTCAACCTGATTTTGCAGGTATACCAGTGAAAAATATTCTTTATAGTCTTTATCGTTAACTGTGATCTTACCGGTTCCTTTTGAAAGGAATACCCTTGTCACAGCTTCTTTACGACGACCAACACCATTTTTTTGCTTTTCCATTATGTTTATTTTGGAATTTGTAATTGGAGATTAGGGATTAGAACTTCAGGTCTTTTGGTTGCTGAGCAGTATGTTGATGCTCGGCACCTGCATACACGAACAATTTCTTGATCATCTTGCGACCCAGACGGTTCTTAGGTAACATCCCCCTAACGGCTCTTTCCAAAAGTGCTTCAGGACGACGCTTCAACAGGTCTTTAGCGATCTCGATCTTCTGACCACCAGGATATCCTGAGAAGGTGATGTACTCTTTTTCATCCATCTTGTTGCCGGTGAATTTCACCTTATCGGCATTGATGATAATTACATAGTCTCCGCAATCAACATGTGGCGTATAGTACGCTTTGTTCTTCCCACGAAGAACAGAAGCGATCCTAGCACACATGCGTCCTACGGTTTGATTGGTACCGTCTACAACGTACCAGTTGCGTTGCACGGTAGCCGCGTTAGCATGTTTTGTAGTAAAATGAAGTTTACTCATTCTGAAAAGTGTTGTGCCGGTGGTCTTCTTTATTAACTCCCCGGCCGATTAAAAAATTAAAACAGAAGCGCCATCCCGCTTTTCTGCTTTCCTCAAAATAACCCTGGAAATTTCCTCGGTTATTAAGGGGTCGCAAAGATAGCCTTCTACCTACCTTATTGCCAAATATTTACAACATATTTTTAGATTGCATCTTCACAAACAATTGATTTTCAATAAAAATTTTGACAAGTTTTTTTCAACCATCACAGTTTTCAGCCCCCAGGAACCACCCAAAAGCCCCAAATTCCTGTAAAATTCAGCCTTGCTGTATATTTACAGTGCTATGCCAACACACTTAATAGGACGATCAGTTTTCGGTAATCCGGCAAACGCCGGCCGATTAATACCTCTGGAAGAAGCCCACCTGCTACTGAACGAATGGGTGCCCAATGAACGCCTTCGCCTGCACATGAAACAAGTGGCAGCGGTTATGAAAGCCTGGGCCATCGAAAAAGAAGGAGCCGACGAAAAAACGGCCCTCAAATGGGAATTAGCCGGTCTGCTACACGACGCCGATTGGGAGAAATATCCCAACGACCACTGCCGCATCATCATTGAAGAATTGGAAAGAAGGGAAATAGACCCCGAACTGATTCATTGCATCGCTTCCCACGGTCCCAAGTACTTCGGAGTAGAACCTGAAACCAAGATGGATAAGATGATCTATGCATTTGATGAACTTTCAGGTTTTATACATGCAGCCGCTTTGATAAGGCCAACCCGATATGAAGGCCTTGACGCAAAAAGTATTCTCAAAAAGTTGAAGACAGCCTCTTTCGCAGCTCAAGTGAACCGTGATGATATAAATGATGTCCTTTCAAGAATAGATACTTCGCTGGAAGACCTGATAACCTTCATTATCGAGCACCAGAAACAAATCAATTGATAAAAAATCATCAACATAGTGTTAACGGACTATGCCACTACCCCCATATACTTTAATTTGCATCCTCAGCACATAGCATTTTATTTATGAAAAAACTGTTTTGGTTACTCCTCTTCATACTAGCCCTGGTAATTGCAGGCATCTATTTTTTGATTCCAACAACCCTTACTATTTCATCTGCAGTTAGTATAGAAGCAGCAGCCCCAAGAATAACAGAACTCCTGGCAACAAACAAAGCCCTTGGAAAATGGTGGCCAGAAAAGAAATCAGATTCAGCAGTTTCTCTTACGTATAAGGGACAAACATTCGAAGTATCTGGTAGTTCTTATAACCTTGTTGAAATTGCTGCAGGTTTTTCAGACAGTGCCATAAGTACGAAACTTCAAATGATTCAATTGAGATCTGATTCTTCTATTGTTGAATGGAGCTGCAAAACTAATGCAGGATTCAACCCTATCAAAAGGGTACAACAATATCGCGCTGCAGTTGCATTGAAAGAAAACATGACTGCTCTTTTATTGGCTTTGAAAACTTATGCCGATAAAAAAGAGAATATATATGGGATGAAGATTGAGAAACTAACAGTAAAAGATACTGTACTCGTTTCAACAAGAGCGCAATTCGATCACCTGCCTACTACTGAAGATATTTACGGAATGGTAAATAAACTTCAATCCTATATTGCTTCCGAAAACGCTACCGCCACCAATTACCCGATGCTCAATTTGATTGAAGTGGATAAGAAACAGTACAATGTAATGGTTGGAATACCGACAAATAAATTGTTGAAAGGAAAAGGAGATATTGAATTGAAGCGTATGGTAATGGGTAATATCTTAGTTGGACAGTTTTCAGGAGGAATGGCAAGAACTCTTGATGCTTTTTATCAGATGGATCGGTTTAAAGCCGATTTCCAGTTCACCACAATCGCAATTCCCTTTGCTCAATTAATCACTGACCGATCAAAAGAACCAGACAGTACAAAATGGTTAAGCACTATCTGCTTACCTGTTCTGTAATCGTATTACACGAAGACTGTCATTATTAGCCGCCCATACAAATGCTTTCTGCTGGCCGATAGTTATCGGTTGTATATGCCTGTATTGTGATCTTAATAATGGTCCTTGAACGGTTTCTGGAATAAACTGACCATTCCCTTTATTAATCAAAACCGTTCCATAGTCAGCATCATAACGACCCATCTGTATATTCGATTCATAGAAATTACCCGCCAGAATGAAATCGGGCTTACCATCTGCATTAACATCACTCACAACAGCATCTTTATATATTGATAATTGCGATTGCCATGGCAGGGCTTGTACATCAAATTTCATATCCCCTTTATTGATTAAAATGGCACTGGAGAAATAATCGGCAGATAAAACACTCGCCTTCTTTAGATTCTCTGCTCCTAATAAAGTAGATAAGTCCGCTTTAGCAAAGTCTTCAGCATATAAAAACTGCTTTTTCAATCCAGGCAGCTGCTTTTGTAATTCCTCTTTATTAGCAAAAGGTAATTCCCTGTCGCCTATATAATAAGTGAGTATCTGTTCGTTCTTTCCATTCCCGTCAAAATCGTGATAGTATAAGCGAACAGGCTTTTCTGGAGATGCTTTTAGTCTACTGTTCCATCCCAGATTTCCAGCCAACAGGTCCATATCACCATCTCCATCAATATCGCAAGGGGTTAGGAATTGCCACCAGCCTTTTTTATCTGAAATACTCTTTTGCTGAAACGACTTACCCTTATTCATAAAAGCAACTATACCACCCCACTCCAACGAAAGGATAAGGTCATTCCTGCCATCCTTATCCATATCCACCCAGTTGGCGTTTGTTACCAATCCGATTTTTGATAATGAAGCAGCATAGGTAGAAGTAACATCAGTAAAATGTCCTTTCCCATCATTTGCCAATAAGTAGGAATTCGGCACTTCGCCATATTCCCAAGGCACTGCTCTTCCCCCAACAAACAAATCGATATTGCCATCTCCCGTAAAATCGTAGGGAATGATAACTGAAGCGGTTAGAAAAAGCTTTCCAAATGCATTGCTTAACTCAGAAAGATTAGCCTTACCATCGTTCAGGAAAACTCTTGGTGTCAGGTGTACGTCTTCCCCATAATACTCGTTACCACCACTTGCTACCACCAAATCAAGAGTTTTATCTCCATTAACATCCACCCAGCAAGCACTGGTTTCTTCAAACATGCTATCCTTATCCAAAGAAAGCTGTTGGGTTTTAATAAATTTATTTCCTGGCTGCTGAATAAAAACAGCGGGATTATAGGTTTTTGAAGAACCAACAAAAACATCTTCCAGTCCGTCTCCATTTATATCCGCAATAGACAAAGCAGGCCCCTCACGCGATACCATATGCGGAATCAGCGGCTCCCTGTCAAATTCTACAAATGGATTCTCCTCATGCTTAAAATTCAATTGTACTGAAGAAGTAATATCTTCCAAAACTGGTGCTATAGAATGGAAACGATCAGTAAGAGACTTGAAATTGAATAAAGGCAGCGATGGTTGATAGCTGGCAGAAATAGTTCGGGTAGCTGAATCCCATTTCAATAATTGATAGCGATTGTCGGGCCAGATCAACACCACCGAATCAGGAACGGATTTTCCCAGTGCTGCTTGTAAAGGAATTTCCATGCTCGATTGAAAACCATGTACTGGATATTTTTCATAGGTCTGCACTTCCTTCCCACTAAAAACCAGCAATCTTGAACCGACAGCATTCAGGTTTCCAGCCGGACCTTTCAATTTCAATTGAACAGAAGGCTTATCCTTCTTATCATTTGCAGTATTCTTATATACCAGAACAGGATCGTCTATATTATTCACTACTATATCAAGATCTCCATCATTATCAAGGTCGGCATATATAGCACCATTTGAAAATGTAGGCTTATCATTCTTAACCTGTGTATTGATACTTGAAAAAGTAAGCTGGCCGTTATTCTCAAAAAACTGATTGGGTAATTTTATTTCAGGAAACTTATTAACCAATGCCATGTCCTTGTCCTCTAACCTGTTTTCACGAATCTTCTGTTGCCATTCTTCATTCGACACGTAGTTTACATAATCTATATCATTCAATCGTTTCGGAATTCCATTTGAAATAAAGAGATCCTTTTTGCCATCGTTATTGAAATCCATCCACAAAGGAGCCCAGCTCCAGTCTGTGGCATATATACCAGAATACAATCCAATTTCACTGTATAAGCCATTCTCCCGTCTCCATTGAAGATTATTCCTGGCATACTGATAGTGATACCCATGTCCAATCTTGAATTGGAATATGTCATAGGCATCTTCCCCTAATGAACGTTTCAGGATATATGGGTCGCTTGGCAGCATATCCATTGAAATAATTTCTGAGTAGCCGTCATTATCAGCATCAGCCATATCCACACCCATAGAGAATTGGCTGGTGTGCATCATTTTTGAAGTAAGCTCTTCCTTAAAAGTGCCATTATGCTGATTGATATACAGGTAATCGTTTTCATGAAAATCATTCCCGATATATAAGTCGGGATAACCATCAAGATCAACATCTGAAATGGCAATACCTAGTCCATATCCTATAATAGAACTATTGATGCCGCATGATTTGGTAATATTTGAAAACTGCCCATTATCGTTTCTGTAAAACCTGTCTCCGGCCAAACTATCATAAGTGTTGGCATAAGATTGTCTTTCAGCAAATGTCCCATTGAAACGAAGTGAGTGATTCAACAAGTACATATCCAGATCACCATCCAGATCATAATCGAAGAATGCCGCTTGTGTACTGAATCCTGAAAAATCAAGACCATATTCTTTTGAAACTTCTTTATATACTGGTACTCCTTCTGTTGTTATAGAGGTGCAGATCAATAAAAGGTTATGGCTTTTAAGGTTTTCAAAATTTCCGACACGGCATAAATAGATATCAAGCATCCCATCATTATTGATATCCACAACAGAAACTCCTGTTGACCACCCGCCATCTTTTGGTATACCCGATTTAGTGGTTACGTCTTCGAAATGTAATCCACCCTTATTAATGAATAATTTACTTTCTCCCTGATTGGAAGCAAAAAACAAATCAATAGTTCCATCATTATTAAAATCTCCTGCACCTACTCCAGCACCATTATAGAAATACATGTACTTGAACATATTGAACGCTGGCGTAGGTGTTAGCTTATTGGTAAAGTCCAGCCCGGTATTCTCTTTACTCAAAACTTCAAACACAGGCTCCTGCTTTACTTCATTCTTACAAGAAACAAAGAAGAATAATATAGAAGCTAATAAGAAGCCAGTGCTTTTATTATATCTGTGGATTTTATATGAGATGCTATAATTCATGAATCGTATTGCTGATGAAATCCAATCAAAAAATTGAAAGGTTATTATTTGCCAGCAGGCTTTTGATTTTTGGGTTGAGCTATCTTATATAATAGAGGGAGGTCATCATTTTGAAGGAAAAGAAGAAATCTGCTTGACTTAGAATTCCATTCAACTATATCACGAAGTTGACCACGGATTAACAATCCCGACTGTGAAGATGGAAGTTCATCCCATTTTTTATCCCCCTTATTGATAAGTAAATGCCCAAAACTTGCATCCAGTCTGCAGAATTGCGGCAATAGGTCAAATCGATTTCCTCCTGCAACAAGATCCGGCTTGCCATCGCCATTAATATCAGTACTCAAAATGGTATTTACAGAAGAAAACTGCCAGTTCATGGGCAATCTCTGTACAGTAAAGTTTCCGTTACCATCGTTATAGGCAATACAGGAGCTATTATAATTGAAAAGCTTCACTTTACATTCCTTTATCACATCTGCTGTAAATAATTCCTGTATTGACTTCTTCCCGAACTCTTCATACTTCAAATTCTGCTTCTTGATAGACACCAACTGATCTGTCAGTTCTCTCTTAAGAAATACCGGCATATCCCTCCCGGCAATTGTTCTTGTGATTATTTTTTCAACAGAACCATTCTTATCATAATCATTCATCCACATTTTTACTGGCTTCGCTGAATCGGCTTGCAGATAAAAATTCTCTCCAATATTACCGAGAATCAGATCCATATCTCCATCTCCATCCAAATCGGCACTTGACATTGATTGCCACCATCCTGAAAGATTACCCAAATTTGTACTCACTTCTTTCAATTGGTCTTTGTCCAATGAAAACACCCGGGGCGCCATCCACTCTCCAACAACCACCAACTCTTTTGTTGCATCCCCTATTACATTCACCCATTGAGCACTAGTTATCAATCCCAAAGTTTCTAATAAGGGTGCTTGCTGTTTTGTAACATCTGTAAACTTCCCTGAGCCATTATTCAACCATAAATAACTTGCAGGATCGGGACCATAATTAAAGGAAATACTTCTACTTCCAACAAAAAGATCCAAATCACCATCGTTATCAATATCATTCGCAGCTACTACAGCATTGTTTGTCCCTGTTTTTGGAAGAGCAAGGCTATCGTAAGAGAAATTCCCTTTGCCATCGTTCTTATAAAGTCTGTCTTGCAACTGAGTACTTCCATCATCCCTGTTATTTCCAGCCGATCCTACAAAAAGGTCCTGATCTCCATCCTTATCACAATCAAAAAATAGCAAGGCTGCATCTTCGTAATCTGCAAACTGTTCAAAAATGGGTTCGGTCTTCTTTACAAATCCATTGGAGGTTTGAAGATATAATTGGCCAGCCTGACGGGTGGCACCTCCGATATAGATATCCGGAAGTCCATCTGCATTCACATCAGCAACTGCCGCTTTTGGTCCTTCGTGAGATAACATCACAGGAATGTTTCGGTCGTAGTAAGAATCTATAAAGCCATCTTCCACATGCTTATCAAAATTGGAAGTCTGTAATTGCAATAGCGAAGGAATTGTACTGGGTTTCATTTCAGGCAATATCCCGTTGGCATCTTTCCAGTCGAATACATGTACTTTATTACTCGCTGGCTTTAATAATTTACTGAAACTGCGATCGGGCCATTCTACAATAATAGAGTCAGCCTCTTTGTTTCCTATTCCAGCAATAATCTTATAATCTACAGATGATTGAAACCCTCTTGTAGGTATCAATTCTCTCGTAATAGTTTCTGTGCCTGCAAATATTTTTACAGTTGATCCAATGGCATAAGTATTCTTATCCTTTCCTTTTAATGACAAGCCAATGAAATTGTTCTTATTCTGTTCGCGGCTTTTATTCTGGAATACAAATGCCTGCTGATTCACATTATTGACTACTACATCCAGGTCACCATCATTATCCAAATCGCCATAAGCAGCACCATTTGAAAAGGAAAGGTCACCCATTCCCCAATCCGCAGCTTTATCAGCAAATTTCAGATTGCCGAGATTATGAAAGGCTTTGTTTGCTAAAGGCTGTGAAGGCATCTTGTTGATAATTTCATCAACTTGTTCTTTCTGACCGGTTAGCACCATCTTTTGAATTACATCGTTAGCAAAGAAGTCGATGAAATCCTGATTAGTAACATCATTATAAATTCCATTGCTAACATAAATATCAGATAAGCCATCATTGTCGGCATCAAATATAAGTCCGCCCCAACTCCAATCGGAAGCAGCTACTCCACTGTAAAATGCTGTTTCAGAAAATTTACCATTACGATTATTTACCTGCAATGTATTCTGC
>Ga0138256_10007051_pt1 | contig 11875 bp, 6 predicted proteins | sample KNB2016incub_MG_FD_105486 | JGI IMG/M metagenome (GOLD analysis project Ga0138256, IMG submission 105486) | Active sludge microbial communities from wastewater in Klosterneuburg, Austria - KNB2014incub_MG | ecosystem: Engineered > WWTP > Activated sludge > Unclassified | place: Austria...
CCCAGATAAGGTAGACAAGGGCTAGAATAATAGCGACTATAAAGATAATAGTTATGACATTGCCAAAAACATTACCTTTTAGATCTAGATTACATACAACACTAAAATTAGCACCATTTGCATCTTTTGGACAAAGATCTCCAGCTGATGCTAATAGGGGTATTGACGCTGCTGCCATTGTTGCAAGCGCTGTAATTCCTGTAGTGGATGCGAATTTCTTTAACATATATCTATATTAGGCAGAGCCAGAATAGGTTGTCAATAGGCAGTTTTATTTTGGTAAATCTGCGATGGATGGTACGTTGAAAATATAGGTAATAATATTAATTATAAGAAAGGACAAGAATATAAAGATGAGTCCCACTATTGCAAAGATAAGTGTATTGCGGGCATTTTGGATTTTAGTCTTGTCTCCGCCTGACATGATCCATCTGTAGCCGCCCCAGAGTAGGTAGGCGAGGGCAAGGATAGTTACGATGACATAAACGATTGTTAGGATATTGGAGCCATAGGAATAGGTCTCAGTCAAGCCACCTGCCGGAATACCACTTGGGGCAAGTATGGGAGTCCCTCCAATTGTCAATGATAAAAGTCGTTCTGTCATCAGCTAAAACCTGGAATATGAAGTATATCAACTCCGATAGTCTGTAGGACTATTAAAGAAAAGATAAGAAAGAGAAGTCCTACTACGGCCGAGGTAAGTCTATCCTGAGCCTCTTTTACTTTTTCAGCATTACCTTGTGAAAAAAGTAGGATATAGCCTGACCTAATAACGATATAGAGGATAATAAGCCCAGACACGCTTAATAGTAGTGAAAAGATGGTCTTGGTAAATTCAGATAATTGGATATTAAGCGGTCCAATAGCTGTATTTATAGTCTGGCATGATCCAAGAGTGTTACTGCCAGCTGTTTCATCATAGTCTGCACAGACTGGAGAGGGGGGGATTTTTAATTTATTAAGCGTACACCCATTGCCTGGATCGCAGGCATCCTTTCCACAGTCCTCAAGCTTCAACGGCTGGGCTTTTTCAGATGAAGTGCCGTCATCTTTATGGCAGCTGGCATCGTCTGCAAAGTAATAAGGATGATCACTGTCGCACACTGGACATCCGTTACCTCCTGAAGTATCCACGGCTGGCAATTGAATATTGTCTGGCCAGCACTGGCAGGCGTTGCTGTAAATATCTGACTTATACCCCTGAGACCATCCGACGGGGCAAGTTTCTGCAGGAGTTTTAAGATTACTGTCTATAGTGCAGTTAAAGTTAGCGCCTGAGGGTGGTAGAGATACCCCGGCAGCAAAGGCGCAGAAGCTTCCGGATCCAGGAGTGCCTTTAGTGTCGAAGGCACATGAGAAGACACTTGATGCTGAGTTAGCACAATTGCCGCTTTTTTGATACGAACCATTAGCTTGACAACCAGGGAAATTATCTTTAGAGCAACCTGGCGGACGATTATCACAGTCGTAGGTCGGGAGTGGCTTGACTGGCGTGATGGGAGTAGTGCTAGTGCTTATGCTGCTAGAGGAGCACGTCTCATTTTGTAGAGTCCGAATACAATCATCGCCACCTTTCTTGAAAAAGTAAATAGTAAAGTTGCCCGGATCAGATGGAATCTGGAGAGTAAAAGTTCCAGAAGAATTTACTATAGCACTATCATAATTTTTTTCACTTTTATCACAGCCAATATTTCCCGAGTGAACCCATGGATCATCTGGCACGATGCCGCCTCCGCTGCCATTGTATCCTAGTCTCCAGGCATAGCATTGGCCATCTTCTGCGCCAGAATAGCTAACAGTTAATCTGCTACCAGCTTGGACAATTATGGAATTAATTTTTATAGAGACCTTAGCAAAAGTTGTGTGTGGCAAAATGCCTGCAAGAAAAATGAAAATTGCAGACAAAAGAAATGTAGACAGGAGACTCCGCTTCATACATTTATAGTAGACAAAATAAGAGGGTAAGACAAGTTTGGTTTGAAGATACTACCGAGATGCCATACAATAGTAATATATGGATGCGAAGTATTTTGAATCACTTTATCCAGTGGATTCTTGGGATAAAGATCTTGAGAAAGTCGTCGGATATATTAAGGAAGGCAATTCCCTTCAACTTATTGGCCTACCCGGCGTTGGTAGATCAAATGTCTTAGGGCTTTTGGCTTATAACAAAGCTATTAGGCTGAGACATTTTCCCAAAAATCATGACTTAGTACATTTTGTCGTGATTAACTTTGCAGAAATAAAAGAGAGGTCCTATACAGACACTTTAAAATTTATTTTCTTGTGTCTATTGAACTCGCTTCGAGAGCGGGAGCTCAGGACAGAGTATGAAAAAGTGGATACAATTTTTAAGGACTCACTCTCATACGCGGATGAATTAGTTTTTGCGCAAAATCTTAAAAATACAGTTGAGTACTTAGCAATTGAGAAAAAGCTAACCCTAATTTTCCTCTGTCAAAATTTTGATGATTATATCCCGCAAGTTAGTGATCGATTCTTTACGCTCCTTCGCTCGCTTCGCGATAAGGCAAAGTATCGTTTTTCGGCAATCTTTTCAGTAGCAAGATCACTTGAGGAAATGCTTGAGCCACAGATCCTTTCAGGATTTAGTGATTTCGTTATCGGACATACTATCTATTTGCCGCTTGTAGATAAGCCGAGCATGGAGTTTCGCATTAGTTACCTAGAAAAGCTAGTGGGGGAAAAAATTTCAAATAATGTAAAAGAAGACTTAATAAGAGTCACAGGTGGACATATGAGACTACTAATTGTCTCGCTCGAAGCGATACTTGGCTCAGAAAAGACTCCTAATAATATTTCAGATTTTTTACTAGCCCAAAAGACTGTAAAAAGTGTGCTTATTAGCATTTGGCAGGACTTAAATCCCTCAGAACAGGTAGCAATCAGGAACGGAGATCTTACGGATCCTTATTTGAGCCTTATAGGATTGGTAAAAGATTCCAAACTCTGTCTGCCAATTTTTGCAGAAGGCCTAACTCAAGGCTTATTTAAAGAAAATCAGGCTAAATTTCTCTATGACACACAGTCAAATACTATAAAGAGAGGTGAAGTAGTCATCTCCGATACTTTAACTAAAGGTGAGTTCAGGCTTTTTAGGTATCTCTTAGAGCATCAGGGAGAGGTCACAGAGCGTGAAACAATTATAAGTGCAGTTTGGAAGGATGATAAATCGAGTGCTGGGATTACAGATCAGGCTATAGATCAGTTAATTTTCCGACTGAGGCGTAAAATTGAGGAAGATCCAGCAAATCCAAAGCTACTTCAGGTCATCAAAGGAAGAGGAGTTAAGTTCAGCCAGTGAATAATAAAAGAATTTTATAAGGATTTTCTCAAGCTCCAAGACTCAGTCCTCAGTATACTTCGGCCATGAAAGAATTTGGTCGATACAACTACCGATCAGGCGATGAGTTGATCTTTAATGATGCTGCTAGCTCGTTGACTTCACAGCCTCAAAAGTCGTATGCTAATGGTGGAGGGAAGTCTATGCCAACCGTAACCGACACAGTTGAAAATAAGCCATGGGATCCTATTGACACTGATTTATCACAGTCAACTCTTAATCAGTCTCAGGAAGCTTCTGCAGAAAATGCTCGCCGAAGCTTAGAGGCGGTATTAGATCAGAGAAGAGCTGCCAGAGGGCTACAGCTTGGTCGAGAGTTAACGCCACTTGAAGAGGCTGAGATAAGAGATCAAGTCTTAGGAGAGATTGGATCACCTACTTCATTAAATGATAATGTGACTAATCCAGAATTTCCCTTAACTGGTAATCCGGCCTTAGATCAAATGCTGAGACAACAGAGCGAGGGTAAGCCATCTGGGAATAAAAAACGCCAAGAAGAGATGGAAAAGTCCTTCAGACAACCGGACGATCTTAATGAGCTTATGAAATCAATCTCCATGTATGAGCCTGATTTTGCCCATGATTTCCCACTCCTCTATAAAAAAGTGCGTATTAATAAAAATGGAGAATCTGAAGAGGTAGAGGTCATTAATGAGGCCAATTTTCTTCGCTGGATAAGGCATCGTATGATGTTTTTTGAGGGAGAGGCGGGACCGGACACTCCCATCGATTATTTTTCTAAAATGGGCATTCCTTTTGGTAATAGAAATATTTCGATGAATCACCTCTTAGAAGATGACGAGAAGTTCTTTACAGATCAGGATGGCGCTGTGCATGCTGAACTTGCCCAGCAGATCCGACGTGAGCTTTTCGTTCGTAGTATTGTTCGAGGGCGAGATATTAATTATCGAACTGGTGGAAGCGGTATGAGTGATGAGGGTGGTATTGAGAAGATAATGCAGTCGATCTTTAGAGATAATAATATGACTCGCAATACTTGGAATGGCAAGAGTATGTGGCATTGGTTGCTTGAAATGCCATATGAAGTAAAGCCAGATGGTGTGACCCATGAAAATGGTCATACCAAGTATGAGCACGATGATAGGAAGCAGGATAGTAGACTTGGTCGTGCGATAGCAACAGGCATCGCTGGTTACTACCATCTCGCGGATTATACAAAGCTTAAGGAAATGATAGGTGAAGATTCTGGATTTTTTACTCGTGATGGTTTTGTTAAGGCACGAGTCAGGTTGGCAGAGGAGGAGACGAAAGCTAATCCTTTTGCAAAAAGCTCGGAGCTTGAGCAGAAATTTGTTAGTGATGAAGAATTAGATAAGATCTTTGACAGTAAGGGAGAAGTTAAAAATCCTGATGCATTCATAAAATATATTAATTTTTTCCCAGACGCTGCAGTTGACCCACGAAAATTAGGATTAATTAGGGGGATGATGCAGGAGGCAATAGCCCACAAATACAAGCTCTATATTAGAAACGCTGATGGTTCTTACAAAATGGAGGTTGAGAAAGATGCAGAGGGTAATGATGTAATCAAAAAAGATAGAAATGGTAACGGGGTTATTGTGCTAGATAGAGACTCGATGAAAATTGCTGAAGATTATGCATTTCTTACTACTCGTTGGACTGGAATTGCAACTAGAAATGATCTTGGAGGCACAGCCTATGACGCTCAGGCAAAGTGGCTTAGATTTAAGAATTATCGCGAAAAACTTGCTGGTCCAAGCAAGGGTGGAATGTTTGGGAATATGTATAACGTTGGGATGTTTAAAACGCTTGGAGTTAATTACCTTGACTCTATTCGCAATCAGGAAGGTGTATTGGTCCGTGAAATGATTGAGAATTTAGCAACTCAAGTTCCTTTGTATGAGGTAACCGAAAAGGATATAGATGCAGAAGGCAACCCTTCTGAAACTGCCAAAAATAAACTTGAGGAAGAAAATACAAAAGCCCGTCAGATACTAAGTGGGCTTACTTTCCCCGACCTACAGGAGCTTAGTTACTATAACAATGGTGTGATGCGTTGGGTACAGGAATATAAATCCTTTATAGGTGGTGAGGAGCTTCATATTGATAAGTTGGTTACTGCAGCACGTACTGGGGGAGTTCTTTATGATCCAGCTACTTTTGGAAAGCAAATCCAAGAAGGATTCCTTAAGCCGCTTCGATATGGGTACCAAGGCTGGCCGAATCTTTATAGCAAGACAGTTAGAGATATTGTTAAGTATGACCCTACAATTCATGGCGATGCACCAAAAGTTAATGTTAATGGAGTAGATCATATCTTCAAGGATATGTCTCTTGCTGACTCAATGTTTGGTGAACAGCTGATCGATAGGGATGTCTTTTGGATGCAGTTACCAAAGCTTGATAGCAAAGGCAGACAAATTATGAAAAAAGAAAAGGATGGCACTACTGTGCCAGTCTATCAAGAGCTCCAGCACATCATTGATCCAAAGAGGATTGAGAAGGGAAGCGTGCAGATGTTTAAGCAGATGGCACTAGGAAGAGTGGCTGCTGATATCTATTCTCATATTGATAGGAGTAGTCCATATGAGAAGTGGGATGGAAACACCATTATGCATCTGATAAATGCGCTTGAGATAATTCCTGGCGAGGTATTGGTAGATGAGCATGATCTAAAAAATACACTCGTACCAAAGTTCTTTTTTACCCAGGCAGATATCAGGTGGCTACGAAGTATCGCTCATGCCTCAGAAGATCGACAGGCTGCCGTAGGGATTGCCAAGGATGGCGGACGAGCCGCCCTAGGTGTCGCAAAAGGCTTCTTTCAGGCATTTTTCAAGAGTCTGAAGTAGATAAGGCCAACCTCAGTTTTATACAGTTATATTTCAAATTATTAGATTCAGTAATTTTTGTAGATCTCTATTTATTTAAGCTAAAGGGTATAGTTGTGTCTTGATAGCCAACCTGTTAGTTGCCAAGCATCATACAGTCTATCATTGTCTGGAGCTTCTTTCGATCTAAAATTTTTATCTCCATTTTCATAGGTCATAACTATCATAGGGGTGCCGTCTGTATTTTGTTTAACCAGATCATTTCCCACTCGGTGTAGAGGAGTTGACACCGTTGGGGTTGTAGTAGTATGTGGAATGGATGATCCTCCGATGGTCCCTGTGGTCCCCGTGTGTGTGGTAGTGCTGCTAGGCGAGCTACTCAATGGATGAGTAGCAGTACTACTAGTTGTAGGATTTGAAGTTGGTACATGGGTGATGTTATCATCTGTGACAGGCGCGGTATTTTTGCCATGTATCGCTTCTTGTATCTTCTTATTATTATCAATTGTATCTTGCTCCCAGCCTTTGCCTTGGAGAAATTTATTAATATAATCCACGGAGTAACCGCGTTTTAGGATCTGAGCAGCTTGAGCAGCTGCCTCCTCTCTTCCTCGATAGGCAAGTGTACTTTGGTAGTTTGTGTTGGCTGTCTGATTTATCCTATGACGATTCTGTTCTTCATTTTGAAGTGCAGTAATTTGTTGCTTTTCTGAAGTATTACGCCAAATCCTTACTGGTTTCGAGATCATGCTCTTCATGAAGCCAGACCCATCCCTTGTTTGGTGATTCCATTTATTTTGAATATATGCTCGTGCAGCTCGAGGTTGGCCATCTTTGTCCTTGCCAAAAAGCTGTCCTCCAACTCCACCAAGTGCTTTGGTAGGGCCGACTCCACGACCAAATCCGCCAGCTATCGCTGATGAGACTCTGCTATTGCCTTTAATCTGCATAGCTTCTTTTATCATCTCCAGAGCTTCTGGTAAAAGCATGATCAGGCCAAAGGCGACAAGTACGCCTAAGTTGCCAGACGTTCCCGGAACGCCAAGGAGCGGAGGGAAAAAGGTGCTTGAAGTATCAGATGGATCCTTGAGTCCAGGATTTAGGGCAAAAGCTAGAGCAAGAAAGATAAGTATGGCACTGGCAGGAAAGAGGAGAAGATAGCCTGTAATATGCCGAAGCCACTTTCCAAAACCCATCTTACCTCCCGGGAGAACTCCTACGAGAATTTGTAGTGGAGCCGTAATTACATCAAGGATTATATAGACGTAAGCTTTGACAAGAGTTATCCATAGTCTGATTAAGGCAACGATTATTGCTATTAGAATAATAAGGAAGGCGACGATGCCTATGAGGAAGTTAATGACAGCATATGCAGCTTCTTGTAGGCAATCTCCAGGACTTCCACTGCTTCCAAATTTCCAAACATGAAAACCTGTCCCACAATTAAGATCTGCTTTTGGTCCAAAGTCTAATGTGGTAAGTATTGCATCAGTAATTCCTGAACTCATAGATGCGCCTATATCTTTTGCAATTCCGCCGATCCCACTAAGCTTACCAAAGCAACCTGCGTCTTTAAAAACATGTGAAGTAAAGGAGACAGGATTATTTAAGATCTGTCTGGTTGCAACACCCGCAAAGGTAGTGCCGTCATCTAGCGGATTACCGCAATCGTTTTGAGCAATACCTCCAATTGTATTGATGCCAAAGTAGGTTACTGCCCACATCCCGTCAACTAAAAGACCTGCGATAGAAAATGAGAAAGTAATCATGACGATGGCGATAATAATTTTTGGAATCTGGTTTTGAAGAGTCATGACTGTACGAGGATCGATTTTAAAGCGGAGCATAACTGCAATACCGATTAAAATAAAAACAAAAACAAGTAGGAGAAAGCTGATGTTTCTTAATACTAGGAACATATTTTGGACGAAAGAAAAGGATTGGAAGCCGCCAGATGCTCCTTCGGGAGCGGATTGGGCTAGTGTTTTTTTAGCAATGCCAAAATTATCAGCAAGATATTTTACTGACTCTTCGGTATTAATTGGCTTTTGATAGACAGCCCCGATACCGCTTGATAGAAGTCCGATTGCACCGAGTGACTGGGTGTTTATTTGTGAGTAGGGAACTTTGCCATCGCCTCTCATTTTTTGGCCAAGACAGTTATAGCCTGGATTAAAGATATCAATTCCAGAAAGTGTGCAGATCAGAGTCCCACTAAATCCGGTGAGAAGTACTTCTATTTGTTTGGAAGTCTGTTGAGCCTCTTGGAACTGTTGCTGTGGCGATTGAGCAAAAGTGATTGTTGGTGTAATAACAAGCAGTAGAAAGGCAATTCCAATAAAACGCAAAAATCGGGCAGAAATGGACATAAAATCAGTTTGCTGGATTTTAGGAACTATGTCAAGGTTGGCGGAGAGGGCGAGATTTCCTACAAGAGGACTAGCTACTTCGTAGCGTCGCTTCTCATCTCGCTAGGTTGGCGGAGAGAGCGAGATTCGAACTCGCGGAGGGCGTGAACCCTCAGATGTTTTCAAGACATCCGCACTAGACCACTATGCGACCTCTCCTTAATTAACAGCTATAGATTGGAAGTCATCTCGTAGGACGACCTCTCCTCGTTGAAATAACTTCTTAGCGTTTCGTTCTTTCAGAACTTCACTTTTCGAAGTGTTTCTCCTCTAAAAATACTTCGAACACGATACAGCTATTTACTAACGGATACAAAGTATATCAGATTTCTGAGCTTCAGAACAAGGATCGACTTGACCTTGCAAGGTAACTCTTATAGAGTTAAGGTATGGAGCAAGATAGAAAAATACTTATAGATTCTCCTCAGGAAGAACTACTTCCAGAGCATGTGGGATCTGAAAATTATACGCCCGACCTGAGTGAGTATCCCATGCATGAATTAAAGACATTACTTGCTTGGTCAGCGCCAGGAAGACCATTTGAGAAGAAAAGTAAAGAATATTTCTTAAATATCTTGATCATCATGCTCCTAATCGAGGTTATCCTCTTCCTTTTCTCACAATATGTCTTAATGGCACTTGTTATGGCCCTAGTTTTTTTAGTCTATGCTCTCAATACTGTAGCACCCCATGATTTTCATTATAAGGTTACCTCCGAAGGACTTATGGTAGAGGACCATTTCTTTTTATGGCAAGAATTGTATGATTTTTATTTTAAGACTCAGTATGGCTCAACAGTTCTTGTTGTCGGCACAAAAGCTTGGTATCCAGGCGAGCTGACATTGGTTCTTGGCAGCCTGCATCAGGGACAAGTTCGGGATGTTCTTCTTCACTTCCTACCATACAGAGAGTATGTCAAGCCTACTTTTCTTGAAAAATCAGCTACTTGGATGGAGAAGAATTTCCCACTTGAGCACTCTGTCTAGCTTTATTTGCTTCAAATCTGAGTATTTTGGTACAATACACACACTATTTTTTGTTTCATAGAATGGTTGGATGTCCTGATAGAGATACACTTCTAGGAAGAACTTTAATAGTAAGCACTCGTAGCTCAGTTGGATAGAGCGCAACGTTGCGGACGTTGAGGTCGGAAGTTCGAATCTTCTCGAGTGCACACTGGAATGGAGTAATAATAGGGAGGGATCGCATAGTGGTTTAGTGCAGCGGTTTCGAAAACCGCCGTCTGGATCTTTTTCCAGACCGGGAGTTCAAATCTCCCTCCCTCCGCACAGTTCAAATCTGGATCTAGCCTCTGTAGGCTAATGGATAAACCACGGGATTCCGGATCCTGAGCTGCGGGTTCGATTCCCGCCAGAGGTACAGAATAGTAAAAATACGGAGGAGTCGCATAGCTTGGTCCATTGCGGAGGGTTGCTATCCCTCTGAGCCTTTAAAAGGGCTCACGCAGGTTCAAATCCTGTCTCCTCCGCCAGAATTGCCAGTGGTTTAACTTACTGCTAGATCAGGCAGTTGTTGTTATACTTGAGACGTGAGAGTACAGACTTTATATAAAAATTTTCGAAATCCCACCCTTGTCCTAATAGGGATTATTCTCTATGGCGTCTTTTATCTTCTAAATTTACAGTTCTTTAGTCTTATCTCTATTTTTGCAGCAATTATTTTTGGTAGTTACTCACTTTTCCTTGAAACTTGGAAGAGTCTACTTAAAAGACAATTTGCTCTTGACTATATCGCAATTCTGGCTGTGATAGTCTCCATTATCGCAGGTGAGTACCTAGTAGCATCTATTATCGCCCTTATGATTTCAAGCGGTGTAACACTAGAAGAATACGGAGCAAGACAGGCCAAGAAATCCTTGGTGAGTTTAATCGATCGCATTCCACAACAGGTTATTCTTTGGGAGAATAACGCAGTTGGACAAAGGATTCCAATTGCAAAGGTAAAAATAGGACAGCAGATCTTTGTCAGGACAGGTGAGGTTATACCTCTTGATGGCGCATTATTTTCAGGTAATGCTCTGATTGACGAGTCCTCGCTTACTGGAGAGCCATATCCTGTTGAAAAGACTAAAGACAACATCCTAAGGAGTGGAACTGTCAATATGGGCGAGGCGATCATCAGTACTGTTACCAAGGCTGAAGCTGATTCAACATATCGGAGTATTATTGACATGGTCCAGAAGGCTCAAAATGAGAAGGCACCGCTTGTTCGCCTGGCTGACAAATATAGTACTTTTTTTACAATAATTACACTTATCATTGCTGTTTTTGCCTATTTTAATGGTCATGGACTTGATGGTGTCCTCGCAGTACTCGTCATCGCTACTCCATGTCCGCTAATCATTGCAACGCCTATCGCACTTATGGGAGGGGTAAATGCTGCAGCTAAAAAAAGAATTATAGTTAAGACGCTTTCTGCTCTCGAGCGTTTGGCACGAGTTGATACTGTCATTTTTGACAAAACCGGAACGCTTACTCTAGGGCAACCTCAATTTACACAGATAGATATTTTGTCCAGTGATTATTCGAAAGAAAAGCTTCTTGCCATAGCTTCGGAAATTGAGAAGAATTCACTTCATCCAATTGCAAAGGCAATTGTTGCTAAGGCTAAGGAAATAACTCAATTTTCATTCAAAGCGACTTCTGTTAAGGAGGAATTGGGTAAAGGAATTTCAGGAGAGATAGATAATAAAGTTTATACAATTAGAAATGTCTCCTACCCTCATCCTAGCTCTGCTGGTCTTCAAGTTGAGGTATTAACAGGCAAGACCAGGCTTGCTCTCATATATTTTACTGATGTTTTGAAAAAAGACTCTAATAAAATTATTAATAATCTTAAAAAGCTTGGATATGAACTCCTTATCTTTACAGGAGATAGGAAGGATGCAGCAGAGAAGATACTAGCGTCTTTGGGGAGTAATCTTGAGATCAGGGCTGGAATGAGCCCTCAAGACAAACAGCAAGGTGTTCAGGATCTTAAGAAAGAGCATAAAATAGTTGCGATGTTTGGAGACGGGATCAATGATGCACCTGCGCTAGCTCTAGCTGATGTAGGCATCGTTTTTAGCAACGATGAGCAGACGGCAGCTTCTGAGGCTGCTGACATAGTGCTACTTGGAGGAAGTTTGCAGATGGCCTCAGATACTTTAACTATTAGTAAAAGGACAGTTTCTATCGCTTTACAGAGTATTTTGTGGGGGATTGGACTTAGTATTGTTGGAATGCTCCTGGCTGCATTTGGTCTAATTCCACCACTTATTGGTGCGGGGC
>Ga0138256_10007052_pt1 | contig 11874 bp, 10 predicted proteins | sample KNB2016incub_MG_FD_105486 | JGI IMG/M metagenome (GOLD analysis project Ga0138256, IMG submission 105486) | Active sludge microbial communities from wastewater in Klosterneuburg, Austria - KNB2014incub_MG | ecosystem: Engineered > WWTP > Activated sludge > Unclassified | place: Austria...
CGGCGACGATCGCCACGGTGTCGAGCTTGATCGCGCCGGAGGAATAGCGCGTGACATCACGCCGACCATTCGCATTGCGCGCGAATCCGGTGATCGTGACCACCGTCGGGAAGGTCGTGATGGGCAGCCGCGTGCGGAACGTGCGGACGAGCGTGGAGAATGCGCCGGTGGAGCTGACCGAGTCGGCGGTGATGAGTGCGCCGGCCAACGACCGCACTTCATACCCGAGCGACGAGATCCCCACCGGATCGGTGGCTTCGATAAACACGGTATCGCTGATTTCGAGGCGCTTCGTGACGCCGGCCATCACTATGGGGATGGTGTTGGCATTGGCGGCACTCTGCACGGCGTACGACACGGCGGCACCGATCACGCGCTGATTGAGCGAATCGACGATGAACGGCGTGACCGTGATGGAGGCGCCACGCACGGAGTCGGGCAGCGTGAGTGTATCGAGGACCGCCACGGTATCGCGCAACGGCGCGCCGTAGAGAATCGAGTCACGGGTGTTGTACGCGCCGGTGATGGCGTAGCCGAGCGTGCGAACCTTGTAGCGGGCACGTGCGGAAAGCGACAACACCAGCGCCTTGCCTGACACGACCGGAGAACCGGCGGCCGGGCTGGTGATGAGCGCCTGCGGCGGTTCGAGATTGCCGACGGTCATCACGAGACTGGCCGTATCGGACATGTTCGTCGCGCCATCGATGGCGATCGCCTGCACGTTGACCGTCGCCCCGAGCGGAGCGCTGGACGGCACGCGCACGGTGAGGGCGAGGTTGGCGGCCTGGATGGACGACGTGAACGTCGTGTCATACGCGGCAGCCACACCGCCACTGAAGCGCACACGAATGGTTTTGAGACCGACGTTGTCCGTCGCGTTGACCGACAACACCAAGGCGGTGTCGGTTTGCGAGACACCCTTCGCCATGGAGACGCGGGGTTTGACCGCGTCACGGAACGGCGGGTCGATCAATTCATCGCCATCGCACGCGCCGAGGGCGAGCATCGCGCCCAGGACGACGAGCACGCGACGCGGGGCAGAAGCCCGCGTGGTCGCGGCCGGCCGGGTCCGCACCGAAGTGCGGATCGGAGTGAATGGATTCATGAGTGGGAGATCCTCAGCGGTCAGCGGCCCGGAGGCGGCGTGGTGCCGTCTTCCAGAATGTGTGGCGTGACCAGGATCAACAGGTCGCGCTTCGTCTCGTTCTTGGTGTTCTGCGAGAACAGGCGTCCGATGAACGGCAAGTTCATCAGAACGGGGATCCCAGTGCGGAAGCGCGTGGTTTCGGTGACCGTCAGACCGCCGATGACTGCGGCCTCTCCATCGGCGACGAGCACCTTGGAATCGGCGCGCTGGCGATTGAAGACGACGCCCACATCGGTGTTCGCGAGCTCCGCGCTCGAGTTCTCCGCCTGAATGTCGAGCAGCACCATCTTGTTGTTCGTGATCTGCGGCGTCACGGTGAGCTTGATACCGGCCTCTTCCTTGGACACAGCGGCCCGTGGGAAGAACGCCGCGGCATTGGGCTGACCCTGGGCACCACCACCACCACCGCCGCCACCCTGCGCGCCCTGACCACCGGCGTCGATCACACGGATCGGAATTTCCTGGCCGACGAAGATCTGCGCGGTGCGGTTGTTGAGGATCGTGACGCTCGGCTCGGACTGCACATCAGCCAGCGACGACGTCTGCAGTGCGTTGATGAACGCGGTCAGCTGATAGCGGCCGAGGGCCGTGCTGTAGATGAGGTTCAGGGCGTTCGGCTTGATGGCGTTGTTCGCGTTGGCGATACCGGCGATCGCGTTGCCGCCGAGCGCGATGCGCGCCGGGCCTTCGAAGGGCGATCCGCCACCCGTCGCGTCCGGGACACCGTCGCCGTCCGTATCGATCGGCACGAGCGTGCTCGGATCGGTGCGCGGCACAAGCTGCTGGAAGAATTGCTTGTTGCCTTGGCCCAGGTCGTAGGCGAGTCCGATATCCGTGATGCCGGTGCGGTTGACGAAGATGATCTTCGCCTTGATCGCGACCTGCGGCGTGCGGATATCGAGTTCCTGCAGCCGTGAGACAATCTCCGGCAGACGCGACGGCACTTCGGTGATGATCAGCTTGTTGGTGGCGCTATCGGCGGCCACCGAGCCGCGTACGACGCAGCCCTGTCCGCTGATGGCGTTGCCGCCGCCCTGCTGTCCGCCCTGCTGCTGATTCATCGGCATGCCGAGATCGCGGCCGGTGGCCATCGTGCTGAGGCCCGTGCAATCGCGTGCCAGCAACGCCTGCACCGTGGTGCGGAGCGTGGTCGCCTTGGCGTAGTTCACGTCGATGATCTGCGTGACCAGCGGCTCGAGCGACTGATTGGAGGCGAGATTGCGGTAGCTGTCGACCGTGATGATGCCGCTCGCATCTTCGGTGGCGGCGAGGCCCTGACCCTGCAGCACCGCCTGCAATGCCACGTCCCAGGGCTTGTCGCGGATATCGGCCGTGACCGAACCCTGGACGTCCTTGCCAACGATGATCGAGCGACCGGAGAAGCTCGCGAAGGTCGCAATGACATCGCGAATGTCGGTGCCATCGAGATTGATGGATATGCGCGGCTTCTGCTGCTGCGCGGCCTGCTGCTTGACCGTGCGCGAAGCGGGCGCCGAGCGTCCAACAATGGGCGCATCGGCAATCGCTTTCGCTTCGGCCCGCGCCGTCACGGCGCGCGCCGATTCAGCACGATCAGCTTCGTTTCTGGAGAGCTCCGCGCGCGCCTGTTCGGCGAGCGTCGGTGTGGCGCTGAGCGTGGTGGGGCTGCTCGACGCACTATCGTTTGCCGTCGTCTGTGGCGCCGGCATGGCGGTTTCGAGACGTCCCGCTGCCACCTGGGTATTGGCGCCGAGTGCAACGGCCTTTGTTTCCCAGCGTGCGGTCGCCACGGCTGGACCATCTACACTGATGTGCAGTTTGCCGTTAGCGCGATTCACCGTGTACTGGCGCGACGCGTCGAGGTCGATGACCAGGCGCACCGTGTCGACGCGGAACTGCGACAGGCGAAGATTGCGGATCGGGCCGCGCGTCTGGCCGTCGTAGCTCGCCCCGCGCACGGCCAGACTGGCCGCGCCGAGATCCACCACCAGCCGATTCGGGCCATCGAGCGTGAAGTGACGCACGCTGATGTTCGAGTCCAGTGCGATCACGATTTCGGCGCCGCTCGTGGCTGCCCCGACGCTGATATGCGAGACTCGGCCCGTAACGGGCGTCTCATCGGCGTGCGAGATGGCCGGCGTGGCCGTTGAAACAGTGGCGACTGCGGGCGCTGCGCCGCGGTTGCCGGTCGTGCCAATGGGGGCACTGCCCAGCATCGCATGTGCGAGGGCCGCGGTCATCACCGCGACGGTCGTCGGTCCCATCATGGGTTCCTCACTTTCGTCGTGTCACTGCTCTGGCGCAGCGTCTCTGTGCGATTGAATCCGAATTCTTCGATCGTGAACTGCACGGCTTTTTCCTTGATGGCGCTCACGCGCAGGCGGCCCAGCTGCTGGCCCACCCGCACGCGATACTGTTGCTTCGAGTACGTGTCACGCAGCACGGCGACCGAGTTATCCCCAACGGGATCGACCGCAATACCGGTGACGCGCAGATCGCTGAGCAGCGGACGGACGTCGCTGCTGCTCATGAGCGACTTGTACGGATCGCGGCGACCGCCGCCCGCGTAGTCGAACACTTCGCGGTGGAGCGTGACTTCAGTCGGCATGACCGCCTTTTTGGTGGGCGCCGAGTTCGGGCCAACGGTGCCGGCCGACTCGCGCGTGACGGTCTTGGCAGCCGGTGCGGCCTGTGCCGCGGCGGACGTGGCGCTGATCGCGACCACCGTCGCGGACAGCACAAGACCGTGCATCATGGTTCGCAGCATGGTTCGCATCATGACGACCGCTCCTTCGCCGCTGCGGGCTTGGCCGGCAGCGTGCGTTCGACGTAGGTCTGCAACGTGATCGTGGAGGCCAGCGCGTCCTTCTCGGACGTTTTGATCTTCTGCGCCCGTCCCGGGGCGTTCGAGACAATCGAGAAGTTCACGGGTGCGACCACACGGGCGAGCGATCCCACGTTCGCGAGGAACTCGCCGAACTGGTGATAGCCGCGGATGATCGTGACGGTGTAGCGATAGGTGTCGTACTTCTCGCCGGGGATGACCGCTTCCGGGGTCACGCCCCCGACGTCGAGTCCGGCGCGGCGTGCCGCCGTGCTGACTTCCTCGAGGAGCGCCGGCACTTCATTGCCGGTCGGCACGAGGCGTCGCATCACGGTGAGCGTGGAGCGATTGGTCGCCGTCTGTGCCCGGAGTTCGTCGATGCTGCCGCTGGCGAATTCGCGCGCGGCTTTCTGATTGGCATCTTCGAGTTGCGCCACGCGCTCGAGGTCAGCGGTCAGCTGTTCTTCGCGTGAGGCGTACGGGTAGACGTAGTACGCGACGGCGAGTGCCACGGCGGCGAAGCCGATCAGCAGCTTGATCTGGTCGCGCTGGTTGGTAGGGAGCAGTGCCATGGTTTCCTCGGGTCAGCGAACCGGGACGACAAGCGGCGAGGTCCGTACGACCCCGTCCGGCGGAACTTCAAACGACGCCGAGAGTTCGAACTGCGTGACGTCTTTCCCATCGACGATCACGATCTCGGACTTGGTGAGCGCGACCTTCTGGATGAAGGGCGAGCTCTCGAGCTGGCGCATGAACATCGTGAGCGCCTGGATATCCACCGTCTGCCCCACGAGGCGGAACGTCAGATCGGGATGCACCTCGACCGAATCGAGCACCGGCGCCTTGGCCTTCTTGGCGGCGGGCGATTCCTTCGGCGCGCGAGCGGCCGCGTTCGCCGCCGCCAGCTTGCTGCCGGCGCTGAGCGTATCGGCGCCCGGTGGCAGCGGCATCTTGGACGTCTGCTCGAGTGTGGTCAGCCATGTGTACGCGGGCAACGCCCGGCTCACCTCATCGAGGATGTGCGCCCAGTTGTAGCGATTGTCATCGATGGTGCGGATGATCGCCAACTGGCGCTGCACGGAGTCGCGTTCGGCGGAGAGCTTGCGACGCGCGTCGAGCACGCGGGAGTACCGCGTGGAATCGCGCAACGCCCGTTCGACCTTGCTTTCCACTTCCCCGGCGCGTGCACTTTGCGACGTGAAGAGAATGCCGACCGTGGCAACCGCCAGCACGACGGAGGCCGCCGCACCGACCAGCCACGGGTCGCGGATACGCGACCCGACGCCACCAAGGGCGCCGGCCATGTCGAACTTGGAGGCACCTTTGACGGCCTTCTTGCCGCCGGGGAGGAGATTGACTTCGATCATCATGGTGCGATCCTCAGGCGGCGGCGCGGAGTGCGAGGCCCACCGGCAGCATCAGCAGCGGCGCGACTTCGTCGGTGGAAAGGAATTCCATGGCGCCTTCACGCACGCTGACGCGCGCCAGGGGATTGGCCAGTTGCACCGGCATGCGCAGGCGCTCGGAGAGCCACGGCAGCAGGCCCGGCACGCGCGCACCACCGCCGCACGCGTACACGGCGCGAATCTGGCCGAAGTTGCGCGAGGAGGTGGCGAGGAACGTCGCCGCGCGTTCCATGCCGATGGCGATTTCTTCGCCGCGCATGGAGACCACGCCGTCGAGTGCCGGATGGCGGTCGAAACCGCGAATCATGGCTTCGGCCTCGTCGTTGCCGATGCCGTGCTCACGCTGCAAGTCTTCGCGGAATCGACGGGTGCCGACGGTCAGATCGCGGGTGAGAATCGGGACGCCGTCATCGAGGATGTTCAGGTTGGTGGCTTCGTTACCGATGTTGAGCAGCGCCACGGTGCCTTCCATCGCATCCGGATGATTCATCTCGAACGCGTTGTGCAGCGCGAACGCATCCACGTCGATGATGGAGGGCGGCGCGCCGCCGTCGGTGAGCAGTCCGCGCTTGGCTTCCACGAGGTCGCGCTTGGCGGCCACGAGCAGCACGCTCATCTCGAGGCCATCCGCATCGGGATCGAGGATCTGGAAGTCGAGCTCGACGGACTCCATGTCGAACGGCACGTGCTGTTCCGCTTCCCAGCGCATCAGCTCACGGGCCTGCGCTTCCTTCACACGCTCGATCTGAATCTTCTTCACGATCACGTCTCGGCCGCCGACGGCCGATACAACGTGCTTCGTTTTCACGCCGGTGGCGTCGAGGGTCTGCCGAATGGCGTCAGCAACGATGGCGTGGTCCATCACCTCGCCCTCGACAATTGCTGTGTCATTGAGCGGGGTGACCACCACTTTCGTCAGCTCGGGAGTACCGCTCGTGTGGTCGATGACGACCGCTTTCACGAGACCGGATCCTACATCCAGACCGACGGTCAACTTCTTGCGACCGAAGAACGCCATGGCTTTGGGGGGTTGCGCTGTGGTGGTCTCGGTGTCGCCAGTCGCGCTTGCGAAACGCGATGGCTCTTGCACTCTGACCTGTCCAATACGGACGATTCTCCCAACTAACGACCGGCCTCTCACGAGGTAACGCTCACCAGAGGGAGGTGCCCGGGTACGACTGCCGACTAAGTGATAGTGTCGGCCCACACCGTCGCTTTCCTTAATCGGCCCGCGGACGATGTGTGCGATGCATCACCAGGGGGGCATCACGGACTGTTCCAGATGCCAAACGGGGCGTTGGTCGGCAGCGCGAGCGCGGTCATGGCACGCCCCACCACGCACGGGGCGTAGCGAATGCGGGTGGCCGCTGACAGAGGGGAATTCCGTGCGTGCAGGTCGCGCACCACGAGTGTGCCATCGACCTGCAGTTGTCCGGCCGACGCATCGACTGCACCGCGCACAATCAGCGCGCCGGACACGTGCAACGCGCCGCGTACCACGAGGTCACCATCGATCGCGAGGGCACCGACGTATGCGACGGTATCGGTCACCGTTACAGCACCGGCACCCGTCATCACGGTTGCGCGCCACGGTGGTCCACGAGGCACGGACGGTGTCAGCGTGGCGTCGACGGCATGTGCGCGCGCCATCAACACAGGCCAGGCCTGATCGAACCGTTGTTGCAGTGACGTGATGAGCAGTGCCGGTGGCGTGACGTGGGCTCCGATCACGGTTGGTGGCGCGCCCGCCAGTTGCGCCGGAGCTACGATCGCGTCAGCCGTCGTCGTATCGCGCAGCGGTCCACAGTCATCGCCGATCGCGGAAGCAAGGACCCGACCATCGACACCAGCGGAGTCCCAGACGACAGTGCCGAGCATGGTTGCGGCGGCGCGCATGGGGATATCGGGTGGCGCGAGGCGCACGATCCGCAGCACTTCGCGACGCACCCCGCCGGCGTCTCCCAATTGCCCAAACGCAACCGGTGCTCCGCGAGACCGGCTGAACGTCGACACCGCGTGTACCGCCGCAGTCAGGGGCGCGGTGCGTGTCACGCTCACGCGCGTCTGCCACCCACCGGGACCGGTATGATCGTAGTGTCGCGGGAGCCCGATGGTCGATGTGGCGACTGACTCAGGTGCCCACGTCCCGACGATTCGCAGGACTCCGAGATCGGCGGCGTACAGCGCACGCTGCAGATCCCAGTGGGTGCGCGCACCGCGCGCGGCGCGCCACGCCGCGCTTTGCAGCGCCAGGGTCATCACGGCCACGAGCAGCATGACCAGTAGCACGAGCGGCAGAATCATGCCGGCACGTGCCGGGCGGCACGCGGAAGCGGTGTGTCCTCGCGGCGTGGTCACGCGTCGTCCTCGCGATCGGCGCGCAATGCGAGGTCGACGCTGATCGAGTCACTCGACGACCGGAGCGGCGACGCACGACCGGACTCGCGCGGGGCGGACACGGCGAGTCGCACGCGACGCACCGGCGACGCGCCCCCGGGCGCGATCGGGGAGCCGAGACTGTCGAAGACGACGAGGTGGAATCCACCGCTGGCGCGGCTGTCGACGGGGCCGGCGACGGGCTGCACGATATCCCACCCGGCCGGGCCCATTGTCCGGCGCCCGATGTACCACTTGCCGTCGGAGGCACGGTAGTGCGAATAGCGCGCTCGGCGCAGCAGCCGCAGTGGCGCCCCGACGGAGCGGCGCGATGCACGGGGCGTCGCCAGCTGGAGCCGGGTTGTGTTCGCGGCGGATGCCGCCGCCGTCAACGGTGACGTGGCGCAATCGTTGGTCACACTGACGTTGGCGACAACATCGGTGTTCGCGCGCAGTGAGTCGTCGGGTGCGGGACCGGCTTCCCACCAGTCGATGCGATCGCCGGACTGTGGGGGCGCATTCCACATGGCGTCAATGTCGCCGCCAATGGTCGCGTCAAAACTCGGCGCTGATGACGAGGTGCCACCGTGTGCCGTACCGAGAGTGGCAATCCACTGTCCGTTGAGGTCGGCGTTGCAGACAATGCCGGCGGCGACCGTGACATCAATCTCGATGGTGCTGTCGCTCCATGCGATCACGTCACCATCGCGCACCCCGCGGAGTTCGGCGAACAGAACGGCCGTACCATGCCGGAGCTCGCGCACGGCCCCGAGTGCGCCATCATCGGCCAGGGCGCGCTGATGGACGCCAAGCAGCAGGCGGACCGCGAGCGTACCGAGGAGAGCGAGCAACGGGATGGCGACGAGCACTTCGAGCAGGCCGACCCCTCTGGCCTGGCGGATCAGGCGCGTGGTCACGGGCATGGGAGTCCCTGTTGCCACGTGAGCGGCGTGGCGGGGCGCGACAGGGCCGCAAGTGGGGAATGTTGCAGCGTGGCCGAGAGATCACGTTCGCGTCTGCCACCGAAGAGCTGCTCTGTCCACTGTGTGCGGACACGCGTGTGCGGGTCATTCCCCCCCGGGGGGACTGCGCCGCAGGCGAGCCCCAGCGAAGACTCCGCGCTCGTAGTGGCAACCGCCCATGCGGCGACCGTGAGTTGCGCGGTCTGCACCGACTCGGACACGGCTCGTGTGGCCGCGCCGACCATGAGACCGGTGACGGCGATCAGCAGGGTGGCAATGATGCATTCGACCAGCAGTCGGCCGTCGCGAGTGCGAGCCGGCGGACGCTCAAGGCAGCGCGAGGATCGATGCGGGATGCGTTGCGAAACGCGGGGCGAGGAGCAGCACGATGTGATCACGCCGACACGATAGACGTGTCGGCGGAAACTGCTTCACCGTTTTATTGCACGGCAGGCATATCTGTTGTCGGGGTGACCACGCCCGGTGTGTAGGCCGCGTACGGGATTGCCTGCAGTCCACTGGAGTGCAACGGCAGCAGGATGACAAAGGCGGCACCACCTTCGCGCGCGCGCTGCACCCAAATCGTTCCGCCGAGATTTTCGATGGTGCTCGCGACGATGGCCAAGCCGAGCCCAGTGCCTTTGCCCGGCTGTTTCGTGCTAAAGAAAGGCTCGAAGATCCGCTCTTCGTCTTCGGGCGCCACGCCGGTTCCCGAGTCGGCAATGACGACCTGCAGAAAGCGATTGGGCGCCTCGGCGCGTGCCAGCCAGGCGAACGCCCGGCGGCTCGGGTGATGCGTCCAGCGTTCCATGGCGCTGTCGGTACGGCGCTTCTCCGAGGCCTCGCCGAAGGCCGTCACGTCGTTGATCTGCGTGCGAATGGCGACCAGGCCTTCATGATCCATCGCGTCCACGGCGTTGAGCAGCAGATTCACGAAGACCTGTTCGAGGTCGTGCCGTTCCGCGTACACCACACCGGTCGGCGCCTCGAGTTCGGCCGTGATGCGGTAGCGGCGTGTCACGCCCTGGTCTGCCAGCAGCCGCAGCACATCCGTGATCACATCGTCGACCACGACCGGCTTGGGCGTCAGTCGGCGCGGTCGTGAGTAGTCGAGCAACCCGCGCATGATGCGATCGATGCGACCGATCTCGCGTTCAAGGGCGTCGAGCGGTTCCGCGGTGCCGGGTACGGATTCGGTGCGCATCCGCAGCAAGTGGGCGTAGTTGGCGATCGCCGACACCGGATTGCCGATTTCGTGCGACACGCCCGCCGCGATGCGACCCATGGTCGCCAGTTTCTCCACGCGCATCCGCAGCTGGTGCGATGCCAGCAGCTGCTCGGTCATGCGGTTGATGCTCGCCGAGAGGAGGTCGAATTCGTGCGTGTCACCGGGTGGTGCCCGGCGTGACGTCTCCCCGCCGGCGATGGCCTCCGCGGCGGCGACACTTTCAGCAAGCGGCGCCTCCACCAACCGAACGACCTCCCGTCGCAGCACGCTGGTCCAAACCAGCGAGACGAGAAACAGCAGCACCAACACCACGGGCCAGCGTATGGCGGGGGACAGGAATTCCGTCACCCACATAGAGATGATCACGCCAAAGAGCGCGAAGACGCTAACGGCGACCACGGCAACGGTCAGTCGCTGATGAATGCGGGGAAGCGGAGTCGTGGGCACGACAGAGGATGCCTCGCAAACGTGACAACGGCAACCGTCACACACAAAAGCGAAAGAGGACCGGGCATCACTGCCCGGTCCTCCCCATCCACCAACCACGGTGGGTTGGCGGCTCCCCCTCAGGAGCTTACTGGCAGACCGGCTCGCCTTCTGCCTGGCCAGCACCGACCGCCGAACCGACGGCGATGTCGCACACCTTGGCCGTCGACGCATGCGTCGCCTGGGCCGACCAACCCGTCGCCGAACCCGTGAACGTCAGCGTCACGCCCGACGAACCGGCCGGCGCGACAAAGCTCGCATACGTGTTGTTGTCAGCGAACGACGACTCAGCGGCGGACACCAGATTCTTGAGATCGGACTTCATGGCGGTCACGTACGCCTTTTCCTTCGTGTCAGCGAACTTCGGAATCGCAATCGCGGCCAAGATGCCGATGATGACGACGACGATAAGAAGTTCGATCAGGGTAAAGCCTTTGCGAGTCCGGGGCATTGAAAAAATCTCCGATGGGGGGTCTTTCGCATCTGGTCCGTTCGGTGGAGTCCAGCGCGATGCCGATGCTGGTGGCAACCTGCGGGCCACGACGGCGAAACCAATCAAATGCATTGCAGGACAATCACTTGCACCATATTCACGCGGCGACACTCGGCGCATTGCGTCTTTCGTTTCGCAAAATGTCGTGCACCGTGCAAGAGCACGTCCGTCGTCGGAAGTTTCGCCACGCGCCGGGCACGAAACGACGATGCCGCCGGCGTGACAGACACGGCGGCGGCATGCGAATCGGACATCGAATGTCAGCGCAACAACACTACTGACAGGTTGGTTCCGTCGACTGCGTGGTGGCGGGACCGCGCGCCACGGTACACACCAGTCCCGGCACCGCCGTGTGCGAGGCCTGGGCAATCCAGCTGTCGACCGTGCCGACGAACGACAGCGTCACACCGGATGAGGCGGCCGGGGCGGCGTAGCTGGCGTAGGTTCTCGCGTCGGCGAAGTGCGCCTCGGCGGCGCTCACGATGTTCCGCAGATCGCCCTTCATCGCAGCGACGTACGCTTGTCGCTTGGATTCGGCGAATCTCGGCACGGAGATCGCCGCGAGAATGCCAATGATGATGATGACTATCAACAACTCCGTCATGGTGAAGCCGCGTCGCTCGCCCATGCGTTACGCCTCTCCGTAGCGGGCAAGTTTTCGATAGAGCGTGGAGGGATCGATGCCCAGCATGTCCGCCGCCCGACTCTTGTTGCCCCCCTCGTTCTGGAGCACCCACTGGATGTACGCCCGTTCGATCGCCTCGAGCGTTGGCGTGGTGGGCGTACGCTCGCTGACCAGCGGTTCGGCGCGCCGTGCGGTGACCCGCTCGGGCAGACTGGCCGGCGTGATCACATCACTCGACGTGAGAATGACCGCACGTTCGAGCGCATTCTCGAGTTCACGCACGTTGCCGGGCCACTGATAGGCCAACAGCGCATCCAACGCCTCTTCGTCGATCGACTTGACCGTTTC
>Ga0138256_10007056_pt1 | contig 11869 bp, 5 predicted proteins | sample KNB2016incub_MG_FD_105486 | JGI IMG/M metagenome (GOLD analysis project Ga0138256, IMG submission 105486) | Active sludge microbial communities from wastewater in Klosterneuburg, Austria - KNB2014incub_MG | ecosystem: Engineered > WWTP > Activated sludge > Unclassified | place: Austria...
GAGTCAGGCCGGCATCCTGGAGCTTGATCTCGGCGACCCCGCCCGGCCGGCCATCCTCAGGCGCATCGCCTTGCCCGGCGTCTCCGCCAAGGTGATCCGCCAGGCCAACCTGCTGTACGTGGTGGGCGGCGCGGCAGGCATGTCCATCGTCGATCTCAATGCCGCCGGCGGCGCCAGAGTGGTAGGCCACTTCGCCGAGATCGTGACCGATCTCTCCGTCAGCAACGGCCACGCCTACACCGTCAATCGCAACCTGGTGGCCGTGGATGTCAGCGATCCCAGCAACCCGCGGGGCAAGCGCCTGTTGGAGGACTGGGCGGACGCGGTGGTCTCCGAAGGCCCCATCGTCTACGCCTCGGCCTCGGTGAGCATCGGCGGCATCGAGCGCGCCAGCGCGCTGCACATCCATGACCACAGCAACGTCCGCCGTCCGGTGCTGCTGTCCAGCTTGCCCATCGGCGACCAGGGCATCACCATCAATCTGGTGGGCAAGCGGCTCTACCACCAAGGCATGCGCCAGCTGACCATCATCGATGTCGCCGACCCCTCGCAGCCGCGCATCATCACCCAGATCCCCACCGTGGACACCGTCTGGAAGCTGGCTATCAGCCAGCCCTGGGCCTGGATGGCCAGCGGCACCTTCGGCTTCCAGGTGGCCGACCTGGGGCGCGGAGGGGTGCGCACCGCGCTGCCCACCATCGCCAACGCCCGCCGGGTGGTCAGCGAGGCGGAGATCGCGGTGGTGGAAGAGGGCACGACCCTGGGAGGCCCCACCGGGCACATCGAGATCCTCGACATCTCGGCGCCCGCCTGGCCACGCTTCCTGGCGCGCATCGAACACACCGTAGACAAGAGCGGCATGCTGCTCAAGGGTGGCTTCCTGTTCCTGGGGGTTCCCGGCGAGACCCTGAAGGTCTATGACCTGCGCGACCGGCGACGTCCGGCAGAGGTGGCCTCGCTCAAGATGCCCAATGACCCCGTCGGTGGCCGCAAGGCCCCTATCTGGCGGCTGGCCATGGAAGGCGACCTGATGTACATGGCCAACGACGAATGGGTGCGCGTCTTCGACACCAGCAATCCAGCCAATCCGACAGAGGTATCGCGCATCCGCTCCAACGGCGGCGCCACGGACATCGCGGTGGCCGACAAGCGGGCCTACGTCCTCGGACCCTCCACCGGCGTCTTCACCGGCCGGCCCAGCCTGCAGATCTTCGACTTCCTGAAGTTGGACGAACCCCTGGCCTTCGGCACGGTGGGTACCCTCGGCTTCCGCGAAGGCCTTCACGTGCGCGGCACGCGGGTCTACGCCGGCGGCTTGCAGCTCTTCGAGGTGACCAACCCCGACAAGCCGGTGGAAGTCTCGCGGCTGGAGCTCTCCGGCCGCAGCGGCGACAGCGAACTGCTGGCCGGAGCCGATCGCATCCTCCTGGCGCGCAGCGACAATGCCGGTGGCGGCGAGTTGGTGGACGTGGACCTGTCGAACCCCCAGGCCCTGCGCGCCGCCGCCCGCCAGACGCTGACCGACGAGGGGCGCGATGTGGCCGTGAACGGTGGCCTGGCGATCGTGGCCGCCGAGACCTCCGGCATCGTCCTCTTCCAGGTGGGCCCGGATCTGCCCCGGCCGCCCACGGCTACGCCGCCGCCCACACCGCATGCGCCGCTGCCATTTGCGGTGCATCTGCCGGTGCTGGGCCGGGGAGGGATTGGGAAATGTCCGTGACAGGTGGGTGGGTGCACGCGTCGGGGCACGGCATGCCGTGCTCGTACGCGTGCACGTCCGATCGCCATGGCCTGGACCGCGCCCGTCAATCCGCCTGATCCGCCCCCAACGCCGCCTGCGCCGCCGCCACCCGCGCGACCGGCAGGCGTCGCGGCGAGCAGCTGACGTAGTCCAGGCCGACCCCGTGGGCGAAGACGATGCTGGCCGGATCGCCGCCATGCTCGCCGCAGATGCCCACCTTCAGGTCCGGCCGCGTGCTGCGGCCGCGGCTGGTGCCGATGTCGAGCAGCTGCCCTACGCCATCGATGTCCAGGGTCTGGAAGGGATCCTGCTGCAGGATGCCCTGGTCGATGTAGGTCTGCAGGAAGCCGCCGGCATCGTCCCGCGACAGGCCCATCGTCGTCTGGGTCAGGTCATTGGTGCCGAAGCTGAAGAACTCCGCGTGCTGGGCGATGGCGGCGGCGCAGAGCGCGGCGCGCGGCAGCTCGATCATCGTGCCCACCAGGTAGGGTACGCGGAGACCCTGCTCGGCGAAGACCGTCTCCGCCTCCGCGTCCACCAGCTCGCGCTGCCGCCGCAGCTCCTCCGGATGGCCCACCAGGGGGATCATGATCTCCGGATGGACCGCGATGCCCTCCTGCTGCACCTCGCAGGCCGCTTCAAGGATGGCCCGCGCCTGCATGGCGGTGATCTCAGGGTAGATGATGCCCAGGCGGCAGCCGCGTAGGCCCAGCATGGGGTTGGACTCGCCCAAGGCGGCGATGCGCCGGCCCAGGTCCTCCGCGCTCATTCCCAGGCTGGGCGCCAGGGCGGCAATGGCCTCGTCCTCATGGGGCAGGAACTCGTGCAAGGGCGGATCCAGGGTTCGGATGGTCACCGGCCGTCCGGCCATGGCGCGGAAGATGCCGGCGAAGTCGGAACGCTGCATCGCCAGGATCGGGGCCAGCGACTTGCGGCGCCCCTCGGCATCCGGAGCCACGATCATCCGCCGCATGGCGTCGATGCGGTCGTCCTGGAAGAACATGTGCTCCGTGCGGGTCAGGCCGATGCCCTCGGCGCCCAGGGCGACTGCCTCCAGACTCTGCTCCGGGGTGTCGGCGTTGGCCCGGACGCCCAGGCGTCGATGCGCGTCGGCCCAGGCGAGCACCCGTTGGTAGCGTGCGGCGATGCTGCCGGGCTCGGCCACGCCGCGCCCGCCGATCAGCGTCTCCACGACCTCCGAGGGCCGCGGTACCATCTCGCCCACGAACACCCGGCCGGTGGCTCCGTCCAGGCTGAGCCAGTCACCCTCGGCCAGTTCGCGGCCCGCGGCGGTCAGCCGGGCCGATTCATAATCGACGGACAGCGCTGCGCAGCCCACCACGCAGGGCTTGCCGCGCTGGCGGGCCACCAGGGCGGCGTGGCTGGTCATGCCGCCGCGGCTGGTGAGGATGCCGCGCGCCACCTCCATGCCCCCTACATCCTCCGGCGAGGTCTCCACGCGCACGAGGATGACCGGCTCCCCACGGGCGGCCCAGGCTTTGGCGTCATCGGCATGAAACACCACGCGCCCGGTGGCCGCACCCGGACCGGCCGGGAGGCCGGTGGCCAGGAGGCGCCCTTCAGCCTCGGCCATCCGCAGTTCGGCTACGTCGAAGACGGGGGCCAGGAGATGTTCCATGGCCTCGGCCTCGATGCGCCGCAAGGCCGCCCTGTCGTCGATCAAGCCTTCATCCACCATGTCCGTAGCGATGCGGATGGCCGCCAGTCCCGTGCGCTTGCCGGCGCGGGTCTGCAGCATCCACAGCTTGCCCCGCTCCACGGTGAACTCCAGATCCTGCATGTCGTGAAAGTGGCGCTCCAGGCGCGCCGCCAGGTCTACGAACTGGCCGTAGGTGTCCGGCATGGTCTCTTCCAAGGAGATCCCCGGCCGCTCGGCGACCTTGCTGATGGGCTGCGGGGTGCGGGTACCGGCCACCACGTCCTCGCCTTGGGCATCGGGCAGGAACTCGCCAAAGAGGCGCCGCTCGCCGCTGGCCGGGTCGCGGGTGAAGGCCACGCCGGTGGCGCAATCAGCGCCGAGGTTGCCGAAGACCATTGCCTGCACATTGACCGCTGTGCCCCAGTCGGCCGGGATATGGTACATACGGCGGTATTCCAGCGCCCGCGGGTTGTTCCAACTGCGAAACACCGCACCGATGGCTCCCCACAACTGCGCACGGGGATCTTCAGGAAACGCCGCTCCCGTGCGCCGGCGGACCAGGTCCAGGTAGGCGAGGCATAGCGTCTCCAGGTCCGCGGCCTCCAGTTCGGTGTCCAGGCTGACGCCGCGGCGGGCCTTGGCTTCCTCCAGCAGCAGCTCAAAGGGGTCCTGCTCGCGCTTGGAAGCGGCCTTGAGCTCCAGCACCACGTCGGCATACATGGCGATGAAACGGCGGTAGGCGTCGAAGGCGAAGCGGCGGTTGCCGGAAGATCTCGCCAGACCTTCCACGGTCTCGAGGTTCAGGCCGAGGTTCAGGACGGTGTCCATCATGCCGGGCATCGAGGCCCGGGCACCCGAACGGACGGAGAAGAGCAGCGGGTCGGCAGCGGCGCCAAAGCACCGGCCCACCTGGCCCTCCACCACCGCGATGCCGGCCTCGACGGCTTCGTCGAGCCCAGCGGGATACTGCCCGCCCTGTCGCTCGAAATGGCTGCAGACCGCAGTGCTTATGGTGAAGCCCGGCGGCACCGGCAACCCCAACCGCGCCATCTCCGCCAGCCCCGCGCCCTTGCCGCCCAACAGGGCCTTGTCGGCCCCGCCGCCATCTGCCGTCCCACCGCCGAAGCGAAACACCAAACGCTGACTCATGGTATCGGTCCCTGCTCCGTGACACCGACCGGACGCCGGCCTCCGCGTGCAGGCCGGAGCATATCGGCCGGAGCGGACGGGGTCAAGGATCGCGTTCTGGGAAGGCGGGATCGGACCGGCGAGCCGGACTGATACCCCTGCCCTACCGCTCAAGCAGCGGCAGCCACAGGCGACCGACGGTGGGTTTCGTTGCCTCCGCGGTCGCGCTGGGTGGAGGCACCGTGGGCAGGGCGGGTGTCGCGGTGGGTTCGACGTTCACAACATCAACCGCAAACCGCACCGCCTTGGCCGTCCATGGCACCGCGTTGTCATGCACCGTCACTGTCAGCTGGTAGCTCCTGGCACGATCGAAGTCCAGGTCGACCGCCCGCAGCTTGCCGCTCACGCGGTCCATTGCGAATGCGCCGTCTACGTTGCCCGCTGAGATCTCATACAGGAAGATCGTGCCCGGATCGGGATCCTGGGCGCTGAAGGTGAAGAGGGGCTTGTCTGGGTCGACATCCTCATTCACTGTCAAGGTGCCCGGATCGCTGAGACCGGTCACCGGCCGGCTGTCGGTCCACACCGGCAGGCCCTTCACCTGGTCGAGCACCGCCGCCGAGATCCCGAAGTCGCCCTTGCCCAGGCCATAGCGAGCGAAGTACGCGCCCAGGTTGCGCCCCGCTTCCAGGCTGAAGGCCAGGAAGAAGCGATTGCGCTTGAAGTTGGGATCGGCGGCGTCGAGCGCACCCAGTTCCTGGTCCGATCCCGGCCGGTCCACGCTGCGGTAGATGCGCCCCAGGGCGCGGCCGTAGAGGTCCCAGCCGAAGGCTTCCGCCAGGTTGAAGTAGAAGTCGTAGGCCATGGCCGAGCCGCAGGCCTTGTCCCAGGTCTGCTGGGCCGCCGGCAGGGCGGCGAAGGCCGCGCGCGCGGCCAGGCGGCTGTCGGCGTCCAGGGTGCCGTGGATGTCGTTGTCGTTGGGGAAGCGGTGGTGGACCAGGTTCATCAGGATGCCCGGCACCAGGTTGACGTCTACCTCCGCATGGGTGGCGATGGTGTAGGCGCCGTCGAAGTCGTCCTGGTAGCTGTGGCCCAGCTCGTGGTAGTAACCCCAGTCACCCTGGCGGACCACGTCGTCGACCAGCACGGCGCTGTCGCCGTATTCCATCATGAAGGGGTAGCCGGCATGACCGTAGCCCACCGAGATCTGCGCGTCCGTGATCGCCGCCTCGCCGCGCCGCCTGCCCTGGGTGTAGCCCATGGTGCGGTCGGCCAACTCGACAGCGGTCTGCCAATGCCGGGCCACCGCGGCAGCATCGGTCAGGCCCTGCAGAGCCCGCCTGGAGACATAGACGCTCATGAGCGGACTCTCGATGTAGCCCCAGGCTCCGGGCAGGGCCTTCAGGCGGTCCCAATCGGCCGCATCGTCCTTCCCCAGGCTGAAATGGGGCGCCGCCACGGCGCCGTCGATGTTGACCGCGATGCGCCCCAGGGCGGCGCCGGGCGGCACGATGATGCTGACCAGTCCGCCGAAGGGGTTGGCCGTGACGGTCCGCGGCGCGCTCAGTGGATCGCGGCGCATGATGTCCGGGAATCGCCGCCAGACATCGTGATGCCAGTTGGCGTCCACGTGGATGCCGATCTCCACCGCGAGGCCCTTGCCCGCTGCTTCCGGCGGGACGGTCACGATCACCGACCGGCCCGGGAGGGCGTAGAGCCCGGTGTTCACCCGCGTTCCTGCCCCCCCATGGTTCATCAGGCGATCCGCGGAGGCGCTGGCGTCCACCTGGACCAGCCCCTCCAGCGTCTCGCCGGCCAACGGCAGGCCGGGCCAGTCTGCGGCCGAAGGATGGGCCGCACGCTCCTCAGGCGGCGCGGCCTGCCAGTGGTTGAACTGGTAGCGGGCCAGCATGGCTTCCACGGGCTTGTCGGCGCGGTTCAGGGGCATGGAGGGACCGACCTGAATGGGGCCGTAGGCCGCCGACAGCACGGCCAGACGCTCGTTCAGGCCGCTGAGGTCGCCCCGTACGCCCAGCACCTGCAGGATGGTCTCGGCGCAAGTTCGCTTGTCCTCCAAACTGAGCGCTCGGCGCCCGGCATGGTCGTCGATGAGGGCCTCGATGGCCAGGAGGGCCGAGCGGTAGGGCGACGGTGTGTCGCTGAGCGCCCGAAGCTGTCCGCAGGTGGCGTACTCCCCGGTAAAGGCCAGGCCGTAGGGATCCAGCCAATCCTGGGCCAGCCGGAAGTTTGCCGCCGACAAGGCCCAGGGCGTCGCGGTCAGAGCCAGGCCACCGCCTTGCTGCGTGAAGAGATGGACCGCCTGGCTGCCGGCAGCGGAGAAGCTGACGTGCATGTTCAGGAAGAGCAGGTCCACGCCCTTCAGCGCGTCGCTGTCGGCGGTGTCCGGACGAAAGTCCTTGACCGTGAAGCCTGCGCTCTGCAAGGCCGCCTTGGCCGGATGTCCCGGCGAGAAAGCCAGCACAGGGCGCGGCTTGCGCCCCGCCCAGGCGGTGACGTTCTCCCAGAGCTGCCGCTTGCCATCGGCCGGTCCCTCCCAGCTGGTATGCGCTGCCGCCAAGGCTCGCCCGCCCACCGCGCTGCGCCCAGCGGCGACGATGGCCCGCCGGCCGTCCCCATCCATGACCAACGGGAAGCTGCCGGTCCCGAAGACGGCCACGGTGCCCGGCGTGCCGCCACAGCCCATGGCGTCCAGGTTGTTGGTGAGGGCCTTGAAGTCGGCGGGAATGGTGTTGCCGAGGGCCTGGGCACCGGTTCGGTGCGGCAAGCCGAGGAGCAGGACGGCGGTCACCAACGCCACCACGGTCCGGTGAAGGAAGGACAGGGCGGGGAAGGCTGAGCGTCGGGGCATGCGGGAAACCTCCGGGATGGCCTGGCAGCGTCACGGGTCAGACGCGATGCGGCATGGTGGAACGGATGGGGAATGTAGCATCGCATCGAGGGCGTGGGCAACGGCGCCCCAGAAGGCACCGAGAGGCGAAGCCCCTGTGGCTCGTCGCTTCGGCCGGCCGCCGTCGGATGGGTGCAGGTCGCTATACTCGTCATCATGTCGAATCGGACCGTCGCTAGCACCCCATGAGCCTCACCCACCGCCTGGCCGCCCTTGAGCAGCGCCTGGGCCATACCCTCCCCGGCGATGCCGCCCACCAGCAGCTGTCGATCTCCGAGCGCCCTGTACTGCCCTTGGAATCCGTACTGCAGCGCGACGACCTCCGGATCGCGGCCGTTCTCGTGGCCCTCTTCCCGGACGAAACCGGCGAGGCCCAGGTGGTGCTCACCCGGCGCCGGGCGGAGTTGCGCGATCATGCCGGGCAGATCTCCTTCCCGGGCGGTCGAATGGAGCCGGGTGAAAGTGCGGAGGAGGCCGCCCTGCGCGAAGGGTGGGAGGAGCTGGCGCTGCCGCCTGAGACGGTGCGTGTCCTGGGCCGGCTCAGCCCTTTGTGGATCCCTCCCAGCGACTTCCTGATCTATCCCGTGGTCGGTGCCCTGGCGGCACGCCCTCGCTGGACCCTTCAGGACAGCGAGGTGGCCTCGGTCATCGAGGCACCGCTGGAGGTCTTTCTGGATCCAGCCAACGTGCACCGCGATTGGTGGGATCTGCGCGGTGAGCGCCGTCTGGTACCCCATTACCGCGTGGCCGAGCACCAGGTCTGGGGCGCCACCGCGATGGTGCTCGCCGAGTTGGCAGAGCTATGGTCGGAGGTGGTTCCTCGCGGATGAGCCGGCCGGCGGTTCACTGCCTCCGCGGCCATCGCGGACAGCGTCGGGTCGTCATGCTACAATGCCCCAGGCATCCCCTGGTTCGGCTCCCATCAGCCGCTCCTGGTCGCCACGGTGATCACAAGGGTCGACTCGGAGCCGGCGAGGGAGGACAGGGCATGGATCTTGAAATCAGGCAGACGCGCTATATCTTTGTGACTGGGGGCGTCGTCAGCTCTCTGGGAAAAGGCATCGCCGCCGCGGCGTTGGGGCGGATTCTCAAAGCCCGGGGGCTGAAGGTTTCCATCCAGAAGTTGGACCCCTATGTCAACGTGGACCCCGGCACCATGAGCCCCTTCGAGCATGGCGAAGTCTTCGTGCTGGAGCAGGGAGCCGAAACCGACCTGGACCTGGGTCATTACGAACGCTTCATCGACGAGGACCTGCCACCCTCGGCCAACGTCACCACCGGCAAGGTCTACCAGGAGGTCATCGCCCGCGAGCGGCGCGGCGACTACCTGGGCAAGACCGTGCAGATGATCCCGCATATCACCAACGAGATCAAGCGCCGCATCCAGTTGGCCGCGCGCCAGAGCCAGGCCGAGATCCTGCTGGTGGAGATCGGCGGCACCGTGGGCGACATCGAGAGCCTGGTCTTCTTGGAGGCCATCCGCCAGATGCGTGTCGAGGTGGGCCGGGAGCGCGCCTTCTATGTCCACCTGACCCTGCTGCCCCATATCGGCGCGACCGGCGAGCTGAAGACCAAGCCCACCCAGCATTCGGTCAAGGAGCTACGCTCCATCGGCATCCAGCCCGACGCGATCATCATGCGTTCGGACTTTCCAGTCACCGAGGATCTGCGCGCCAAGATCTCCCTGTTCACCGACGTGGCGGTGGATGCCGTGGTGCCCCTGGTGACATCCGACACCATCTACGCCGTGCCGCTGGAGCTCGAAGCCGCGGGCCTGGGCCGCCTGATCCTCCGCCATTTCGGCCTGGATGACCGAACACCGGATCTCATCGCCTGGCAGGACCTGGTGGAACGCATCCGGGCGCCCAAACCGACCGTGAAGGTGGCCGTGGTGGGCAAGTACGTCGACCTGCATGACGCCTACAAGAGCGTGGCGGAATCGCTGCACCATGCCGGTCTGCATCACGGGGTGGCCCTGGAACTCCTTTGGGTGGACAGCGAGGATCTGGAGCGCGGCCGGGACTGGGACAAGATGGAGTCGGCCGACGGCATCGTCGTGCCGGGCGGATTCGGTCATCGCGGCATCGAGGGCAAGATCCAGTCGGCGCGCTTCGCCAGGGTGAACCACAAACCCTACCTTGGCCTCTGCCTGGGCTTGCAGATCATGGTCATCGAGCTGGCACGGCATGCCCTGGGCAGCGATGAACCCAACTCGACCGAGTTCGATCCCGGCACGCAGTTCCCGGTCATCGACCTGCTGCCCGAGCAGGTCGACGTGACCGACATGGGCGGCACCATGCGCCTGGGCGCCTGGCCCTGCCGCCTGCTGCCGGATACCCTGGCGCACAAGGCCTACGGCACGGACCTCATCCACGAACGCCATCGGCACCGATTCGAGGTGAACCCCCTCTTCCTGCCGCGCCTGATCGAGGCCGGCTTCGTGGTCAGCGGCGTCTATACCGAGCGCGACCTCGTGGACGTCGGCGAGCTGCGCACCGACCTGCACCCATTCATGGTCGGCAGCCAGTTCCACCCCGAGTTCAAGAGCCGGCCCCTGGCGCCGCATCCGCTGTTCCGGGACTTCATAGCGGCAGTGAAGGCGGCAGGATCCGACCCCTACGCCACGCCGGCCCCCGTGGGCACGGGCACGACCACCGCTCCCTGATCCTGACCTCTGACGCAAGAAGGCCCTCGGCGCAATGCGCCGAGGGCCTCTTTCGTTCGTCCATCCGCCGCGACGCAGTTCAAGGGCTGACTTAATCTTAACCTAACCTTTAGGCGCAAGCGGCTTGGGGCATGATACACTCCCTTCCGCGCCCGACATCGCCTCGTGTCAAGGGACAGGGCAGCACCATTTATTTAGCATTTGTTTGGCCGCGTGCACATGTCGTGACGCACCCGTTCGGGCCGGCGCTCGACGGCCCGCCGATGCGGGCCGCAGCGCCGGCCCGAACGCATTTCCGACGGCGTTCAGCCGGGCACGCCAGGCGCGTCAGTGGACGTCCGGAACGCGAGGGTCCGGCGGCGATCAGGGTTTCGAGCCCCAAGGCAGGTAGATCCGCGGTTCAGCGGTTGGGGTCGCAGACGGAGTGGCCGTTTCGGGCGCGGCCGCCAGGGCCAGCGACCAGGCATCACCGAGATAACTCGTCTGACCTTCCGCGCTGTGCGCACCGCCATAGACCACCATCCGCTCCCCCGCGGGATCCCAGGCCGCGGCGTGGCCCGAACGGGCCTGGGGGCGCTCCGGCCCGACGAAGGTCGTGAGCCGATCCCAAGCGAAGGGCTCAGAATCGCGGGCGACCGTCAGCCGCCAGACATCCGCCTGGTCCTGAGGGATGTCGGCCACAGCGCGATAGCCGCCGTAGAGCCATCCCGTTCCCGTGGCCGGGTCGAACACCAGACTGGCGCCCAGACGTCCCGCCGGGCCCGCCGGGACCGCGACGGCGGACCATCCGGAGGCATCCCCGGCCCGAGCCAGGTCCACCCGCCACAACTGCTCCGTGACGCTGCCGAGAGCGTCGCCACCGGAAAAGACGTACAGGGCCCCATCCGCGGCCATGGCGCTGGCGCTGAAGAGCAACGGCACCGACCAGCCGGCGTCGCCCAGGCGCGTCCAGCCGGCGCGCGCCGGGGACAGGTCGAAAGCCCATACCGCACTTGAAAGCTCGCCCGTTCCGGCCAGATCACCGCCGATGAGCACAGCGCGGTCCCTGTTGGCGTCGTAGGCCAGAAGCGGGTACCAGAGCGGACCGGGGCTTTCGGGCGACGCCATCGCCCGCCAGACGCCGGAATCCAGATCCAGGGTGTAGGTGCTCCGCCCGTCGGCGCAGTCACAGGTGAGCAGCAGCAGGTTCTCCGCCGGATCGACGATGGCCGCGGCCCCGAGCAGTCCGCGGTCGGTGAGCCGCGAACGGGGGATGTCGCCGCTCTCGGCCAGGTCCACCCAAGCCGGCTGGGTCTGGGACAGGTCCAGCGCGCGCGGCTGTGGCCCCGTCTGGCCCGGGCTCGACTCACCGCCCAGGGCCAACAGACTGCCGCTGGGAAGGCGCAAGAGGATGTGACCCGCCAAAGGCGCGCCTTCCGGCAGGTTCTGCCAGACGAAGGCCTGCGCACCGGGTTGTCCGGCGACGCCCGCAGGCGAAAGGAAACCGAGGCCGAAGGCAAAAGCCATGCCAAGGGCCAGGGCGGCGCGCGTGGCGGCGCCAGGACGGTGGGGGCTCATGAACATGACTCCCTGGGCGGTGGAGCGGGAAGGGCGGGCGCCTGGTTGGCTGCGACACGGCGATTGTCAGCGACATCGCCGGCGGCTATTCTAGTGCCAATCCCTCTGAGCGGGAACCGAGGACATGGCCCAACCGCACGCCACGCGACGTCTGCATGCCCCGTCATTGGCCCTCTTGGGTCTGCTGCTGCTTCCCATGAGCCTCGCCGC
>Ga0138256_10007057_pt1 | contig 11867 bp, 10 predicted proteins | sample KNB2016incub_MG_FD_105486 | JGI IMG/M metagenome (GOLD analysis project Ga0138256, IMG submission 105486) | Active sludge microbial communities from wastewater in Klosterneuburg, Austria - KNB2014incub_MG | ecosystem: Engineered > WWTP > Activated sludge > Unclassified | place: Austria...
ACGCTCAGAACGAACCCGGCCGACCCCTTCCCACAGGACGAGCAGTGGATCATCTCCGGCAACAAGTTGCTCGATGGGAACGGCCGCGTGCTGTTCTGTACCGCCCCGACGAACACGACGATCTGGTCGGAAGCGGCCGACAATGGCACCACGCATATCGATTGGTACTTGGCACCGGGCACAACTCCGGTGGCGGTGGGTGCCACATCGTTGAGTGCGTGCACTTGGGTGGGCCACAGAACAACATCCGGCGGTGACGACTTGGACGATTGGTATGATCAAGCGTCGCTTTGGGTACCCGGTGTCGGCTTGGTGCTGACCAAGGAAATGCCGGATATGTTCCCGATCGCCGGCCAGCGCAGATTATTGCGCTACCACGTGCAGTAACTCCGCACTTGCTCGGCTGTTGCGCGCGGGCAGGTGCGCGGACCTTCCTGAGAGCCTCATGGTTATAGGGCCCTTGGCCCGCCGGGAAAAGTCTTGTGCGTTTGTGCAGGATAAATTCGCCCCACTTGCACCAAGCCACTCACAAAAACACCAATGAGATCCATTCATACAACGATACTGTTCCTCTGTACATGCCTTGCTATTGGCCAATCGTTCGAAGGGACGCTCATGTATGTTACCGACGTTGAGGTTGCGGAGAAAATGCAGAAGATGGGGATGACCAAGGAAGCCTTGGTGGAGCGCATGAAACAGGATGGCTCGTACTCCGATACGATCACGGTCAGTTACAAGCAAGGGAACTACCATACGCTGCTGAACACCTTGCCGGCCTCGTGGAACATCTACACGGCGGAGACGAATAAGATCCACGCCATGCAAGCCGGTGAAGCGGCGGACGTATGCGCCGTTACGGATGCTTCCATCGATACCGAGGGCGCGATGTTGGGCAAGATGCCGACCGTGACGAAGCTGGACACGATCGTGATGATCGACGGGGCGGCGTGCAATATGGTGCGCGTGAAATGGAAAAGCGGTACGTACGACTACTACTATGACCCCACCAAGCTGCCGGTGGACGCTGCCCTTTTCGCGAAACACGTGTATGATGGCTGGGCCGACTTCCTCAAGATCTCGAACGCACTTCCTGTGAGGATCGTGAAGACCACCAAGGGCATGATGACCGTCACCATGACATTGGTGTCCGCCAAGAAGCAACCGATCGCTGACGGGCTGTTCGCGATCCCCACCCTCGTTGCCGCCGATGACTTGGACATTGTGAAGTTGCCGAACAAGAAAATGATGCGGATCGCGAGGTGACCTTCAGCACCGGCTCGGCTGCCTCACGCGGGCAGACGCTCGGGTTTTTCCTTAGGGCCTCATGGTTAAAGGGCCACAGGCCCGCCGGGACAAGTCTTGTGCGATCAACGAGAAGGTGGGGCAGAGCCACCAGCTGAAGTGCATGCGGGACGAACCGAGCGTTATCCCCACCCGCCGGGCTGACCGTTCGCCTTGGGCTTGCGATGCGAGCGGATGCGGCGGATCAGTTGTTTTGCACGATCTCACAGCGTGCGACCCACAAGACCATGAAGCAGATCATCGTTTCCGCATTGTGCCTCTTACCCATCGTTGCCGGTGCGCAGCTCACGGGCATCAAAACCATCGGTGGTGCCAATCCCGACTATCCCACCATTACGGCGGCCATTGGCGACCTCACGAACCAAGGCGCGGTCGGCAACTTGGTGTTCAGCATACGTCCGGGCACGTACACGGGCCGCTATGCATTGGGCACCATTGCGGGCAACTATGGCAGCATCACCTTCAAGAGCGAGAACAACGTGGCGGATTCCGTTGTGCTGGAGAGCGATGCTTCAACAGCCATGAACAATTACATCTTCAAGCTCGATGGCACGGATAGTATCGTCTTCGATCACCTTTCGTTCCGGCCATTGGACACTGTGTATGCCCGTTCCATCTACTTCGTCAACGAATGCCTCGCGCTCACCATCACGCATTGCTTGTTCCAGGGCAGCACCTACCCCGAGTCGTTCGAGGGCTACTATCGCGCCATTGTGCAATGCGACCAGGACAACTTTGGCCCGGCGAACCCGCAGGATGTCACGATCACCGACAACGTTTTCCGCAATGGTTACTCCGCGCTGGACCTCAAGTTCGACGACTTCGGCGGCGCACGCTCCTATGGCTTGAACGTGAGCGGTAACATATTCGAAGACCAATACTCCTGCGGAATGGAAGTGTGGTGCGCTGTAGGACAGATCACCGATAACCGGATAATGACTTCCAAGGGCTACTACTACATCGGGATCGACACAAGGCACTTCGATGGTGGCAGCCAAGTGCTGCGCAACCGTATTGATGCCCGCGCCACCACAGGCAGTTGCTTCGGTATTGAATACGGCGACACGCAATCGACCACGGGCAACATGATCAGCAACAACATGGTTCACTGCATCTCCATGAGCGAAGCGGCCGGCATCGCGCTGGAGGATGTATGGGGCGTGAGCGTCGTGCACAACAGTGTGCTCATCGGTGCTGGCAGTGCCGTGACCAGCGCTGCTTTCCACCACCGGGGTACACAGTCGGCCGGCCAGGACGCCGTGGTGCATAACAACCTCTTTGCCAACCACGCCGCCGGGGTGGCTTACCAAGTTGACGTGCCAGCGAACGTTGCTGCAGAAGACCACAATGGCCTCTTCACCAACGGACCCAAGATCAGCATGATAGCCGGGAACCTCATTCCGGACCTGTCCACCCATCAATCCGTTACGGGCATGGGGGCCAACGATACGGACATGGACCCGGTGTTCCCGTTGCAACCGGACCTGCACATGAACACGTGCTCCAGCGGATTCGCCGGTATGTACTTCAGCGGAGTGGACAGTGATCTTGATGGTGATGCGCGTGGCAACCCCGTTTGTGACATGGGTGCCGACGAGCACTCCTTCTCGGATACGATCCAAACACCGGTGATCTATCTGAGCAGCGACTCACTGCCCTTCACCTTGAGCGTGGGCGCATCGTTCAGTCAGTACGATTGGAGCACCGGGGCTTCCACGCCCACCATCCAGATCAACGCGGGCGGAACATATTCGTGTACCGTGGTGGATGCGAATGGGTGCACGTATACAATGAACGTGCTCGTGGTGGTCGATCCGGGTACGGGAGTGTTCACCAGCGCGACCAGCAGTGTGGCGTTGTTCCCGGTACCCGTGTCCAACGCAATGACGATCCAAGGCCTTGCACCAGGGGTGCGCTACGAAGTGCTCGATGCAGCGGGCCGTGTTGTGCTGCGTGGATCGGGCAATGGCACCAGCACCACAATGGATGCCACGGCCCTCAGGCCCGGGCTGCACCTTTTGCGCTGGCTGGACGAAGGCGCCCTGTACGTGTTGCGGTTCATTAAAGACTGAGCAGTGAGCCGCACATTGGCCCTTGCGCCGGCTCGGCTGCCTCACGCGGGCAGACGCGGGTCTCTTTTGGTCTTCCCCCAAGGACAAGTCTTGCACCATGCACATGCGGAATAGCGGAGCCTATGCACCAACGTCCGTACTTTTCCATCATGAAGCATTGGACCCGCCCTTTCCTGTGCCTGGCACTGGCAACCCCGTTGCACACGGCTGCACAACAAGCATTGCCCACCGCACCGCTACCCACCAGTGGATGGCGCATGACGAGTTTGAATTTCGGAACGGGCGTGGAGACGGATCGTTTCGAGACGATGTCGTTGCCACAGCTGATGGCCTTCGCCAAGACCAGCCAGGAACTGCAACGGGATCTCAGTCAGTTCGATGAAAAGGTGACCACCACCACCAGCGGCCTCGGGCTCTTCGTCATGGCCGGGTTCGGACGACCGAAGACGGTGCCAACCACCACCAACACCACCAGCGAAGTGCAAGTGGGCGTTGGGCTGCACACACCGCGCGAAGCCATGGTGACGTACCGGAACCAGCACATGGACACGTCCATCGTGTACTGCAACCTGCAAACCGAGATCAGTTTGGAAACGGCCTACTTGCTGCGTGGACGCTGGAGCCGTTATGTGCATTGGCACGTGGGCCTCGGCGCCAACGGCGGGTTGACAGTGGGCAACAAGATGATGCTGATCGAGGGCCGCTACTTGGCGGACGACGAGCACCCATCGCAACAGCAGGCCGAAGAGATGAACAAACACACCTACGGCGCGAAGCAGGTGTACTACACGCGCCTCTTCATTCCCACCGGCATCAAGTTCAGGATAGGGCCGCGCTGGCAGGTGGGCATGGACTACAGGTTGGGCGTCGGCTGGCAGTTCGTTCCGGGCCACGATACCAACCGCATCGCGGTCACCGGGGCCGGGCTTATCGGGGCGAAGTATTCGTTCAATTGAGGTCCAGCACCCGGTTCCGCGCGCACATGACCGCCTGTACTTACGTGCTATGAAGAAGCTCGCACTCCTGCTGGCCATGCTGGCTTGCAGCGTCCTACTCGCCCAGCAGGATCCGCCACTACCCGCACAGACCTATTTGGATTCCATCGTTTCCACAACGGATGAAGGCGATCGGGAGAATGTGGAAGCACCTCCGCTACCGCCGCAAGGGGAGGAGGTGTTCGGTCTTCTTACCGTTGAAGAGCAACCGGAATTCCCGGGCGGACAGGAGGCCATGGCCCGCTTCATGGTAAAGAACACGAAGTACCCTCCCGAAATGATAGATGCGAACGTGCAGGGCCGGGTGTACATGGAGTTCGTGGTGCGAAGGGATGGCCGCATCACCGATGTGGAGGTCAAGCGCGGCGTGGCGCGCCAGCTGGATGAGGAAGCGGAGCGCGTTGTGAAGAGCATGCCGAACTGGAAGCCGGCCATAATGAACGGAAAGCCCGTGGCGTGCACCATGACCTTGCCGGTGAAGTTCACGCTGAAGTAGGGAACGCACTGACGATAGCCGTGCGCTTGCTCGCCGTTACCAGCCGCTTGTCCTTTTGCGGTAAGCCTCACCAAATGGCCTATCTGCATTCGGCGGAGCGGTCGCCGCGAAGCGTCGCGCCAACACCGAGCACGCGCCTGGTTCAACAGATCTCCGGTTGAGTCTCCACGATCCCATTCACCTCATCCATCGTGCGGATCGGAACGCCGTTCCGGAAGTCGGGGCCGATGAGCGACCGGGTGCAAATGCTTGCGCGCGCGTAGGCTTCGGCCCAATTGCTGCTGGGTGGCGTCCCCGCATGGCGAGCACTTAGCTTTCGCTGGCACTCCTGATGAAGAACCTCCTCACCTGTTTGTTCGTGTTCGCCGCTACGTGCGCGAGTGCGCAAAAAAGCCCGCTATCGTGGGGCGACCTCGAACGATTGGCCGCGCTCGACCTTTCGGGGTTCGAAAAGGAGGTGGAGGATATGGGGCTCACGCCACATCGGCCGGATAACACGAGCACTCCTGAATGTGTGACCCTTGTGTACCTCGGTGCTACCACGGCCAACGGGAGCCGCAACAAACTCAGCACAATGCGCTGTAGCGATGGCTTGCGCACGGTGGCATTCAACACGGCCGATGAGGAGACTTACAAGAAGGTGAAGGAGGCAGCCATCGCCAAGGGCTTCAAGTTGCAAGCGGCGGAAGCAGGTGCCCCAGCCGATGTGCAAGTGCACACGCACGATGGGAAACAGATGCGTACCGATCGATCGGTGGTGAACGGCACGACCTATTTCGTGATCTCCTTCTCAGGCACGTGGCCCAAGTAGTGGACAGATAGTCCGGTCGTTCGCCGTCCGCACTTCCGCGTCAGAAACGAAAACGCGCCCCCGTGCCCGCCTGAGGCCGGAAGAGGAAGGGGTCGTCGAATATTTCCATGAACAACGTGCCATCCAAGAAGAGCGATATGGGCACTTTGCTGAACGTGTACTCCAGGCCGATCACGCCGTCAGCACCCAGATCCAGTTCCGTTACCCGCTGATCGTACACCACTATCCAGTCCGGTCCGTTCTCTTCCTTGTACCGGTAGTCGTAGCGATAGTCCTGTAGCCGTAGTTGGCCGCCCACTCCGAAGTACCACTCGAACCCCTCAACCGTGCCGATCGGACGTTGCCACAAATAGTGCAGTTGCAGGCCCAAGGCCACGGAGGCTTTGTATCCGATCAGTTGGTGTTCCTTGTGGTTGAAGTGCTGGTCCACGTACCAATGATCGTAACGATCGTTGTAATAGTTCGAAGTGCGGAATAGGTGCGTTCTGCCCATGCTCAGCTCCCATGCATGGCCGTCACCGTATTTCTTCAGTGTGATACCGCTGGGGTCGCCCAACCGGAAGCCGACACCCCAATTCTGTCCGGAGACAGAAGGGGACATCAGTAAGCATACACTGGTGAGGGCAATGATCGTTCGACGCATCGGGGAAGGAGTTGGTGATGTTGTGCGCAACACAAACGCGGTACCATGGGCCATACGCCTTCGCGTCGTGTGGAAAGCATGCGCGGATGTGGAGCTCCGTGCCCACCGCGTTGAGGTATGGCTACGGATCCGCTTGAAGAAACGCAGCGACCCCGGCGTGCGCAGCCGGGGTCGTTGCTGAGAACTTACTTGCGCGACTAGTCTGCCTTGATGAAGCTGAAGCCGAGCGAGAACTGGATGAGGTTGGTGTACGACTTCACCGTCGCATCGCCGAAGGAGGTGTCTTCGTTGATGGTGTTGAGCCCGCGCCAGTAGCGCAGCCCGAAGTTCACACCGCTCGCGGTCTCGTAGATCATACCGACCACAGCCCCGACTTCCAACTTCCGCAATCCATCGGTAACGTCCGATCCACTGATCGTCTCATCGAAGTCGGAGGTGGTCACCGTGGATGAGTTGCCATCGGTGACCGTATTGGTGTTGGAACCGGTTCGTTTCACCCTGCCGCTCATGAGCAGACCGAACCCCGGGCCAACTTGGATACCGAACTTCTTGTTGGGCTGGAACGAGAGGAGCAGGGGGACCTCGAGGTAGTTGTATGCGGTCCTGTTCTTCGATTCACTTCTGTCAGTGATCGTGGTGCCGAACGGGCCGGTGTATGATGTGGTGGATATGCGATCCTCCTGGAAGCCTCGTATGGAGTACATTACTTCGGGACGAACACCAACATGTTCCGAAATGGCCAGCTGAACGTAACCGCCGATGTGGAAACCGATGCCGGATCCCTGATCGGGCGCTTCGTCGGGCTCAGGGTCCACCATTGTGCTGATGAGCGTGTAGTTGAGACCGAGCTTGCCGCCCATCAGTGTTTGACCGAATGCAGAGGTTCCGATCGCGACTGCGCCGATCGCCAATACGATGTTTTTCATGTTCCGAGGATTTGGCCCTTGGTGTCCATTGTTGTGCCAGCGCAGGCCAGCACGCTGGCAGCGGGCGTGGATCGTGCCTGAGCCGATGGTCGATACGCCCGATCAAGTGCACCCACGAGTGTAGAGGGGACGGGGCGCGCGTTCCCCACCGAGCAACAAATGTCCCATGCATACTACATGGCCGCGCGCCGAAGTATGCCGACGTGAGTGGCGGCCGTTCATTGATACTGGAGTGCGGAATGGGATGATCGCACTACTCCAGCACATACCGCACTTCCTGGTCGTGGTACCGTTGTCGCAGGTTGGCGCTGATACCGATGCGGAACCAGTTGGTCGTTTCGTTCGCTGCACCATGGGGCTGGCGCGAGCGCAGTACGTATGCGGCTTCGGCACGCAGACCGCTGCGCGGATCGATGGTCCACGCGGCGATGATCTCCGCGAAGAGGATGTTGACTTCCACCGGGTCGGCCAGGAAATAGCCGTAGTTGTCGGGGCGCACGCCATCGGTGCTGTAGCGGTCGGATTCAGGACGGAAGATGTTGCTGCCCCAGCTGTATGCGCCGGTGTCCTGCCCCAACGTGGCGTAGCTGAGATGGGCGCTCACCATCCAGCGCTTCTTGCGCCACTCGGCACGCACCAGCATCTCGCGGAAGTTGCTGCCGTATGGATGTGCGAGCGGCTGACCGGCATGCGCATAGTTCTGCCGTGTATCACTGTGGGTATAGATGAACGGGCGCGCATAATTGAACTCGGCGCGCAGCATCAACGTCTTCAACTTGAACGCTTCGTAGGCCACCAATCCGAGTTGGAATGCTTGCTTATTGCCGTACCAGCCATCGCCGGCTCGCACGGCGTCCAGCAGGAATTCATCGAGCATCACTTGCGAATAGAAGAGGCTCTTCTTGCCGGGCTTCACGTTCAGCGCCAAGCCGAGCAATGCATTGTCACCTGAGCCCTGACTGTATTCCACGGGGCGGTAAAAGATGACCGGATTGAGGTAGTTGATATCGAAGCCGCGCGGGAACTTTTCATCGGCTCCTTGCCACACCACGCCTTCGAACACCGCTACGTTCAAGCGGCGTGTCACGTTCCAACTGAGGTAATGGAAGCTGGAGAACTTGCGATCATATGATGACGGTGTTCCGCCCGCTCCGCGGATATCATCCATCACCGTGAAGAGGTTCACGTATTTGATCTTCCAGAACTCCGTGTTGATACGGAGGAACGGATAGCTGCCCGCGTTGTCGCTGAGGAAGAACGAACGGTGGCCTTCGCCGAAGAAGTGTTTGCCGCGGCCCACCGTAAGCACGAACGCATCGTCAGGTACGAAGCTGGCCCAGCCGTTCCAGTCGTAGTGCGAACGCGCTTCGTCATCACCGTACGCGTAGCCCTCGCCGAGCGAGACTTGTTGAGCGTCCACCAGCGTGTCGAGGTAGTCGCTCCAGTTCTCGTTCCATGCTTGTCCGTCCAGATGGAAGCTCCAACGCTTTCCGGCATCGGCTTCCAGCCAAGCACCCGCACCGCCGCGCCATGTAAGCGCCGATGCACTGCCCGCATCCACGCCCACCGCAGCATCCAACAGCGGACCTCCTCGCCAGCGCAAGCCCATGGTGGTGCTATCGAACGCATTGCGACCCCACCGTTCCAAAAAGTCCAGAGCCGCATCGCCTTGCAACGTGTCACCACCAGGCAACGAACGCAGATCGTGGATGAGGTACGGACGGATGGCCGTGTGCATACCGCTATGGAGGGAGTGCGCTTGGGCCGCCCAAGGGGCTTCCACGGCGCGGCTCAACGGAAGTGTGGAGGGTTGGGCAGTGCACACACCAACGACCAGCAAGCAACAACCAACCGCCGCGTTGCGCATCACTTCTTCTCCCTTACTGGTACGATGAAGGGCAGGAGCGCCAGGAAGAATGCAGTTGACCCCAAGAGCAAAAGGCCCTTGGTCGGGGCTATGTCACGGGTAAGCAGGCTGATCAGGATCACTGCGATGGCGAACATGTACAATGTCGCCGTTGTTCCCCTATGGCCGAGCCCATGTGCCATAAGGCGATGATGGATGTGGTTGCGGTCGGCGGCAAAGGGACTCACCCCCCGCGCGGCGCGGCTCACGAATACACGGAACGTATCCACCAACGGATAAGCCAACACGGCCATGGCGAACAGCGGCGTAGGCACGCGTTGCAACCACGGTGGAAGTCGCGTGATATCATGGTCCACCAGGTTCATGGCGAGCACGCTGAGTATGGCGCCGATGATCAGCGAGCCACTGTCGCCCATGAAGATGCGCGCAGGGTGGTAGTTGAACACGAGGAAGCCGATGAGGGCACCGGCCAGCACCGCACTGAGCAAGGCCAACGGCACATCGCCTGCGAGGTAGAACCAACAACCGAACGCCACCGCACAGATGGTACCGATGCCAGCGGCCAAGCCATCGATCCCGTCGATGAGGTTGAACGCGTTCACCAACACCACGTACACGAAGAAGCTGAACGCGATGCTCCATTCCTGCCCCAGTTCATAGATGCCGAACGTGCCGTGCATGCTGTTGATGCGGATGCCGGCCATCACCACCAGGATGTAGCCCACCACCATATGTCCCACCAACTTCTTCACCGGGCTGAAACCGATGATGTCGTCCTTCACACCGATGAAGAAAAGCAACACCATGGCGGCGATCACGAACTTGAACTGTTTGTAGTAGAGGCCCATGGAGCTGTACATGGCCTTGTACCCGAGGTCGGGCAGTTTCAGTTGGCCTGGCCCCGGGAACCAGAGTGCGAAGGAGAAGATGATGGCGGCGAAAATGATGATGCCACCGATGGTCGGCACGCTGCGTCGGTGGAGTTTGCGCGCATCGCCCGGCTCATCCACCAAGTGTTTCATACGCGCAACTTTGATCAGGCTGGGCATGGTGAAGAGCACGACGATGAGCGCGGTGAGGAAACCGAAGAGTATGGTGTACGCGTGACCCATGTGCCCCTTCTTCAAATGTCGTAATAGCGGTTGAAGAGCCCGGTGCGCAGCGTAACGTAGAGGTAGCTGCTGTTAAGCCGGTCGGGCGCAAGGCCCAGGTCACGTCCCATCCAACCGAGCATCAAGCGCGTGTTGGTGTTCTGGTTCACGAGCCAGCCTGCGCTCAGGTCGAGGTGTGTCAATTGCCGGTGCTTTTCGTCCACGGTCACGGGTGTATCAAGATCTTCCACCAGCGGGTTGTTGCCGAAATTGGTGTTGAGTGTATCCTGCAGGATCACTTGCGCAATATTCACTTTGCCCGTGAAGAACCAACGTTTCTTCCGGTACTCCAATGTGGCCACCGCTTCGTTGAAGTTGGCCCCGAGCGGATGGGCGAGCGGTTGGTTGTAGTGCACGTGGCCCATGTTGGGGCTGCGCGTGCTGTAGGTGAACGCGCTCACACTATTGTACTCCACGAGCAGGTGCAGGTCTTGCCGGAAGATGTCGAAGAGCCGCAGCCCTGCCTGCCAGGCCAGCTCGCTGTTGCCCGGGTCGTCCGCCGCGACCTGTCCATAGAGGAACAGTTTATCGGTGAGCTTCAACTTCAGGTCCAGCCCGAGCAGGTTGTTCACGTCGGTGTTGTCGAAACCATATACGATCGTGTTGACCCCGATCACAGGGTTCAGCTGTATGCCGTTGAATGCGCGTGAGCCGCCTTGCTGGATGGTTTTGAACTGCGTGCTTTCGAAGAGGCCGATCTGCGCCGGGCCCACATTAATGCTGAGATGGTTGAACGTGGCGCGTTTCCAATAGAAGATGCTCTCGCTCGATTCCCCTGTCGGGAGCCGGTTCGCCTCGCCCGCCATCTGCAACTTGGCGTAGATGGTGGAGTATTGCAAGCGGTCCTTCAGTAGCAGCCAGCTCGCTTTCAGGAAGGGGTAGTTGAACGCGTTGTCGCTCAACAGTACGCTGCGGTAACCGTTGCCCACAAAGTGTTTCCCGTGCCCGAACTGCACGTTCACGAAGTGCCGGGGTGCCCAACTCACCGTGCCACCGGCCCAACTGAAATCGAAGCCGCGCCGATCGAACGCTTTGATGCGTCCTTGTCCCGGCACTACACCGCTTTCCTGCACATATTGGTACAGGTACTGCGGGTGGATGGACTGCGTTTCGTAGAAGGTGGTGTTGAACGATACGCGCGGACCGATGTCCACCGCGAATCGGTAGCCGCGGCTGTTCACATAGAAGCGCGTAGTATCGGCGAACTCGCTGGGGTCGCGGAAGTCGTGGCCCAGTTCGAAGTTGTAGACGATGTCGCCGATCACCCGGAAACGGTTCTTGCGCACGTCCAACATATGTTTCTTGAACAGGATCTCGGTAAGCCCGTAGTAGTAGCGGCCGCTGTCGGGCCGATGGCCCATGACGTTGCGCAGATCAACGCGGCTTTCGATCATGGGCCGTAGACCCGTGTGCACGGTGCTCGTGCGGCACGCATGGTTGCGGTCCAGATCCAGGTAGATGTCCCGGTTCAACGGCACATCGTTCTGTTGGGCCCGCACGGCTTGGCTGAGCAGTGCTGCCGTAAAGAGGGCGAAGGCTGAGCGTAGGAACATGCGATCCCGGAAAGGCCGCCGAAGGTAGCGGCATCGACTTGTCCGGGAAGG
>Ga0138256_10007058_pt1 | contig 11866 bp, 10 predicted proteins | sample KNB2016incub_MG_FD_105486 | JGI IMG/M metagenome (GOLD analysis project Ga0138256, IMG submission 105486) | Active sludge microbial communities from wastewater in Klosterneuburg, Austria - KNB2014incub_MG | ecosystem: Engineered > WWTP > Activated sludge > Unclassified | place: Austria...
CCAAAGCTCTCCGTTTATAACACGCATTGCTAAGAAATATATAGAATCAAATGACTTGAAAAAATCAGAGAATGATGTATATATCTTAGCATTTGGAATACCTCTTATAGCTTCTCCGCTTGTGCAAACGTCTTTATTAAATGTAGTAAAATGTTCACTGTTAATAGTAAAACGATTTTCAGTAGCTTTTGCAACAACTTGCTGAAGTAAGTCTATTGCTCTTAGTCCATAAACAATAACGCTATCAGAAATTGTTTCTGTTGTTATAGATACGTTTGTAACTACCGGAGTTATAGACATACTAATTCCTACACCTCCTCCCATTTCTAATACAAGGAAAACATTCTCTCCTGATGCAAGGTTTACAGTAAAACTAAAGTCTTTTTTTATTACTTGACCTGCATACACTCCTGGACCTTGTGGTATTAAAACAATAGATAAATTCTGACCTAAACTTGTTCTGAAATAAAGTCTTATACCAAGATAAGGAAACTGCTGTGTTGTATTAACTACAAAATGAATACTTCCAGAAATTATTACTCCGTTAATAGCTTTTATTGTAGATATAAACCATCCAGCAGAAGCTTGAAGTTCTGCAAGTGTTGTAAAGTTTCCTTGAAATGATTGACTCTTTGATATTATACCATAGCTATCTCCGTCTTGGTTTATAAGTACAAACGGTATTAAAAGCCAATTTTCTGGTCCAGCATCTATTATTGGTGCTTGTACTGTTTGATAAGTGTATTTGTTTTTTAGTGTAGTACCATCAACAAGAACCTTTATAGCTTTTGGATTGTACTGATTACACTCGATAGCGTACTGTGTATCATCATTAAGAGAAAGTACTCCCCATGCAGAATCATCTATTGTAGGTACTGTAAAAGAGCCTGATTTAGGATCTTCTCTTTTTTGAGAGAAATCAAATTTGCCATAATAAGAAAGAACATATATTCCTTGATCTCCATCCCATTCTATTATTGTTAAGTATGCGTTCTGAATTACACCTTTCCTCAAGAAATAAAGATGACGTAATATTGCTGCACCGTCCTTTACAAAGTTAAGAGGATTTATTATACTCCTAACCATGCTCATATACTTTCCGTTTGTAGCAAACTCTATTTCATTTTCAAGTAAATTAGTAGGATTTATACCTATAGGATAAGGATTTGAATTAAATGATATAGCATAATCTCCGCTAACCTGTTGTGTAGCACGATAAAACTTTTTGCTATCATCAGATATAAAGCAATAGATATTTTTTTGATCTCTTCCCATTATGCTTTTCCAAGTATTTGATTCTTGTAATTAAAGAAACTTCCGTCAATAATAATATTAGGCTTAAAGATATTTTTAATCTCTTTGTTATTCTTTTTCATTGCTCTTGCCAAATACTTTGCTTGTTCCCATCCGTCATTACCATTCAAGGTATCTCCAAATATAGGAGAGTCCATTACAGGAATAACATCAGTTCCTTTAGGTAAATAACCAATAGTTTCTTTTGTAACTAAGTATGGAGACTGGTATGGTTTCTTAACCCACTCGTTTCCTGCTTCTCCGTATCTTGCTAAACCTCCTTTATGACCTCCTTCAGGAGTACCTTCTGCATAACTTGGTATAACAACTGATCTTGCAGCAATAAGTTCTATTGCACCAAGAGACGCTATTATCCCTGCCCTTATAGCAGCTGTAGCAGGATCTCCTGATAAAAAAGCATTTGTAACACCTGAAGCAGTGTTTAATATAATCTTAGATATAGCAATATCTCTGTCAAATATAGCTTGTTCTCTTTTTATTTTCCTTGCTTCAAGTGCTGCATTTTTTTCATTAACAAGTTTCTGTGCTTCAAGTTGAATTTCAAGTGCAACCTTATTTTTTTGTGAAAGACTTGATTTTTCAATAGCAGCAAGTTCAGCATTAAGACCTTCTTCGATAAGCTGTTTTTGAAGGTCTAACTGACGAAGTTTTTCTTCGTATATACTGTCTCCAACTTTTTTAACAGCATCAAGAGCTGCATCACTAATCTTAAAGAACCCATTTATGTATTCTTGCTCTCTTTTACGTCTTGTTTCTTCTTTTAATTTTTCATCTTCAAATTGCTGTTGTTCACGCTTGATTCTGTTGTCAATATTCTTTTTCTTCTGGTCATCAATTTTCTTTTCAACTTTTATTTCGTTTTCAGCAATAGCATCATTTTCTCCTTTCTTTGTATCAACATTTCTTTTAGCACCTAAAACATTTCCTAAACCTCCTTGTGCAAATACAAGTCCAATACGAGCATTTCTTAAATCCTGATCAGACTGGAGTCTTAATGAAAAATTCTTTCTACGTAAATTTTCAAGAGCACGAAGATTTTCTTCTCCTTGTTTAATTTCATTATCAAGGATAAGAATTCTGTTTTTGTTATCAATCTCTTTCCTCTCTTGAATAAAACCTTCAAGTGTTTTCTTTTTCTCCTTTATATAATAGTTAAGGATTTGTAAATCTTTGAGATAAGCTTCTTTGTTTTCGTTATAATCGAGTTGATTAATATCTTCAACATAATTAAGTTTTTTATCTAATGATGATTTTACTATATCAAAAACCTTTTTCTCTGAATCAGCCTGAAGATTTGATTTCCTTGTAGCAGTAGCCTTTTCAATAGCAGCTGTTTCATCAGGAGTTAAGTTTGTTCTACCAAAAGGTCCTATAGAACCACTCTTTAATGCTACACCATTTTCTATATCCTCAATCCTTTGCTTTAATAAAACATACTCTGTATAAGCTTTTAACCTTACATCAAGATTATTATTTAAGTTCTGAGAAATCTTTTCCTGAATTATAGCTTCTTCTTCAAGTGCACTTTTTGATATTGCTCCTTTAGCTTTAATATAACGCTGATAAAATTCTATTGTAATAGCATCCGTACTTTTTGAAAGCTCAATTCTTGAAGTTTCATTATCCTTGATAAATTTATTTTCAGCAATAGCCCTTTCTTTATTAGTAGAACTATTGTTTCCTGTAATATTATATCTGTTTATATCAGATAGTTGGTCTTCAAAGTTTTTAATTTCACGTAAAGCTTTCTTTTTCTCCTCCTCTGTACTTCTGTTATCAGAAAGAATCTCTTTATTCTTTCTGATATTTAAAGCAATAGCAGTTTTAGTTGTTTCAACCAAAAACTTTCTTTGCTGATCTTCTTCAAATTTTATTCTTTCTGCTGTAACCCTTGAAAGTTCTCCGCTTGCATCAATAAATTCGTTAAGATTATCAATTTTCTGCTTTGTTAATTTTTCATCTAATTCAAGTTCAGATTTCTGAACTTTTATAATAGCCTCGAATTCTTCTTGTGTAATATTGTACTGTACTCCATCTACCTTTTTGGACTTAAGTCTTTTATACGCTTCTTGTCCTCCTGGAGAAGCAGGACTTAACATTGTTGATATAAAGCCTATTTTTTCTGAAAGTGTTGTTTCACTTTTAGAATCAATTATTTTATTAAGCTCTTTTATATCGTTTGCAAGCTTAGTTTGCTTTGTTGTAAGCTGGCTAATTTCTTTTACAGTTTCACTTATATCTCCCCTTAATTCAATTTTATTTCCAGCTTCAATAAATCTTTGTTCTGCAATACTTTGTTCTTCTTTTAACAAAGTACCTTTTTCAATACCTCGTGCTTCATCAACACTAAGAGATCTTTTTCTTGATTCTACAGAATCTTTTGATATTATATCAGCAGTTTTTTTCTTTTGCTCGTAAATTGATTTATAAAGTTCAAGCTGTTCTTTAAGATGATTATTAACATCTTCTTCCCTTTTTGCTACATCAACAATACCTTCTTTCATTATTCCAAGCTGTGTAACAATTTCTCCTATAGCATCGCCAATAAGATTGAATATACCAGCAATACCAAGCCCAGGAAGAATATACGCTACTGTTCTTAATATAGATAAACCATGAGTTAAACTCCTTGATAATTTATCAACTCCTCCTGAAGATGCTGCATCAAGAGCTTTATCAACAGTAGCAACTTTTGCAGCAGTTGCTGCAAGTTCTATTTGCATAGCTTTTGCTGCTGCAGATGTTTTTCCTTGAGCTAAAACAATATTTTGATAAGCAAGTGCTTGACGCTTTAAAGTTAATTCTAATTGTTCGTAAGCTGTTAAAACCTGTTTTGTAGTAGTTGCTTGTGTCTTATTTGAATTACTTGCTCTTCCAGAACTTTGTGAAACTTGATTATTTGCTGAAGATACAGAAGTAAGTTTTTTATTAAGTTGGTCTAATAAAGCAGTACTTTCCTTTACAGACTTATTAAAGTCTGCAAGACCTGGAAGTGCAACAGGAGATATATTCCTTCCGTCATATTTAGAAAGTTGGTCAAACAAATCCTTAAACTCTTGCAAAGTTTTCTTTTTCTTTGCATCAAAGCTTTTAACGTCTAAACCGAATGATAAAATATCCATTACTTCTTGTTGTGGTATTTATTATTTATTTCAGCAGCTTCTTCGTATTGCTTCTTAATCATTAATGCAACTTCTTCTAACGTTGTTTCTGAACGCTTTATTCTGTACCCTACTTTCCCCAAAGAAATAATTGTTGCAATGAAATCCTGACGAGTTTGCTTTTTTGGAGGATCTTTCTTCTCTCTCTTTGCTCTTAAATCTGTAAGCTCTTTTATTGCATTCTCGAGTTGTGAAATATACTTCTTTTCTTTTTGGTCAATCTTTCTTAACTCTTCTAAAAACTTTTCCATATTATCGTTCCACTCAACTCTGTGTCCAAATTTTTTAAAGAACTTTAACTCGGGAATATATGGCTTACCAAAGTTTTCAATAAACTCGTATTGAAGTCTTATTGAAAGTTTAACTGAATTTATGCGGTTATTAAGATAATGAATGTATGCTACCTTTGAGAATTCTTCTGATTCATAAAGTCCAGAAGTGTCAGCATATTGCTCTTGTATTGTTTCGAGTTCTTCAGGAGATACAACAGATATATCGCCTTTCCACTTAGCGTTAATGTATTGGTCTATTGTTATATCTTCAAAAGTCATCATGCTGATTTTGCTTTAAATCGTTCTCTTAACTGTGGAATAATATAGTTATCTCTGAAATAAAGTAGGTTTTGTTTATCAAGTTCTACAAGTTTTCCTTCATTCCAAATATTATTTATCTCTTCAAAATAAGGAACATTACTTGTAATTGTAAAAGTTGTACCTGCTGTAACAAGCTGTAATGATGCGTAAAACTCTCCTGTCATAAACATAGTAACAAAATCTGTTTTTGCTCCAAGACCAACACCTTCTCTTTCTTTGTGGAAAACAGTAGTATCTCTGTAAGCATTACTATATTTTGCTTTAATAAACTTTCCATCTCCTCTAATTCCTTTTGCACCCATTTGACCTCTTATCAATGACAGGATAGTATCCTGATTTTCTCTAATTATAGCCATAGTCTCCTTTGTAATATCAAAGGATTCTATGGCTGCAATTTTTTTGTAAAGGTTGTCAAAAGGCATCTTAATCTTCGTTTGCTTCGTTTGAAACGCCTAACGCTTCTAAAAGTTCAAGCTCGGCATTATGCTTTTTATCATCTGAAAGATGTTCAAATAATTCAAGCTTACGAATATCATAGATGCTTGTACAACTTTTTACGTCAGCGTTATCTAAGTTAACACCAACTTCTGCGATTAATTTTCTTGTCATAATAAAAAGTTTTTCTACCTAAAAAACCTGCCCCATTTACGGGTGCAGGTTAGTTTTTAGAGCAGCGGAAGAATTACGGGATAGGTATTTCAATTCTGGATTCAGGAATTGCACTTGCATCGTATCCTTCAGCTCCATTGGTTTTCCATTGTGAAGGTGCTGAACCAACAACATAGAAAGTCTGACCGGTAGCAAATACTCCTGTAAGCCTGATTTCTCCACCAACAATAGCGGCAGCAGATGGTGTAATCACAGCACCTGTAGCTTTGTTTGTTACAACAAAGTTGTTTGCAAAAGTACCTAAAGGAGCACCAAGTAATGCTACAAGGTCTGTTTCGGCACATTCTGTTTTAACGCCAAAGAAGATTGTTGTTGTAGTCTGCGTTGTAGCAGAATTGGTAAGTACTGCGTCAATCAATCCCATCTTGTCCAACAGTGAAGTTGCACCTTCAAGGATGATACCGTTACCAACCAGCTCAACAGGGCTGAAAGAATACTGGAACCTGGACTTCCACGGAGTGTTCTTGAAATCTGCTAAAACAGGCGAAGGTGCATACATGAAGTCTATAATCAATCCGCTGTAAGTACCATTTCCATTATCCCTGCAAAGCATTTGTCCCTGCTGGTCAATTTCAATAATACTGTAGCCTGATTTATTAAAGCTCTGTAACGCCTTCGCATAGCAGATACCACCGGAAGTAGTTTCCAGCGTCCTGTTGTACATTCCGTACCTCAGGAATACTTTTAAACCATCACCAAGTTCAACAATAACGTCTGAAGCCTGGTCATTAGTAACTTCCCTGATAGGAGCCTGCTGTCCAAAGAGAGGGAAAGCTCTTGTTGTGATTGCTGCATGGATAAGAGTATCCAGCCAAGCATCAGGATCGAGCAGGTCTGTGTCTGTAAACGTGTAGCTACGTGGCACACAGATAATCATAGCTGGTGCCACCATGCTAACATCGCACTCCTTTCCGGTATTTTTTACCGAGTTTGCAAAGGAGCAAGCTTTTATTATAGCCATTTTAACAAGTTTTGATGTTTAATAAAATAAGTTCCAAATTAAGTATCTCGATTGAATCAATGTAATCAGTAGTACTTTGCTCAACTTGCTGTCCAGGATTGTCCATCTTCTCGTGAATAAAAGCGTTTGGATCTGAGCCACTAACATTTGGCGAAGCAGCAAGTCGTTTTAAGAACTCGTTATACAATGGGTAAAGGATTGTTTTGAAGGTTCCAGCACTATCATATTTATTAAGAATAGGCTCTTCTCCAGTTACTGTCTTTGTAAGTGTTGCAATTACTATTCTTGGTATTACAACCCTTCCAGCAAATCCAAACTCTCCTTTCTTCTCTCGTATTGGCATTAACATTGCAAAGAGAGGATACTTGACTCCTTTGTATGTTATCGAATTATCGTCAGCACCAAGACTCTTTATAATATCAAAGCTTCTTCCAGGCTCATAGTTCATAGTGAAATTACCACCAGCTGGATTTGCTACAATCATAGCACCTATAACTGACTGAATAACATCTACTAAAACAACGTCTGAAGTAGGCATAATTAAAAATTAAAAGAATTGATTGGTCTTGACAAGTTTTTTGTCTTCAAATACTGATGTGCAGAAAACTCAGGATATGTACGGCTTCCGTCAATTTCCTTCTTCATCCACAAAAAAGAAATCATTGATCTCGTTTCTGAACTGAAAAAGTTCCAAGCGTTAACCATCTTATCCATTGGAGAAACACTTTCAGCAGCAGCAGTTTTCATTGCAGCTGTTGATACACCAGTAGTTTTTTTAGCGTCTGCCTCCTGTATAAAGTAATAAACGTAGTCGGCAATAAGGCTAATGTCTGTATCGTGAACAAGACCTTGCCATTTCTGTAATTCGCCTGCTTCGTCTGTGTACTCTGCACCTGATAATAAAGCAGTCATTCTCGCAGAGGACTCAACGCCAACCAGCTTGTATAGCGGATATCCGAGTATTTGCAGTAAACACTGCGGCTCGTACTTGTTAATGAAAGATTGTATCCTTTCAATAACCTTCGCTTCGGTTGTATTGGGGAGATTGATATCCCTTATAAAGAATGACTGATTTATTAAAGTAGGCATAGCCAGTTTGTTTTAAGGGTTACCTACCGGCTCCCCAGATTTTTGCATTTAAGGTTCCGGTAACTGTAGTGGCTCCATTTTGTATTACCATCCAGTACTGCCTTATACCTCCCGTATAGTCTTTTAGCAGGTACTGATCAGTAACATTGGTAAGTGTCATCGAATCCCTGATAGTATAGTTTGCACCATCAGGAGAGTTATAAATATACACTTTACCAGCCATTGTTCCGGTAGCCTTTGTAACCTTCGCCTGAACCGTTACAACTGAATAGGAAGAGCTTATTTTAATGGTTGCTGTATCAGCAGTGGCATTAAGGATAGCCCTTGTAGGATTTGTTGCCGTTCCTACAAACGGTGTTTGTGCCTTGCTCTCAAAGGAGATCATTGAAAGGCACATAAACATTAAGAAGAGTATCTTTTTCATTTTTAAAGAATTAGAATTTTAGAAAATCAAAATACCAAACCAGGTCTTAACCTTAAACTGCAGTGATTGCTGTTTGTACATTCTCAAAGGTATCGTAGATAAACGCACCTGAGTGAATGGTATTAAAGAACTGATGCAACCTCATCTCACCAACGGCAGTTACCAAGTTCTTGGTAAAGTCGTCATTTTCCCAGCCCCAGGTTACAGTAAAGTCCTTATAAATCAGCACACGGTAGAAACGCATAAAAGCTCCCTGGAAATAGCCTACAGGCACGTTATGGTCTTCAACAATTCTTGCACCGGCAATAGTTTGACCATTACTGGTTGAGAATGGAGGCAACAGGTAAACACCGCTGTCTACAGCTTTGGACAAGTCCATATTTGCTGCATCAATAGGGTTTACAAACACAGTAATCTCGCCAACCAGCTTACCTGAACGCAATGCAGCAACTGCGGCACGGATAGCATCCATATAGGTAGGGTTGGTTGTCTTGATATTTGCTGCGGCATCTGTGTACCATGCAAAAACCTGTGATAATGTCTGGATACCGGCAGGAACAGTTGAGGAAGATACACCTGTCATTAACTTGGAATTTACTTCAAGCATTACCTGCTCACGTAATTCTTCCAAAATGAAAGTAGTCATACCATCAATATCCTGCAAAAGCTCTGTACCGGCTTTGGCACTTGCTGCAATTTTCTTTGCAATCGAAGTTTCTGCAACCAGCTCAAGGCTGATACCTGGCTTGGCAACACCTGGTCCTATAAAGGCGGCTGCACCCAACGGGTTTGATTTGTTTATCCATACATAGGTAGGAGCACCGGTTCTTCCTTTTACAACTGTATCCCAGAAAAGGTTAGGGTAACGCAGAATAGCATTTGCCATAGCGTCAACTTCAACTCTTCCGATATAAGGAGAACTTCCGGAGTTAACTGTTGCAACAGTCATCGGGCTGGCAACACGTAATTCTAAAGCAGGTAAACTTTCTTTTTGACCGTTCATGATATTCTTAACAACATCAGAAACAGCCCTTGTTCCACCAAGCTCTTTTGGTGTACTTTCCAGCCAGCTTTTAATCTGTCCACGAATAGACAGGTCTTTTGGCTCATTGTCTTTACCGGCAGCTTTCAAACGGGTAATTTCCAGTCCCTGTTCAGCCAGCTTAGCCATAACGCCTGTTTTGTCATCAGCCATTGCTCTTAAAGCTTCCAAAGGAACACCCTGTAAAGCAGTAGCCTGGGATTGACGAATTGATTCCAGTTCTTCTTTTGTGGCACGGGTAGCAAGACCGGTATCAATTTTCTCCTGGATTTTAGCCAACAGTGCAGTCTTCTCTGCTTCGTCATCCGCAGGATCTCCATCTGTTTTGTAGGCACTTGAACGGAATTGCATTGCTTCGCCTCCGAACCTTCTGCTCGAAAATTTCGGCAGGTAACTTAATTTCCTCGTAGGAAATTTTAAAAATGCTTTTGTCATTTTTTAAAGGTTTTTAAGTAAATAATTATAGTCTACTTTTTTACCCTGCTGCGGCTTGTCAGTATCCAGTGCTGTTCGTCTTTGCTCAAGCGGCTGGTTCTGTGCAAGTGTTATGTGGCGATTGATTAAACTGCGTAATTCAAGATGATATTTCCTTGGAAGTTGCTTTATCAAATCCTCTGTTTCCTCTTCCAAAAATTTATCGGTAAGTTCTCCGTTTGCTCCTCTTACAGCGAATGTTCCTGTCTGTGAAGGTATTGTAACAGGAGATATTTCAAACAAGTTGCACTCGTACATATCAATACAGTCATCTTGCTCATTGTATTTCATCTTATCCCAGATGTAGTTAAATCCATAAGAACCATTGTTAATAGTTCCTGACCTAACCTGTATTACACATCTGTCGCAAGTTGGTATTCCTTCATCAGGAATAAACTCAGCATACAAACCAATCTCATCTTCTCTTAATACACTTGGTTTGCATAATGGCTCGCTTTGATTATGCTGCCATAAAGCAGTTATTTGATATGTAGCTTTACTTGCTGGACCTCTTTCCTCGATTGACTTTGCGAAACATCCTTTAACAGGACGAGTTCCGTAATCATCCTTAACTCCCCATACAGCAAAATACATTTTAAGTAGTCTTGGATTCTCATCATCCTGCATAATCTTCCTTACAGCTAATGGCTGCTCAACTGGTTTTGAAAGATGAAAAGGCGAAGTACCAACCTTATTCCTCAGTTCCAGTATCTTTGGGTGCAGGCTTTTTTGTGATTTTTCTGTCATACTTTGTTTTTTTAGTTGCTGTACCTTCTTTTGGATTCTTTGCCATGTTAGGAAACTTGATAATGTATTCAGGATAGTAAATATCCATACCATCTACTCTTTCCAAATCCATTAAATCTCTTGTTTCGTTCCAAGTCATTCTTCCTCCTTCAAAATCAATCTGTATTGAGTTAGAATATGCTTCACGAGCTTGTGATGCTTTAACAACGTCTTCTTTTAATATTGCCAAGTGTTTGTAACACAGATACATAGTGTAGTCTGTATCATTCAATCCAAAGAAAAGATTGTATCGAGCCATTCTCCTCAAAGAAAAAGGAATAATATTATTCTGATACATATACTTCTCAGACATTGCTTTGTTGTCGTATGTAGCATCTTTACCAGCCATTAACTCTGCTGGATAACCGAATCTGTCGCAAATTCCATCTACACCTTGCTTCACTGTTTCCTTTGTCATTAAATCCCTTAAGTTAAAACTCATTGGATTCCACTTAACAGGATATTTAGAAACAACATACTGAAGTTGACCTAAAGTCAATCCGTATCTTTTTAATTGAGCTTGTAAATCATCTTGTGCAGCAGGAGTCATTGGAACAGCTCCTGCCATATCACTTTTACTGTCATGGCTAAATACTCCTAAAGGACCTTTCTTTTTCAATAACACATTATCTGCTTCCATTGCAGCACATATGTTAGAAACGTAATAATCAAGTCCTTCAACCTTAGATAATGGCAGACCGTTTCTATCTGACTTATCCATATATCCATCTTTAATTAAAAGAACTTCAGATGCTGGAATTTCATATCTTGTTCCGTGAATAGTTAAAGTCCAGAATGATATTGGGTTAGCATTAGGAGAACCTGCTTTTGCATAACAATCGTAATCCTGATTAGCTGTAGGTTCACAGTAAAAAGGATTCAAGTTAAACATTGCTACTGTATAATCCTTACTGAATCCATAAGGAGTAATAAACCATACAGGACAATATCCAAAAGTCTTACAGTAAACAAGTTGCTGAGAATTAAATTCCTCTTTTGTTTGTAAAGGGTTAGGCTCATTAAAAAGCTTTTGAATTCTTTTTAATTGAGGAACTTTATTAATCTTGCTTTTCTTTAATGGTCTTTCATCTTCATCTTCTCTAAAGCGTAAAATTCCATTTGTATCTGCTTCTGCAAGTCTGTCAATTACTGTTGAAAGAGGAGCACAGTAATTGTAAGCCCAGTATTGCATGCTTTTCATGCTCAATCCGAGCCATCTGGCTTGAACGTCAACATTATCTCCTGTCAAAGAAACTGTTTCTCCATTGAATCCATCAGGAATAAAATCCATTTGTGTAGCAAAAGGAAACATTCCTTGTTGGGCTATACTGCCAAACATATTATTCGAAGCGG
>Ga0138256_10007060_pt1 | contig 11865 bp, 7 predicted proteins | sample KNB2016incub_MG_FD_105486 | JGI IMG/M metagenome (GOLD analysis project Ga0138256, IMG submission 105486) | Active sludge microbial communities from wastewater in Klosterneuburg, Austria - KNB2014incub_MG | ecosystem: Engineered > WWTP > Activated sludge > Unclassified | place: Austria...
CCGTGGTTCATCCATTACATCGATGAGATCGAAGCTGTGCTCTTGAAGAAGTACGACCGCCTCGTGGATCTGAACATGGCCACCATCGCGTTGGGCCTCAAGTGGCTCGGTCTGACCTCCATGCCTTTCGTGTCGACGCACTATGTCGAAAGGGACGAATGCCGGATCACCGAAGCCGGTTGCGGACCCGTGGACCCGAGCACACCAATGGACGCGCGCAGGCCCTTGATGGATCTGCGCTCCACCTTCCATCCGAAAAGATCGCTTCCTCCGGAGGTTCCTGCTGTCGCGACCTACGCGCAAGTCTTCGCCGATCGCCATGGCTTCATTCCGCGCAGAAGCATCATCGATCTGGTGTGCAACTGCGGACCGGATGCGGAACGGATCATCCGGGCCTGAGGAAGATCGCAGCACCTTGACGTGATGGTGCGGTGCTAACGGCCGTGTATCGACCTCCAAGGTTATTTTGCGGCCGAATGCGTGAAACTTTTCTTCTTGCCGCGTTGCTGGTCACAGGTGGTCCGGTTTGTTATGGGCAGAGTGATGCCGCGCAGCGCGAATGGGACCGCGCGGCCAAACTGGATAGTTCAGGCAAGCACACCCAGGTCATGAAGATCCTGGACGGCCTTGTTGAGAACCCGGCATGGGCCTACCGCGCCCACATGATGCGGGCACACCAATACTTCGAGCACTTGGAGCGTTACCAGGATGCGTTCTCGGAGATCGGCTTGGCGATGTCCTTGGAACCGGATAGCATCGATCCGTACATCAACCGGAGTTCCTTCTACCTCGAGAGCGGAATGCCGGACCGCGCCTTGGAGGATCTGGATCAAGCCTTGAAGCACGCACGGGAAGCGCAGGACAGCCTCACGGTATTCCTCAACAAAGGATCCGCACTGACCATGGTGCGTAGGTTCAAGGAAGCGCTGTTCGCCTATGACCACGCGCTGGCCATAGACTCCATGGACTGGGGCACGCGCTCCAACAAGGCCGCGATCCTCGATGAGATGGACCGCGCCGATGAAGCCAAAGCGATCTACCTGAAGTTGCACGAGGAGAAGCCCGATGAGATCGTGATCCTGAACAACCTCGGCTTCCAGGCCAGCGGACGCAATGATCACGCGGAGGCCTTGCGTTGGTTCAGCGAAGCCCAGCGACTCGCGCCGGACGATCCCGTGGTCCTCAATAATCTGGGCTATGCACAACTGCGCACCGGTGCGCTGAACGATGCCCAGCGCAATGTGGAGCGCAGCATCAAGCTCTATCCCGCAAACAGTTACGCACACCGCAACCTCGGCCTGATCTGGAAGGAGAAGAAGGAAATGGACAAGGCCTGTTCATCCTTTGAACGCGCGCTGCAGTTGGGCTTCACTGCGCAGTACGGGCCGGAAGTGGAACAATGGCGAAAGGAATATTGCCGATGAGAACAACCCTGCTGCTCCTTCTGATCCTGCTGTGCGGCATGGCCGTGCATGCGCAGGATGCCGACACCACCACGTTGCGCAAAGCCAAGGACTACCTCCAGGCCAAGAAGTGCAAGGACGTCAACCGGGTGTTGGCACCCATGCTGACGGAAACCGCACCGAAGCCGGATGCCTTGTTGATCCGTGCGAAGTGCCGGATCTATCATGAAGGAAAGCCGCAAGAGGGCATGGCCGATCTGCAACGTGCGTTGGACATCGAACCGGATCATTTCAAGGTGAAGTTGTTCCGTGGCGACCTGTACAACGACTGGGATATGTTCGACCGCGCGGAGTCCGACCTGAACGACGCAGTGACACTCGCGCCCGATAGTCTTGGGCTGATCGAAGCATTGAACCGTCGCGCCTGGAACAGCATGGACCTACGCAAGTTCCAAAGCGCGAAATCCGATTGCGAACGCGTGCTACTGATGGATAGCACCAACCGCGCTGCGTTGAACAATCTCGGTCTGGCGTGCAATGACCTGGGCGACACGGCCACCACGTTCCGGTGTCTCAAAGCCATGGTGCGCCTGGACCCGAAGGATGATGTGGCGTGGCTGAACACCGGCTTCTTCCTCGGCACACTGGGTCGGCACAAGGAAGCGTTGGTGTACTATGATGAAGCGGAAAAGCTTGGTCGCAAGGATGCGCGATTCTTCAACAACCGCGGGTTCTCACGTTTGGGTGCTGGCGATATGAAAGGTGCTCGCAAGGACATCGAACGGTCTTTGGAAATGGACGCTCGCAATTCCTATGCGTACCGGAATCTCGCGCATCTGGAGATCGCGGCGGGGAACAAGGATGCTGCGTGTACCGCGATGGAACGCGCCATGGAACTCGGCTTCACCGAGCGCTACGGCAAGGAAATGCAGGAGATGCGCAAGACGAATTGCAACTAGTTCAATGAAAAGGACCATCACCCTATCGGCCCTCCTCGGGCTCGCCACCGTTCTGTCCGCGCAGAACAAGGAACACATGGGCTACGGCGCCGCCATGATGCAGGAGGCAAGCAAGTTGGTCGGCCAGGAGCGCAGCGATGACGCCTTGGTGGAACTGGCCACGGTACACCGCAGCGACTCGCTCTACGAACGCGTACTGATGCAACGTGTGCAGATCCACCTGGATCAGGACGCGTATGGAACAGTGGAGGAACTTTGTCGCCGAGGCATCGCCGAACGCGGCAACCTCAACGGGGCCTTCACCATGATCCGGGCCGCCGTGCTGGTGGATATGGAACGCTTCGCCGATGCACTTGCGGCGTGCGATTCCGCGATCGCGGTGTATCCTGGGAGTTTCCGCCCGTACCACTTGCGTGCGTTGGCCCTTGCCGGCATCAAGGACAAGAAGGCCGCATTGGAGCAGGCGATGAAGAACGCGCGTCGCTTCCCTTACCAACGCGATGCGCACATCATGATGGGAACCATCGCGCAGAGCGAAGGCCTCACCGCGGAAGCGGGGTTGGCGTTCATGATGGCCCAACTGGTCCGCTTCGGTGATCGCAAGGCCGAGCAACTCCTCTCCTACTACGACGGTTTGTTGGGCAGCACGCTGGAACCGAAGTCGGAAGGATATGATCTCTCCGTCACGGGCGATGATCTCGAGGACATCGACCTGTTGATCCGCGGCAAGGTGGCTATGGATAAGAAGTACAAGTTGAAGCCGGACCTCACCTATCCGATGTGTCGGCAATCGCACCTGATGATGCAGACCATCGCGGATCGCAAGGGAAAGCTGAAAGGATTCTACACCACCACCTATGGTCCGATCGCGAAGGCCATCATGGACGATGGAAAATTCGAAGGCTTCGTGTACCACTGCCTCAGCGCCAGCTCCGACCGCACGATCACCGGCATGGTGGAGAAGAACAAGAGCAAGGTGCTCGAATTCCGCGCGTGGCTCGGCACGTACATGCAGCAGAACTTCCTCATGTTCCCCGAGACCGAGGGCGGACCAGACCTGTTGCATCACTACAACGATGACAACGATCTGCTCGGCTTCGGGCCCGGCGATGCCAGGACGGGCCTCAGCACCGGCATGTGGACCGTGTACCATAGCAACGGCCGGATCAGCGGGCAAGGCGCCTTCAACGATGCAGGTGACCGTACCGGCAAATGGACCTACTGGGATACCATGGGCAACCTGGATAGCGAAGGGAATTTCCAGAACGGGAAAGTGGAAGGCGTGATCCTGAACTACCAACCCAGTGGATGCTTGATGGACTCCACCACGATCAGATCCGGCAAACGCGAAGGCTTGGCGTGCAGCTACTATGAACTGGGCGGGCGCCGCACGTGCAAGACCGCGAAGGTTGGCGAATGGACCGGCCCCACATGGGAATACTTCCCGAGCGGCCCCGTGCAATGGAGCTACGAGTTGGTGAACGGCAACACCGAAGGTTCGGCGACGCAGACCTACGCGGACGGATCGACACGGTTCACCGGCATCTTCAAGAACGACGAACGCACAGGCACCTTCCAGCAATACCATCCCAACGGCACCAAGTCCGAGGAGTATGTGTTCGCAGCCGGCAAGTCGGAAGGTCCATTCAAGGAATGGCACGCCAACGGCCAGCTTTCCTTGGAAGGCACCATGAAGGCGGGCTCGAACATCGGCGAGCGACGCCGGTACGATGAGTGGGGAACCCTGCGCATGATCGAGCGCTTCGGGGAGCAAGGCCGCCAACAAGGACTGCGCGAGGAATTCAATGCGGACGGTTCGCGCTTGTTGGACATGGAGTACAACCGCGACCTGCTGATCCGCTACACGTACTACAGCTCCGATGGCAAGACCCTCGGTGAAGGCACGCGGTCCAAAGGCAAGTTCCAGTTGAAGGGATACCACCCGAACGGCACCTTGCGCGTGGAAGGACTCTACCTCGACGAAGGCGCAAAGGATGGCCAGTGGAAATACTACCACGCGGATGGCACACCGGACAGTGAGGAGAACTACGTGAAGGGGAAGATCAACGGCACGCAGAAATACTTCCGCGAGGACGGCACTCTGGCGCGACAGGATGAAGTGTATGACCAGGACGGCATCACCTACCGATCCTACACGCGCTTTTTCCGCTCCGGCAAAGTGCGCGAACAAGGACAGATGCGGAATGATGAGGCCGAAGGTGTGGTGCGGCGCTTCAACCCGGATGGCACACGGATCAGCGTGGAGTACTACGTCGGTGGATCACGCGACGGATGGCAGGAGTATTTCGATGCGCTGGGCAAGATGGTCTACGCCGAACGGATCCTGCACGGCGCGATCGCCGATCGCGTGAGCTATGATGACGAAGGCGTCGAGTACGAACACATCGTGGTGAAGCCCGGGGCATTCGAAATGGTGACCCACTACCCCGATGGTAAGGTGATGGCACGCCTGCACTTGATGAATGGCTACCTGCACGGCACGGCGAATTGGCTTTACCCGGATGGAGGTCCGGAAGTGAGTGGAGGTTTCCTCAACGGTGATCGTCACGGCACGTGGACGAGCTACCACCCCAATGGAAAGAAGCGGTTGGAGGAGGAATACCATTTGGGAAAAGTGAGAGGCTCGTCCAAGCGTTGGTTCCTGGACGGCACGCCGGAGAACGAGATCCAGTTCGTGGACGGACAGCGACATGGCGGCGCCACGGAGAACCACATGAACGGCAAGCGCTCCTTCCTCCGCGAATACGAGAACGGCGAATTGCATGGTCGTGTGATCAGCTATTCCTATGAAGGTGTTCCGCAAATGGTGCGCTTCTATTTCAAGGGCGCGTTGGTCGCCTACGGATCACCGGCTGCGGATGGCAGTGTGAAGGACACCCTGCGGTTGACACCCGGCGTGATGCAACTGGAAACCCATTACCCGAGCGGCACGCTCTCACGGAAGATGACCTACCGCAATGGCGAGATCGATGGCACGTTCCAGGAGTACCACCCGAACGGCCAGCTGATGGAAGAGACCACGCACCGGGTGGGCGAAGTGGAGGGAACGAACATGGAATACTATCCGAACGGCAAGGTTTCCGAGGTCACGCCGTATGTGGATGGCTACATCCATGGCGAACGCGTGATCAACTGGGACAACGGAATGGTGCGCGAGCACATCACCTACGTCAATGGTGAACGACAAGGCCCGTGGACGGTACACGACCGCACGGGCAAAGTGGTGGCCCGTTACCGCACACGCAACGACGATGTGGTGGAGATCGGCAAATAGCACGCTGCGCTCCGGTGTGACCGCAGGGCTGATGCTCCTTGCGCTCGTCGCGGTGTGCCAACCACCGAGCGAATTACTGGTGAACATGCGCCGCGCGTACCAGGACCAGTCCGCGGTCTATTTGAAACGCAACACCACCTATCGGATCGAACGCACCGCCACCGGTGTGATCGCGCACCGCGACATGGAAGAGGACGAATTGTTGCTGAAGGATCGCACCGGAACGGCACGGGAAGAGGAGATCCACTACAGCGACCTGATCCCCTTGGAACGGTTGGAAGCGTACACCCTTGTGCCGAACGGTCGCGGCACTAAACGGGTACCGGTGAACAACATCGATCGTCGTGATGAACGCGAGGACTACATCTTCCACGACGACAGCAAGGTGGCCAGCTTCGTGATGCCGTCATTGATCTCGGGTGCCGTTGCGCACGTGGAGCATACCATCGCTTACCCGGATGCCCGCTTGGTCTCAGGCCACTTCTTCGCCGGCGTGTATCCCACGGAATCGAGCACGCTCACGGTGATCAGCGACCAGGACATCGATGTGGACGTGCGGACCTTCCACCTTCCGGACAGTCTGGTCACGCGCACGGTATCGATCGAGAAAGGGCGACGTGTGCAACGCTTCACCATGCACCAAGTGCCCGCGATGAGCTTCGAGGACAATGCGCCTTCCATTCGTTACTACACGCCGCACGCCCAACTGGTCGTCCGGCTTCCGGACAAGGATGCGGCCGCCACGGACATCGATCGGCTCTACCGTTGGTACGCCGATCACATCAAGGACACCTTCGATCCACCGGCGCCTGAGTTGAAGGCGCTCGCGGATTCGTTGGTCGGTACCGTGACCGATCCGCGCCAGCAAGCGGCCATCATCTACCGGTGGGTGCAGCAGCGCATCCACTACGTGGCTTTTGAGGATGGCATGAACGGACTCGTCCCTGCTGCGGCCTCGGAGGTGTGCCGGACGCGCTACGGCGATTGCAAAGGCATGAGCAATCTGCTTCACACCTTGTTGCGGGCGCGTGGTCTCGATGCGCACCTCTCGTGGGTGGGTACGCGCATGCTTCCATACAACTATTCCGAACTGCCGACCGGATCCGTGGACAACCACATGATCGTGACGCTCTTCTTGCCGGACACCGCGCTCTTCCTCGACGCCACTTCCTCGTACAACGCGTTCGGCGTACCAAGCGAATTCACGCAAGGCAAGCAGACCCTTGTGGCTCTGGATCCGAAGAACTACGTGGTGAAGCAGATCCCGGTGATGAAAGCCGCGGACAACATGATCATCGATTCGGTGCGTGTGCGGATCGAGAACGATGGACTGGTGGGAACCGGAGTGGTGCGCTACACCGGCTACGAGCGCTACGACCTTGCCTACGGGCTGCGTAGCGTTCAAGCCGACAAACTCACCGAAGCACTGCGACGCACTTTGATGAAGGGATCGAACAAGTTCCTTCTGGATAGCTGCACCGTTTCGGGGATGGAAGATCCTTCCGGACCGTTGACCATCCGGTACAAGTTCAGGGTACCGGATCATGTGCGACGCACGACAGGCCGCATGTATGTGCCGATCACATTGAACGATCCGTGGAAGGGATTACGCTTCCGCGATGACCGCAAATTGCCGATCGAACTGGAACACTGCATCCAGGAACAGCATGTGGTGGAACTGGAACTCCCAGTGGGATGCACCTACAAGGAAAGCGCGAGTACGGACGCGTTCGCGAACCCCGCATTCAGTTACACCGTGCATGTGGCGGCGGATGGTGGTCTTATCCGATCGAGCGCCATCTATTCCATCAACGAACTCATGCTCGACGAGGAACTCTCCGACTGGCGGCGCGCTAACATCGCGTTGATGAAGGAGATCGGCCGCACCCTCGTTATCGAAACCCCGTGACCATGTCCACACGTTCCTTTCTCGCGCTGCTCGGCACCCTGATCCTCACCGCTTCGCATGCGCAACACGTGAGCATGCGCGAATACGATTGGGAGGCCAAGCCCGTGCTGGCGGATAGCCTTCGCACCGGCGCCAAGGAGGACGTGCTGACGCAGCGCCATGTGATCGCGCAGTTCGACGATACCGGTGGCGACCTCGCCTACTACGAGCTCTTCCATTTGCAGCGCTTCCTCCACGACGATGCCGCCGTGGACGCGAGCAAGACCATCGAACTGGGTACCGGACACATCGAGAAGATGATCCGCTTGAAAGCGCGCTCCATCGATCCGGACGGCACTGTACACGAGCTCGGTCCCGATGCCTTCAAGAACAGCAGCGATGAACGTGATGGCAGTGCTGGCGTGCGCTTCGCGTTCGAGAACCTGAAGCCCGGCAGCATGATCGAATACATCATGCTCAGCCAGCAACAGGGTGATATCCAAGGCGACCTCACCCGCTTGCAATTCGGGATCCCGGTGGCGCACGAACGCTATGAATTGATGGTGCCGCGCGGATGGAAGTTCTCCTTCAAAGGATACAACGGTTGCCCCATGCCCGAGGTCGATTCAACGCTCACGGGGATCACGCGCTATCACATCGAACTCAACAACCTTCCGGGGATCGAGGACGAGCGAAGCGCAGAGGCTGCACGCTACCGCATGTACATCGTGGCGCGCATCGATGCGATCCCGGATCGTGGCCTACGCGACATCAGCAGCTATGTGAGCGCCACGCGCAACTACCACCGTTCGCTCTACCCTGAACTGGAAAACAAAACGAAGAAGAGCCTCCAGAAAGCGCTGAAGGAAATGGGGCTCGCCTACGCGCGAGATGAAGAGGACCGCATCCGCACGCTGGATCACCACATCCGCGGCAACTACCGCATGGCGGAAGTGGGTGGCGGCAAATTGAGCGATCTCGATGAGATCCTGAAGACGGGCAACTGCAGCAAATTCGGATTCCAGAAGCTGTACGCCAACCTGCTGCGCGAAGCGGGCATCGAACACCAAGTGGTGGTGACCAGTGATCGCACCGATTCGCCTTTCGATCCGACCTTCGAGGCGCACAACTACCTGCGCAACGTGAGCTTCTATTTCCCGGGCATCGACAAGTACATCGATCCTGTTGAATTCGGTCTCGGCCTCGGCTACATGGCGCCGGAGAACATGGGCACGCATGGCCTCTTCATCCGGAACCTGGATGTGAACGGGATCTGGACGGGCGTCGGCACCGTGAAGCGCATTGCAGAATTGCCTGCGGAATCCACGCGGCACGACCTGGAAGTGACCATCACGCCGAGCGCCGATGGATCCGAGAGCACGGTGGAATTCGAGAACCAGCTCACCGGGTACTACGCGCGCTTCATCCAGAACTTCTACACGTACATGAAGGAGGAACAACAGTCCGAATTCCTGGACGCGCAGTTGAAGCACTTCATGGAAGGATCCACCACGCACCAAGTGGACGTGGAGAATGCGGAGCAACGCCTCTTCGGTGTGAAGCCCTTCACGCTGAAAGGAAAGGTGACGACCTCCGCCTTCAACAACCGCGCAGGCGAGGACGTGTTGCTGCTCGTCGGCGAACTCATCGGACCGCAGATGGAGATGTACGTGGAGAAGCAGCGCAAGCTTCCGGTGGATGAGGACTTCAACCGGTACTACGATCGGCGCATCACGGTGAGGATCCCGGACGGTTGGGCGTGCGATGACATCACATCGTTGGAGATCCACAAGACGCTGGAGCTTGATGGAATAGTGGTCGCGGAGTTCAAGTCGACGGCCGCCCGTTCGGGTGATAATATCACCGTGCAAGCGATCGAATACTACCGCAGCAACCACGTGCCCTTGGAGCAGTTCGAAGCGTACCGGGCCGTGATCAACGCGGCGGCTGACTTCAACAAGCGGGCGTTGCTCCTGCACCCGGTGAAGAACTGATCGGACCTTGTTGCTTGTTCAACGGAACGACTCTTGCGCGGTGCGACATGATATGACGCTCTTTCGACACGCTCCTCTCCTATCGTTCGCGCTGCTCTTCCTTTCATTCCCCGCATTCGCGCAAGCGGATACGGCGTGGCACATACCAAGCGCCGATTCGCTCGTTGACGCGCGTTATCACTCCGGCGCGTTCATGGGGATCGCGGCGGGTGCAAGCGTTCACGGCGTGATCCGTTGGACCCATTCAGATGGGTACGCGAATGTGGAGAAGAAGATCCCTTTCACACCGACCACGCCCACGCGCATCGCGTCCATCGCCAAGCCGATGACCGCCATCGCGATCATGCAATTGGTGGAACAAGGCCGGGTCGACCTCGATGCGCCGATCCAGGCCTACATCCCCGAATTCCCGAAGAAGGCACAGGGTACCATCACCGTTCGACAACTCCTGCAACACAGCGCGGGGATCGGCGAGTACGCGTCGAACAAGGAGCGCGAGAACCAGCACCACTACCCTTCCTTGAACGAAGCGATGGCGATCTTCCAGGACCGCGATCCGATCGACACACCGGGCGCAGCCTTCCACTATACCACCTATGGCTATGTGATCCTCGGCGTGGTGGTGGAACGCGTTTCGGGCATGTCCTACGCGGCGTACATGCGCACGCACATCCGGGAGAAAGCAGGCATGACGAACACCGGTGTGGAGGAACCCGGTATGGCTGGCGGTGATCACGCCTCGCTGTACCACATCAACAGCAAAGGCCGGATCTCCATTGAGCAACCCACCGATCTGAGCGACCGTGTTCCCGGCGGCGGACTGTACTCCTGCCTCACGGACCTGCTCAGGTTCGGCGATGCGGTAGTGAATGGGACATTGATCAGCACTGCGAGCCTGATGGAGATGCTGAAGGATCCGGGGCTGAAGAAGCAGGGCAACGGCTACGGACTGGGCTGGTACTTGTACGGCGAGGATCCGAAGTATGGCTCCCTGTTCGGTCATAACGGATCCCAGACCGGAGCTTCCACCTACTTGATGTTGCTACCTGATCGTGGCATCAGCATCGTGGTGCTGTCCAACACCTCGGGCGCCATGCAGGCCGTAAGCGACATCACCACCGGCCTCATCGACCCGGTGGCGACCGGTCCGGGACAGTGATCCAACGCGCGCTCGCACACCAACGCGTATCTTCGGCCACAGATCCAGTCCCGGTGGATCGTACATGATCACCGGACCCTACGAACCTCACCAACCCCTTACATGGCAACATTCGAGAAGCGCGAAAAGGAAAAGAAGCGGCAACAGAAACAGGAAGAGAAGAAGCGCCGCAAGGAAGAGCGCAAGGCGAATGCACCGGGAGGAGGATTGGAGAACATGATGGCGTACGTGGACGAGAACGGCCGGATCACGGACACACCGCCGGATCCCGCGAAACGCAAACCCATCGACATCTCGGAGATCGAACTGGGTGTGCCCCGTCGCTCGGCGGAGGATGAAGCTCCTGCGGAACGCGTGGGCAAGATCGATTTCTTTGATACGTCGAAAGGCTTCGGCTTCATCAAAGAGGATGGCACACAAGAGCGCTTCTTCGTTCATGTGAGCGGATTGATGGATGATGTGATCGAAGGCAACAAGGTCAGCTTCGAATTGGAGCGCGGCCCCAAAGGCATGAACGCTGTGCGGGTCAAGAAGGTCTGATCACGCCCGATCACTGAGCGGATACCTTCGTGTTGCCATGTTGCAACGCACCATCCTACTTCCCGCATTCACACTTCTTCTGTACGCGCAGGTACGGTCCGCTGATTTCGCCGGACCGAACCAGTTCATCTGCGGCACCTCCACCATCATGGGCGCAAATGCGCTCGGGGCCGGTGAAACCGGTTACTGGACGGTACTCGCGGGCACCGCCGACTTCTTCAACGCGAACGCGCCGAATACACCGGTGACCGGGTTGAGCTACGGCGAGAACGTGCTGCAATGGACCATTCTTGCACCGGGCGGGCCGGTCTCGGACCAGGTCTCCATCTGGTGTTACAACAGCGCCATGCCGCTGGCGAACGCCGGACCGGATCAAGTGGCGAGCGCGCCACCCGGTACCGCGCAACTCAGCGGCTCCACTCCCATCGCACCAGGCGTTTGCTTCTGGGTCGTCGTGGCGGGTACGGCAAGCATCGCGAACCCGACCGACCCGAACACCACGGTCAGCAGTCTCGGCGTTGGACAGAACGTTTTCAGTTGGAGTTGTGATAACGGTCCTTGCGGTTCGAGTTCGGATGTGGTCGTCATCGAGGCGTCCGAGGTCATCGGCATTGAAGAAGCGGGAAG
>Ga0138256_10007062_pt1 | contig 11862 bp, 8 predicted proteins | sample KNB2016incub_MG_FD_105486 | JGI IMG/M metagenome (GOLD analysis project Ga0138256, IMG submission 105486) | Active sludge microbial communities from wastewater in Klosterneuburg, Austria - KNB2014incub_MG | ecosystem: Engineered > WWTP > Activated sludge > Unclassified | place: Austria...
CCGGATAAAAATTCACCAATATAATATGGCCATAAAATTAGCCCTAACAAGCCCTTAAAAAATGTTAACTTTAAAAAACCGATTGTGAATAACCAGCCAATAAACCAAACAGGACCCATTATCCCTGCTACTTCAACTTTTTTGTTCATTACATTTTTTCCTTTGTTAACTGTACTACGTATAAAATATTTTCTTGCAAAATCAGAAGATAAAATCACTTAGTTAGAATAGAATTTACTTCGTCTATATCTTTTTTTATTGTCTTAAAAAATGTAACAACGTAACTTATTTGCGTTAGGGCAATCAGGATGTAACCTGCTATTATAAGATTATCATTGTGTATTAAATTACCAATAACAATTGCAGCTATAGAGAACATAGTCAGCAAAGCAAATCTTAAATAATTTATTCTTTTCATTTCAACATTCATAATGTTTTTTTACAGGTAAAAAATAACTAAATGGCCTCAAGTGTCTCTTTTTATTTGGCTAAGTGGATGAGAAATAATTTGAACGGTAAATAATTAAACAACAATTAATAAATATTTATTGTTTTTAGAAAAGGAAATTGATTTAAACTTTAATTGTTTTCCATCTTCCCTTTTTAAAAAGAAAATATCCAACAACAGAAAAAGTTGATTCCGAAATTACAATTGAGTAGTAAGCACCTTCCACTCCAAACCCAAGATATATTGCAAGTGTGTATGCAAGTGGAATCTGAAGCATCCAGAAAACAAAAAGATTCATTATAGTTGGTGTGCGTGTATCACCGGCGCCATTGAATGATTGAACAAGCACCATTCCGAAGGCATAGAATAAATATCCCATAGCAAAAATACTTAAACACTTTGCAGCATTTTCCACAACAGCTTTTTCATCAGTAAAGAATGATGCAATGTTTCCGCCGAATAGAAAAAACACAATCATTATAGTGCCCATAAAAGCCATATTAAAATATCCGGTATGCCATACAGCTTTTTCTGCTCGCTCAGGTTGATTTGCGCCAAGGTTTTGTCCAACCATTGTTGCAGCTGCATTTGAAAATCCCCACGCTGGCAATAAAGTAAACACAACTATTCTTATTGCAATTGTATAGCCAGCTAATGATGTGCTTCCAAAAGTTGAGATGATACGCATTAAAAATATCCAGCTTGCGGATGATATTATAAATTGGGCAGTAACTCCTGCTGAAAGTTTAACCAGTTTAAAAATTATATCAGGTTTAAACTGCCAATTATTTTTATGAACTTTTATTAATCCTTTGCCTTTGTTAAGATGATAAAGCTGGTAAACAATGCCAGATGTTCTGCCAATTGCGGTTGCAACTGCCGCACCTTTAACACCAAGTTGCGGAAAGAAAGAAATACCAAAAATAAAAAGAGGATCAAGTATCATATTTAAAATGTTTGCAAGCCATAAAGATCTCATTGCAAGCGCGGCATCACCGGCACCACGGAATATTCCGTTTATAAGAAAAAGAAGTATAACAATTATGTTAGAACTCATTGCAACTTTTGTGTAACCGGAACCTTCGCTTATTATTTCTTCCGAAGCACCCATTAATCTTAAAAGATCTTCTGAGTAGAAAATTCCTACAAGCATAATTGGAATGGAAACAATTAATGCAAGATATATTGATTGTACTGCTGCAATTGATGCACCATCGTTATCACCCTCACCGACTCTGCGGGCTATCATTGCAGTTGTGCCCATTGCCAATCCCCAGCCCAGCGAGTATGTTATTGTTAACATTGATTCTGTTAAACCAACAACAGCAATTGCATTAACACCAATTTTACTAACAAAAAATATATCTACAATCGCAAAAAATGATTCCATTATCATCTCAAGTGTCATAGGTATTGCAAGTAAAATTATTGCACGGTTAATGTTCCCTTCTAATATGTTGGTTTCATTACCTGCAAGCGCAAGACGGAAAATATTTATTAAGTATGTTATTTTTTTTAGAATAAAATCCATTGGGTATTTACAGAAAGCTAAATTTTGTTTTTATAAACTGGGTTAATGACTTGTTTTCTCTAATGCGAAGATAATAAATGAATTTTAGAGATTTGAATTAATTGTAACAAGATTTATGGAAATCAAGCAACAAGATTTTGCTTGGAAACAATTAAAAAACTTTTACCGTTGGATTTTAATTACACGATTAACAACAAACCAGTTTTGCATAGTTTTAGAAAAATTAAAAATAACCGTTAATCCTATCATAGCAATTAAAAAAAGAAGATGGGACAAAAAGTATTGCTGCCAAATATTAGATAGAATAAAAATCTCAAATGTAATTGCTGATAGAAGAACAAAGTTGAATAAAAGTTTTGAGTATTTCCATCTTAAAAGAATAGTTGAGATTAAAACTATAGCAAAGCCTGTATCCATTCCTACAAACTTACCAGAACTATGAACAAAGAGTGATTGAAATAATTGTGGTATAAGTGCAATCAAAAATAAGATAGCACAAAAAAGATAGATGAAATTTTTACTTTTAGAACTTTCCATATTAACTCCCATAAATATGTTAGTGTAAAAAGAAACCCGATGTAACTTAAAGTTTTATTTATGAAAACTCAATTTGCAGTTAGCAAGTAAAATTTATTCTTTTTTATAAACTCTTACCCAATCAACATAAACTGATGCAGGAAAAACTGCTTGTGGAACAATTGCACCGCCGTAAGTTTTATTATCATCGCCGCCAACACCGGAACTAAGTATTAAAAACATTTTATGTTCAAACGGATGCCACTCTGTAAAATGATTAGAATATTCTGATAACATTGTTCGTTTACCACTTAGTGTAATAACAGCATCATAATCCTGACCATCGGCAGTGTTGTTAAGTGCAGCACCATCATTAAAATAATGTATGTGATAAATTTTTTGATCAACATAAAATTCCATTCTATCACTAAGCCAATTTATTCCATAGATATGAAATTCATAACTACCGGCATTTACATCATTATCAGAAGGCGGATATCCACCCCAAACCGGATTTGAGATTGGAACTTCCTGCGAGCTATAAGAATAGTATGCGCCTTTGTGTCCGTGATTCCAATCTGCATATTCATTGTTATTCCAGAACCATGCATAATGCGCACTGCCAAGATTGTGATACGGCATTGAACCAATATATTCTGTAATATCAATCTCACCACCTTGCGGCCACATAATATAATTATAACCAGTTGGAATTTCGTTGGGCATCATCCAGAATGCAAAACCCTGTCCTTTGTATTTAATATCTTTTGTCCAGATTCGTGCTTCAATTTTATGTCCGGATCCCCACGCAAATTTATTTTCAGTATTTATTCTTCCGCTTGTATAATTTCGATCAATATAAACCTCTTTACGAGTAGTAATAGAAAGACAACTTCCATCAGCACCAATAATTCCATTTACAATGCTCACATTTTCAATCCTGTTTGTAGCACGATCAATTTGCCCCGTACCAAAATCTCCATTTACACCTGTGCCTGTTTCGTAATTCCATTTTGTTTGATCAAGTGATGTTTCATTAAATTCATCACTCCAAACCAAATTGTACCCGGGATAAGTTTGTGTGTTATCATCTGGTGGAGCGCTTGTATTATCCGAACAACTTATTAATGCTATAATTGAGATGTGAAGTAGTAATAATTTTAAGAATGAAAAAGTAATCATTAAAAATCAATATTTATAAAAATAAAATTGTAAAAACTTTATCAAATATAGCAAATATAATTAAGCACTTTTCTCTTTATCATAACACAAAACATTCGTAAAATAAGGTTGAAACATTCTCTATTTATAATTTGAGCTTATCATGAAAAAAGTATTATTAGTTTTTTTGTTTAATATTTTTGTTGGATATATTGTTTTTAATTCCATTAACAATAATCCAAAAAATATTTTTACTGAATTAAATTTATCAACCGGCAAAGAGCCCGTCCCTGATCAAAGACCTGATGAATGGGCTTACATAAAAAAAACTTACCCATACTATAAAGCTGATGCAGATGTATACATAAAAGCAATTGAACAAGCCAAAAAATTAAAAGCAGAAACTCTTTCTAAACGTTTGAGCAAAGGTTTACAAGCTGTTCAATGGCAGTTTGCGGGGCCAACAAATGTAGGAGGCAGAGTTGTAGATATTGAATTTGATCCGACAAATCCAAGTATTGTTTATGCAGGATTTTCTACCGGCGGAATTTTCAAATCATTTGATGCAGGAAATACGTGGCAACCAATTTTTGATGAACAAGCAGTTTTAACTATTGGTGATATTGCTGTCGATCCAAATAACAGCGACATAATTTATGTTGGGACAGGAGAAGCAAACGGCGGACACAATAATTTTCCGGGCGGTGGAGTATTTAAATCTACTGACGCTGGATCAACGTGGAATTTTCTTGGGCTTGAAGGAACAACATCAATTGGAAGAATTGTAATCAATCCACAAAACTCAAATGTACTTTATCTTGCTTCTGTTGGATCTTACTTTGCGCCAAATCCTGAAAGAGGAATTTATAAATCGACAGATGCAGGTTTAACCTGGGATCACTCACTATTTATTTCTGATACAACCGGGGCAGTTGATATTATAATTGATCCGAATAATCCTGAAAGATTATTGATATCAACCTGGGAAAGAGTAAGAAGACCAAACTCATCACATTTGTTTGGACCAACAAGTGGAATTTATAAAACCACAAATGGCGGAACCAATTGGACAAAGATTACAAACTCAACTTTACCAAATCCAAATAATACTAATGTTGGCAGGGTTGGTTTAGCAATCCACGAAAATGATCCGAATATTATTTATGCTTTATTTACAGATGGATATTCAATAATCAGTTTGTATCGTTCAACAGATTTTGGAATTAGCTGGACAGATGTTGATCCAGACGATGAGTTAGCTCAAGGTATGTCGAATTTTAGTTGGTATTTTGGTCAGGTTAGGGTGCATCCAACAAATCCGAATATTGTTTATGTTCTTGATGTACAGTTTATGTTATCAACAAATGCAGGAACAAATTGGAATATTAATTCATCATCCGAGCTTCATGTAGATCATCACGCACTTGCATTTAGTCCGGTTGATCCAAATTATATTGTAAGTGGTAATGATGGCGGAATTAATATTTCTACAAATGGTGGACAAACTTTTTCTCAACCGAAAACAATTCCAGCAACTCAGTTTTATGAAATTGGAATTGATTATAATAACCCCGAAAGATTATATGGCGGCACGCAAGATAATGGAACAAACAGAACCTCTGATGGCGGCTTAGATAATTGGGAACACATTTATGGTGGTGATGGATTTTATGTTACAGTGGATTTCAATAACTCTAATATTATTTATGCTGAGTATCAGAATGGCGGATTGGGCAAATCAACTGATGGAGGTTTTAATTGGGAATATGCTCTTAACGGAATAGATGGAAGCGAACCAACTAACTGGTCAACACCAGTTGTGATGGATCCAAACTCATCAAACATTTTATATTTTGGTACACACTCACTTTACAGGACTACAGATGGAGCTAATAATTGGATTAAAATTAGTCCACAGTTAACCGATTGGTTAAGTGGAAGAAGATTAGGAACAATTACAACAATTGCGGCTGCACCAACAAATTCAAATGTTATTTATGCTGGTACGGATGATGCGCACGTTTGGGTTTCATCAAATAATGGTGCAAACTGGAATAATATTTCATCTGGATTGCCGCAACGATGGGTTACTCGTGTTGTTGTAGATCCAAGTGATGAAAATATTGTGTATGTAACTTTTAGCGGATTAAAATGGCGCGATCCCCAGCCACACGTTTTTAGAAGTACGAATAAAGGAGCTGATTGGACTGACATAAGTGGTAACTTACCTGATGCACCTATAAATGCTTTTGCTGTTGATAATAATTATCAAAACAGACTTTATCTTGGAAGTGATGTTGGCATGTATGTTAGTTTTGATACCGGACAAAGTTGGGAAGTTCTTGGTGAAGGTTTACCTGTTTTGCCAATTGGCGATATAAAAATTCATCCAACAGAAAATTATCTTGTTGCTGGTACTTATGGAAGATCTATGTATAAAATTGATCTTAATCTTATTACAGATGTTGAAAATGATCAACCAAAAATTTTAAAAAGCTTTTCATTATCACAGAATTATCCAAACCCATTTAATCCAACTACAAAAATAAGTTGGCAATCACCCATCAGCAGTCATCAAACTTTAATAGTGTATGATGTTACAGGAAAAGAAGTTGCAACACTTGTTAATGAATACAAATCAGCCGGAAAACATCAAATGGATTTTAATGCATCAACATTGGCAAGTGGAATATATTTTTATAAACTTGTTGCAGGTAATTATACTGAAACAAAAAAAATGGTAGTTTTGAAATAAATAATAATTATTTTAATCATTATGGAGTACAAAATGAATATAAAGCGGTACTTTCTCTTTTTTCTTTTAATTGTGCTATCACTTTCACTTAATGCTCAAAAAAAAGCTTTTACTATTGATGATCTTTATAAAATAAAAAATGTAAGTACACCAGTGCTTTCAAACTCAGGTGAAAGAATAGCATTCTCTGTTACAGAATCTGATTTACCAAAATCAAAATCTATAAATAGTCTTTATGTAATGAATACAAACGGTTCATCACTTATTAGTGTTTCTGATAAATTGCCTGGAGCTACTTCACCATTCTGGTCTGCAAACGATGAACTTTATGTGATGAATAAAGGACAGCTTTATAAATTTTCATTGGAGACAAACGAAGCAATTCAAATTACAGATTTTTATGCAGGTGTTTCTGATCCTATAGTTTCTAACGATGGAAGATTAGTTGCTTTTACAGCAGATCTTTTTCCTGAATGTGGAACCGATAATGATTGTAATAAAAAACTTGATGAATCATCTTCAACCGGCCCGGTTCAAGCATACATTGCAGATGAACTTTTATTCCGGCATTGGACTGATTACAAAGGTGAAAAAGAAACTTTCCTTGTATTATTTGATGTTAAAGAAAATAAATATCAAACAATCACAAGTAATGATGTGCTATCAGGAACTTATATGCTTGCCGGCGGTCCAAAGTTTGCATTCTCACCAGATAGCAGAGTTTTAAGTTATGTTTCAACAGCAGAAAAAAATATTGCTTCTTCAACAAACACAGATATTTTTTTATTTCCAATTGGTGGTAAAGAAGCTGTAAATATTACAGATGCAAATGATGCTTTAGATGCAAGCATAGTTTACTCACCTGATGGAAAATACATTGCATACAGAACACATTTAATTCCGGGATTTGAAGCTGACAGGTTTAGAGTTGCAGTTTACAACACACAAACACTTTTATCTGAAGTGTTAACTGAAAGTTTTGATTACACAACCGATGATCTTTCATGGTCTGCAGATTCAAAATCAATTTATTTTACGGCAAATGCACAAGGGTATAATCCAGTTTATAAAGTTGATGTTCAATCAAAGAATATTATAAAAGTCACTGATGATAAATCAGTACGGGGTTACCAGCTTAGTAAAGATGAACAAAATCTTTATCTAACATTTACTACAATTGAAAAACCTGGAGAAATATATTCATATAATGTTAACGGAAGCGAGTATTCTCAAATTACATATTTCAATAAAAAATTTACTGAAGAAGTTGATATACGTCCTGCAGAACAAATGTGGGTAGATGGTGCGGATGGTGTCCCTGTTCATGTGTTTGTTGTTAAGCCACATGGATTTGATGTAAACAAAAAATATCCGCTTGTAATAAATGTTCATGGTGGGCCGCAAATGCAATGGATGGATTCATTCAGAGGCGATTGGCAAGTTTATGCTGGTTCCGGTTATGTTACTGCATTTTTTAATCCTCATGGTTCAACAGGTTATGGAAGTAAATACACAGAAGCAATCTCAAAAGATTGGGGCGGCAAAGTTTATGAAGATGTTATGAAGGTAACGGATGCATTAACAAAACTTTCTTATGTTGATAGTAATAAAATTGGTGCGATGGGATGGTCTTACGGTGGTTATATGATGAACTGGTTACAAGGACAAACTAAAAAGTTTAAATGCTTTGCCTCAATGATGGGAATATTTGATCTTGAATCTATGTGGGGCGCTACTGAAGAGTTGTGGTTTGCAAATTGGGATTTAGGCGGACAGCCATGGAATTCAGAAATTTATCAAAAATATTCTCCTTCTAATTATGTCCAAAATTTTTCAACCCCAACTTTGATCATTACCGGAGAAAAAGATTACAGGGTTCCCTATACACAAAGTATTCAGTATTTCAATACATTGCAAACACTTGGTATAGACAGCCGATTAATTATTTTTAAGAATGATGGGCACTGGCCAAGTGGATTGAAATCTATGCCGCTTTATTATAATGCACATTTAGAGTGGTTCCATAAATATCTTGGCGGTAATCCTGCACCTTATAATTCTAAAGAATTAGTTAAGAATAATATATTTAAATAGATAAGAATTTTGAGACGCATTTGATTAAAGAATCTTATGCGTCTCTTAATTTTAAATCAACTTTTGTAACATTTTCTTTGCTTTATTTCTAACAAAAGACTGATTCATATTTATTAATGCATTAAAGTTTGCACATTTGTAAGCAAACTTTTTAGCTTCAATAGTATTTCCATCTTTAGAATAAGCTAAAGCAAGATTATAAAACGTTTGTGGATTCTGTAGGTTCGATTTTCCAAATTCACTTATTGCTTTCTTATTGTCATTTTCCGCTAAAGCAATTGATCCATTTAAAGAATGCGCCAACCAGATTTGAAATGTACTGTTAGCCTTTTCTGATTTTATAGAAAATTCCTCAGCAAGTTTTTTTGCTTCATCAATTTTACCTGTTGCAAGGGCTATTCTGCCAAGATTATAAAGATTTAATCTTCTGTTGTTTTCTTTTACTTCGTGTGCTAATTCAGATTTTTCAATAACAGACAATGCTTCCAAAAATTTTAATTTAGCGTCATCAAATCTTTCGGCTTCAAAAAGAATATTGCCCATAGCGTTTAAATCACCATTCATTGCACCAGCATCATTTATTTTTTTTGCCAGATCAAATTGTTTTTGCATTTCTATCAAAGCTTCATCAGTTTTTCCAGCATCAATATAGGCGCAGGTTTTTGTAAAGAGAGCAAATCTTCTTTCACCATCATTCTTTGCAATATCATAACTGCTGTTACAATTTTCTACAGCATCTTCATACTTATCCATGTAAATAAGATTATTTGAAATTCCCATATAAGAATTAAAGAAACCAGGATTTACCTTAAGTGCTTTTTTATACTGTGTTATCGATTCTTCATATCTTCCTTGCTTAGAAAGCATTTCGGCATAAGAATCATAAGGATTTGGATCATCAGGAATTAACTCAATGTATTTTTTAAAAGCTTTTTCAGCCTCAGCATAGTTTTCTAAACTTCTGTAAGAATATCCAAGCATATTATATGCGTTAGAAAAATCTGGAGCTAACTCAGTGCATTTTTTTAAATGGTCAACTGCTAAATCAAATTTTTGCTGGCCAAAATAAAACTGACCTATTTGAAAATGTGCCCGTTCATCTGTTGGATAAAGTTGCACCAGTTTTAATAAAATATCTTCTTGTTTCTTTTGGTCACCATCTACGCCGGCTTTAAGTGATTGTATAAAAAGCTTTTCTCCCTCTGATATTTTTTCGGAGTTCTTTAATGCATTGTCCAAATCTTCAAAGAACCCTTTGTTGGTAGGATTTGCCAGACTATGATAATAGTAAGCCATTGCAAACTTGTCGTCTTTTGTAATTGCATTCTCAAAAAGTTTTAATGACTCTTGCGCTCGCAGTTTTTCAAAAAGTTCTCGTCCTTTTAGAAAATCTTCCTTTGCAGATTCCGAAGAAGTTGTAATTGCAATCTTATCATTATCAACCTGCTTTGTACAGCCTGAAGAAAGAAAATAAGCAAATACAACTATAATGATTAGTAATTCAGTTAAGTGAAATAGTTTTTGCATAGAAATCTCCATTAAAAGTTAATGGTTAAATAATTAATTGAAGAGCTTTAAAATTCTATGTGAACTTAGCCTCCCTAAAATGCAGTTTCAACGCATTTGGGATTAGCGGCAAGTAAGCAAATCTTAAAAGCAAGTTTTACTTGTTTAACGGTTCTGGTTGAATAAAATCAATAAAAAACACTAATCAAGTTTTAGAGATTTTGCTTTATTCATTATTTTCTAATCAGTGTTGAACCAATGGCGGGATATCATTTTAATTCCAAATTTTCTTTGGGGGTTAAAGCTCACTATTCTTTTATCAAAGAAGATAACGACAACATTCAGGATTTTACATACCACAACTTTGGCGGAAGTGTTTTTGCAAGATATAGTCCTGTGCCACTTGGATATTTACATGCGGAGTTTGCTTACAACAAATATGAACAATTCAGCTATAATTCTATTTCTCAGGATTACGAATCTGAAAGAGTCTGGGTTTCATTTCTATTATTAGGTGCAGGATATCGACAACCAATTGGGCCAAATGCATTTGTATATAGAGAAGTTTTATTTGATTAATTCAAGATAAAAATTCGCCTTTTGAAAAATGGGAGCCAATAGTACACGTTAGAGCAGCAGTAGGATTTTAAAGTCTAATTATTATTAATCATAAAAAGGTTACGAACTACGCGTAACCTTTTTTATTTATTTTATTCTCAAAGTGATTTTAATTCTTTTTTTGTTTAAAATTGTTTTTGATTTTTTTGAATAATTTAAAATCGCTTTCAAAATATTGATTTTTTTGAGGGAATTTTTATGAAAGTTTTCTTCTATTTATCCTTTCTCATCTTTGTTAAAATCTCTATTTATTCTCAACCAGATCTAACTTCATCCAGGACTCTTGAACTATTACTAGAAGCGGATGGTATTACCAAGGTGGATGATATTAATTCATATAAAAAAGTCTATGATAAAATTTTAACTGAATGTAAGAGTGAGGTTTCTAAAGAACAAAGTGTTTTTTCTAAGCACGAAGTAATATTCAATCGTTTACACGATGATTATTTAAAGAAATATCAAAACGAAGCATACATCAATAAACTTTTTAAAGGGAAAGAATTCAATTGTGTTACAGCCGTTGTTCTTTATAATATGATTTGCACAGACCTTGGATTAGAAATAAACCTATATGAATCCCCATTTCATGTATTTATAACTGCTTCTTCCCCTGGGAACAGAGACTTTAAAATTGAGCTCACTGATCCGGTAGATGGATTTAATGCTAGTTTAGATAACTCAGAATATGTGGAGTATTTATTAGATTATAAACTTATTACAGAAGAAGAATTAAAAGAAAAAGGCGAGGTTAAAATACTTAATGAATTTATTTCTGAAACTCATCAAATAAGTTCAAGAGATTTAGTTGCAATATATTACGCTAATATAGGGTTTTACAATCTACTAAAAGATAGTACTGCAAAAGCCTATAATTATTACAAAAAATCTATTTCATTTGCTTACGATTCAACCAGAGCACAATCATTAATTTGGGTTTGGGCTTCACACGTAGAAAATATCCAGAATGATATTAAAAAATTGAATAACTTTCTTTTAGAAAATCTTGACTCAATCCCTGTAGATAAATCTTATTACGATCAAATAATAAATAGTTCAGCTATTGCAATTGATTTTAATGTTGATAAAAATGATTTTGAATCTGCTGAGAATATTTTCAACAAGCTGGAAAGTGTTTTACCGGATGAAATGCTAAAAGAAGATTATTTCATTCGCATTGAATTGGCTATAAAATCTAATAAGATACAGAACAAAATTATTAGGGGAGATTACGAA
>Ga0138256_10007066_pt1 | contig 11859 bp, 8 predicted proteins | sample KNB2016incub_MG_FD_105486 | JGI IMG/M metagenome (GOLD analysis project Ga0138256, IMG submission 105486) | Active sludge microbial communities from wastewater in Klosterneuburg, Austria - KNB2014incub_MG | ecosystem: Engineered > WWTP > Activated sludge > Unclassified | place: Austria...
ATAATATGGCGCCGCTTTTATTTTAGCTACAAGGAAATCCATATTTTCCATACCCATCTCTTTGTGATTGCGGACAGGTTGCAATACAAGGTCTTTAATCGTTGTTGACCGCCCATCCCAAAACAAAAGATTGTCATCATACAAGTTACTGATAGGAGGCGCGTTTCGATCTGTCACCTGTTGATCAATACCGGCACTAAACTTTGCCTGATCAGAAAAGCCAATGGATTGGTGATGACATGATCCACATGAAACTGTATTGTCTATCGATAATATTTTATCATAGAACAATACCCTTCCAAGCGTTGCACCCGCATCCGTAATACCCAGATCCTGACCAACCATATGGCTATGCATACCGCCCCACTTTGGTGTATAACTGTACGTTGCTTCAGGCAAAACAGGAAATTGAACATTCGTCTTAAATGCATCCTTTTGACAGGATATCATTGTAGTTAGTAAACAGAGGGATAACAAGGTTTGAAATGGTTTCATATCACCAGTATTTAGAATGAAAAATTAAGCAATTATTTTTAAAAATGAAAGCGTAAATAAATAGTGGCCGGCTCGACAAAACTGATCTCGTCTCCTTCGACCGTTTCTTTTGTGTTATTGAAATCCGGGAAATTCGTAAAAATCTGTTGCAATTCAGATCGCGTAACCGAGTAAATCAAGCTGGCTTCTGTACCCAGGCTAATCCTGGGGTGTACAAAAAACCTGAAATCGATCACAGGGCCTAAACCCGCATTCCATTGAAGTCGACGGGTAACCACCCTGTCAAATCCACTGTCCTCAATAATATCATCCTGAGACCAACCACCATTCAATTGAAGCCCGGCCCGTATAAGCCAGTTCCTGTCAGAAAAAATGCTTTTCGTTCCTGCCAGGTGACCCGAAAAGGACGTATGCTCAGTTACCTCACTGTCCAGGAAACCTTCATGTTGAGTATCCGTCATATTATAATCTGGCCGGAGTCCCAGCTGAACAGCAAATTTGTGTCCTGCATATTCCAACACAAAAGCAGCATAGGTCTTATTCGTATTCTCCCCATTGAAGAGTTCATGAAGTATGTCGCCGGAACTAATCCCCAGGCTCCAGTGATAATACCGCGTACTATCCTTCTGGCTCCACCCTTGTGTGGTAAAGAGGATGGCCAATGAAATAATATAAAGCAGTTTTTGGGCCATGGCTTACATCGGGTATTTTAAGAAATAGGTTTGTGCCTGGCTACTATTAAAGCTGGTACCCACTACATAAATGATTTCTTCTTCAGGAATTACATCTGCGTAGTTTAGACTTGGCAAGTCAAATGATTGAAGCAGCGTCACTATCGGTAGATTTGAAAGGTCTGCTATTTGCAGGCGCTGCATACCATTTTCATTAGAGAGAAAAATTGCTTTCTTTTCGTCAGGGGATAACCGGATCATTTGGATGAATACATTTTGACTGGTACTGAGGGCACCTAATTTTTCTCCATTGCGGTTAAAGATCGATCCAAAAACATCAGCAATAAACAGTTCTGTTCCCTGGGCACAAGTGTTTTGCAGGTTAGCCTGACTGAGCCTTGTTGAAAGGTCTTCCTCTATAATTACTTTACCTGCAGCATTAATGGTATATCTTTTAGAACTGCTGACACCAAACGTAATGACAACAAGTGAGTCACCAGGGAAAACGGCAATATTTTGATTGTTGGATATTCCTATCTTCTGGTCAATTAATGTAAGGTTATTTCTGCCCAACACCTTAAAGCTTTGCCCAAATTCTTCTGTGGCTACAAAAACGAATTCATGGTAAGGCTTTACGGCCCAAAGTACCTGGCTAAAACCAATATTATGCGTGTTGGTGAGTGATGGATAATTGAATTTTCTTAGCGATGCAGGGGATTGGTCAAATCCGAAAACATCTGTTGTGCCATTCCAGACAGACATTTCAAGGGAAGGAAAACTAAAACCGAAATCGCTAATCGATTTGGAGATAGAGGCGGTTTTATAATTGATCGTCGCAAGGTCGTCAGTGGTGCGGTCAAACAACACCATCTCATCAATACCCGGTGCATGACATCCTGAATCAAAAAATCCAGGTACATAATCAATATTCTGCTGAACACAAATCGTCGGGGAATACAAGAACCGGTCATCCACAGAGCAGTATAATTTATAACAAACTGTTGGTGTAATCAAGTTTGGCGAAACTGAAAAGGAGGTTTCATTCACGTCTTTGATCCGTATAACTACGGTTACATCCTGGTTGACGACAGGTGTTGGATTGTCTGGGATACTATTAGAAGATTGTAAGAGAATGTATTCCTTGAATCCCGTCACGTTCACATGATCCCAACTTAGTTTGGTCAACGATAAATTTTGCTCTGGAGTTAGGGTTAGCGGGGGTGATTGATCAGTGGGAGCCGGATCATCCAAAGTACATGAAGACAACAATACCACAATGGCAATTGTCAATAACCTGGCGAATTGGATGTTCCAAATCTTCATGCTGTGGTGAGATATACTGCTTTTTAAAGTCATAGACGTAAACCATTTCATGTCGGGTTGGGTTATTAACCATAAATTTGTCTTGTGAAAAGACTTCCCACAGCCCAGTTTGCCGAATTTATCGAATTTTTTCCTCCCTTGGAGCTTCCGTTAAGCCTATTGCCTGATTTGAGTCAGATTCCTTCGGACCCATTGCCGCTGCCCGGAGTATTGCAGGATGCGTTTATCCTGCCATTCGAAAGTGACGAAATGGATGAGTTCACGGAATATATACCTTATGGCCGTATCTCGGGTACTAAGGATTATTATGCTATGATCTATTGGAAGGCGGGTGTGATGCGATATGAATTTATCCTTGGGACGTATTCCGCAGAAGGTGATCCATTGAGTCATGCTATTGTAGGTGGATTACGTTATGAAGAAGAAGGTGTGCTGCATTCAGTAGCGGTCATCCATGAAGACCTGAGCATAACGATTGCTGAAGGAATCGCTGAATCGGATGATAAAGATTTAAATCCGGAGCAGACACAGACTTACCAGATGGCCATTTCGCCTTCCGGTGTTATTATGTACGAAACAAATGAAGAAGACAAAGAAGAGTAGTTCTAATCCATCACTCCATACTGCCAATCCTAAAGGCCAGAAATTGCCCTATGCTAAATTGCGGGTCCTGGTGATGGAAACTATTCACCAAGGCAATAGTCCTTCCTGGACAGCACCGCAACTGATCAAGAAACTTAAGATCGCCAATAGCAAACCTGATGTGGTCAGGGTACTGGATGCATTGGTCAAGCAGGCCAAACTAAATCGTACTGCCGAAGGTGTGTATGCATCGTTGATGAAGCCTAAAGTAAGTACTGAACGACTTCAAACAGTAAAACCGATTGGTGAGAAAGTACATCAGGGCAGAATGGATATGACACGTTCTGGTTCCGGGTATGTCATCATGGATGATATGGAAGAGGATATTTATGTTCCTTCCAAATACATTGCTGGTGCAATGCACAAGGATATAGTGGAGATCACGATTATTCCCGGCCGCAAAGGACGCAAACCTGAAGGCAGGGTAGTGCGTGTCATCAAACGTGCGCTCGAACAAGTGATGGGTACACTCAAACTGTATAAGAAGTTTGCGGTCCTGGTTCCTGACCGGCTAAATATTCAGTTTGATATCATTGTCCCATTAGAGAAAATGGGTGAAGCCGTTGATGGCGACAAAGTCGTTGTGAAGATCACAGACTGGTCACAAGCATCTCCTTCAGGTGAAGTAGTGCATGTAATGGGAGCATCAGGCAGCCATGAACTGGAGATGCAATCCATCCTGATCAATAATGGTTTTAACCTGGCATGGCCGGATGATGTTATTGAGGAATGTGCGCATCTGCCTGAAAGTATTACTGAAGAAGAAATTGCCAAACGTCGTGATTTTCGCAAAGTCACCACCTTCACAATCGATCCTATTACAGCCAAAGATTTTGATGATGCCTTATCCATTCAAACATTGGAAAATGGGAATACAGAAGTAGGCGTGCATATCGCGGATGTCTCCCATTATGTTTTGCCGGGGACTGCAATAGATAAAGAAGCACTTTTCAGATCCACTTCAGTCTATCTGGTAGATAGGGTTTGTCCGATGCTTCCGGAGAAATTATCGAATGAACTATGCTCCTTGCGTCCGCTTGAAGAAAGCCTGTGTTATTCCGCAGTATTTGAAATAGATCCTGATCACCGGATTGTCAATCGTTGGTTTGGCCGCACGGTGATTTATTCAGACCACCGCTTCTCCTACGAAGATGCCCAGGTTGTCATGGATACAGGCGAAGGTCCGTTTGTCGATGAATTGAATAAGCTCAACAAGATCGCAAGGACATTGCGCAAGAAGCGATTCAAGGATGGCGCCATTACGTTTGAAACAGATGAATTGCAGTTTAAGGTTGATGAACTCGGTCAGACCCTTGAGATTTTTGTCAAGGAGCGTAAGGAAGTACATCTGTTGATAGAAGATTTTATGTTGCTCGCGAATCGGGAAGTAGCAACACTTATGTCGCAGAAAAGTAAATCCCTTGAAGTTCCATTCCCATATCGGGTGCATGATGTACCTGATCCTGATCGCTTGATGGATTTCCAGAAATTCGCAAGGGAACTTGGGTTTATGTTGCAGATCGATACGCCCCAACAAATTTCAAAATCATTTAATCGTCTTGCGGCGGAAGCTAAGGAAAATGATAAGTTGAGATTGCTTGAACCATTGGCTATACGCACCATGGCCAAAGCGATCTACACGACCAACAATATTGGCCATTACGGTTTAGCTTTTGAATTCTATACACATTTTACTTCTCCGATCCGTCGGTATTCGGATGTCCTGGTACATAGGATTTTAGATGCTAATCTTCATGGTGTGCATCGTGAGGATAAAGCAAATCTGGAGGCCAGATGCAAACATATTTCAGATAGGGAACGCGCAGCAGCGACAGCTGAACGGGAATCGATCAAGTATAAGCAGATGGAATTCCTCAAAGAAAAAGTTGGACAGGAGTTTGAAGGCGTCATCTCAGGCGTTATCGAAAGTGGGATCTTTGTGGAACTGGATGAATCAAGAGCAGAAGGGATGATTTCATTCCGTACGATGGGTGGTGGATTTTATATGACAGCGCCATATACTGCAGGATCAAGGGCTGGTGATGTGTATACGATCGGCCAGCCTGTCAAAGTGCGAATCAAGAAAATCGACATGACGTTACGTCAAATGGATCTCGAATTGGCTGAAGATATACCAATGGTACCTTCCAGGACAGAAGGCAGGAGAAGGAAGAGTAAAATGAAGGAGTAATGATTTGTGTTGAACGATTCTATAACGTATCGATGAATATCTCTTCCTCTCAATGAACGGCTATGAAATAGCAATTCAATTCTTTTTTAAATTGTTCTTCAAATTGAGTCTTTGAAAACCCTTGTGTTTTTTCATTTTTCAGAAAATCACCCATGAGGCAAATCCGATAGCCAAAATTACCTGTTAGGCTATCAAATAGTTCACCAGGCTGTACACCATATTTGTCAGCGCCACCAACACCATGTTCAAAGATGATATACGGATGCCATTTCTGGATAATGGCAGAGGCTCCTTTCACGACATCAAATTCGCCACCTTCCACATCGATCTTTAATAAGGCAACAGGAATATCATGTGATATGACTTCATCCAGTTTTCTGACCTGTACCTTGATCTCCCTGATTTCTTCTTCGCCTTTGTAGGTCCGCTGTTGCAATCCGGAATAGGTTGGATTGCTTACTACATGATGGAAAATGGTTTCTTTATTTTCATTTCCAAGTGCATAAGGATAGATGTCAGCGTACGCACTAAAATGTTCTCTCAGAAAAGCGAACTGGCCGGGAACCGGTTCAAATGCAATATGGTAAGCTTTTGGTGCAGCAGCCATCATAGCCCGGAGAATATCTCCACGGAAGCAGCCGACATCAATGCAGACACTATCCTCTTTGCAAACTTTTTTCAGGATGGCCTTCGTCTGACGATCATATCGTTCGTTGAGGGTTAATGGCCAAGGCCATAAATGTATTATTTTCTTGAGTGTATCCCTCATTTCGCAGCTGGAATTGGTAGGTTATTATACAATATCATTTCAGGAAAATGATAGATACAAGTATCAGTTTGTTGCCTTATGAGTAGATTATCAATCACCGGGCCATCATTATCAATGAAGAGTTGGTAGCTATATCCTGCACCTTTAGTAGTCCACGGAAAATTAACTTCGATCCAATCACCGTATGCTTCTGACCAAAGAATTGATTCCCTCCCTACGCCGGAATTTTGTGTTATGTTTCCATTAGGGTCTGTTTCCATCATTCTATAGACAGGTACAGCACCATGTAGATTATCTACGTGTGACCAAAAGCTAACGATCCAGACACGTTCCGTTTTTGAGGTATCAGTATATGACCAAAGGACTTGTGGTGATTTAATAATAGCCAATGCACCGGATCCCGTCATAGCAGTGTCACATGGATGTTCCTCAAAATCAACAAACCAACCACTTGTCTTTACATCAATTTTATCCACTGGAAGCTGTGGAAGGTTTATGGTTTTAAATACAGACGATGGTAATGCATACAAGGTAATGGATTGATAGGTACCTATTTTGGTAGCTTTGTCTATCCATTTTCGTTCAGCGGGTATGATAAATTCCTCTTCGCACATCAATAGGATCGGTTTCTCATTCAATAGATTTCCTCGTGTCTTCTGAGCGTAGGGTGTTGATATCATTTCAACGATGTCCAGGCCTTGCGATACAGAGGTTCTCGACATGGAATAATCAATCATTGGCAATCCTGTTTCCGTTGAGGCATGTATGCCTTCACGCATTGTCCAGAAGCCCCGGGTTACACCCATATTTTCATTCCCTATCGCGACCAACGGAAATTGCAGGATAGCCTGAAAATCATCCGGCTTATATCCTGCTGCTGTCAACAAGGGTACATAATCAGTTTTAGAAGTGGCCATGTATTTGTTTTCAAAAAATACAGGCTCACTGACTGCTTTCATGTTCAGCCATGATTCAAAGCCCCATAAGAGGATAATTGATCCAAGCATATACGTCCCAATGGAACCGAGTTCTTTTTCCCTGACCTTTTTATACATACGCCAGATCAGATAAGTGCAGACCATCATGTATAGGTAATAAAAGGGAAATCCAAATCGGCCAAGCCCGCGAAATTGTTTCAACACAGGAATGGCTTCCCACAGAAACTTGAAACCATGTTGGTAAATAATGCCGGTACCCATGCACCAGGTGATGATGGCCGCACCAATCATAGCTTTTATATGAGGTGTCAATTCATTTTCATCCTTTTTTCGAAACAGGAAAAGTACGATGGCAGGCAGCATCAGTAATCCTATCAGACCAACATAAGCTACACGTTCATTGATTGGTTTTTCTTGCTTAAGGATAACGGTCCAGGCTTTATCCAGGGGAGGAATGAAAGGGAAAAAAGTAGTTTCAAAATTGAAGGTATGATCATCAATACCCCAGGGTTCAATAGGCCTGTCCTTGACATGATCAGTCCATTTTCTCAAACCGACCAGAAAGAGCCCAGGTAGAATGACAACGCCTAAGAGCCATGGAACAACAGTCCTGACCAACAAACGATTTTTCCGGTTATAGTACCACCAGAAGAGCATATAAGAAAAAATGACCACCGTACTCAGCAAGAGGAAATACATATGTGTCAGGCTCATCACGACAACAAACAATGCTGTAAAGCTGCTCCATATCCATTTTTTACTTCTACTACGTACTGTAAGGTCCAACAACAGGAGTAAAAGTGGAATGAAGAAGACATAAGCCAATCCGTAATGACCTTGCAACCGCCACAATTGTGGGGAAAGGAATGTCATACATATAGCACTTCCCAATGCCCACCATCTTCCAACTTCCCAACGTCGCAGTAACAAGTATGTGAACATCACCCCGAGATACATCGAGATCAGTAATAACATATTCAGCGTCCCAACTACATGCCGGTCCATGCTAAAAATATGCCGGTCTACGAAACGCATCACCATTGCAAGCAGCGGCTGGTTATCTGTATAGATGATATTCTCACCATAGGGATAGTTCATCCCCGAAAAATGCCACCCATCATCATGCTGGACATAATAATCCAACGTGTAATAATTTTTCAGGCCATCTCCGGAGAATTCGTAGAGATAGCACGAAGGACACTTAAATACTTTTGGAAAATAACTATAGACGATAACGCCCGGCAACGCAAGTACAAATGTGATCCAAAGAATCCGCGGCCAGTGCAAAGTTGGTTTCATTCAATGGTCGTTAGCATAGAGCATAGGGCATAGAGCATAGAGAAGTGTGAGATTCGAGCATGAGCGTGTGTGGGATGCAACGCAACGTTATTTTTTTTGCACTATGCTCTCTGCACTATGCTCTCTGCTTGTCTAGTACCTTTTTTTGTTTTTGTTATTGCTGCCTGAAGGCCGGTTGGATTGAAAGCGTCTGCCATGTTGCTGGCCACCTGATCCTTTATGGTGGGGTTTGCGATGTTGCGCGACATTGTTGGCAGCTGTTACGTTCTTGTAGGTATCGATACTGGCATCTTCCGGAACATCAATCTGTCCATTGGACATCTTGCGTAGATCTTCCTTGATGATTTCATCATTGACAAATTGCTCTTTTCCCCAGGTCCGGTAGGCAAGCTTCATATAAGAAGCTATTACTTTGGAAAATTCATCACGCTTGATACCCGGTTCCATCGTTAGGACTTTCTGTACCATGGTATGCACATTGAAGCCATAGTGGCGATAAGGTATCTTCTTTTGAGGATAGGCCATGTCTTCGGAAGGCAACATGAATACGTCTCCCTTCTTGTGGATGACAGCGGTCTCAGGTACTTTTACATCGAGATCATAATGGGCTATATAGAAAAGGTGATTCCACAGTTTGTCTTCTATTTCTTTGGACGTCTTATTGCCCGGAAGCATCTGGTTCATCAGTTCGATCAACACCTCTACATACCATTGACGCTTTTCAGGGTCCTCTATAGTTTGTGCATGTTGCACCAGTTTTTGGATATTACGTCCATATTCGGGAAGGAGTAATTTCTCCCTGGCGGAGTTGTACTCCAGGATGCCTTCACCGATGGTTTTATTTGGTTCGTTCATTATTTTCTGTTTAAAGTTTCGAGTGTCGAGTATCGAGTTGTGAGTATTGTTTAATGTTGATTGGTTTATTGTTTATTTGATAGTGCAAGCTGATTAGTATTCAATTTTTATTGTTGCATTTTTTAATCGTCAATCGTAAATTGTGAGTTGGAGTGTTGTTTATTGGTTTATTGGTTTATTGTTTATTTGATATTGCAAGCTGATTAATATTCAATTTTTAATGTTGAATTTTTTAATCGTAAATCGTGAATTTTTTAATCGTCAATCGTCAATCGAAAATTGTCAATTGTCAATCATTCCACGGTGACAGATTTCGCCAGGTTACGAGGTTGATCCACATTACATCCTCTAAGACACGCAATGTGGTATGAAAGCAATTGGGTAGGTATGACTGAAAGCAAGGGAGAAAATGGTTCCGCTGTCTCAGGTATTTCAATCACATGATCCGCAAATTTCCTTATCTCTTTTGCACCATTGGATACAATAGCAATCACAGTTCCTTTCCGGGCTTTTACTTCCTGGATATTACTCAGGATCTTATCATATGCACTTTGATTGGTAGCTACGACCACCACAGGCATGTTTTCATCTATGAGGGCAATCGGGCCATGTTTCATTTCTGCAGCAGGATACCCTTCTGCGTGGATGTATGAAATTTCTTTAAGCTTAAGCGCCCCTTCAAGAGCCACAGGAAAATTATATCCTCTGCCCAGGTATAACGAATTGTTATACTCCGTCATTTCGGAGGCGATGTATTTTATCTGGTCTTCTACTTTGAGCGTTTCTGCAATCTGCTCCGGTATCCGCGCTAATTCAGATATGAGCTTCCGGTATCGTGAATAGGGAAGTGTCCCTCTCCTGTGTCCTAACCATAACGCAGCCATGCTCAACAAAGTTACCTGGCCGGTAAATGCTTTTGTGGAAGCAACGCCAATTTCGGGTCCTGAGTGAATATAGGAACCTGCATCTGTAAGCCGGGCAATGGATGAACCTACGGCATTTACAACACCATAGATCATCGCGCCCTTGCTTTTTACGTGTTCAAGAGCAGCTAGCGTATCTGCTGTTTCACCGGATTGAGATATCGCGATGACAATATCTCCTTCACGAATGACCGGATTACGATAGCGTAATTCAGATGCATATTCAACCTCAACCGGAATGCGGGCGAGATCTTCAAAAAGATATTCACCAATCAACCCGGCGTGCCATGAAGTGCCGCAGCCTGCAAGTATTATCCGTTGGGCATTTTCAAACTGACCTGCATATTCTTCCATGCCTCCAAGCTTAACCCAGCCTTCATGATCATTGAGACGACCGCGCATGCAATCCGATACGGTCTGGGGTTGCTGATGGATTTCTTTAAGCATAAAATGCTCATATCCACCTTTTTCCAGCTCTTCTATGCGCAGCGATATTTCTTCAATTCTTGGCTTTTGGACAACATTTTTACTGTCCTTTATGGTGACTCCATTGTAGCGATCGAGGATGGCGATCTCATCATCTTTCAGGTAAATAACTTTATTGGTATACCTCACGATAGGTGTCGCATCGGATCCAATAAAATATTCGCCTTCTCCCATCCCCACCACCAAAGGGCTTTGTTTCCTGGCAGCGACAAGTACGTCCGGATTCCGGTCATCCACTACGATAATAGCATATGCACCAACTACCTGAGCGAGAGCAAGGCTTAACGCATCTGCGAGGTCAAGTTGCTCACGGTTTTGATATGCTTCGACCAGATTGAGAAATACCTCCGTATCTGTTTCACTGGTAAAGGTGTATCCATTACGCGAAAGGGCTTCCTTGAGCACAGAATAATTTTCTATAATACCATTATGTATCATCACCAGGTGACCATTGTTGGACACATGCGGATGGGCATTGATATCATTAGGCTCACCATGCGTAGCCCATCTGGTGTGACCGATTCCGGCTGTGGCAGTCAAGGATTCCTGTCCGACAAAATTTTCTAATTCGGATACCTTTCCTTTCTTCTTGAATACACGCATATGCTCATCCATGAGCGCCACGCCAGCGCTATCATAGCCTCTGTATTCAAGTTGCTTGAGTCCCTGCATCAGAATTGGATACGCAGGACGTGGACCTATATATCCAACTATTCCGCACATAATATTTTTGAGTTAGGATACATGAAAATGTATGAAACAGGATGCAGGCGTGTAAACCGATGAGCCGGATCATCATACTGATGAACGGACACGTTGATTGAAAACGGCATCTTCTATTGATTCACTTTTACAATTGTGTGTAATATACGACCAATCTGGGTGCATATAAGGGATCATTTGGCCCAAAGAGTACAGCTCTGTTGGGGATATTCCCTTTTGCAAATGGATTGAAATATATGATATTTTCTTTGGATCCGTCATAAATACTCTTAATCTGATTGGTCACCTTCATCGTGTACTTGTACACCACTGGAGGACCGGGATCAGGTTTGCCAAGATTTCCGCCGTAATACAGTTTGAAATTTTCAGTGGTCGTGCTGCTACCGGTGAGGCTTAAAGCAATTTGTACATCTTCAGAGTTGACGATCGTATTACTATCCTTTTCCTGCGTAATAATATATGGGGGTGGTGGATATAGCTCGCCCATATCACCTTCCGGAAATGTACAATAGATCTCAAGTTCAGCCTGGTTGATAATGACATC
>Ga0138256_10007068_pt1 | contig 11858 bp, 13 predicted proteins | sample KNB2016incub_MG_FD_105486 | JGI IMG/M metagenome (GOLD analysis project Ga0138256, IMG submission 105486) | Active sludge microbial communities from wastewater in Klosterneuburg, Austria - KNB2014incub_MG | ecosystem: Engineered > WWTP > Activated sludge > Unclassified | place: Austria...
AACTTTGAAACTAACTGCCTTAGTTATGTTACTGGGAGGAACAATAACTGTATCTTATGCCCAGAACAAAATAAACGTTGTAACATCTGCTGTTCCGTTTTTACGTATTTCACCTGATGCCCGTAGCGGTGGTATGGGAGATGTTGGGATTGCAACTGCCCCTGATGCGAATTCAGCTTTTGCAAATATAGCCAGAACTCCATTCAGTTCAAATAAAGGAGGGATTGCTGTTAATTACACTCCGTGGTTGAGAGATTTAGCCGTAAATGATGTTTTTCTGGCATCTTTAGCCGGATTTTATCAAATTGACGATCAGCAGGCTATTTCTGCATCATTAAGATATTTTAAACTTGGAAGTATTCAGTTCACAGATGCTTCTGGTACGGATCTGAATACATTTAACCCTAAAGAATTTGCTGTTGATCTGGGGTATTCCAGAAAATTATCGAGCAAATTCGGATTGGGTATTGCAATCAGATATATCAATTCAAATCTAGCCGGTGGTGCATCTGTTAACAATGTTACTTATAAAGCAGGCTCTTCAGTAGCTGGTGATTTACATTTGTATCATCATGGTGCAAAAGAGAATGGCCAGGGTTTAAACTGGGGAATAACCTTAAGTAATTTAGGTTCTAAAATATCTTATTCAAGTGATGCTTCACAAAAAGATTACATACCTGCTAATTTGGGAGTAGGTTTTGCTTATACCAAAGTATTTGATGAAGCCAATAAGATCACTTTCGCAGTGGATTTAAATAAATTACTGGTTCCAACTCCTCCAACTTTAAGTAACGGAGCAAACCCTAGTCAGGATTCTATGGATTTGGTTAAATATCGTGACCTTGGTGTAGCAAGCAGTTGGATTAAATCTTTTGGTGGCGACGGTTCTGATGGATTAAGCGAAGAAATTCAGGAGATTAACCTGGCGATTGGAGCAGAATACTGGTATAACAACCAGTTTGGTTTCAGGGCAGGATATTTCTATGAGAACCCAACTAAAGGAAACAGAAAGTACTTTACAGTTGGTGCTGGTATTAAATACAATATTGCAGCTTTAAACTTTTCTTATGTTTTCCCAACAGGAAGCGGAACAACACGTATTCCTTTATCTAATACTTACCGTTTTGGTTTAGTATTTGATTTTGGAGCTAAATAAAGAATTAATTTCATGTAGAAAAGGCGTTCCGGTTCAACGGAACGCTTTTTTATTTTTTAGAATCAACAGGAAAAGTTGATATTTACAAATAAAAGAACATGTCGTACAGAATAGGATCAGGTGTTGATTATCACCAATTGGTACAAGGCAGGGATTTATGGATAGGAGGGATTAAGATACCGCATTACAAAGGAGCATTAGGGCATAGTGATGCAGATGTTTTACTGCATGCCATATGCGATGCATTGCTTGGCGCACTTGCACTTGGAGATATTGGATTTCATTTTCCGGATACAGACAATTCTTTTAAAGATATTGACAGTAAAATTTTATTAAAAAAGTGCATTGAGCTTATTGATGAAAAAGGCTATAAAGTGATAAATATAGACAGTACGCTTTGCCTGCAGTCTCCTAAAATAAAACCATATATTACAGCTATGCAGCAAATTATTGCCGAAATAGTTCATGTAACGGCAGGCGATATTTCCATTAAGGCAACAACAACCGAGCAACTGGGATTTATTGGCCGAGAGGAGGGATTAAAAGCTTATGCAACAGTTTTACTTTGTATAAAATAACATTTCTTTTTTGAAAAAATATATCCTCACAACTTGTTTTATTTACAGCATTGTACTTGTTTTTGCGCAAAAGCAAACCAATATCTGGTATTTTGGCAATCGGGTTGGGCTCGATTTTAACCAGGTACCGCCACAGCCATTAAATAATGCCACAGCAAATTCATTAGAAGGGTCTTCAACTGTATCTGATAAAAATGGTAGATTACTTTTTTACACCAACGGCACTGTTATCAATAACAGGCAGCATTTAAGAATGAAAAATGCAGGAGGGCTTGCAGGTAGTACCAGCAGCACCAATAATACTGTTGCTGTTCCATTACCTGAAACCGATGATAGTATTTACTATGTATTTACAGTTGGTGCTGCTTATGAGCTAAAGCAACAACTACAGTATAATATTGTTAACATGAAAGGTGATGGTGGGCTTGGAGAGATTGATCCGGCAGGTAAGAATATTATGGTGGAAGACAAAATATTTGAAAAGATTGCTGCCATAAAACATTGTAATAATAAAGATAGCTGGATAGTCATTCATAAGTGGAACAGTGATGAATATCACGCATATTTGCTTACGTCGGCAGGGTTAAGTACTACACCTGTAATAACTAAAACCGGCCTTATTATCACCGGACGGGAACTTAATGCTATTGGCACTTTAAAATTTTGGGCTAAGGGAACAAAACTGGCTGCAGCTCATCCCTTTGATAATGATGCCATTGAATTAATGGACTTCGATAACAAAACAGGTGTATTATCAAATCCTATAATCATACATCCAACCATCACTCCCGTGTCTCCTGCGGTATATGGTACCGAATTTTCTCCCGATGGACGATTACTATATGTATCTTCAAATGATAATGCAGCCGAAACTTCTACTTTGTATCAGTTTGATATCACCTCAAATAATGCAGCTACCATTGTAGCTTCTAAGCAAATTATCCATCAAGATAATAGGTATCTGGCAGGAGCTTTACAAACGGGGCCAGATCAAAAAATTTATATGGCTATTCCTAACGAAACTTCAATTTCAGTAATTGATAACCCAAATACCTATGGTGCAGGTTGTAATTTTGTTTATAATAAAATTTACGTGGGCCAGTCAGTTCAATTTGGATTACCCACTTTTTTACAAAGTTATTTTGATACTGCTTCAATTATGTATGATTTTTTCAGATCAGGTAATTGCCAGGATAAAAATGTAAAGTATAAGATTAACAGATTAAGTGGTATTGATTCTGTTAAATGGGATTTTGGCGATTCGCAAACATCTCAATTACTATCTCCCACGAATAGTTATGCAAACCCTGGGTTTTATAATGTAAAACTGGTTGTATATAAAACCGACTGTTCGGGAATATTCGACACAATCATTCACAAAATATGGGTGGCCGATAAAGCTGATTTTCTTGGACCAGATACAGCTGTATGTGCAACAACAAAGGTAAAGTTGGGTATCGCTCAAGTACCTGAAGCGAATTATAATTGGAATACCGGTGCAACTTCAAATGAAATTACAACAGGAATGACGGGCACCTATTGGATGGAAATTGAATTGAATGGCTGTACAATCAGGGATTCCATTGATGTTTTACCCAAAAATGCACCGTTTGTAAATGCAGGCCCCGACACAGTAGTTTGCACTTTTAAACCAATTATTTTACGAGCGCAAACTAATGTCCCCACTTCGTATTTATGGAATACCGGGGAAACAACCAACGCTATATCTATTAATAAAACGGGCTTATATTATGTTACTGTTACACATAATGGTTGTCCGGCATCAGATTCTGTTTCTGTAACGCCCGGAGAATGTGATGTTTATTTTCCTTCAGCTTTTACACCTAATCATGATAGCTACAATGATAACTTTGGTGTGGCAACAGAAGTTTCGTTGAAGTATTTCTCTATGCAGATCTTTAATAAATGGGGCCAGTTAGTTTTTACAAGTAATGATACTGGTAACAAATGGGATGGTACATTTAAAGGTAAAGGCGTGCCTAATGGAGCTTATGTATGGACGGTTAGTTATACAGACCGAAAAGGCCGAAAAATAGCTGACCAGGGAACTGTTTTACTTATCCGTTAAAATTTTTTCATTAAAAAATACGGCTGCTCAACTTACTTTTTACATGGCTATCTTTGCCGGGATGCAGACTATTAAAATTAGTATAGTAAATAAATCTTCAAACCCGTTACCGGCGTATGAGACTGCAGGTTCTGCAGGTATGGATCTGCGGGCAAATTTAAATGAACCGATAACTTTACAACCTTTTGAACGCAACCTTATACCAACAGGGTTGTTTATAGAATTACCCGAAGGATATGAGGCTCAAATACGCCCCAGGAGCGGTATGGCAATAAAGCAAGGTGTAACCTGTTTAAACTCTCCGGGTACGGTTGATGCAGATTACAGGGGAGAGCTGAAAGTAATACTGATCAATCTCAGCAATACGGTGCAGGTAATAAATCATAGCGACAGAATTGCTCAAATGATTATAGCAAAAACTGAAAAAGCTCAATTGCTTTTAGTAAATGAAGTAAATGAATTAAATGAATCCGTAAGAGGTGAAGGTGGTTTTGGACACACCGGCATTAAATAATAAACCAGCAATACGTAATGAAATATATAAGTACAGTCTGTTTTTTATTCATATTGATTTTTTCGGTGGCCAGTTGTAAAACGGTTAAACAAATCAATAAAGCCATCGCTCCCAAAGACACAACAACAGTTGTTATCATAGATCAGTCAAAAGTTGATTCTATATTGATGATAAAACAAACGATTGATAACCTGAATAAGAATTACATTGACTATAAAACCTTTAATGCAAAAATTAAAGTTGAGTACCAGGATAGCAAAGGAAAACAACCTGACGTAACAGCAATTGTACGGATTATTAAAGACAGTGCGATCTGGATTTCACTAACCGCTTCTTTTTTGAATATAGAAATTTACCGTGTGCTTATAACCAAAGACAGTGTTATTTTACTGAACAAGCAGGATAAAGAAGTGCAATACCGCTCTTTAGATTATTTGCAAGAAGTAACTGAAATACCGTTTGATTATAAAACCCTTCAGGACCTCTTAATTGGTAATCCTGTTTTTGTTGACAGCAATATTGTTTATTATAAGAAAACAGATGAGCAGATATTGTTTTCGATGGTGGGTAAATATTTTAAACACCTGTTAACCTTATCATCTGACAATTATTATTTAACACACAGTAAACTGGACGATGTAGACATAAACAGAAGCCGCACAGCAGATCTGACGTATGCTGATTATGAAAATAAATCAGGGTTCAATTTTTCTACCTACAGGGAAATAACAGTTTCAGAAAAAAACAAACTCGATATCAGGCTTAATTATAAACAGTATGAGTTTAACAAAGAATTATCAGTTTCTTTTAACATCCCCAAAAATTATACAAAGAAGTAAGCGTTATTTGTAATTATGCACAACAAAAACTTTATGCATACATCATTTGTTTTTTGATCAACACCTAATTAGCAACTATGGTTAAATACATTTTCAGTATCACTTTATTTAGTTTGATTGCGGTAATTCCTTTTTCAGCATCGGCACAGCAAACCCGTGAGGAGCTTGAAAAGCAGCGGGCACAGTTGAAAAAAGAAATGGAGCAGACTCAAAAACTGCTCAACAGCAACAAAAGCAAAACAAAGGAAAACCTGGTACAGTGGAAACTGATCAATGATAAGGTTAACCTACAGAACAGGCTTATTGAAAATATCGGTAAGGACATCAGCATGCTTGATGACAATATATACACCAATCAGCGTGAAATTAACCGGTATAATAAATTGCTGGATACTTTAAAAGAAGAGTATGCCAAGAGTATGGTGTATGCTTACAAGAACCGGAACAATTATGATTTTCTGAATTTTATTTTTTCGGCTGCAAGCTTTAATGATGCCATTAAACGTGTTGCTTATTTAAAATATTACAGAACGTACCGGGAAAAACAGGGTGAAAATATTTTAAGAACCCAGGAATTACGTAAACAACGGGTGAATGAACTGGGCAGTATTAAGGAAAAGAAAAGTGAAGTATTGAAAACAAAGGATAAGGAGATGAGTGCACTTGCTATTCAAAAAGTAGAGAAAGACAGGATTATGAATGAATTGAAGAAGCAGGGTAAACAATTGAATAATCAATTGAGTGCTTACAATAAGCAAATGAAGAAGGTTGATAATGCAATTAATGCAGCCATCAGCAAAGCCCTGGCCGATGCAAAAAAAGCAGCGTTAAAAAAAGCAAAAGAAGATGATGCTAAAAGACTTGCCCTGACTAAAGAAAATAACAGTGACGCAAATACAAGTTCTGTTAAACCGGAAACGAAATCAGTAACAGTTGCTCCCAAAAAGACCGAAACAAAAAAAACGCCGATAAGTATTTTACTTAATCCAGAGAATATAGCCCTTAATGAAAACTTTATAAAGAATAAAGGCTCATTACCCTGGCCGGTTGATAAAGGATATCCACTTATGCATTTTGGCCGGAATGTTTTGCCAAGCGGAACTGTGTTGGATATTACCGGGGTTACAATTGCTACTGATATCGGTAGCAATGTTAAGTCTGTTTTTGATGGTGTAATTTCCAATATCGTTTATATTGAAGATATGCAGGTAGTCATTGTCCAGCATGGTAAATATTTCAGTACCTATAGTAATTTAAGCAGTACAATTGTACAGCGTGGTCAGAATATTAAGACCGGACAGATAATTGGAAAAGCTGGTGCAAATCTGGATGGAATAGGTGCCGTTGATTTTTTCATCAATGATGAAAGAGACGATATTGATCCGGAAAAATGGTTGAAGAGATAATTTAAATCACTCTTTTATACATCGCTTCGTACAACGGTACAATATTTTCAATATCGAATTTTTTTGCCTGTGTCAGTGCATTGGCTTTAAATTGCTGCAGCGTTGCATCGTCTTGTAAAATATGCAATGCATTTTTACTCATGTCTTCCACATCACCCACATTGCTCATATAGCCGCAATAACCGTTAATATTAATTTCGGGCAAACCACCAGCGTTGGTAGAAATAACAGGAACTTCTGCAGCCATAGCTTCCAGCGCTGCCAGCCCAAAACTTTCATATTCACTGGTCAGCAAAAACAAATCGGCAATAGGTAAGATATCCTCCATTTGTTCCTGCTTTCCTAAAAATTTGATGTTATTATGCGATTCACATTTCCTGGCAGCAGCTTCTATATGCGACCTTTCAGGCCCATCACCCAATAATAATAAGGTAGCGGGCATTTTTTTCTGTATCAGTAAAAAAGTAGCAACTACATCTTCAACCCGTTTTACTTTTCTGAAGTTGGACGCATGCACCAGGATTTTTTCTCCGTTCGGAGAGATCAGTTTTCTAAAAGCATCCACCGGCTGCTTGTGAAATCTTTTTACATCTACAAAATTGTGAATCACTTCTATTTCTTTTTCGATGCTGAAATTTTTATAGGTCTCTTCTTTCAGGTTATCTGATACAGCAGTAAGTACATCACTTTCGTTCATCGAAAAAGTTACCACCGGGCTGTAGGTTTTATCCCGGCCAACCAGTGTAATATCTGTACCGTGTAAAGTTGTAATAACAGGTATTCTTTTTCCCTGTTTAGCTAATATCTGCTTGGCCATATAAGCTGCAGCCGCATGCGGAATAGCATAATGCACATGTAAAAGTTCCACATCATTGTTCAGAATAACATCAACCATGGTACTTGCCAATGCGGTTTCGTAAGGCGGGTAATCAAACAGCGGATAAGTAGGCACCCTTACTTCATGATAAAATATATTGGCATGAAAACCACTAAGGCGGACCGGTTGCTGGTATGTTATGAAATGTATATTATGCCCTTTGTCTGCTAATGCTTTGCCCAATTCTGTTGCCAATACACCGCTACCGCCAAATGTAGGGTAACACACAATTCCAATATTCATATAGTAATTTGATTAAGTAAAAAAATGCATCTGCAATTTACCGATTTATTTTCATTAGCCTTTCCGTTCATGTATTGTTTTAAATATGTAAGTTTGTTACTAAACTTAAACTATGTTAAGACAAATTGCTGCAGCAGTATTGGTTTTGCTTACCACCTCATTTGCTGCAACGGCACAGGATGATGATGCGGCTATGATCAAAAAATTATCTAACGAAGTACTGCTGAACGGTAAGGCTTATTCTAACCTCTATACACTTTGTAAAACCGTTGGCCCAAGATTAAGTGGTAGTGCCGGTATGTACAAAAGCGAGCAATGGGGCTTACAGGCATTGAAAGATGCAGGAGCTGAAAATGTTTACCTGCAGCAATGTATGGTACCGCATTGGGTTAGAGGGAAGAAAGAATTTGCAGGTTATAAAACCAAAAAGCGAAATAGCGATCCCGTATTTGAAGTGCTTTCTCTGGGTAATGCAGTAGGTACAGGAGATAAAGGAGTAACAGCTCCTGTGATAGAAGTTAAAAACTTTGATGAACTGGATAAAAGAAAAGATGAGGTAAAAGGGAAGATTGTTTTCTTTAATTATCCGTTTAATAAAACCTTATTAAGAGGTGCATATGGCGATGCAGTAAGATATCGTGGCAACGGGCCTTCTGCAGCAGCAAAGTATGGAGCAGTGGCTGTAATTGTGCGTTCGGTTACCGGAGCTTACGACGATTTTCCGCACACGGGCTCTTTGCGATATAATGATACTTTGTCAAAAATACCTGCAGTAGCAATCAGTACAGTGGGAGCCGATAAACTGAGCGGCTATATTAAAGGCTCTTATAAAGACGAAAATTTTTTTATCAGGACAAATTGCGAAATGTTGCCTGATACCATCGGCCATAATGTGATTGGAGAAATTAGGGGGTCAGAATTTCCGGATGAAATAATTACCATTGGCGGTCACCTTGATAGCTGGGATCCAGGCGAAGGTGCAAGCGATGATGGTACCGGTATTGTACAAAGTATTGAAATACTGAGAGCCTTTAAAGCAATAGGTTATAAACCCAAAAGAACTATCAGGATTGTTTTATTTGCCAATGAAGAAAACGGATTACGCGGCGGAAATAAATATGCCGAAGAAGCAAAACTGAAAAATGAAAAACATGTAATGGCGATGGAAAGCGATGGTGGTGCTGAATATCCACGTGGATTTGGCTGTGGTATGACAAAGACCCAGTATGAAAAAGTACAAACCTGGGTAAAATATTTTGAACCTTTTGACGCAACCAGATTTACATTTAATGAAGGTGGCGGAGGTGGCGCCGATATTGGCCCTTTGCAAACAGCTTTTAAAACTCCGCAGTTTGGGTTAAGTACAACCGGCCAACGGTATTTTGATGTACACCATGCTGCTTCGGATACATTTGAAAAAGTAAATGCCCAGGAATTAAATATATGTGTGGTTGTGATGGCTTCTATGGTTTACCTGGTAGATAAATATGGCTTATAAAAATTAAATAATATTTTATGGCAGATGTAAAATTTGATGATGTAGAAAAGGAACAACCAAAAAAGAAAAGCGGTTTCCGGAAATTTTTAAGATGGTTTGTTTTTATTGTATTGTTAACAGGCGCTATTAGTTTCTGGTGGAAGTACTATTTTGTTTTTGGCGAAGGAGTTAAATCAGGGGAATTAAACTATGTTGTTAAGAAAGGAAATTTATTTAAAACCTACGAAGGAAAACTTATCCAGTCGGGCCTTCGCTCTAAAACGCCCGGTACCATCAGCTCTTATGAATTTGAATTTTCGGTAACAGATGACAGCATTGCAAATGTATTAATGAATAACAGCGGCAATTATTTCGACCTGCATTATAAGGAATACAAAGGAACAATACCGTGGAGAGGATTCAGTCCGTATATTGTAGATAAGATAATCAGTATGAAACCAGTTGAGCGGTAATTAAATACCTGCGTACAATAAAAATATGACCGGCTTTTTATGAAAGTCGGTTATTTCTTTTTTCCATTCCCCAATGGTTTTTGTTTTAATAAATTCACTAGGGGCCGTTAGTTCAGCAGCAATACAAAGTTTGGTAGAAGGCTTACAGGTTTTCAATAAGTTTTCTAAAAGTTGATTGTTGCGGTAAGGCGTTTCAATAAATATTTGTGTGCTGTTTTTCTTTTGAGATGTTGTCTCCAAAGCTGTTATGCTTTTGTTGCGTTCCAGGCTGTCTATGGGCAGGTAACCAACAAATTCAAACTGTTGCCCATTCATACCACTTGCCATTAAGGCAAGCAGGATGGAACTTGGTCCCACTAAAGGTTTTATGGTTGCTTTCATTTCCTGTGCGGCTGCAATTAACACCTGGCCCGGGTCGGCAATGCCAGGGCAACCTGCTTCGCTGATAATTGCAATATTTTTCCCTGCTGTTATTTTTTGTTTAAAACTGCTCAACACTTCCTGTTCGGCCTTATGGATAGTAAACCATTCGTAATCGTCAATCACAATTTCCCGGTCCATCTTTTTTAAGAAACGCCTGGCAGTTCTTTCATTTTCGGCATAAATTACCTGGCAGTTTTTTACAGCATCAATTACATAAAGAGGAATGGTTTCTATTGCCGATTCTTCCAGTACTGTAGGGATAAGATAAATAAGCGAACTCATAATTATAGATTGATTTTGCCGGCAACATTTATTATTCCTTCGGTTCTGGCTTTGTATAAACTGATGGTCGCGGCAATTACTGCATAACTTGGGGCCAATAGCCAACCCAAAACCGGAATGAAATGCATCAGGTAAAATACCATGCCATTACCAATGGCAAGTCCCTTGTGCCGGCCAATGAAGCTGATACTTTGTGAAGTTGATAATTTGTTTCTTTCGCAACTGTAATCCAGCATGGAAAAGCCCAGGTAATAACATTCTACCAGTAAGGCAAGTAACGGCGTTATCCAGCCAATCACAGGTATAAAAGATAAAATTAAAATTGAAACCGTATAAACCGTTTGCCAGAGCATGTTCCGCAATGCCAGTCTTATTCCCCTTACAATATCTTTCATCAGTTGTTTAAAATTGAAAGGATATTCTTTTCCTTCAATAATAGATTCTGTTTTTTCGCTCAGATATGCGAATAAAGGGGAGCCAATGATGAGGAATAAATATTTAAATAGCGAAAAATAGAACAGCAGTAATATCAGGTTTAAAATAAACTGCCCAAATATCAGTAAATAATTCAGCCAGCTGCTTTCCATTTTATCCAGCCATTCTCTAATACCGGTTTTCAGCAACATTAGTTCAATAGCACTGTTACTGGAAACAATAAACAGGTAAATACCTGCGCAAAAAAGAATGGAATAAATTAATCCCGGTATAAGTATCCATTTCCATAACCGGTGCTTAATGATAAAGCGGTGTGTATGGTAATACGCCTGAACCGAAGTGATGATCTCTTTAAGCATGCATTAATGAAAATGGCTATTAGAAGTATAATTGTATTTTAGCTTTAAAGTTAATACTATAAATGAAGAAGTTACCCATTCAATTTTATAAAAGAATCAATGTTGTTTTAATAGAGCTGTAGAACCAATTGCCGGAATGGATATTATGCTTAACAGAACCGCCAAACCATTACCTGATAACAGCTTGACCAAAGGCCCGGGCAATGCAGCAAAGGCATTGGGTATTTCAAAAATTCATTCTGGTATTAATTTGTTTAAGGATGAAATTTATATTGCTGATGATGGATTTGAAATTCAGGATAAAGCAATTGGAGTCAGCAGACGCATTGGTGTTGAAAGTTCGGGAGATGCTGCATTAATGCCTTATCGTTTTTATGTAAGAGGGAACCGGTTTGTAAGCAGTTAGCTTAACAAATAATATTTCATTAATGCCATTAAAAAATCCTGAACAGATATTTTGTTTTAAGGCAGAAATTACTGTCTTCTGGCAGAGGGGAGGGATCCAAAAAGCCACAGAAGTGTTTTACAAAAAAAATCCTCCAGCATAACGCTGGAGGATTGGTATACCGTTAAGATATTATTACTTATTGAATAGCGACTCTGCACATGGTAAGTCTGTTACCATTCATGTCACCAATTTCAACCCAGTATAAACCTTTTCCATAAGCCCTCATGTCCACTTCCATTCTGTCGTAAGGCTGTCCTAT
>Ga0138256_10007069_pt1 | contig 11858 bp, 7 predicted proteins | sample KNB2016incub_MG_FD_105486 | JGI IMG/M metagenome (GOLD analysis project Ga0138256, IMG submission 105486) | Active sludge microbial communities from wastewater in Klosterneuburg, Austria - KNB2014incub_MG | ecosystem: Engineered > WWTP > Activated sludge > Unclassified | place: Austria...
CAATCCAGGATGAGAATCAGAGAGTATTAAAATACAAACAAGAAAACCTAAAGCTCACCACCGAATGTCAAAAACTCAAAGAAAGAAACAAAGTCCTCGAAAAAGCCCTGAAGGCTTTTGTGGTTGGGGATAAAGAGGTGTAACCTACATATGTTAATTAAATTGGGAAAAGATTATTAAGATCTAAAAGAAAGACGCAGGATATTTAGAATAAATTATAAATATTTATAAGAAGTATACACTGGACTTTGAATTTTAAAAAAATAAGTATATTTGAGTTACAATTAGAAAATGGATTTGAGAAAAGTAAAGTTTTTTCCAAACCGGAAAGATCGTTTTGGATAAGAAAAAAATTATTAAATCGGATTCTTTCAAAGATTGTTTGTTGGTAATAGATTAGTTGACCCTTCGGCATTGTAGAAGACGAATTTGGAAATATGCATTTAACAGAATATATATATATTGAGTTTATAGATTATCCTATTGATATTAAAGAAAACGTTTCTTAAGATTTCTATTCTTCTCTAATTCTTTTTAAAGTTACTCAATCTCCTTAAACACCGCTATCTTACCAGCATCATTGGATGTTACTTAAGGCATGTTCTATTGTTTTAATCTACTACAGAGTATTTTTTTCAGCAATTGAGACCTGTGGGTCTCGGCACCTCAATTGATCAAGATTCAAAACTAGTAGTTTGCATTATAAGTAAAACAATGAATCTGTTTCATAATTGAAACGTGTATTGTCTTTATTACTCCATAATTTCTGTAAATTCTGAATAAATTGTCCCAGAAAATTACATTTCAGTTACTAAATTTCTAATTATTTAATAAGAGATTTCTCAACATTAGTGTAGGACGCATATAGTCTGAAAACTCCTTGACAGAACCTTCCGCCTTAAACTTATTGTAAATTTTTCGAGGTTGATTCTCAATTTTTTCAGAACTCAATTTGTCATGGATTTTTTCAGTGTAAAAATCCAAAAGTTTATCTATCTCCGAAACGAAATTCAAACTTATAGCTTGACTTGATTTATCCATGTTTACATATTTTGAAACGTCAAAATTTCTTCCATTCATAAAATCTCTTACTTTTTCTTCAACATAAGAATTTTGTCTTTCTGATTGATTTTCATTGAGATAAATCCAGTAACCCATTAAAGCCAGAATCATATTAGTACTATTTGCATGAAAGGGGAACTGTTCCTGAATTATATCTCTCTTAGTATAATCTTCGATCTTACGAGATAAGAAAAAAGATAATAAATGTTTTCTAAAAGTTTGATCATATTCTCCTTTGTTACCAAATATGTTACTGTAATTCATTATCTCATCACCATCTTCTTCATCTAAGAAGGCTAAAGAAGTTCTTCCAGAGGATGCGTTTGTTTTTTGCAAAAAGAAAGAAATGAAGTACCCCACAATTGTGCTATTCATAACCGAATTACCTATTTTTTTTAAATCTTGCTTCCAACTATCTATCTTTTCCTCGCCTGCTTTTATTTGTAAAAACCAATTGTACTCCTTAAATCTCTTTTGAAGTTCTCTTTGAATAATATCATTGGATTTTAAGTCTCTTGTTGATATTGGATTCTGTTTATTTGAATTAACTGCTAATTCTGTCATGAATTGCTTTCGAACATCAGAAGGAATTTCTCTTGAATTTTCTACTGATATTAACTTCACATTGATACCTAAAGAACCTTCAACAAATTTTACATTTGCAATTGTTCTAACTGTTTGTCCTCCATTAACAATTTGGAGATTCTTTGTTTCTATATGTGTACCTTTATTCTCAAAACCCTCACATATCGCAACTAAGCCGTTATTGTAATACCACAAATTAGATCTATTGTTTTTTTCAACTTCCAGTTTTATAGACTTGTTTATTGGTTTTCTAAATGATAAAAAGTTTCTTACGTTGGCTTCGAATAACGAGTCACCCCACTTCTCGTATAATGTTTTAAGTGAGGATGCTTGAGCTGTAAAAACCAAAGCTTTAGTTCTGATTTTGTATTCCTTATTGTCTTCAATTTCGATACTATGTTCAGGATGTTCATAATATTCTTTTCCAATTACATTAATATCGCATTGATTATCTACTGAATACGGGTCATATAATTCATCAAGCAGTTTTATATCATACATATCCAAATAAAAATCCTGTGGAATGTTTTGAAATTTTGACTCTAAATTTTTTAATGTTGATGTAATTTCTTTCGAAAACGATCCACACAAATAAATAAATCTTACTTCTTTAATTTTCCTTGTAAATACCTCTGTGGATAAAATTTTCTTAAGGGCTGAATTTGCCTTATCTAATAAATTTTCTTTTCTACCATTCACACCATAATATTTAGAAATAAACGAATCTGCTTTATCAATTTCCTTTTTCAGTAAAGCGTCTCCATAGCTGTATTTTGACTGTATGAGAATCAAATCATCTTTATCATTTACATAAATTGCATCTACCCCTAGATCATTAGCATTATCCACAACATGGTCTCTTATAAACTTTTCAGATAACTTATGATCATCTCTAAACTCTCTTATATATAGATGTGTAAACGCTTTTTCTATATGACTATAGCCATATTTTGTATTTATTTCAGCAAGCCAACTATTAAGATGTACTTTAAAATTCATTTTGAGAAATTTATTTAAATAAATAATTAATTGAAGGATATTCTGATTTTTAAAAAACTGATAACTAAAAGACTAGTTCTAGCAAGGCTTTCTTTTTCAAGATACGTTAACTTATTTTAATTTTAAATGATAATTTTTCAATGAGGTAACAGTTGAAAATGGATATGAGTCGTCTCCAAACTTGAATGTCCAAGCAACGACAAAAATTCAAAGAGCGGTTTTCCTTCCTCTCCAAAGACTTGCTCCTCTATGACGTAAACTATGAAATCCACATGGATGTTGTCTTAGTTGTCGAACTTTCCTTTCCAAGAATTTTGGATATCAATTCTTAGAATACTATTTCACCCACCGGAAATATTTTCTTATCTAACAATATAAAAGTAATATTATTTTAACAATTATTTATTAAATTATTATCAAAAGATATTAATTAAATATAAGGAGAATTAAAAAATGTTAAATGATAATAGAAGAAAATCAAATGAAAATAGTATAGAATCAGACATATTATCCGGATCTGCATTAGACTTTAACGACGAAGTCAGCTTTATTCAAAACATTAAAAAAAATAATCACCATTATCTATATCCGCTGTATCAGAGAAAAATAGAAATGTTTGAATATGAATTTCTGAAGACATATTTATATGCGCTTTATGATGACACCTTGTCAGATGAAAACATATCGGTAAAAGAATTTGCTGCACTTGCTTCAACTTCAAATCCTGCAGTTATTGCCCCGAGGATTGAATCAACAAACGAAAAAGGATTCTCAGTTATTGAAAATGAAATTTCATTTGTTCATCTTGAATATGAAGGCAGCAAATATCAGATTACAGTTTACATTCAATTGATACAACATGGCGATGAAACTGTTACAAAATTTAATTTATCCGTTCTCGGAATAGGGCAGGATTCATTAAAGACAAAAATTCTGTCTGATTACTTGATAAAGCAATCAATTAAAAATTCTTACTATAAAAATAATTTGTTTTCAGTAAAGCTTGACGAAGATAATAATCTGGATATTTCAGAAATGAAAATAGACGAGTTTAAAAATGAAACCTTGGATAAAATTTATGTTCCTGATCAAATTAAATCTGAACTTGAAAGATTTAAAGAGTGTGCTGAAAACTTTGAAGATATTGGATTAGGACTTAGATACCTTTTGTGTGGATTGCCCGGCACCGGAAAAACAAAATCAGTCAGATCTCTAATTAATTTACTTTATGGAAAACTGACAATTTTAGTTGCAACAGGAGATACAAATTTCAATGCTCTGTTTGATTTTGCAAGATTGCTTTCACCAACTATAATTTGCATGGACGATCTGGATCTAATTACCGGAAGCCGTCAGATAGGATACACTTCATTTGATCTTAGGAATTTTCTTCAAGAGCTGGATGGATTCGAAAAGAATAATATATTCCTGCTTGCTACAACAAATGATAAAACTCTTATAGACCATGCTGCATCAAGACCTGGTAGATTTGACATGATCCTGGATTTCGGAAAGATACATACATCTGACTACTTAAAACTGATCCATTCTGCAACAAATAATGAAAAGATAATAAAATTATTTGATGCCGAACTATTAATAAAACTAAAAAAGAAAAATGTTACCGGCGCATTTATTGTTAACCTGATCAAGCAGCTTGAGATAAAATATAAATTACAATCGACGTCTGATTTAAAAAAATATTTATATAACCTGATCGACCTTTCACACAAAGGTTTTTACAAAAAATCTGAAGAAAATGAATTTGGATTTATTATGAATAGTGATTAATTGATTTTGAGTAAATTGAAATGAAGATTAAAATATATGTTCTTAATTAATAAAATGATTGAAAACTGGTCTATTTTGATTAATTAAACTAATCTTCAATCAGGCTAAAAATTAAATTTGCTTATGGACTTTCCTGGTGATAAGTTTAAAAAATGAGGGAATAAATGAGATCTTTTTCAAATAAATTCTCTTCAATTAATCTTAATCAAAAATTGATTCCCAATAACTTAAATCAACAGGTTGATTATAATCTATCATTTTCAACCAATTAGAATAACCTTTTTGCATAATTTCATTTCCTTTTTTTGTTAACATTGAAGATGTAATTGCAAAATCTGCATCAACTCCTATATTATAAATTTCAAGCCCCTCATCAGACAATAAATTTTTATTTTTAAGCCAATTCATGATTGATTTTAAATGAATTTTTGCAGCACTTAAACTAGGGCAATTTTTACCTTCTGGATAATGCCATGGGACTTTATCATAAACTTTATATTTACTCATTTACGGATACCTCCTTATTTCAGTTTGAACATTTTCAGAAAAAGTAATTAAGTCACCTGTATCATAATCTTTGATATAATTACCGTTTTCATTTCTTATCCTATTTTCTTTCTCTGTTTGAATCTCCTTTGGTGCTGTTTCTGATGTAACTTCATAACTTTTCAATACTTTTCCATCTTTTATTATTATTATATCTATTCTTCTTGACTCACCTGTTATAGAATCTTTACTAATATTTCCATTCTCATCTCTTAAATATTGCTCTCTTTGAATTTTGAAATCGTCCGATTCCGGAAATTCATCTTTCAATTCATTTAAAGCTTTTTCTTCTCTATTTAAACCATCTTCTCTGTTTTTTTCTAATTGTTCAGATCTAGATTCCCTTATCTTTTCTAATATTTCTTCATTTTGAATTTCTAAACATTCCAAGGAAGTTTGATCTATAGTTTCCATCAAACTTTGAATTGGTGTTTCGGAAACTGTATTTTCAGAAATTTCTTTTAAAGTTTCACTAATAGCTTCTTTGGCAGCTTCTTTAGCAACTTCAATTACGGCTTCAACCATTTTGGTCTCCAAAAAAATTATTTACTTCTTTACAAATTTTTCGTGAAAATAAATATTCTGGAAGAAGAAAGAACCCTTCAACAGTCTTTAATAAATGATCTTGAGTAATCTTTTGAGGGTTTAATCCAATATACTTGATGGTTAAATTCAAAACAATTTTATTAATAAAACTTGCAGGATCTTCTTTCCAATACTCTTTTAAGTTTTTTAAAACTTTATCAAAGAAAGATCTTTCCTTATTTCCAAAAAGATTTGTTAAATTAAATTTTAGATTTTCTGGAAAATTTGAGCGTCTATAATAAAGTCCTTTAGATAAAATTCCCATAATACATTTAACTATATAATCTTCATAAACTTTTTCATCGAAATTTTGGCCACTTTTTTCTAAAGAACTATTCTTTAATTTTTTTAGTAAAATACTCCAAAGTTTTTCAAAGTTTTCAAAACCAACAGTACAAATAGAATTAAGAAACTGAATAACAATTTCTTTACCTTTATCTTCCAGTAAATCGTTCAATTCATAAGTTTCAAATGTATGTAATGCGTTGAATCCAATATTTTTCATCTTTTTATATACATTTTCATCACTTATTGCAATAGATTTAACATCGTTATTGACTTTGAATTCGACAGGTCTTTCCATTCCTTCTTTATGGCACAGAGCATGTCCAGTCTTTAACCTGTTAAGATATAAAGCATCTTCATCACTAATACTTAATGATCCTGCTAGAAGTGACTGATCATCTTTAGAAACAATCCTATGAACAATTTTTGTGTTTGAGTTCTTTATGACATCGGGAGAAATTTTTGAAGGTATTTGTTCTACAACAGCTACTCCCTGACCTAATGAACGCATTTCTGATATTACATTACAAAATACTTCAACTGCCTTACCTTTGGGATTTCCCATCATTTCACTAGTACGTTCAGTATTCACATTTCTCAATAACCTATGAGCCTCTTCTATAACAAGTAAATGTCTAAGTCCCTTATTTATAGTTCCGGGATTAATTGCTGGATTATCACGTTGACGAAATTCACTTATTAGAACTAATATTAAACCCACAAAAAAAGCTTTATCATCATCGTCAGCAAGATTTTCCATTTCAAATATTGTATTCTTATTTAATAATTCATTCAATGGATAAAAGTCATGTGTATTAAACATAAGACCTTTTGCTCCAACACTTAAACTTTCTATTCTTGTAATTATAGCTGTTCGAATATTATCTTGAAGTTCTCCTTTGTATCCCAATTCTTTTTTTACATAATAATCTACTTCATTTTTTAGATCTGAGAGTGTTGGAAAGCAATAGAAATGCTCAGGATGATTATATATCTTTTCATCATAGTTCCCCTTATTATCAATGAAATTTGAATGAAGACCTGTTGTTAGATTCCATCCTTGCTTTATGAATACATTGTGTAAACATTTTTCTAAAATGTGTGGCATGGGTCCATATAAAGAGAAACTTGCATTAAAAATTGCTTTTAAATGGTCAATATGAACTAATGGGTGAACACCAGGCTGTATGTAAAAAGGATTAAATCGAATAGGACTTACAGTTGCATCTCCGATTGTAAATATATTTAGATTATTTTTAAAAGTTTCATCTGCCCAAAGTTGACGATAATCTCTTTTAGCTGATTCAAGTACAAGGAAGGGAATAGAATCATTGTGATTTATATTTTTTAAAATGTGTTTTATGGTTGTAGTTTTTCCACTGCCTGTAATTCCACAGACAAATAAATGTTTGTTCAGATCCAATTTAGAAAGAGAAATCATAGAGTTTTCAATTGAATTTCCATGATCAGCAATGTTACCTAATTCATATTCTCCGTCAATAGAATCGGTTAAAGCTAAATCCGGCATTTTCTTTATTTCATAACCCGGTAATGATTCGGAAGGTGGAGCGGATATTTGTGACAACTCCTCACTTGTTATATATGAGCAAAGACTCTTTGGGAATATAGGATTTTCAGAATCATCTTTTGGCAAAAAAATTATTTTCTTAGAATCAATATTGTCAATGTATAATCGTGGTGGAAAAAGTTTTTCACTTGGTTTAGATAATTCTCCTATAAAACTCCCTCCAAGAATATCACAAGATACTTTGTCCTGTGCAGCAAATGTTACTGAAGTTTCCCAAAACCCTGTATTGAAACCCTGTATCATTCTTTCAATAAAATGATCTGAAATTTTTTCTAATTCAGCAAATAAACCATTTTGAATTTCCTTTGAAGTTGATTTTGAATTATTTTGTGCATTGGTATTTGAGGCTCCACTGGCAGTATTTTCAGTAGTAGCTTTTGATTTGTTTCTAGAATAATTTAATATTATAACGGATAGCCCATAATTATTTGTCTTAGTTTCTGATTTACCTTTTGTTGTCTGATTCATTTCCGTATTTGAAGAACTGGATCCTGATTCTTCACCTATTGTAATTTTAGCAAACTCATGGCATTTATCTCTAAGGTCCATTAAACTTATAAGTCTTTCTTGCATTATCGAATGACTTACAGGTTTTGAAACTATTGCTAAAATATACTTTCGGCTATACATACTTCTAACAACTGAAGATAAATTAAAAAACTGATCTTTATCTCTGTTTTGCAAAGATGGTATGCCAGTGATTATACCTCCTTCAGGTAAATCTTTTATTAATGATGAAAATTCGTTTGTCTTTTCTATTTCAATTTTCTCTCCTGGGAGCATTCCATTTAATAAAGCTTGATAGTATTCAGGATTTTGTTTTGTACCATCTTCCTCTTGAAATCCTAAAAACACTTGAATCTTGCCTTTGTCTCCCTTAATAACTGTCGAGACAGTAATCCCTGCTGAATATGCTGCAGCCAAAATAGAATGGTACCGTGAATTTATAAACTCCTGTATATTTTCAATTGAATTTCCAACAGTTATCTCATTTATAGGAAACAAAAAAAATCTGTTCAAATAATTTTGAGCTGAATCTTCAGTTTTAGAAGATATAGAATAATCTTCTTTGTAATTACTCCACCAAGGCAATAAAACAGAAAACGAATTTTCTAGTTCGGCTAAATTATTTTTTCCAGAATTACTCATATAATTTTTCCTTTATAATCAAAGTTATTTTTGCTGCAAAATGATTCAAAATCTTTAGAAAATGAATTTATTACTTCTTTTAACCATTCCTTCGTTTGTGACTCAGATATTTTTAGATAGTTTTCAATGTCTTGTTTGATAGTTTCTCGCGCAGCATTTTTACTTTTATTAAACGCTATTTTATAAGCAATCGCTGATAGAAATAGGGTAAATACACCTGTAACAATTGTTTGCAAAACAGATTCTTTTTCAAAATAAATTGCAGTAATTGCAGAACCTGCAACGAATGTGATACCTCCCGCAATTAGTCCATTGAATGATCTTGGATCTTTACTATATTCTGCAGTTGAAGGATTAAGTTTTAGTTTGTTTTCATTCTGAAGTGACCAGTTTTTTATAGATCTTCTTAAGTCTTCTTTGTAAAATAAATTCTGTGTTTCAGTGTCAGACTTTTTAAGAATATTTAATGCATCTTCCATTAAATAGTTTATCAGTGTTTCTAAAAGAATATCAGTCTTAATTAATACCTCATTTGGAATATGAGTTGATAAAAAAAGTTTATTTTTATCAATATCAAAATCATTTTCTAAAAAAATATTCAATTCATCCCGGATTATTAAAAACTCTTCAGACGTATCTTTTTTAATTTTTTCAAATATCATTTTAAATCCCCTAAAATTTCTTCAATTCTGTTTAATTCAGGTTCAAATAGTTCAATTTTTTTTTTAATTATTAAAATATCATCTATAATTTCCTGATTAGTTTGTTTATTGTTCTTTTCCATTTCAAGTTCGGTTTTTCTTTCTTCAATATAATCTAACATTTTATTATTATAATCATCCAAATAATTGCTAAGAACTTCATTTGATTTTACTAGAATACTATCTGTAATAATATAAAATTCTTTATTGAATAAAGTCTTCAAAACCTCTAAATATTTAATATCATCAAAAACATTTTTATCACCAACTTTGATACTTTTAGTTCGACTTTTTTTAGTCCAATTAAACTTAAATATATTCCAGTTTTCTAACAAACTTTCAGTTCTTGTTTCAAAAACAGGTATATTTTTATATGCTTTAGCTGTTGCTTGATGTTCTATTGACTCTAGATCTACATTTGGAAGTGTAATTTTATATTCATTCTTAAATGCTTTCTCTTTTTCTACTATTTTCCTATTTAACGAATCTGAAATATCTTTAGAATATTCTAAAATTAAAGAATTAATTTCATAACTAGAATCAAAAAAACATTTACGTACACTTTCATCTGTTTGGCTTTTGGTTATAAGCTCTGGATATTTAATTTTAAGTTCACCAATTTTTAAATTCAGTTTAGACTTTCTACCTGAAAATTGTTTTTTTAATTCTTCGTTCGTTTCATTTATTACTAAATTATACTCATTCAAAGCATTTGTAATTCTAACAATTGACTGTTCGAATTCCTGTGGGTTTCTTTTTTTATCTTCAAGTCTGCTTGATTTTTCCTCATACTGATTTTTCTGATTAAAATAACCTTTACGAACTATTTCCAATATTTCTGTCAATTGGAGGTTAGGAGCAATCGTGGAAAATCGATCAATAACTTCAATCATCTTGTCAAATCCTGACCATTCCAAGAATATATTTTCACTGAATTTTAATCCCTTGTCTTCAGCTTTTCCTTTATACAAATTAATTACATCCGCTTTTGCACCTGATTCACTTTTTATAGAACTGAAATCTTTTCCATTTTTCAATTCGGTATGAATAATTTTAGATAAGCTATCTACAACTAATATTCTTTCAGGCTGAATATTTTTTGTATAAATTTCCTTGGCTTGTTTTAGAAGCCTATCCTCATTATCAATATGTTGAGATTTATGAGTTAATACAAGAAATAGCGTTTCACTACTTCTATTGGAAATTAGAGAATTCACAAAAGAATTAAAAGATTTTAATTCTATTGAATCAATTTTTTTAATGAAAAGTATTGCATTTGCTTTTTCGAAATAATTGAAAGAAACATCTTGAACTCCACCTAAAGCATTTACTCCTGGAGTATCAACTATTCTTAATTCATCAAAATCCCATTCTAAAGGATAACCGTATTGAATTTCAGAAGGGATGTTATCTGGGCTATGTTCAATTATGTAATTATTTATTAAATTCTTATATGCGGAAAGAGAATTTGAATTTAGATTATCAAAATCACATTCTTTCTCAAGACTTGCAATTAAGTGATCGTCCACTATAATTCTTTCTTTTGAAGATAAAATATATTTATTTAATAATCCGGTTGGAATGCTTCGATACTCATCTTGAATTGAACACAATACTTTTAATTTTTCTCTTGCCTCTTCAATATCTGTAGTAGTAATATCATCATAAACTTCTTCTTCTCTACCTGATGCATATTTAATTTTTAAAAATGATTTTTCGGATTTAAATATTTCTATTACAGTACTGGTTGCCTGTAAAACATCCATAGGTAAAATCTCTGATCCTATTAATGCATTTATAAAAGTTGACTTTCCTGCTTTTACTTCACCTGCAACTGCTAGAATAAATTTACCTTCTTTTAAAGATCTTATTCTGCTTTCTAGAAATATAATATCAACACCGTCATTTATTTCCCCCCTTGTTTTTTTATAATCTTCAAAGAGGTCTATAACATTATCTTTGTGTTTCTTGTAACGATTTCCTATGGTTAACATAAAAGATTATCCTTCCTTAATTATTCTATAATATTTGAATATTTATTTTTTTAGGTTAAAAATAATTTCTTTCTAATTTTTTGAAAACAGATTTCAATTAAAATAAACAATTTATTAATTTCTTAAAACCTATAAAGACACAAATTAATAAACCTATTAAAATCTTACAAAAGTAGAAATCCCAAGAATACAAAAAAAATATTCCAAATTTAACAAATAATCATAACTCAATAAAATAATTTTATAAATTAATCTAAATTACTATATTGCAGTAGTTCTTTCAAAAAAAGTTAAACTTTGAATAACTGATATCTGAACGCACTGCCCATTTTACTGCTCAGTGGCTTGTTTGGATGATTGATGTAAGTTATTTTCAACGGGATTTTTAACAAAAGAAATTTTGCATGAATGTCTGCAAATTATTGTCCACAAAGAGTTTACGGGGTAATGAAAATTTAGCAGGCATCAATTGCGGACAAAATTCTTTTCAGCAAAACAATCGCCTGAAAAGCCGTGTGTCGCCGGTTCAAGCCCGGCTCTGTCCACGCGCTTCAATTAAGAATTAAAAATTAG
>Ga0138256_10007070_pt1 | contig 11857 bp, 8 predicted proteins | sample KNB2016incub_MG_FD_105486 | JGI IMG/M metagenome (GOLD analysis project Ga0138256, IMG submission 105486) | Active sludge microbial communities from wastewater in Klosterneuburg, Austria - KNB2014incub_MG | ecosystem: Engineered > WWTP > Activated sludge > Unclassified | place: Austria...
GCATGGCGATCGCGATCGACGTGGGGATCGTCGCCGCCGCGAAGTAGAGGTTGTTCCCGAGGACCTGCCAGAAGATCGGGTCGTCGGCGAGCAGCGCGTAGTTCGCCAGGCCCGCGAAGCGCGACGGCCGCACCACCGTGCCCGTCGAGAAGAAGCTGTCGACCAGCGTCGCGACGGCGGGGTAGTGCGTGAAGGCGATGAGCAGGATGGCTGCCGGGGTGAGCAGCAGCCATCCATACACATTCCTCATCGGGGGGGTCAGCGGTACGGCTTCAGGAGCTTGTCGGCCTCGGTTTGTGCCGCCTTCAGCGCGTCGGCCGGCTGCTTCTGGCCGGTGAGCGAGGCCTGGATGGCGTCGTCGAGCAGCTTGCGGACGCGGCCCGTCTGGAACGTGGAGAGCTCGGGCGTCGCGTACTGGAACTGGTCGCGCGCGACCACGGCCGGCGGGAACTCCGCAGCGTAGGCCTTGAGCTTGGGCGTGTCGTAGGCGGCGGGCGAGATGCCCACGTAGCCGGTGGCCATGCTCCAGTCGGCGGCGCGCTCGGGCGCGGTCATGAACTTCACGAAGGCGAGCGCGGCCTTGCGCTCCTCCGGCGTCGTCTTCTTGAAGAGGTAGAAGTTGCCGCCGCCGGTGGGAGAGCCGCGCTGTTTGGAGGCCGGGAGCATCGCCACGCCGAACGGGAACTTGGCGCTGCCCTTCACCGCGGTGAGGTTGCCCGTGGTGTGCCACATCATCGCGGTCTTGCCCTCGGTGAACGCCTGGCGCAGCGTGCCCCACTCCACGGTGCCTTCCGGCATCACCTTGTGCTTCGCGCCCAGGTCGCGCCAGAACTGCAGGGCGGCGATCACGTCCGGGTGCGCGTAGTTCGTCTGGTTGCCGTCGCGGTTCATGAGGTCCTGGCCGTTCTGGCGCGCGAACGCCTGGAACATCCAGTACGCGTAGCCGGTGGAGGGAACCATCACGCCCCAGCGCTGCACGTTGCCGGAGGCGTCCTTCTTCACGAGCTTGCCCGCCATCTGCGTCATCTCGGCCCAGTTGGCCGGGGCCTTCTCCGGGTCGAGGCCGGCTTCCTTGAACGCGTCCTTGTTCCAGTACATCACGATCGTGGAGCGCTGGAACGGGATGCCGTAGGCCTTGCCCTTGTAGGTGCCGTTCATCATCAGCGCCGGGTAGAAGGACTTGATCCACGCCTTGTCCTCGCTCGATGTCGCGACATCGTCCCAGGGGATGATCACGTCCTGCTCGAGCAGCTCGTAGATGTCGATCGAGAAGAGCACCGAGATCTGCGCGGGCTGGCCGGCCTTGAGGGCGGCGAGCGCCTTGATGCGCGCGTCATCGTAGTTTCCGGCGTAGATGGGCTTCACCTTGATGCCGGGGTTCTGCTTCTCGAAATCCGCCGCGTAGCCGTCGATCACCTTGGTGAGCGGGCCGCCGACCGCGATCGGGTAGTAGAACGTGATTTCGGTGTCGGCCCACGCCGCCTGGGCGAAGCCCATGAGCGCTGCCGTGACGATTGCCAGTATCGAACGCATTTTTCTCCCCTTGTCGAGTGAAGCCCGGACTTTCCCTCTTGCAGCCTATGAACCCGCCTTCGGCGGGCGCTTGACTCAAATCAATCGGCAGCCGCGGCGAGGCGGCCCGGCTGGCGCTCCTGCGGCAGGCGCACGCCGCCGGCCGAGTCGAACAGGTGCAGCGACTCCGGCTTCCAGGCGAGACGCACGGGCGTCCCGGCGGCCTGCGCCAGCTGGCCCGGCGCCCGCATGAAGAGCGTCTCGCCGCCGACCTTCACGGTCAGGATCGTGTCGGCGCCATGGTACTCGGAGCTTGTGACAATTCCGCCCACGCCGCCCGCATTGGCGAGCCAGACATGCTCGGGCCGCACGCCGAGCGTGAGCCCTTCCCCGCGGCCGGGGAACAGCGCGTCGGGCGAGCCGCGCACCACCGCGCCGCCAGGGCCGTCGGCGAGCGCGAGGAGGTTCATCCCGGGCGTGCCGATGAAGCGCGCCGCGAACAGCGTCGCGGGCCTGGCGTAGAGCTCCTCGGGCGAGCCCTCCTGCTCGATGCGTCCCTCGCGGATGAGCACGACGCGGTCGGCCATGCTCATCGCCTCGACCTGGTCGTGGGTCACGTAGACGACGGTCATCCCGAGGCGCTGCTGCAGCTCGCGGATCTCCACTCGCATCCCGTGGCGCAGCTGCGCGTCCAGGTTCGAGAGCGGCTCGTCCATCAGGCAGATGTCGTTCTCCGCGATGATCGCGCGCGCGAGCGCCACGCGCTGGCGCTGCCCGCCGGAGAGCTGCTGGGGCTTGCGGTCCAGGAGGTCGGCGAGCCCGACCACCTCCGCCACCTTCGCCAGGCGCTTCCTGCGCTCCTCCTGCGGCATGCGCCTCACCTTGAGCCCGAAGACGATGTTTTCCTCGGTCGACAGGTGCGGGAAGAGCGCGTACGACTGGAAGACCATGGACACGCGGCGCTTGTCCGGGGTCAGGCGCGTCACGTCGCGCCCGTCGATGAGGATCCGCCCCTCCGACACGTCCTCGAGCCCGGCGACGAGCCTCAGGAGCGTCGATTTCCCGCACCCCGACGGGCCGAGCAGCACCACGAACTTCCCGGGCTGCGCGCGGAAGCTCACGCCGTCGACCGCCTTCACGCGGCCGAAGCGCTTGGTCACCTTCTCGAGAACGATCTCCGACACGCGGCTCCCTGGGGCCCTTCGAGCGAACGAAAGCTGATTCTATTATGCCGCCGAACTCCGGGGCGCCCGGCGCCATGCACATGCGCCATTGTGTCCTCCTCGTGGCCGCGGGGAGAATTCCTCCATCGGACCAAAGGCTTACGTCGGCTCGGGATTTGACGAAACGCAGGTCCGCCACCCGGGGCCGCGCTATCCTTGCGCCTATCCCCCTCAATCGAACAAGGAGAGCGGCATGAAATCGGGATTCGTTCGCTTCATGGCAAGGCTCACGATCGGCTTGCTGATGCTGGCTGGCGCAGCTTGGGCAGCCGAGCCGCTGGTCGACGTCAAGTGGGCCGTCGCCAACGTGGGCAAGCCCGGCATCGTCTTCGTCGACTTCCAGTCCGCCAAGGACTACTCCGACGGTCACATCCCGGGCGCGGTCAACACCAACTACGGCAAGGACGGCTGGCGCGTCGAGCGCAAGGAAGACAAGGTTCCCGACATGCTGCCGGCGGACGTGGGCCCGCTCGCCACGATGATCGGCACGAAGCTCGGCATCGACAACGACACGCACGTGGTGCTGGTGCCGCAGGGCAACACGGCGCTGGACGTCGGGCAGGCCACCCGCGTGTACTGGACCTTCAAGGTCCTCGGTCACGACAAGGTCTCCATCCTCAACGGCGGCATCGCGTCCTATTCCGAGAACGAGAAGGCCCCGATGGAAAAGGGCATCGTCAAGGCCGTGCCGAAGAGCTTCAAGGCGAACGTGCGCAAGGAAATGCTCGTCACGATGGACGACGTGAAGAAGGCCCGCGCGGCCGGCAACATCCTGCTCGTCGACAACCGCCCCGAGGACCAGTTCGTGGGCATCGCCAGGCACCCCAAGGCCCCGATCAGCGGCACCATTGCCGGCTCGAAGAACCTGCCGAACCAGTGGCTCACGAAGAACGGCGGCGGCGAGTTCCGCGACAAGGCGCAGCTCGACAAGCTCTATTCGTATGCGGGCGTCCCCACCCAGGGCGAGCAGATCAACTACTGCAACACCGGCCACTGGGCCTCGGTCGGCTGGTTCGTCTCCAGCGAGCTCATGGGCAACAAGCAGGCCAAGGTGTACGACGGCTCGATGGTCGAGTACACCATGCTGAAGGGAGAAGGCGTCGAGGCGAAGGTGAAGCTCAACTGACCTGACCCGCCCCGTCGACGACCCCAGGGGGCTCCTCGGAGCCCCTTTTCTTTGCCGCGGTTGACGCACGTCACGGGCTTCCGGGAGTACCGTCCTAGATTGAAAGACGCGCGCCTCGCGCGAATCCTCGGGGAGCTTCGGCCATGGCACACATCGTCATCATCGGCGCCGGCCTGGGCGGCATGCCCATGGCCTACGAGATGCAGGAGCAGCTGCGGCCCGGCGACCGGGTCACGGTCGTGGGAAGCGGCCCGAACTACCACTTCGTGCCTTCCAACCCCTGGGTGGCCGTTCGCTGGCGCAAGCGCAGCGAGATCGAGTTTCCCGTGGCCGAGTACCTCGGCAGGAAGGGGATTGCGTTCAACCCTGCGGGCGCGAGGCGGGTGCACCCCGAGAGGAACCAGGTCGAGCTGGGCGACGGCGCGATGCTCGACTACGACTACCTCGTGATCGCCACGGGACCGAAGCTCGCCTTCGACGAGATCGAGGGGCTCGGCCCCGGGGGCCACACGCAGTCCATCTGCCACGTGGACCACGCCGAGCGCGCCGCCGAGGCGTGGGACGGCTTCGTGAAGGATCCCGGCCCCATCGTCGTGGGGGCGGTGCAGGGCGCCTCCTGCTTCGGCCCGGCCTACGAGTTCTGCTTCATCATGGAAACGGACCTGCGTCGGCGCAAGATGCGCGACCGCGTGCCGATGACCTTCGTCACGGCCGAGCCCTACATCGGCCACCTGGGCCTGGGGGGCGTGGGCGACTCGAAAACGATGCTGGAGTCGGCGCTGCGGGACAAGCACATCAAGTGGATATGCAACGCCAAGGTGACGAAGGTGGAGGCGGGCACCATGCACGTCACCGAGCACGACGAGGAGGGGAAGCCGAAGAAGGAGCACAAGCTCCCCTTCCGGTACTCGATGATGCTGCCCGCCTTCAAGGGCACGGACGCCGTCGCCGGCATCGAGGGGCTCGTCAACCCGCGCGGGTTCATCCTCATCGACGCGAACCAGCGCAACCCGAAATACCGCAACGTCTTCGCGGTCGGCGTGTGCGTGGCGATCCCGCCGGTCGAGGCGACGCCCGTGCCCACCGGGGCGCCCAAGACCGGCTTCATGATCGAGTCGATGGTGACCGCCACGGCGCACAACATCCGGGCCGAGCTGGACGGCAAGGCGGGCGAGGAGAAGGCGACCTGGAACGCGGTGTGCCTGGCGGACATGGGGGACACGGGGATCGCCTTCGTGGCGCTTCCGCAGATCCCGCCGCGGAACGTGAACTGGTTCTCCGAGGGCAAGTGGGTTCACCTGGCCAAGATCGCCTTCGAGAAGTACTTCATCCGCAAGCTCAAGAAGGGCACCTCCGAGCCCTTCTACGAGAAGCAGGTGATGAAGATGCTCGGCATCGCCAAGCTCAAGCGCTAGGACGCCCGCCATGCATCGCAAGCCCCGGATCGGCCTCGCGCTGGGCAGCGGCTCGGCGCGCGGCTGGTCGCAGATCGGGGTGATCCGCGAGCTCGAGCGGGCGGGCATCTCGCCGGAGATCGTCTGCGGCACCTCGATCGGCGCCCTGGTGGGCGCGGCGTACGCGGCGGGCGAGATCGAGCGGCTCCACGACTGGGTGCAGGGGCTTCGCTGGCAGTCGGTCGTCTCGATGGTGGACCTGCGGATGAACGGCGGCCTCATCGAGGGCGGCAAGCTGGTCGACTTCTTCCGCGCGCACTTCCGCGACGAGGGCATCGCGCGCCTGCCGAAGGCCTTCGGCTGCGTGGCGACGGAACTGGCGAGCGGGCGCGAGCTCTGGCTTCGCGAGGGCCCGGTCATCGACGCGGTCCGCGCCTCGATCGCGCTGCCGGGCCTGTTCACCCCGGTCGAGCGCGACGGGCGCCTGCTGGTGGACGGGGCGCTGGTGAACCCGGTCCCGGTGTCGCTGTGCCGCGCGATGGGCGCGGACATCGTGATCGCCGTGGACCTGAACTGGGACCTCATCGGGCGGCGCCATTGGGCGCCCGAGGAGGCGCCGGAGCCCGCACCGGCAGCGTCGGAGGGAATGCTCGCGTCCTTCCTCTCGAAGTGGCGCGGGGCCCGGCGCGAGAGCGGCGAGGGGGAGCAGATGCCGTCGCTGCTCGAGGTCCTGACGACCAGCCTCAACATCATGCAGGTGCGCATCACGCAGAGCCGCCTCGCGGGCGAGCCGGCGGACATCGTGATCCGCCCGCGCATGGCGGGCATCATGGCGATGGACTACCACCGCGCCGGGATCGCCATCGCGGAGGGCGAGCGCGCGGCGCACCAGGCGCTGCCGCTCATCGCGGAGCTGCTGGGCGCCGGCCCGCAGGCCTGAAGTCCCGCGCCGCCCGCGGGCCGCAATTCGAATTCGGCCGCGCGCGAAATGCGATTTCCGCTCGTGGCGCGCGCGCGCATCGGTTCTCATGGCGTCGCTGCACGCCCGGAGCCCGCCCCGGCGGGCCTTCCTTCAACGAACCGAGATCGAGAGGTGACCCCGTGAGAAACCACCTGCGTCGCGCCATGGCCTGCGCCATGGCCTGCACCCTTTACGCCTTCCCCGCCATCGCCACCGAAGCCCCGCCGAAGCCGATGGCGACGGTTCCCAAGGTGATCCCCGCGCCAGCCGGCGAGTCCCAGCAGGACCGGATGCGCCGCTGCAACGCGACCGCCAAGGAGAAGGCGCTCAAGGGCGACGAGCGCAAGGCCTACATGTCGGCCTGTCTCAAGGGCTGACGCGAACCGCCGGGGGCGTGTCCGCCGGCATGTCCCCGGCTGCCGGCACTCCCCGGGACCGTGCGCCCCGTGCGCAGCATGAACTCCATCATCTCCGCCGGCACCGGGGGGCCGAAGAGGTAGCCCTGCAGCCGCGGGCAGTTCGCCGCCTGCAGGAAGGCGCGCTGCTCGACCGTCTCCACGCCCTCGGCGACGACGTCCAGGCCGAGGGTATTCGCCATCGCGAGGATCGCCTTCGTGACGGCGGCATCGCTCGGGTTGTCCGCCACGCCGCGCACGAAGCTGCGGTCGATCTTCACGGTTCCGATCGGCAGGCGCCGCACGTCGTTCATCGACGAGTAACCGGCGCCGAAGTCGTCGATCGCGAAGTGCACCCCCAGCCGGCGCAGCAGGCGCATCTCCTCGATGAGCGGCTCCTCGGGGTTCATCAGGATGCTTTCCGTGAGCTCGAGCTCGAGCAGCTCGGGGGCCAGGCCCGTCTCGGCGACGATCGTCGAGACCGAGCGGAACAGGCCGGACGCGTGCACCTGGCGCGCCGAGAGGTTGACGGCGATCCGGGGCGCGAAGACGCCCGAGCGCTGCCACTCGCCCACCTGCAGGCAGGCCGTGCGCAGCACCCACTCGCCGATCTCCGCGATGAGCCCGGTCTGCTCGGCGACGGGGAGGAATTCGTCCGGCTGCACCAGCCCGCGCTCGGGATGCTGCCAGCGCACGAGCGCCTCGATGCCCGCGATGCGGCCGTCCTTCGCGAGGATCTGCGGCTGGTAGTGCAGGCGGAGCTGGCCGCGCTCGAGCGCGTGGCGCAGGTCGCCCTCCAGGCCGAGCCGGGCCATCGTCCCCGAGGCGAGCGACCGGTTGTAGAGCTGCCAGTTGTTCCGGCCCTGGTCCTTGGCGTGGTACATCGCCGCGTCCGCCCGCTTGAGAAGGGAGGCGGCGTCCGGACCGTCGTCGGGGAAGATCGCGATGCCGATGCTGGCGGAGATCGAGACCTCGTCGTCGTCGACCTTGAAGGGCCTGGCGAGCACCGCCTGCGTGCGCCGGGCGATCATCTTCACGTACTCGATGTCCTTCACGTCGGGCAGCAGGATGGTGAACTCGTCGCCGCCGAGCCGGCCGTATTGCAGCCCGGAATCGCGCGAGGTCGGGCGGGCCATGACGTCGCCGGCGCGCAGGTTGTCGCGCAGGCGCGCGGCCACGGACTTGAGCAGCGCGTCGCCCGCGGTGTGGCCGAGCGAGTCGTTGATTCTCTTGAAGCCGTCCAGGTCCAGGAACAGGAGGGCGACCCGGCGGTCCTCGCGGCGCGCGCGGGACAGCTCGCCATCCACCCGCTCCAGGAAATGCCCGCGGTTCGGCATCCCCGTCAGCGCGTCGAAGTACGCGAGGCGGTGGATCCTTTCCTCGTCGCGCTTCTGGGAGGTGACGTCGCGGACCACGGCGACCGCCGTGTCGGAGCCGTTGGGGGCGACGCGCGCCTCGTAGTGGCGGATTCCGTCGTCCAGCGGCAGCTGGAAGTGCACCGACTGCAGCTCCCCGCGGTCGAGGGCGAGCCCCACGGCCCGCGCCAGGACGGCGGCGACCCCCGGGGGCAGGATCACGGACATGTTGCGGCCCACGAAGCCCCCCGGCGGGATGAAGGCCTTCGAGCCGAACCCGTCCTTGAAGTCGAGGCAGGTGCCGCCCCGGCTGATGAGGAAGATCATGTCCGGCATGGCGCGCACGATCGCGGCCTGCCTCTCCTCGAGCTGGCGCAGCTCGCGCGCCGCCTGCGAGGCGCGCATCACGTAGCGGGCGCGGTGCCCCAGGACCTGCCAGTTGATCGGCTTCGCGGTGAAGTCGTTGGCGCCGGACTCGTAGGCGCGGTTGATCGAGTCCACGTCGTTCATGCCCGTGATCATGATCACGGGCACCTGCGTGGCGTCCCAGCGCTCGCGGATCCGCCGGCACACCTCGAAGCCGTCCATGCGGGGCATGTCCACGTCGAGCAGCACGATGTCGGGGGGAGCCGGGTCCATGAGGTCGAGCCCGCGCTTTCCGTCGGATGCCTCGAGGACCTCGAAGTCGAACTTCAGCAGCGTGGCGCGCACCAGCATGCGCGTCACGTCGTCGTCGTCGATGGTCAGGGCGACAGGGCGGCGGGTCTTGTCAGGCGGATGCATTCGGCGCCCTCCCTTCGAGCTCGGCGCCGAGCGCCTCCTTCACGCGCTCGAACTCGCCTGCGGCTTCCTCGAGCAGCGGCTGGCTGCCGTCGACCTTGCCCGTGGCGCCGATCGTCTCGAGGGACTTGCACATCCGCGACAGGCGCTCGGCCCCCACGTTGGCGCTGCCCGACTTCATGCTGTGGGCGACCCGGCGCAGCCCCTCGGCATCGCCCGCCTCGGCGGCGGCCTTCATGCGCGCGAGGCCCTCGGGCATGCTCTCCAGGTACGCGAGGATCACCTTGCGCGCCAGCGCGTCCCCGCCGGCGCCCATCAGCGCCCGGATCGCATCCAGGGCGCGCCGGTTGACCGATACCTCGCCTGCCGCCGTCTCCGGGGGCTGGCTTGCCGGCGCGGTGCCGGCGAGGGGCAGCCAGCGCGAGAGGACGGCCATCAGCTGGTCGCGCGAGAAGGGCTTGGCGACGTAGTCGTCCATGCCGGAGGCGATGCAGACCTCGCGGTCGCCCTCCAGCGCATTGGCCGTCAGCGCCACGATCGGCACGCGGCGGTTCGTTCCCTCCTCGCGGCGGCGGATCTCCGAGGTGGCCGCGTAGCCGTCGATCTCCGGCATCTGGCAGTCGACGAGCGCGACGTCGTAGCGGCCATGGGCGAACTTGTCGATGGCCTCGAGGCCGTTGGCGGCCACGTCGACGGCGAGTCCGAGGGACTCGAGCATGCCGACCGCGACCGCCTGGTTGACGGGGTTGTCCTCGGCGAGCAGCACGCGGCCGGCGAGCTGCGGCCTCGGCTTGGGCGCGGCGAACTCGTCCGAGGGCGAGCCCGAGGTCGGGAACAGCGCCTCGGCGACCACGTGCCGCATCTCGGCCCGGCGCACGGGCTTGCCCAGGTAGGCGCAGGCGCCGCTCAGGCGCGCCGTCGCGATCTCGTCGTCGCGGCCGAGGGAGGTCAGCATGACCACCGGCATCCGCGCCAGCGCGCGGTCGGCCTTGATGGCGCGCGCGAGCGTGACGCCGTTCATTCGCGGCATCGCCATGTCCACCAGCGCCAGCGCGAAGGGTTGCCCGCGGTCGGCGGCGTCGCGCAGCAGCTCGAGCGCCTTCGTGCCGTCGGCGGCCGACGCCACCTCCAGGCCCCAGCCACGGGCCAGGTGCTCGATGACGCTCCGGGTGGTCGCGTTGTCGTCGACGACCAGGAGCCGCCGGCCCGCCAGGCTGTGCACGAAGGGGGCCGGGCCCGTGGGCGAATGGGGGTTGGCCACGCGGATCGTGAACCAGAAGGTGGAGCCGCGATGAGGCTGGGACTCGACGCCGATGTCCCCGCCCATGAGCTGCGCGAGCTCCTTGGCGATCACGAGGCCCAGGCCGGTGCCGCCGAAGCGGCGCGTGGTCGAGCCGTCGGCCTGCGCGAAGGCCTGGAACAGGCGCGCCGTCTTCTCCGGGGGGATCCCGATGCCCGTGTCGCTCACTTCGAAGCGCAGCATGTCCTGGCCGTCGGGGCCGGCGGCGGACCGCTCCCGCATGCAGCGCACGACGACCTCGCCGACGTGGGTGAACTTGATGGCGTTGCCCACGAGGTTCAGCAGGACCTGGCGCAGCCGGTGCGGATCGCCGCTCACCCAGGCGGGCGCGTCGTCGTCGGCGCGCACGATGAGCTCCAGGCCCTTGGCCTGCGCCCGCGCGGCGAGGAGCTCGGCCATGTCCTCCAGGACCGCGAGGGGGGCGAACTCGACCTTCTCCAGGTCGATCCTGCCGGCCTCGATCTTGGAGTAGTCCAGGATGTCGTTGATGATCGTGAGGAGCGACTCGCCCGAGGCCTGGATCATGCCCACGAGCCGGCGCTGCTTGTCGGAGAGCCCGGTCTCGGCCAGGAGCTCGGCCATGCCCAGGACGCCGTTCATCGGCGTGCGGATCTCGTGGCTCATGTTGGCGAGGAACTGGCTCTTGGCGCGGCTCGCGGTCTCGGCGAGCTCCTTGGCCATCCGCAGCTCGGCCGAGGCCAGGCGCTCGGCCTGCACGCGCTGGGAAGCCTCGGCATGGCGGAAGTAGAAGTGCAGCGTCGACACGAACATGCCGATGATCGGGATGGCCGCGAAGAGGACCGGCGCCCCGAACTTGTCGAAGCTCGCGAAGACGAGGCCGGCGATGGAGGCGCTGGCCGCGTAGGCCACGCCGATCCAGACGTTCTCCCGGAGCAGCTGGAGGGGCACCACGCGCTCGCCGCGCTTGAGCGTGATGAGGGAGACCATGAGCAGCGTGCTGGCCGCGAAGTACGCCACGGCGAAGGCGATCAGGCCGCCGAAGAGCGCCGTCTGCTCCCAGCCCGAGGTGAAGCCCGCCTGGCGGACGAACTGCGTGAAGACGGTCCCGCAGCCGTAGATCGCCAGCGCGGCCATCGTCGGGCTGCCGATGCGGCTCGTCCACCGCTTGGAGGTCCGCCAGGAGGCCACCGCCGCTTCCGCGGCCGCGGCCACGGCGCAGGCGGCCGGGCCGTGCAGGAGCAGCAGCAGGAAGATGAAGATCTCGGCGCCGGCGAGCGAGGTCTTGGAGCCGGGGATGCGGACCGGGAACATCCCGATGAGGGCGGCGATCGCGGCGCCCAGCACGACCTGCAGCAGGGCGGCGCCTTCCAGCGCCGCGACCTGGGTGATCGCGAGCCCCAGGATGCTGGCGCCCAGCACGGTCGTCACCCACCAGTAGATCTTCGCCTGGGGGCTGTAGTCGTCCATGTCGAGGCGCACGGCCATCCACTTGCCGCCTTCGCCAGGGTCGCCGCCCGCGGCTGCCGGGTGACGGGGCGGACGCGGCTGGCGTTCGGCGCGCAGCGGCGGTCGCGGGGTCACGCCCGGCGGGGTGCGCATCGGCCAGGGAGAGTCCTCGAGGACTTCCGCGGAAGTGGGGATGCCGGGGGGGATCGTCGCCATGTTTCCTCCGAAGCGGTCTTGTTGCCTTGGGGCAGCCTGCCCGGTCACTCGCCCGTCACTTCGTACCGGAACGTGACGACCGAGTTGCCGCTCTCGCTGAGAACCAGGCCTTCGCTGAGCACGAGGCCTTCGGATAGCACCAGGCCCTCGGAGAGCACGAGGCCTTCGGAAAGGACGAGGCCTTCGGA
>Ga0138256_10007072_pt1 | contig 11856 bp, 6 predicted proteins | sample KNB2016incub_MG_FD_105486 | JGI IMG/M metagenome (GOLD analysis project Ga0138256, IMG submission 105486) | Active sludge microbial communities from wastewater in Klosterneuburg, Austria - KNB2014incub_MG | ecosystem: Engineered > WWTP > Activated sludge > Unclassified | place: Austria...
CCCGAGCGCCACAACAACGTCAAGGTGCTGTTGCTGATGGACGTGGGCGGCACCATGGACGAGCACATCCAGCGCGTCGAAGAGCTGTTCAGCGCCATCAAGGTGGAGCTGAAGCACCTGGAGTTTTATTACTTCCACAACTGTGTGTACGACTTCATGTGGAAGAACAACCGCCGTCGCTTCAGTGAGAAATTTGCCACCTGGGACATCATCCGCAAGTACAACAAGGACTACAAACTGATCTTTGTGGGCGACGCCACCATGAGCCCTTACGAGATTCTGCAGCCCGGCGGCAGCGTGGAATACAACAACGAAGAAGCCGGTGCCGAATGGCTGCAACGCCTGATCCACGCCTTCCCCAAGTTTGCCTGGATCAACCCCGAACCCCAGGGTGTGTGGCAATACCGCCAAAGCATCAGCGTGGTGCAGCAAATCATGCACAACCGCATGTACCCGCTCACCCTCAAAGGCCTCGAGGAGGCCATGCGGCATTTAACCAAATGAAAGCTTTGATGGCGGGGTTGATGGTCGCCATCGCCCCCGGCCTCCTGCTGGCGCAAGTCCTGCCCGCTGATTCGGCCGCAACGGTTGCAGCGGCGCCCGTCGCATTTGAACTCCACATAGAAGCCCCCGACGAGATTCGCACGCTGTTGGCCAGCCATCTGGAACTGCTGCGTTACCGTGCACTCACAGACCTGAGCGACAGCGAGCTGGCGCGTCTGCTGACAACCGCCGAGCAAGAGACCCGGGTACTGGTTGGCACGCTGGGCTATTTCACCCCCTCCATCCGGTTTGACCAAGCAGCGCCTGGCGACATCGCAACCACGCGCAGGGTAACGCTGACCGTGGCGCCCGGTGAGCCCACGCTGGTGGCCGATGTTCAGGTGGAGTTCAGTGGGCCCATCCTTACCGAGTCAGCGGCTGCGCCGCAGCGCCAGCAAATTGAAGACGACTGGTCGTTGCAGGCTGGCATGCGGTTCACGCAGGCGCGCTGGGACAGCGCCAAGCAGCAGGCCCTGCGCGAACTCACTGCACAGCGTTACCCAACTGGCCAACTTGCTTCCACACTGGCGGACATCGACCCCGTTACCCGCCTGGCGCACCTGGCTGTCACGGTGGATTCTGGTCCCGCTTACCGGCTGGGTGGCCTGGTCATCCAAGGGCTGAAGCGATATGACGAAGAGCTGGTCACACGTTTGGCGCGTCTGACGCCGGGTGCCATCTACGACCAGTCGGAAATGGTCAACGCACAGCAGCGCCTGACGGACAGCGGCTACTTCGATTCGGCCTTTGTCTCGCTCGACACTACGGGCGATCCCACAGCGGCACCGGTACGGGTGCAATTGCGCGAGGCGCGCCTGCAAAAACTGGTGCTCGGTCTGGGGGCCAGCACCGATGGTGGCGCCCGCCTGTCCGTTGAACACACCCACCACAAAGTGCCGGGCATCGGCTGGCGCGCAGTCAGCAAGCTGATGCTGGACCGCGAGTCCCGCACCCTCGGGTCCGAACTCACCTCGCCGCCCGACGCCGACAACTGGCGCTGGATCACGTCGGCACAATTCCAGAACCAGGCGCTGGGCAGCTTTGACGTCAACAGCCAGACCGTGCGGGTTGGGCGCGGCCAGATCGGGGACCGCATTGACCGCAATTACTACCTGCAGTACGAGCGGGCGGACACCGCCACCAGCGACCCCGCCAAACCCTCAATAGCCCAGGCATTGAGCGCCAACTACGCATGGACCCTGCGCAATTTCAACAGCGCGGTCTTCCCCACCAAAGGCTGGGGGTTAGGTGTGCAGGTAGGCGGTGGCTCCACGCTGGGTAGCCAGAATGACCCGTATGGCCGCGTGATGGCGCGATGGATCGGTATTGCGCCACTGGGTGTTCAGGCAGACAGCACCCAGACCGCGCTGCGTGCTGGGCGCTTGGCGCTGCGCGCAGAGGCGGGGGCCGTGCTCGCAAAAGACGGGGTCGCCTTGCCCAGCACCCAGCTGTTTCTGGCAGGCGGCGACAACAGTGTGCGCGGCTACGGCTACCGAAGCCTGGGCATCACACTGCCCGACGGGCAAACCACGGCCGGGCGTTACCTGGCCACGGGCAGCGTGGAGTGGCAACGCCCCATCATTTCCAACGGCCGCCTGACCGACTGGGAAAGCACGGTATTCATCGACGCAGGCGCGGTGGCTGACAAGCCTGCCGATTTGCGTGCCAAGGTGGGCGTTGGCGTTGGTGTGCGCTGGAAAAGCCCAGTGGGTCCACTGCAAATTGACCTGGCGTATGGGGTCGCGGTCGAACGCTTGCGCCTGCATGTGAACGTGGGTTTCAACTTTTGATGAAAGCACTGCGCATCACCCTGTACCTGATGGCCGCCACGCTGGCGTTGGCAGTGGCACTGGCAGCGGCCCTTTGGTCTTGGACCGGCACCGGTACATCCCTTGCAACCGCCCTGGGTCAGCTACAGCGTTGGCTGCCCGCAGGCCAGACCCTGGAAGTCAAACAGGTCACCGGCTCGGTGCGCAGTGGCGGAAGTATTGGCTGGTTGCGCTGGCAACAAGGGGAACTCAGCATCGAGCTGCGCGACATAACGGTTGCCTGGTCGCTGCGCCCGCTTTTGGGCGGCGAACTCCGGCTGGGCCAGGTCAATGCCAAAACCCTCCACGTTGACGACCGCCGCGCGCCAAGTGAGCCGGATGCCCGTGTGCCGCCCACGGACCTGAGCTTGCCTTTGAAGGTGGATGTGCCGTTTTCCGTGGACACCGTGGAATGGACCGGGTCCATGTCGCTGAATGCCACCGAACTCTCTGGTCACTATGTTTTTGATAGTGACATCCATAGATTGGACGAGGGCCAGATACGTATTTCATCAGGAAACTACCAGGTAAAAGGCAGCTTACAGGCACGCACGCCCATGGCGCTGACGGTTCAGGTAGACGGCACGGTGCAAGCCACCCTGCCCTCCACCCAGAAGCCCTTGCTGGTCCAGGCGCACGCCACCCTCACCGGCCCACTGGCCGGGCGCGACGCCGCGCTGGAGCTACAGGCAGCGCTGGTGCCAGAGCCACAGTCAGGACCACGGCCAGGTCCGCAACCAGGCCCACAGCCAACACCTCATCCTTCACGCGGCAACCAGCCGGCAATGCAGGCCCAAGTCAGCGCGCGCATCCAGCCCTGGCAACCACAGCCGGTAGCCGAGGCCCAGGCCCACTGGCAGGCACTGGACCTGGCTGCGCTATGGCCGCAAGCACCGCAGACACGCTTGGCTGGCACCGCCACCGTCACCCCTGCAGACGCTGGCTGGAAGGCCGCCATCCAGCTCAACAACACGCTCAGCGGCCCCTGGAACCAGCAACGCCTGCCACTGGAGAACCTGGTTGCCACGGTCACCTATGCGAAGAGTCAGTGGAGTATTGATTCACTAAAAGCCACGGGTGCCGGTGGCCGCATCGAAGCCAAAGGGCAGCTCAGCACCAACGCCAACACCAACGCCAGCGCAACGGGCTCCCCGGCGCCAGCCCAATGGAATGGCAGCGCCAGCGTTTACCGCATCAACCCCGCTGCGCTGGACTCACGGTTGGGCGAAGCCTTGCTGGACGGCCAGTTGACCGCGCAGGAGGTGCCGTCAGGCATCGCTTTCGAAGCATCGCTGCAAGCCGCCACAGGCAAAGCCAATACCAACACGGCGGGTACCCCAGGCGGGAAGCGCACGCTCAACGGCCTGCGGCTGAAGACGGTTCACGCCCAAGGCCTATGGGAAGCGCCACTGCTAAAACTGGCAAAGCTGAGCGTACAGACCGATGACGCACAACTGCAAGGTCAGCTGACTTTTCACACGGTCACCCAGGCGATGGAAGGCCAACTCACGCTGCTTGTGCCCGGCGCCCAGTCAACCCTGGCAGGACACCTGGCCAGCAACCGAGGCGAGGGCGATGTGCGCCTGACCGTAACCGACGCGGCACTCGCCTCCCGCTGGATCGCCCGCCTTCCGGGTGCACCCACCACACTGGGCCAAACGTCCGTTCAGGGCAACGCGGCATTCACGGGCCACTGGCAAGGCGGCTGGCAGAACCAGGGCGAAGCGCTGCGCATCCAGGCTGGCCTGAGCGTACCCAAGCTCGATCTGCGCACCGCCGGGCAGTCTGCCTCCCAAGCCCTGCAACTACGCGACTGGCAGGTGGACGCATCGGGCACCCTGCGTTCGCTGAGTCTGACCACCCGGGGCCAGGCAGAAACTGGCACCCAGCGCTTCAACCTGCAAGCGAAAGCCCACGGCGGGCGCCTGGGCGAAGGCGCCTGGCAAGCCTTGCTGGACACCGCCCAATTGACTGCGCAGGACCGCATGAAGCCTGGCACCTGGACCCTGCAGTTAAGCGACCCTGTCACGTTCAACAGCAAGCAAATCGGCACAACCCACACACTGGAAACGTCGGCAGGCTCTGCTCGCTTGAGCGGGCCGGTGCCGGGCTCTGCCTTGGTAAGCTGGCAACCCGCCCGCTGGTCCCAGCAAACGGCCAGTGGACGCCTTGGCACGCGCACCGAATGGCGCACACAGGGCCGCGTTGCGGACCTGCCGCTGGCCTGGCTAGACCTACTCGGTCAAACCCAAATGGCCAACCTGGGCTTGCGTGGCGACGTGTTGTTTGGTGGGGCATGGGACGCCACCAGCGCCGAAACCTTGCGCCTGCACGCCACGCTGGAACGCACCAGCGGCGACTTGCTGTTGCAGACCGAAGCGGATGCCAGCAGCTTAGCCGCAGGTGTGCGCGAGGCACGTCTGGTGGTCACCGCCGAGGGCGACCAGCTAACCGCCAGCCTGCGCTGGGACAGCGAACGGGCCGGCAAGGCCCAGGCAGATTTCAACACCCGCCTGCAGCGCCAGGACGGCTCCTGGAACTGGCCCGCAGACGCAGCCGTGGGTGCCACCATCAAGGCGCAGTTGCCTCCCGTGGGAATCTGGTCTTTGCTCGCCCCGCCGGGTTGGCGACTGCGCGGCTCACTCGACGCCGACGCCGTGCTCTCGGGCACGCGCAATGCACCCCAATGGCGCGGCAACCTGGTGGCCCAAGATCTGGCCGTGCGCTCAGTGGTGGATGGACTGGATTTCAGCCAAGGGGCACTGCGCGCCACGCTAGACGGGCAGCGCCTGGACATTGACGACTTCACCTTGCACGGTGCAGGCGGCGCCAACGGAGGCCTGCTTCGCGTCAAGGGCTCGGTCGTATGGGTACCTTCCGCTGGCGGCGATACTGCAGCCAGCGCCAGTGCGTTACAGCACGTGCGCATGGAGCTGGATGCCACCGCCCTGGCTCTGCGCGTCAGCGCCCGGGCTGACCGCAACCTGGTGGTATCAGGCACGCTGACGGCGCGCCTGAATGACACCAAACTGGCCATTCGCGGCAACCTCAAGGCCGACCAGGCTCTCTTTATCCTGCCGGAAGACACCGCGCCCCGGTTGGGCGACGATGTGGTGGTGCGGGCCCCCGCCGACCCACAGGCACCTGCGACAGTGGCCAAAACAACCGCCATAACCCCAGCAACCAAGAGCCCACGCGTGTTACCCGATGTGGCCATTACCCTGGACCTGGGGCCCAGCTTTTTACTGCGCGGTAGCGGACTTGTCACCCGGCTGGCTGGAAACCTGGAATTGCGCAGTGCCGGAGTCGACCTCACGCCCCGTCTCACCGGTGAGCTGGCCACGGTGGGTGGCACGTACCGGGCCTATGGCCAGTTGCTCAGCATTGAACAAGGCGTGCTGCGGTTCGCCGGCCCCTACAACAACCCGTATCTCGACATTCTGGCGATTCGCCCCAACCTGCAGCAACGCGTCGGGGTTCAGATCAGGGGCACGGCACGCTCGCCCGTGGCCCGGCTCTACGCCGAACCCGACCTGCCCGATGCCGAAAAACTTTCGTGGCTGATTCTGGGACGCGCCGCCGCGAACGGCGGAGCAGAGACGGCCATGCTGCAACAGGCCGCACTGGCACTGCTACGGGGCAATGGCAAGACCCCAACGGGAAGTCTGGGGGACGCCATCGGGCTCGATGAACTGTCTGTGCGCGGCGGCGCCACCAGCGCCGATGCCACCACAGTGGTGCTGGGCAAGCGCCTGTCGCGTGATTTTTACGTGGCCTACGAACGCAGCCTGAGCGGCATCCTGGGTACGCTTTATATCTTTTATGACCTGTCGCGCCGCGTCACGGTCCGTGCCCAGACGGGCGAGCAAAGCGCCATCGACCTGATCTTTACGCTGCCCTACGATTGAGGCGGTGGCCCTTACAATGCAGCCAGTCTCGCTGTAGTTCAATGGATAGAACGAGTGCCTCCTAAGTGCTAGATCCTGGTTCGATTCCGGGCAGCGGGACCACCCCTCCCCGCCCTGCGGCATGCCGGGCAGAACAGCAGGTTTTGCCAGCAAATGGCACACTACAAAAACAATAGCGAAATCGCCCTATTCCACGAGGGCTAGAGGTCGGAAAAGCTTATAAGTTTTCGGCCACCGCGACCCACCCATGCCCGGCACAACCCCGACTGGGTCAAACAATGTGCAGAAACAGGCATTTGAACTGCGGATTACGGCATCCAGCGCTTACCATCGGCGCCCAACGCCTTTTGACCGCCACACCATGCACACCGAAACTCCCATCCACTTTTTGCCCGCCAAAGCCGGCCAAACGATTCCTGAATCGCACCCCAATCCCATCGTGGGCGGTCGGGTTGAGCTGCAACTGCTCACCACCCTCAAATGCAACCTGAAGTGCAGTTACTGCTCACTGGGTGTGGGCGACGTGCTGGGCTCGCAGGTGCACGTGGAATACGACATTGAGCAGTTGGTCGCATTTGTGGACAAGCACCTGCAGGGCAAAGAGGTGTACGTCACCTTCTACGGCGGCGAGCCTACGCTCAACAAGCCGCTGATGCTGGAGGTAATGCAGCGTTTTCCCAAATTTCGCTTCCAGTTGCAGACCAACGCCACGCTAATCGACCACCTGCCCGAATGGGCGCTGAACCGCCTGTCCAACGTGCTGGCCTCGATTGATGGTGGACAAGCCACCACCGACGTCTACCGGGGCAAGGGCATTTACCGCCAGGTGATCAAAAACCTGACCGAGGTGCGTGAACACATTGGCGGCTCCATCACCGCCCGCGTCACGTGGGGCAACCCCGACACCTGTTTTGAAGAGCTGGACGAACTGGTGTCTGAGGGCACGCCGTTTGACTACCTGTACTGGCAGTTTGTCGCCGACGAAATGTACGCGGGCGACTCGGTGGACAAGCGCAAAGCGGTGCTGGTGCAACTGATCGACAAATTCTTCTCCCGCACCGATGTGCTCTACCCGCTGATTCCGCTGATGGGCATGGTTCGCAACAAGCTGTTCCCCACCCGGGCACAAGAGCTGTATGCCGGGGCCACGCAATGCCGCGTCTCCACCCACCTGCTCAACGTGATGCCCAACGGCGAGATTTACCCTTGCCCGGACATGATGTACGCCCCGGCCATGAAGATGGGCGACGTCAAAACCAATTGGCTGCAAAAGAGCCCGTTACAGCAAGACCCAGCCATGCCCTGCCATAGCTGCGAGGCCTACGCCTGGTGCCGGGGCAACTGCATGAAGAACATGTACCTGGGCTATGTGAAGAACGACCTGCGCTACCGCGCCAACGTGGTGGAACCCATTTGCGACCTGATCCGCTTCATGGGTCAGGAAATCGACAAACGCAACCCGCAGGCCTGGTTTGAGCAGGCCACGCTGCCGGTGCGCAAGCAGATCATGGACTGCGCGGTTTACGAATACGTCGAAGTGATGCCCTGACCGGACTGTTTTTTGCTGCCAAACAGGCGGGCAAAGAAGCCGCTAGGCTGTGCCGCAACACGCAAAGCAGCTGCATTCTGCGCCGCATGGCTGGCATGCCATTTACCAAAACGCAGGTCGTGGGTCATGATGTGGCCGATCAGCCACTTGTTCAGGAATCGGCGCAACTCCTGTACGCGGTCTTCCGTCCAGTCGGAGCCGCTACCCAAAAAGTCGGCTACCTGTCCGGCAAACTCTTCGTGCAGCTTAAGGTGCTGTTCAAAAGCAGGGTAACCACTCTTTTCCATCATGTCCTGCTCGTTGGAAAAGTGGGTGACCACGTAATCCAGCAGCTCTTCCACCGTCTGGTCCACACTGGCCAGGTTGAGCGCCCGCACCAAGGTAAATAGGTGGCGATGCTCCTGGTCTACCTGTGCCACGCCGATCTTGAAACCGCCCCGCCATTCGATGACGAACGGGGTTTTCTTGATTTCCATTTCCTCTGCTACTGCTGCCATGGGATGTGTCCTTCTTGACTTGAGTTACCGAAAAGAGGGCTCAATTGAGTCCATGGCAAAAATGTACGCTGCAATGCAGCAGAGGGTAATCCCTGATCTTTGGTAAGTTTGCATTTGTTGAGATACATCAACAATTGCCGGGCAAAAATTGAAGCAGTTCAAGGGCGACCAGCGCCCCAATGGCACTAGCGGGCAGAAGTGCGCAAAGTGCGGTTGAGCAGGATGACCGGAATCAACCCGACCAGCACCAACGCCAGACACGGCAATGCGGCCTCGCCCAGTCGCTCATCGCGCGCCAGCTGGTACGCCACCACGGCCAGGGTATCGCTGTTGAACGGGCGCAGCACCAGGGTGGCGGGCAATTCTTTCATCACATCCACAAACACCAGTAAGGCAGCAGCAGCAACCGAGCGGCGCAGCAACGGCCAGTGCACCCGTGCCAGCGTTTGGGCGCCTGAGGCGCCCAGCATCCGGGCAGAATCGTCCAGGCTCAGCGGCAGGCGCGCGTAACCGCTTTGCAGCGATTGCAGAGCCACGGCGCAAAAACGCACCAGATAGGCCCAGACAATGCCAATCACCGTGGCGGTGACCCAGTAGCCCAGTTGCCAATCAGGCGCCCAACTCTGCAGCCAACCCACCGGCAGCAACAGGCCCACCACCACCACAGCACCGGGCACGGCATAGCCCAGGCCCGCCAGCTGGGTTGCAACGCGCGTCGTCCAATGCGCGCTGCGCCGCGCACTGAAGGCCAGCAACAACGCCACTCCCACCGCCAATGCTGCGGTGATGGCGCCCAGGCGCACGCTGTTGAGCGTCCATTCAATAAACCGGGGCCAGGGCTGCTGCGTCCACTCCGCCATCAGTGGCTTGAGCATGAACAACACTGGCGCCACAAAGCCCATCACCACGGGAAGCAGGCACAACAGCCAAACCGCCACCACACGGTGGCCCTGCAGACGCACGGCCTGGGCATCGGCCGAACCAGCGCGCGCGCCTTTGGTCACGGCAAAGCGCATGCGCCGCTGCGCCCGGCGTTCCAACCCCAGCAGCAGCGCCACCAAAATCAGCAGCAGGGTTGCCAACTGGGCTGCAGCAATGCGGTTGTCCATGGACAACCAGGCTTTGTAGATGCCTGCGGTAAAGGTCTGGATGCCAAAGTAGCTGGACACGCCAAAGTCGGCCAATGTTTCCATCAGTGCCAATGCCACCCCAGCGGCTACGGCCGGGCGCGCCAGCGGCAAAGCCACTTCGCGCAAGCGCCGGCGCAATGGTGCCCCCATCAAGCGGGCGGCTTCCATCAGGTGCACGGTGCGCTCGCCCAACGCAGTGCGGGCCAGCAGATAGACATAGGGGTAGAGGGTAAAAGTAAAAACCCACGCGGCACCCAGTACATTGCGAATTTCAGGAAATACGCGGCCTTGCAAACCGAAGACACTGCGCAGCCCGGTCTGCAGCGGACCACTGAATTGCAAAAAATCGGTATAGGCGTAGGCCACCACATAGGCCGGCATGGCCAGAGGCAGCAGCAGCGCCCATTCCCAAAAGCGACGCCCAGGAAACTCGAACAGGGTGACCGCCACGGCAGTGGACAGCCCAACCAATGCCACGCCCAGCGTCACCAGCCCACACAGCAGCAACGTGGTGCCCACGTAGTCCGGCAGCACAGTGGATGCCATTTCCCGCAGGATGGCCATGGCCGCGTCCGCACCTTCACCCATCGGAAGCCAGGCACTCACCACCGACAGGACCGGTGCCATGAGCACACCCACGAACAACAGCAGCATCCAGCGCGACACAGAGGGAAAAGACAACTTTAAGGAGGGCATGGAACCAGTGGCTCGTTCTAAATGAGAATTGTAATCATCTAAAATCCGCCTATGTTTCTGGAAGTCTCCCAACTGCAAGTGCACTACACGGGTCGCGCGCAGGCCGCCGTCGATGGGGTGTCCTTTGGCCTGCGTGCCGGCGACATCGGTGTGCTGATTGGCCCTTCCGGCTGTGGCAAGACCACTCTGCTGCGCGCGGTAGCCGGCCTGGAGACCGCCAGCGGGGGAACGATTGCGCTGGGCGTGCACGTGGTCAGCAGCGCAAGCACCCACGTGGCAGCAGAAAAGCGGCGCATCGGCATGGTGTTTCAGGACTACGCGCTATTTCCCCATCTGGACGTGGGCCGCAACGTGGCCTTTGGCATCCACGATTGGCCCGCCGCCGAGCGCGCAGCCCGCGTTGCCGAGGTGTTGAATTGGGTGGGCCTGTCAGACTCCCAAAAGCGTCACCCGCACGAGTTGTCGGGTGGCCAGCAACAGCGTGTGGCGCTGGCGCGTGCCCTGGCACCACGGCCGCAGCTGCTGCTGCTGGACGAGCCGTTTTCCAATCTGGATGTGGACCTGCGTGAGCGCCTGGCGCACGAGGTGCGCGGTATCCTCAAGGCGGCTGGGGCGACGGCCCTGTTTGTGACCCATGACCAGCTCGAAGCCTTTGCCATTGGCGACATGATTGGAGTAATGCACGAGGGCCAACTGCACCAGTGGGACGACGCCTATTCGCTCTACCACCGCCCAGCCACGCGCTTTGTGGCGGGCTTCATCGGTCACGGCGTGTTCGCCCCGGCCACGCTGGTGAGCGTGGATGGACAAACCGTGGTGCGCACCGCCTTGGGCGAGCTTGGCAACGTCGCCGAATGCCCCCTGCCCTCAGCCTACGAATCAGGTTTGTGTGATGTGCTGCTGCGCGCCGACGATATCGTGCACGATGACGATGCCCTAGTCAAAGCCGAGATTGTGCGCAAGGCGTTTCGCGGCTCGGAATTTCTGTACACCCTGCGCCTGGCCGGCGGTCAGATCGTGCAAGCCCATGTACCCAGCCACCACGACCACCACATTGGCGAATGGATTGGCATCCGCCTCCAGGTGGACCACGTGGTCACGTTCAAGCGCGAAGGCTAACTGCGCAAATTAGTAATGGTGGTGCGCAGATCGCTTGCCCAAGCGCGGCGGTCGCGGCCCTGGGCCAACTCCGGTGTACCGAACTGCACAACCGCCTGCACGTTGTCCGCGCACAAGGTGCGCCAGAGTGACTGCAGCAAGGTATCGTCGCCCACATAGCAGGGCGCAAAGCTGATGGCACCGCTAGACCCATCCACAAACTGCAGCGCCACGGGTTGCACCGGTGCATCGGCCAAGATGGCCGCTTGCAACAGGTTGCCGTGAAAGGGCAACAGGGTGCTGCCGTCGCCCGTAGTGCCTTCCGGAAAGATGCCCAGCACATCGCCGTCGCGCAGACAGTGGGCCATTTGGTGCACCAACCGCATGGCATCGCGCCGGGACTCGCGGGTGATGTAGAGCGTGCCCGCCGCATTGGCCAGCGTCGCCACCAGCGGCCAGCGCCCCACTTCGTCTTTTGACACAAAGCGGCAGTGGCGGGCGGCGTGGACCACCACAATGTCCAGCCACGAAATGTGGTTGGCCACCAGCAGCATCGGGCCAATGGCCGGTGGGCTACCTTTTACTACCAATGTGATAGCTATGCAGGCAAGCATTTCGAGGGCCCAC
>Ga0138256_10007074_pt1 | contig 11856 bp, 13 predicted proteins | sample KNB2016incub_MG_FD_105486 | JGI IMG/M metagenome (GOLD analysis project Ga0138256, IMG submission 105486) | Active sludge microbial communities from wastewater in Klosterneuburg, Austria - KNB2014incub_MG | ecosystem: Engineered > WWTP > Activated sludge > Unclassified | place: Austria...
AAGGGCAAATACAAAGAGTAGTAAGAATGCTAGTTTCATGAGATATTATGACATTATTAATAAACAAAGTCTTGATTAAATTTCAAAATCAATTTTTTTCAAAAGTTGTATAATCACATTGACAATTATCAGTACGTGGTCTCTTATTATCTTGTTCAACAACTGGAGTATAAACAGTTGTAATACCAACATGATAATTTCCTTGAACCATTACATCAATGTCACTAGATAACATTTCAGTTGTGACTAAAAATGGTTCATCAAGATAATCGGGAAGTTGAGTTAAGACTTCATGGAGTGTTGGTTTGAAATGATGGGTTAGTTTCTTTATTTTATGTAATGTCGGCACTTCAAATGATCTTTCATACTTAATTCCATTAAGTACAATATTATTATCTTCATCGAATTCTAATTCGTCTGATTCCTCAGAATACCTATTCCATAGATAAGGTGTAGTATCTAATTCTTCAAAAACTGGTTTAGTGAGTAAAATTGATTCGTCCGGATCAATGACTTGACATTGATTGTATCGTGTCTGTAGTTTTTCTGGAGTAATTGTTGGTATAAGTGTATTATCATTAATTTCGAATGGATCTAAAGTTTCTGTATAGAAATTAATAATTTCAATATTGAAACAGTCTACTACAACTAATCTTTCATTTTGATAATAAACATCATTTGCATTTGTGCTAATTTGTAACGTGTATAATGTTGGCGTTCCTTCATAACAACAACCACGACTCCAAATTAACGGTACTGTGAGACGTTTATGCAGTTTTTTCTGTCCATTGTATTCTTTTATATCAAGAATCCTTTTTGATTGTGTTGGATCTGGATTTTGTGTAGTTTCTTGCGTAAGTGGAAAGAAAAATTGTGTTGGTTGCATTTATAATATAATCAATTATTTAGCAAGTTATTAATATTTAATCTATTATTCAATTTTTTATACATAATAAATAAAAAATTATAGTCGAAATAAAAAACTTTTATATAAATATATTGTATACAAATGAGTAAACATACCCATAAACATAAAAGCAGACATAGTAGTCATAAGAGCAAACATAGTCATAAAAGTAGTCGTGGCCATAAACATTGTCATAAAAATAGTAGTAGTAATAGTCATGAACATGAACATGAACATAAACAATGTGAACATCACGGTCCAGACGAATGTTGTGATAAATGCGGATGCAATAAAAATTGTAAAGTGGAACAGGTACCATCTTATTTAACAACATCGTTACAAGTTCCAAATACTGCCTCTTATGTCGATAATGGCGGGTTAATACTTAAAGTCCACCCGAAAGTTTCGTATGATGGTAGTTATGTCTATACAGTTTATGAATCTTATCCTAATGCTGGAGCAATTGTTGCGGAAGTTTTTTCTAATACATTAGGTGTATTATCATCAGTGGTCCAACTTCAAGCAGATTCTTTTAATGTTGATGGTAATATCAACTCTGGATCAGCCTCATCAGATTTTTCTTTATTTTCTGTAATAGATGATGATGGTACGAATAATATTCGTGTGAGTGTTTATGATACGTCTTTAATTTTATTATATTCTACAACATTTACAGACTATTATCCATCTTCTCAATCAGGAAAAGGTGGTATCTTCACGCATGACAATAAATACCTTTTTGTTAGTTATTTAACTGATACAAATGTCGGGATTGTTAAGGTATTATCAGTTACAGCTAATTTATCTGTCATCACAACCTATCAACTACCAAACTTCCCAACAGAACCAAAATTAATCAGACTACATAATCATGATTATATTGTTATTGGATTTGGCACTGTAACAACTTTTACGGATCCAATTATATCACCTCCTTTCGGTTTTAATATTCTTGAATTTCATCGAAATACACCATCATTAATGCTTATTGTAACATCGCCATTATTACCATCATTCCCTAACATTGATATAACTAAAACATCTGATAATGATAATGCCAGGATTGTAATTTCAATGAAGGATAATAATGCTAATGTATATGGTGTTAATTATCCATCCATCCCAAATATTCTTCCATTACCATCATCAGGGGCTACTGATACAAACGACTTACAAATCTTCGATTATAATGCTGAAACATTACATTTCCATAAAGTATTATCGATGAATATTGAGGGAGGTGGTACAGCCTGGTGGGTTCCTGAATCTCACGGTAAAGTCTTGACAATCATGCAATCAGTATCAGCTGTATTAGATGGCACAACTTTCCAAACAAGTGTTGGAAATAACACTATTAGTTGGTTAGTCATTGATTCTCTTGAACATAAAAATAGAAAAACTAGAGTTGTTGGTCAAATTCATTTATCAGGGCCAGCTGATTACTTATCATTTAGTCGCAATACCAAATGGTTTGCTGTTGGTTGTACAATGGTAACACCAGATGGGTCAGCCACATATCCTAATTTCGGTCTCCAGACAACTAATGGTTATATTCAACCAACTGGTTATAATAACTTAATGTACTATAATGTCAGTTATCCTTGTGTTCATAAAAAACATTAATCACCACGCATATAAATATTAATAAAAATAGTATCGTGTTCTTGTACATTATAGTCTTCAAGTGTATTTTCATCATCAATATGACGACTTTTATAAGTGAGATAACAACTATCAGGATAAATAGCTTCCATGTCTTTGATCTTTTCTTTAATAAATTGAATTGTACTTGTTAATGGACAAGTCAATGAAATCATTTTACCATAAGGAGTTCTAAGAAAAATCGTCAAACATTTGCTATCCATGTATAGAATAATTTTAAATAATATTCTGAATTACTTTATATTTAATAAATCAATTTTTTATTTAATCACCGCGCATTTTAAGAATTATGGAAATAGTGTCATTATTTTGAATATCATATTTTTCTAAAGTATCACCATCTTCTAGTTTTGCACCACTGTAGATAAAAATACCCATCGATGTTGGAATACCTTCGCGATCTTGTAACCATTGTTTGATACTTTTAATTGTAGTGGTTTTTGGGCATGTTAATGTAAGATTTTTATTCGTCATGGTTTTGAGATAGATAGTAATATCCTCCTCAAAATTCACTGTATATTCTTCGTTTGACATAGTATGATATGAATTACTATGAAATGTAAATATATTTTATTTTAATCAACTTTTATATTTTAACAAAAATTGATAAATCAACTGAATTCAAATATTATCATTAACATTATTTATTAAAATGTTACCCAGAGACATAATATTTGAAATTTCAAAATATGCACATCGCATAGCATTATTAAATCTCCTATCGACTTGTAAACTTTATAAGAGTTTTGATGATATTTATTTCGATAAATATGCTTTGAACTTAAAATGTAAAATAAATAAACTAAATGGAAAAAAATATCATCAAATTGCAAATATAATAACTAAATGTACTAAAGTTATTTATAATATTAAAGATAATAGTTGTTCTGGAGGGTTTTTAAATGCTGATAAGACTTCATGGTTATCTTTTGGAGATAAATTTAATGATGAATTAGTGAATCTGCCTAGAAATATCAAAATATTAAAACTTGGTAATAAATTTAATAAATCATTTGATAATATTAATAATATTGTTTACTCAAATTCATTTTATAGAGGAGATCAACTTAAATTACATCGATCACATCGTAATCATATTTCTTTTTATAATTTACATACTTTGGTTTTAGGTAAAAGGTTCAATCAACCAATTGATGGATTATTACCACCTACATTAAAGAGATTATTTTTAGGAAGAGATTTTGATCAATCAGTTGATAATTTACCAAATGGATTGGAAGTACTGCATTTAGGTAAAAACTTTAATCATCCAGTTGATAAATTGCCATCGGGATTATTAGAATTGGTTGTTGGCGAATCTTTCAATCAATCAATTGATAATCTTCCAGATTCTATTATAATTCTTAAAAAAAATAATAAATCGTATCGTAACACCTATAATTATCCAATCAATAAATTACCATTGAATTTAGAAGAATTTTGCTGGAATTTTATTTCATACGTTCAACAAGGTAGTTATGTATTACCCAAAAAAATTAGAAAATTACAACTTACTGATATAAATGATGATAAATTATTAGAATGGATTGGAGATATATCTAGATTTGAATTATTGCATATTAATATGTCAAAATTTTATAATGGTAGATTTATCAGTAATAAATTATATTATTGTTCGAAAATACAAAAAATAATAAATATTGGTTATAATTGGCATAAATTATTAGCATATAATTGTGATCTATTCACTAAAATTAAACATTTAACTTATTCTCATAACGGTTATGATCCTAATTTCCAACTTAATTCAAATGAACTAAATTCATTTACGGAGTTGGAAACTCTACATACCGATACAATTGAAAATATTGACGAAGTACCTCAATATATAAAATATCTAATTGTATCCAATATAAATAATCTTACAAAATATGGATTTTTTGATAATATGTATACTAATCATTATGACATTATTGCAAAGATACCAGTTGAATTAAAAACATTAACAATTCTTGGTCCATATAATTTGGAGTATTTCGCACAATTAGATAAATTGACAATTAATTTGAATAATCCATACAAAAATGAATTAAAAGAAAAATACAAAGATAAATTGGCGGTTGTTAGCTATTATAATTTTTTTGATTTATAAAATTAAACAATTTAATATTTAATTTATTCCTTTTTTTTACCCCATGCAATAATAGAAAACCGTTCACCAACATTTTGATTTGCTTTTGGAATACCATGCATAAATGCTTTATTTATATCCGAATTAAAAGCGAAGATATCACCATTATTTTGTGGAAAAGTAAAACTGAGATTACTTCCAACATGCCGGAAATCAAGATTTCTTGAAGCACCAAAGCTTGCTCCCATTGTAAAATCTTCCCTTATCTTATCCGCACCATCGCCATAAGCATGCTTATCATGATGATAAGGTTTCCAATCATTACCATCTTTATAATAATTCAATCTAGTTTGCAAGACTTCCACATTAAAATGTTTTGCCATTTGTTCAACAATGTCATTAAATGTTTTAGAAAATGATGGATCTTCGTGTCTGAAATGTTTGCTCCAATTAATCATTCCAGTGTCTTTATGTTCATCTAATTCTTTTTTTAATTGATTAAAAATATTTAGATCTTTTGTTTGACAGAAGAAATTAGGTAAATAGGTACAACCAAGATAAATGTTGCAACATTTATCTTGGTTGCGCAACGAAGTTGTACAACCGTTTTTCAAAACTAATTGATAATCATTTGTTAATTTACCATCAACCATGGCTCTTTCTGACTTAAGCATTTGACTTGCATATTTACTAGCTTGATTTTGTGGTTTATCTTGTTTCTTTTCTGGCTCTGTATATTTGAATCGACCGCCGTATGGACTTAATTTTCCCCAGGACATTTATTTATAATTGGATAATAATAAATAAATTTTAAATAGTTTTTCAGCTTTTTATATTGTGCTACCACTAAACACAGCTTTCACCAATCTGACTTCTAATGATGCATTTGTATCAAACTCTAACCTCATCACATCTTTAAACATTTCTTTTGTTGGTTTAAAATTATTGATTGTCATTGCTTTAGATAAGTAAGATATCTTTTCCTGATCATTTGTACAAACATCAAATAATTCATTTATTCTATTTTGATCATTATTTTGTATTGCTTGATTAATTGCATTAATTATTTGCGTTGACGTGTCATCATTTTGTTGTACATGATGATGATGTTGTTTATTAATTACAGGTTTTTGGTGTAAGATCATTTTCTTTGGTACCAATTTTTTCCTCAAATGATTAAATTTATTATATTGTTTTGAATGCTCTTGTTGTAATATATTACAAACCTTAGTAATCAAATCATTATTTGCTGGATGGTCTCTCCAATAATCATATAATCTCTCCAAAGGACCTTCATCGTCATGATTTTTTTCAAATGCAAGAATGTCACACTTAACCATTTGATCATAATCTTTTTTGTTTTGATAATATACGCCATAATAACCATATAATTTTGTGTTTAGATTCGCAATATTGAAATGATACAAGTCATATAATTCTTCAATCTCCTTATTGTTTAAGTCATTGACACATTCATTATCAAATCCATTACTATCTAAATAGTTTTTTACATAATCCTTTTTTATATATTGTAGCATTAATTATTGTATTATAAATTTTATATTTTATATATTATCATAAAAAATCTTTAAATATATTGTATAAATCAATTTTTATTACTTGATACCTGCAAAAATACTTTTGATCATATGTATTTCTGGTGGCGATTTGCTATCGAATTCTAGTCTAAATATATCATTTAACATTTCTTTAGTGGGTTTGAAATCACTGAATGATACCAATTTTATTAAACAATCTTTTTTAATTTCATCGTCGTTGCTCCGTTTGTATTTATCATAGAATTTTTCTAATTCTATGTTTTGAATGTCAATACGATAACCAGCATACATACATTTAATTAAATTGATTTCTGTTAAAACATTATCACCAAAATCCATTTTCATAATATCATGAATCATAATTTTAGATAATTCAAAATTTGGTATTAGAATTACTTTGGTTAAATATTTCTTTTTTAATTCATCATTATCACATTTATCATATAGTTCATAGATCTTGTTCAATTCATTATTTTTTATAAAAGTTTCAATAGAATCATTAATTTTATTGAAAGGATCGATAACAATCTTAGGTTCTGGATTATTTTTAAGACTTAATATTCTTAGTTTATTAAACCTGTTAAATTCTGTTTGGTTTTCCTTTTCTAAGATATCACAAACTTGAGTAATTTTCGATGGAACGTCTGAATGTTGTTCCCAATAATCATATAATTCGTTTAGTGCCCCATCGTCTTTCTGATTTTTTGAAATAGCTTTGGTATAATATAATACCATATTATCATACTGTTTATTAATTTTATAATATACTCCATAATATCCAGGATTTGTTGTCTTTGTATTTACACGTTCATCGTTATGAATATATAAATCATATATTTCATTGACATCTTTTTCTTTTAATTCTTTAACGCAAATATCACCATCAAAATCATTTTTAGACAAATATTTTATGATTGCATTTTGTTTGGATTGTTTGGATAACATTATATATTTCATTTACAAAGATGTTCAGTATATATATTATTTTTATCAATTTTTTAACTTAAGACATATTTTTAAAAAGTATATAAAGACATGAATACATAACATGTTATTATGCGTAAAACAATATTAGTCACAGGTGGTACAGGCAAACAAGGATCAAGTGTTGTAGACTTTCTTCTTAAAGATGGAACTTTCAATGTCAGATGTCTACTTCGTAATGTAGATTCTTCTACGGCAAAATCTTTATTTAACAAAGGAGTTCAAGTAGTTAAAGGCGATCTTGAAGATGTTGATTCTATGGTTCGTGCCATGGAAGGATGTTATGGTGTATTTGGTGTGACAAATTTCTGGGATCCGTCTGTTGGTTATGATGGCGAAATCCGTCAAGGAAAGAATTTAGGCAAAGCTTGTAAACGGGCTGGTATTCAACATCTTGTTTATAGTACACTTGATTATAATTCAGATGTTCCTCATTTCGAAAGCAAAGTTCTTGGAGAAGAATATATGAAGAAATGTGTTCCAACTACTAGTCTTGTGACTTCATTCTATTTTGAGAATTTTGCCAGCTTCTTCCCACCAAAGGAAGAGAACGGCGAACTTGTTTTCACCGTAGCTCAAAAATCAACCACGCGGGTACCAATGTTTGCAGTAGCTGACACTGGTGGATGGGTTCTTCAATCATTCCTTCATCCTGAACTTTACTTAAATAAGGATGTTCCAGCTGTTGGACAATATATTACTTATCCAGAACTTGTTGAAACATTTAGCAAAGTGACTGGTAAGAAGGCACGATTTAATGAATTACCAAATGAGGTTTTTAAGAGTTTTGGATTTCCTGGTGCTGAAGAATTAGCTCTTAATCTTAAGTTCTTTGATGACATTACAGATGGCAATAAAGAGGACCGTCGTGTTGATTTAGAAACCAGTCAAAATGTTTTCAAAGGTCAAGATTGGGAAAGTTTCTTGAAGACTACTGGATGGTCTGGTTAAATAAATTTAATAATTGATAATAAATTGAATAAACTAATTATTTTATTCAATTTGCATAAATAATTCGTCTAATCCTTCGACAACTCTTTCATATGTGTCATTATAGCCTAGAGCCAAACGAAGTACTGTATATTTGATTTCAGGATGGTCATTATTATAATACGTTCCAGGATAAGAATCAATTCTAGATAATTGTGAACCAAATGACGTCTTAAAATCTAAAATGGTATTATTTTTAAAAAATTTTATAATATTATTCTTTTTAGTTTTGACCATAAAAGTTAGAACCGACGGACCTAAATTAACATCATTAATTGTTTTGAAATACTTTATGGCTAGATTGTAAGATACATGATTAGCTAATAAAGGATGTGACATATTTGAAATCTTTGGTTTTGATTTTAAGTATTCAATTACTTTAGTTGTAAGACTTGATGAATTTGCAATTCTGTCTTTCATAGTCAGTATATTGTTGTAAATCAATTCACAATTATATGGACTTACATGCTGACCATTTACTTTTGACCATTTCATCACAGAAGTCATAATTGGTTCGTTGTTGCTAAGAATTGCACCGCCAATTGCTACTCCTCCGCCATAATATTTAGTTAGGGATGTAACAGTAAAATCACATCCATGTTCAAATGGATTAAATATGACTTCTGTTAACCACGTATTATCAACTATGACATATAATATATTAGATAATGATCTTAATTTATCAATCATTGAAAAATCAAAAATATATCCGGATGGATTACTACAACTTTCAATATAAAGTATATTATTTTGTGCTTTGTAATCTGTTTCAAATAATTCAACAAGATTGTCAGATGTAATCATAAATTCGTCGATATTCATTCCATAAACCTCTTTGAAATATTCAAATAATCTTGGGGTATCACAGTACAACTCATTACCGTAAATGATGTTAAAATTTGCAAATTTATGATGTATGAAAATACTATGAAAAAGAGTGCTGATCGCGTTCATACCAGATGATGTAACATGACAGAATTTGACATTATAATTTTTCATGAGTAATTCACCTAATTTTTGTATTTGAGGATGAGAGGTTCTATTGTAATGAGAGCGATTTTTCATCGTGGATATTACTAAGTCCTCTGATTGTTCCATTTAACTAGTAATTAGTTTATTAATAAATTATAAAACACTTATTAATAATAATTCAATTTTTATAAGTAAATAAATTTGTAACCGAATCATATGTATAATAATTTTTTAGTTCATTGATATTGTTAAGAATATGTTCAACTGCTTTAATGGTGTAATTAATTTCGTTTTCAATATGCAACCAGTTAAAACTAATTCGACACCATCCATCTATTTTATAATTTTTTTTAATAATTTCTGCCAATAGTCCCGTGCATGAGTGACCTCCGCGTGTCATTATAGCAAAAAGATCACTCAATAATGCCACTATCAAGTTATAATGAATATCTTTAATGGCAATACATACAATAGGCAATCTATTTTCAATATGACATTCTGGTAAAATAACCAATAATTGTGGATATTTTTGACTAAGTTTTTTGAATTGACAAAAGACATATTTTGATATCTCATGCTCATTCTGTTCAATATATTTAAACATGAACTTTTTAACTTGTAATACTTTTTTAATTTTAATAATACCAATAATATCAGGAGTACCGGCACTTTCTCTTTTTTCTATATCATTATCGTATTCAATTGATTTACTATCAACCTTTTTAACACAACCACCACCAGGTTCATATGGTGTTTTGTTATTAAATAGTTCTTTATTTGCAATCAAGACACCTGGTGTTCCTGGACCACCTAAAAATTTATGTGGTGAAAAGTATAAGGCATCGCTATATCTTCCATCAATTTGGATATAAGGAGCGCTACAAGCATAATCTATAAATAAAAGATTTTTCTTTCCGTAACAACATTCACACACATTGTATTTTTGTAACATATCATAGATTTTTTTTGTATCTAAAACAATGCCAAGAACATTAGAACATGAAGTTGTTGAAACTATATTAATAGTTTCTGAATCAGTTTCTTTGATTTTTTCTTCCAGAAATTTCAAATCTAAATCATAATTATCATCAATTGGTAATATTGTAAGATTGATGTTCTGTTTTCTGTTTGCAAGTTCAGACCATGGTAAGAAATTACTATGATGTTCTAATGGTGATAAAAAAATATTAACCTTTTTAATAGTATCTAATTGTAAGCAATAAACCAAATGATTAATTGCACTAGTTGTTCCTGAACCTGAAAAAATTATCTTTTTACTTTTATCAATATTCATGACTTTACGAATATAATCTTTTGTTTCGTTCAATAATTGCTTCATCATGATACCGCAATATGAATTAGAATGTGTATTAGAATAATACGGATAAATATTATCAGAAAGATATTTTTCTATTAAAGGCGATGGTCTACCTGATGCAGTAAAATCCGCAAAAATTATTTTAACATTATTTCTTAGTGGTGTATTAATAATAGGCTCCTTATAAACTAAATTATTCTTTATTTTTTCTGGAATATTTATTAAGTTCATTAATATAATATTATATAATAATTTTTAAAACGAAGGTTTTGTATAAGTAAGACTGCCTTCTGTTGCACGTCGATGGACAATAGATGGAGCAGGTGAAACTGCACGGGGTGATGATAATCTCCATGATTTCTTTTTCGCTAGTTTCGGTGAATCTTGAACCAAATCAGTATGTTTTTCATTTCTATAAGTTTCAAAATTAGCATAACTATTCGAACGGGCAAAATGATTTTTATTCATTAGCTTGTTAAGATCAGAATGAATCATTTTTACCAATTCTTTAATTTCGATCAATTCGCGTTTCATCATTCGTATGTCATTGTTAATCTTTTCTTCAAACTCCTGACTCATAAACAGTTATAATAATATAATAAATACACTATTATTTTTACAATTTGAACATCAATTTTTTTCATATTATTTATTGTTATAAAGAAAGTTTTTTAATTTTTTAATACTTTATAAATAATAATTTCTAATCATATAGTATTTAATGTCAAATAACGATGGTGTCAATTGGCCTAAAATTTTAGGTCAGGCGATATTTTATTCTTCAATTCAAGCAGCTATTGGTTCAGTCGAAATGAGTAGTCGTTTCTCTGTTATGAACTTTAGCAAAGATCAAGAAACACTACAAAATGCAGCTGATGCATTAAGAAGTTACTTATATGTTGCTATAATGTGGACTCTTGCTACTGTTCTTGTATTATATAGTCAATATGGTATAGAGGGTGCGATTGTTGGCATAATTGCTAACATGGCTTATGTTGGATGGATTTACTTCAGTTATCTTGGTGCTTTTAAGAAAGCTGCTAACAAATATAAATTACAAGAACCTAATGTGTTTTAATTGATATAACGAATTGTATCACTCAGTTTCTGAAATGCTTTAAACCGATGTGAATATTGATTCTTCGTCTCAATATCCATTTCACCAAATGTTTTTCCATCAACTTCAAATATAGGATCCCAACCAAAGCTAGTTTGTCCGCGGGCGGAAACAATTGTTCCGTTAATTTTCCCTATAAATGACTTGGGTGGTGTTTTAGCATCAAGTTTTAAAGTCAATATACATTGAGCGTATGCGGTTTTATCTTCATATGGTTTGGTTAGTTTAACTAAACCCTCATTTCCAATACTTTTC
>Ga0138256_10007076_pt1 | contig 11855 bp, 11 predicted proteins | sample KNB2016incub_MG_FD_105486 | JGI IMG/M metagenome (GOLD analysis project Ga0138256, IMG submission 105486) | Active sludge microbial communities from wastewater in Klosterneuburg, Austria - KNB2014incub_MG | ecosystem: Engineered > WWTP > Activated sludge > Unclassified | place: Austria...
CTTGCCCGGATCGATGCGGCCGAATTAAGGAAGAAACCCAACACTTCCGAGACCGAAGAACAAAAAATGGACCGGCTAAGCAAAGCAATCCCAGCCAAAGTTAAGCTCATCGAGTACATTTCCAACCAAAAGGTGCATGTAACAGTAACCGGAATCGACAAGTATAGTCGGGCTATTTGCGAAGTTGAGATGAAACTAACTGGTGGATCGGATAATTATTCAAACATTTCATCTTTACTATTAGAACAGAAGCTTGTTGCACCTTACCCATAATGGGAAATCGGCACTTTGAAAAAGTATATGGGCCATGTTATTGCCTGACCGTCCACAACGAAACTTGGGACAAATATGACATAAGTATTTGGAATAGACTCAACCCAAATTATTCACTTCGATGGGATGGGGTTGACACGCGAATTTCAGAAATACGAGTTGGAACAAAATTTGGGGAATACACAGTGATTGACATCACGGTGTCGGATGATCTATGTATACACTACCGACCCTATAAGAAAAAAGAGAGAATAGTAATCTTGGACGACGATATGCCCGAATTAGTGATCCCGCCAACACATAAAAAATTAAAAATTGGCCGGCCTACGAAGCTTTGAAGTACCAGACTCCAACAACCACTGCAATTATCGCGATTATCACGAAAATGATCAAGAAGAATATAACAATGTCCCAATGTTTTTTTGGTGGATCGGTTTGGGGTGGCGGCAATCCATCATCACCTCCGCCAGGTGGGTCCGGAGTAACCACAGGAGCTGTTCCACCATCGGTTGTAGTTGTACTTCCGGATGAATCGAATGTGCAAGTCGAAGATTGGGTGCAAGATGGGCCCAATAAGGCATCGTTAACCCCATCCGTCAAGTTCCCATTTTGGTTAGCTAAGTTGATTTGGATAACAGTGGTTTTGCAATACCCACAAGTGTTACCGCAATCTCCATCTGTTGTTTGGTCTGATACATAATGCTGGTCTTGCCCAGTGTACGATGGCGAGCAATTGCTATTAAAACTACTTGGACAATATCCGGCGGCCGATACACAGGCGCAATCGTTGGCTGTTGGGTTGGAGTATTGGGCATAAGCCATACTATAAGTTTTCATACCGCAAATGGTCTTCATCATCATATCAGACGCTGATACTGTTTGGGCGGATGAGTTGTGATCGTAAAATGGGTCCCGATATAGCATACATTCGGCCCCGCAAGTTACTGAGTTGTCCCCGAAAACGTAATTACCCGAACCGGAATTGTATGTAACCCCATTGTTAAGTTGACCGGGTTGGTATGAAAATGCGCATCGGTAAATCACATACAACCACTCGATCGACATCACGCCATTAATCGGGGCAAATGATCGGATCCTACCGGTTCCGACGTAGGGTTTGCCGGAGTATGAGATTGTGTTTAGTTGCAACATTTTTTGGTGGAACTTAATCGGGAATGTCAATCCTTTGCCGACCAAATCTGCTATTGCCGATACTCCACCAACCAAAGTTTGGATCCTATGATCCCCAAAGTGAACCAATCTCCGGGGTAACTCGGCGACCATAGCTTGAGTTGTAACTGCTGCCGGAACTGGTAGTGCATCGTGTGGGGATTTGGTTATGTCTAATTCTACTACTTGCGACGGTTGCCAATAAGGGTTGGTCGCTGTCCAAAGTTGGGCTGGATCTGTTATACTTTGAATCGGATCGGTCACGTGAAATGTTGAAGTTGTATTGCTCTGGAAGGCCGAAGCATATTCAATCCCGGGTACCAAAAACATTTCAGGAAATAAGTAGTTCGGGTTGTAGTACTTATCCGGAACATACTTTGCCCGGAATTGGCCATCTCGTCTTACATCAACCCAAATCCCTAAGAGCGAGCAATTGTAAATAGTCGGGTTAGTGTATGCTCCACCTTTGGCAACACTTCCGCCACTATATTGATCGGTCGATGTGGATGTGTCATATGGTGAGTTAGCCTTAACTCCTCCTAAACTTGGAAATGTTCCGTTTTTGTAAGGCGAGTCGGAGTAAGTAAATGGCTTGAACCCGGTTTTGGATGCAACCGAATATCGAACTGATCCATAATCGGACGACCAAGTGCCATTTTGGTCTTGGTACTCCATATGTTGAAATCCGGTCACCTTCATGTGCGGAGGTATATACATACTTCGAGTTCCGGAGTAGTAGCAATTCGGGGATGTGCTTAGGTTGTGGTTGTAAGTACTGTATGAAGTATCGCAAAATACTTGCGCGTTCAAATTACTTGGAAATGGAAATGGAATGGCCGGCGCATCTATTCCATCATCGTTTGCAGCTCGGGTACAACTTCCGGGTCTTTGAATAACAACCTCCGGAATTGCATCGCATAGCAATCCAACAACACTAGCGTTTTCATTAAAGTACTTGATACTAACCAAAAGTGCTCGAGATGCTGGGTCATATAACGTGTGAGTTAGCATTTGCGGGGTTGGATATGATTTGACACCGCCGTTCATGATAAACGGGTCCATACCATAAATAAAGTAGTATTGCATCCCATCGGCATCCTTAAATACGACCCCGGAGTTGCCAAAATAGTCATATTGGTCAACATAGTCGGTAGTTTGGCCCGGAGCAGTTCGATAAAAGTTGATCAAGTAGTGAAAATTACCACTTGCCGTAGTAAAACTCGAATTATATCCGGATGGCAGAACAAAGCCACATCCCGGATCATCGGTTATCGACATTTCGGTCCAGTCTTCGTACATCCGAATCCCGACTTGGCCAAATAAAGTTACTTTTCGGCCGAGTTGGGTGTAGCAAGTGTTTCGGCAACTTGGCCATTTGCCTCCGCCTGAGTTTTGGTCAGTGCAATATGACCCATATTGCTGATCGGCTGCGTTCTTGTCACCACTACCGGTCGTATAGCTTCCGGTTCCGCCTCGAACAACTTCGGATAAGCCAAAGTTTTCATAAAGTTCAACCCCACGCTCTTCCCAAAATAATGGATAGGTTCCGGCCATCTGTTTGTTGTATAAAGTCCGGCTGAAGTCTTGGGGGTGGCCGTGCAGGCAAGTATTTTGGCAAGTCACATCTTGATCGCCGGATAAGTTAAAGCAAGTATAAATGGGTTGGCCATTTCGGTCAACCGGGCATTGTATGGACTCCAATACTTCCGGACTTTCGCAAGTATGTTGGGTTTGGGAAGACGAACATAAGTAATTGCCATAGCACTTATTCATTAATCGGTTCCCATCATCGGTTTTTGGTCCGCTCATTTGAATCCGAAAAAATACATAATATTTAATTTTGCAAGTCGGCGAACTTCTTGGGCAATATATCCTCATCCATTCGCTGAACCCAAATTCGGGCTATTATTTTTTTATTAGTTCCGTAAAGCAATCCGGGTTCGGCTTTAACAATTGTGTGCGACAAGCACTCGTCATCTGCCGGAGCAATTAATCGATACTCGTCTTTACTACCCTCGGGTTTAGTCATGATTTCCTTAACTATCAGCTTGCTAACATGATTTGCCAGGATTTCCTTAACATACTTCCGGAGTACTTTGGTTGATGGGAGTTCGAAGCAATTGTAACTTAACACTTTGGTTATTAATTCCCCGTTTTTGTCGAGTACTTGGCCGATGATTATGTATCTCATTTTGGATCCGAAACAAATTTTAAATAAATTATATTCGGGCATGTAAAATGGAACTGAACATCTTTAATCAATCGCTCACACCGATGGTTGTGTTTGTGTCGAACCAGAAATTCGATAACTCGCAACTATTGGATATGATCAAGCCTAAGGACATACTTGCCAAAATTGCGTATGATCACTATTGGAAAAAAAAGACCCAACAAGACATCAACAGTGACCTGACCAACTACATCCGACTCCGGACTAAATCACTAATGGAATGCATCGGTCGATGCCAAAATAGTGGAGATAAAGTCCAAATGAACAACATTAACCGAGTTCCGGAATGGGGTTATGTATTCCAAATCCGATATTCCGACAATAAGGCTTCACTCTACATCGCGATGATCCCGATAATGGGATTTTTCGTCGAGAACGACACTTATTTGGTTTCGGTTTTTAACATTTATTGGTTCGACTTAGACCCGGCACCACCTACCACAACCCATGATGAAGCCAGTCAAATACTAAATGTGGAATATCGTGATCCTGGTCGTCCGCTTAGCGAATACTTGCTCGACTGGAAACCCGATTTCGACAACAAACCCAAGGAACCATGGCTGTTTTTCGGACTGGTTTTAATCATGTTATTGGTTGTAATTTTGGCAATAATTGGGGCATTCTTTGTAATTTACCATACTACCAAACAAGTAACCAACCATGTGAACAAGAATGTTACGCTATATACAGACAAGAAAGAAAAACAAGTCGAGTACTTATGAGAATTCCTTATAGTAGTTGAATTTACTGGAGCTCCCGACAATTTTTATGAGCATCGACTCTTTTGCAAAGTACATTACGGCGCCAGCATCTTTCATGTGAACCATGAACTTAGCTATTTCGGCAGATGGGAATGCACAGTTCGATATTACATCGGTCCGAACAATCACCTGTATCTCTTCTTTGATCAACCGACCGGATTCCTTTTGGGCTTTGTTCTCGGCCTCCGATAGTGCCGGTAATAGCATTTCGGAATTCTTATCGTCGATCGGAAATATGATTGCGATCTTGCGCTCGTGTGGTCGGTTTTCGATCCGGGCTCCAGTACTTTTTTTTCGCGGTGGTTTGGACAGTATTTTCTTGAGATTGTTGCACAACACATTCTCGAAAATAATGCCGGAGTTCTTAACTGTCGCGCTCATCTTGGAATTTATTGTGTTAACGTCCTCGGTCAGAACGCCATCAATATGGATCGAGTGCTTGAATGTGCACCCGACTGTAACATTGCTGGCCTCGAATAGCAACACATTATTCCGGGCTATATATCGCATTGTAACCATGTTACATGATTCATCGACATCAACCAATGGTGCTTCCCATTCCGTCATCTTAAAACGCAAATAAAAAGTGGTTGCACTAAAATACGAGTAAGTTTTGTGAGGCATAATGATCAGTTTGAGCGCATCATCGCATCCAGTTGGAATTTGATTGACGCTTGTGTTGTTTTTTGATACATACCCATGGATCCGGATCCGGTTTGGGGTAAAATGTATGACCATCTCCTTGACTCCACAAGAATCGAACGTGTTCATGAATTTTTTAAGTTCTGCAGGTTCAGTATACTTGAATTCTAGATCATACCCAACCGGTTTTTCCTTCAAAATTCCCCGAAAATCGGATGTTTGTATGAGTGGGACTTTCTTTGGCCTGCCGGGTTTTTTTTGAAGAGTTTTGGGTTTGGCGGACATTTATTTATTTACTTGTAAAAGTCAAACTTAAAATATTTTTTCTAGAGTTCGGCGATTGATGAATGCGTCGAACTTGGCCTCAATTATCGCCGCATTTTTGGGCAAGTTATCCCTCACGATAGTTGCAGCCAATCCAAGTCTTACAACCTCATCGTCGGTCATTTCGTCTTTGTAAATTGTGAAAAATATGGCATCATCCAACTTCTTCTTTTCGTTTACAAACTTGTGTTTGATGTTGCCCGGGAGTGAGTTGTCCACCAACACTCCTTGGGTGGTTTCGGATCGTTTGAGTAGCATTATTCGCTTGTTTTCAAAGTTAGTAACGAAATTGTTAATCGGGATAAAGTCCAAATTTCGAACGTAATCGCCATCCGGGTAATGTACCAATTCCCGATACAAATTGTCGGATAGTTTTTGAAATACTCGGTCGTCTTTCCCAATAATTTCCGGTTCGACACTTTCGGTTTTATCATGAATTTTGATAACATCATACCGGCGAATCATTTCTTCGTTAACCCCGGATTTGGTTGTCATATTGGGGAACTTGGCCTTGACGTATTCCGAATCAACAATGTTCCGGATACTTGCGACCAAGTTTTGGGTATTCTTGACTTCGATTGTCACGACTTTGACGCCTGCCGGGGGTTCCGAAACATAGTTCTCGGTCGGCATCATTTGGGTCGGATCGATTTCGGTAAATAGATTACCCCGAATGCCAAGTGGACCCAATAATTCACCCGGAGTAGCACCAGCCCGGAATTGGCGTTCAAATTCGGGTTGAGCAGTGACGTGGCTCTTAGAGTATCGGTATAAATCGTGAGACAATAAGTCCAATTCTTTGTAAATGTCGCCAAGATGAGTACTCCGGAGTATGTAAGTGTTGGATATGTCCGCTGATGACCCTTCTTTTTCGGATATGACTAAGCAAATGATATCCAAAACTTGGTACAAATTATTCAAAGCCTCGAGTGGATCCGAGTTTTCGGTTACCGATTCGTACATCCGCTTAGTATTATCCAAGATGCTTTGGTCGGTTATGTACATCGTGGCAAACAAATAAAAATTGTTCAGGCCCTCCTTGAACTTAATAATTTTTTTAATTATATCGGTCATTTTAATTTTGACAAAATTAAACAAATAAAAATATATGGACGGAACTTCGCGCGATATTATTGACCAAACTGCAAAAGTAGAACAACCCCAAACTGGTTGTCGTCTTTTGAAAGCGCTTCAATCACCTAAAGTAATGGTTGCGATTATAGTAATCATTTTAATTTTTGTCGCGATCATTGTATTTCTAATATACATTGTCATTACCCTGTCCAAAAGTAAAGAACCGGAAAAGGATCAAGCCAAGAAAAAACCAATAGTCAAGAAGAAACCCACCGACCCAATTTTGCCTCCTGCTTCCACTCCAGGTCCGGCTCCAACCCCGGCTGAGGACAAGAAAAAAGAAGAGATAATTGCCAAACATACCGAAAAACCAGTCGAGGCTAAAGTTGAAAAATCCGAAACACAAGAAGAGGAGTCCTCCAAGGATGAACCCGAAGGACCTAAAGTCGAGGTCATTAATTAATCGGAATCGTTGATGTCATCTTCGTCTTCCTCAAAATCAATTTTGTGTAGCGCACTGGTTTTTTTTACATAGTCTTCGGCTTCGTTGTACTCGCCTTCATCCAAATTATTTTCGATTATATTGAGTATGACTTTTCGCTCATCAGGCAAACTTCTTTTTTTGTCTTCGGCAAAGATAGTCCCGAGGTAGTTGGTGCAAAATGCTTTACCTATTGGGCCGGATTTGATGATTTTGTCGCAAAATTCGAGTAGCGATTCGATATTCCAATAGTAAAAATCTTTGGTATTCCAGGCACTTACATTTTGTCTATATTTGGCAAAGTAAGCCCCGAAATCAATCGCCGGTAAGCTCCGGATTTCATCTTGGGTCTTCAAGAAGTCGATATTGTGGTTCTCAAAGAACGAAGAATTAACCGGAGCCAATGGGCTATTCCGGAGCGAATAATACTTTTCCAATAACACCCGAATGTAAGTATTAACCCGATAACTACCGCCGGTGTATGCTTCGACATCTTGTATTACCCCTTTCATCAAATTGTGGTACTCGTAACCCTCGGTCCGGCCTAGATAGTCGACCATGTAATGTGTGAATTTCGAATCCAAACTAGTAGCAATGTTAATTAACTTCTTGTTAAACTCGAACTTTTCTGCAACTTGGTCTTTATCTTTTTGCTTTTTATCCGGTGGTTTTAGTGCGAACTCCGCCTTTGAAAACCCGAGTTGCTCATTCCGGGCTTTGAGTTTTGCTTCGGTTGTCCGGTCAATCGATGCTTTGATTTTGGATAATTGGTATTGTTTACCGGCCGGGGATGTGTATTCCCAATCTTTACCCCAACCCATTGGCTTCCAATCAATTATGTTACCTTCGTCATCATACATAAAATTCGGACCATAAGCGATTCCATATGGCCAATCCTTTGCAGACCCGACAACATCCCGTTAGGATTTTACCCAATGATTCCGAGACGCTTCTTGGTAGAGTTTCGTTAGCATATTATAAATATCGGGCTTGTACACAAGAGGCGAAAGCTTGCCCAATGTTTCACCATGAGCAACCCGGTATACATAACAACTTGGGGATGAGTAGTCGAACAAATGGGTATAAATCGCCTTGTCAACTTCATTCACATTCTTATTCGGGACCGAAATACCTTCATCAAAGGTTGCCAAAGTAGGCTTGGCGTGCTTGACAATTTTCTTGAAAACTGCCAAGGAATCGGTTCGGGGGTTACCATAGTTGTAATACTTGTACAATAATTCGAATTTTTTGGATTGCACAATCTCGAGTATATCGTCCTTTTCAGTTTTGGCCTGGATCGCCGCTTTTGTTCCACCGGCATCTCGAAGTCTTACTATTGCTATCTTGATGATATTTAGCACTCGGCCGGATGCCATTAAATCCCCAAATTTGGACCCAGCTTCTTGGTTTATGAATTGGCCATAAGCGCTATCTCGTTTCGGTATCCGAGGTTTGGTCATAATCTTGGGATCTTTCATAAACAGCGGGCGCAAGTAAACCATCGCGAATATGAACGAATATGCTTTGGTTATCAGCTCATATTGGGAATCATTTTCGATACTTAAGGCCGTTATTTGCTCGTGCACCAAACCATAAAGTGCATACCGAATGGATCGAATAAGTGCCGGGACATTAAACTCGTAGTCTATGACGAAGCAACCCACAGCAGCCGAAATTCCTCCATACAATCCGTTGTCAAACATATCGATATTAGTTTCTCGGGCGAGTGAGTTTTCGCGAACTTTGGTCATCGATACATAATCGGCAGTGTTCAGGATGTACTCGGTTTCGTTCTTGTATATTTTTTCGCCACAGTATTTGCAATAATACATAACCCGAGTGGACAATTCCGGACTTTTGTACTTTGTGATGAATTCCGATTTTTTCATGGCGGTGTCCAAACTATGCTGGCAAAATGCTCGCCGGGAACACTTGGAGCAATGGTATTGCATCGTGTTCTTATTGATGTCGCACAACTCTATGATTTTTTCGCGCATGTACTTCCTACCCCGGAGGAATTGCTTGACCATATCGGTGTGAATGCATGGTTTTTCATAAACATCCGCCAATCGATCCCCAATAATCTTCCGGATTTTGTCTGCATCTTTCTTGGGGATACTTTCATAAAACTGGTTCACCGATCGGATCGATAAATTCTTGAACTTTGTCATAACATCCGAATCGGAATCGTACTCCTGGATCAAGATTTTTTGGAGTAGGTTGAATGCCGATAATGTATCCAATGCCTCTCTTTGGAGTTTTAACCTACCGAAATTAATCAACTCGGATCGGATCCGGGATTGTAAAACATCTGCAACTTTGGTTTTATATAGCACTTCAAGTAAGCCAACTGATAGTAATTGCCGGTATAACGCTCCGAAATTGTGAACATCCAACCGGAATCGATACATATTGTAGCAAAAATCAGCGATTCCGGCAAGTTTGGCCGGGTCTATGATAATGTCATCTTCATAAAACACCGAAAGTGATGCAGTCCGGGTCAAACCGAGTATTGGCGGGGGAGTATACATCCGGGTTATGATCCCATCGACATCATATGCCAAATGTTGGGCGTTGAGTAACTTTTTGTGATCATCCAACACATCCCGGGGATAGTTGCGCTTGAAATTGTTGAATTTGGTGATCACAACATCCGTAAATCGGGACCAATTGTGCTTTTTACCCAAAATTATAACATCGGATTGGATCCGGTTTGAGTTTTTGTTGAAATCGGTCGAGAATTCGGCATACACATCCGCTTGTTTAATAATGTTCCGGATAATGGTGTTGTCATCCGTGTTGGTGTCAAACTCCTTAATTTTGGTATATGCTCTGCCGATTTTGTCGGTCATTAATCGGATAATTATCGGGTTGGTTCCTGGGAACAAGTCAGATAAGGTTTTTTGGTAATGAAATGGGTTGAAGACATGCCCAACTTCCACTTTCTTGTGAACATTGATAACTTCCATTTGGTCAGGCCAAACAATTATAACAATTTATAATTCTTCGGGGCGATTTCCCATAGTAGAAATATTTGATTATTCAAACTGCAAATAAAATCATGACATCCTTCGCCTACCCCAAACGAGAATCATCTGGCAAGCAATCTGCTGTCCAATACTATTATTGTGCCGAATCTATAACCGGCCAAAATGGAGAAAGAGTTCGTTACAAACATGGAACAATCCTCGATGCCGCCAAGAAAGAAGTCATAATGGAGCCCAAGTTCTACGTAACTTACAATAACTTAACCGGAGAAGGTATCCAAAAGTACTGCATTTCGGATTGCACAGTTGTGAACTTTTACTACATCAACGGATCCTGGAAAATGGGCACCAAAAATTCGTGGGATGTTTCGGACATCCAAGAATTCCAAAACGAAACCAACCAGATGTTGTTTGACCAAGTAATTGAAAAACGTGGTTACACCATTGACTTCAATTCACTAGACAAAAAGCGTATCCATACGTTCGCGTTTAGCAATCCTCGTTGCCATTTCTTGGCATCAGAATATGCAATCTGGTCATATGACCCCACTCATGAATTTGTAGATTCGCCAAAAGAATCCACTGAAGATACGGGCTATGTAATGGTAAACCAGGCAACAGGCGAACTCGGGATCAAACAGTCCCAAATCTGGAAAGATATTACTACTTGCATGTACACCAACCGGATTTCGGTTGTGAATCAAGAAAGTAGATGGGAAATTGCAGTCGTGAAAATTTTGCTGAGAGTGTTCTTTGCCCGGAAATCATGCCATACTTATGACAAAATCTGCGAATTCTTTGATCAAAACTTGAATCCCGAATGCAAGAAAATCTTCGAGGTAATCAAATCTGCGATTGCCGAAGCCGACAACCACTTATTGCGCGGCATCAAGGAGTACAAAGGCTTCAGGATTCCGGAAGAATACCTCGAAAGCTTAAGCGGATTCCAAACTATCTTGAATAACGATTGCCGGGGTAACAAGACTTTCTTACTTAACCTGATAATCGCCAAATTGGAAGAACTCTAAATTTATTATTTTTTTTAACGACTCCCCAAAATTGAAATGTCGTTGTTTTTGTCAGACGAAGAATACCAGGTTGTATCTGGCCAAAAGGTTACCCGGATGATTCCGATATTAGGTTTGATCCGGAAGGGATACTACTCATATTTGTTGCAAGACTTACTATTACCAACCGAAAAAGATAAATTGTACCGGTTGTTCCATGCCGAAACCGCCGAATCTAAGAAAAAAATCAAACGAATAACCATAACTTCCCAAGCCGACGCCGATATTTTGGCCGGAAGATGTGTGAAACAGCAGAAGTTCATGTATGGCTCATCTGTTGTGAACTTTGCCGGGATGTTGCCGACTATGGAATTAGTAGAATGGCCGGGCAATACCAGCCTAACCGGATTAACATACGCTAGCATAGTAAAAGATAGATACAAATTGGATGGATATGTAATCGGCACTTATGTTATTCCAATAACTTACTCAACATCCCCGATGTCAATATGTAAAACTGGTAGCACTTGCTTGGAAAGGGAAGACATATGCGTTTGTAATATTGGAAACGGATGTTGTTGCAGTACGGTCAAGTGCAAGTGCCAAAAAAAGTGCACATGCGATGAATTTGAGATAAAACTTGGGGCCAAAGATTCGATATTCCATATGGCGGACCTCGAAGTTCACGAAATGTTCCATGAAGAGACCCGGATGAACCTGTATGTCCACCTCAAATATCAAATCTAGCTCGGGCAAGTTCATCGGCCTTTGTCCCATCTCGTATTTTTTTCTTGATTTGGGATGGATGCATTGCCGATTTTTTGGTTTGGCTGTATGGGTCGGCGTCCACCGAGATTGTTTTGGCCTTTCGAACAACTCGGGTTTTCTTAGACTTTTCGCGTTCCA